>RRZU010798138.1_pt1 | contig 10578 bp, 26 predicted proteins | sample 2165561 | NCBI WGS metagenome assembly RRZU01 (sample SAMN10456909, study PRJNA506462) | wastewater metagenome | isolation source: wastewater sludge | place: USA: Moscow, Idaho | reverse complement strand
CTCTAATGTTCAATTTCAATCTTTGTTTAATTAAGTCAATTTCCCTCATCTCTTACCTCCTCTATATCAAAAACAAATTTATAATGACCTTTTTCGCCACTAAGTCCACCATAGACAAACGATAGCTTTTTAATAACTTTGTGATTATCATCTATCCAAATACCCGCATCGGTCATGCCATCAATAATAGCTTTGACCGTAGGATATAAATTAGGTGGGTCAAGTTTAGACTTGGTAGGACTGTAAATTGTAACTGTAACCTTACAAGTATTTGAGGGGCTAAAAACAGCCCTCTTCTTATCCTTGGTTGCCAAAGTCTGATAATAGGAAAAAACTCTGATGCGTTTAGTCATCTTAGCTTTGATTTGAGTATGAAACCTGTCATTGCTATTGATAACCATGTTTTGAGCTTTTAGCTTTGTGTTACGTGGCAAAACAAATTCAAACTTCATCGATTTCACTTACAATGTCTTTGGCATTGGCTAGTTGCTCGACACAAAACTCAAACCCTGTGATAAAGAAATCATGATAGATTTTGTCATTGCTAGAAGGCATTTTATCATATTCCAACCGCATCTGTTGGGCTGCCTTTGTAAAACTATTTTCCAAGAAATCAATAGCATTGATTAGTTGTTTTTTCTCACGCTTAAGGCGTTTTTTCTTTTGGCGTTTATTCATAATTTTTACTCCATGTAATCATCTTTTATCCAAATAGCATCATTATCAAGTTTTGGAAATACAAGGTCATGACCTACTGATTTAGCAACTGCTTTTAACTGTGCGATAGTACCAACTTCAATTTCGATAACTGTATTATAGTCATCCTCAATGTCTGTATAAAAAACGGCATGCACAACTCTTTTAAGCTTTTCTCCGTAGTATTCCCATGCTTTCACATCATCTAATGAAAATCTAGCACTAACAATCTTAAACCTCATACTCCTTACCTCTCTAATAAAATTTTTTCAACTCTATCAAACTCTTTTTGAGAAAGAGATATACTATACCTTCTTCCATTTGGAAATGGAGTTTTACATTCTAGCTTATTGAATCCATAGGACAGCCTTGCTATATCGTTTTTGTTGACAATTACATCAAACTCATGACCTTTTTCTATGAAAGTCATTTTTATAAACTGATTTTTCATTTTATCTAGCTACCTCTCTGTTTCAAATAGTCTGGTGCATCATCTCCAACATTGATGCTATCATATTGCTCTTTAGTGACAATAAACTTGCCATAAGCACCAACTGTAACTGTGTAATGCCCATCAACGATTGCTTTTTCAGTAACAGTACCAACAATGGAGCCATCCGCGCTGTCCACATCATAGATGATAACCTGTTTTCGTTCCTCCAGTTCATCAACTTGTTTTTGTAACTTATAGATAGCACTCATGCTAATTGCAAAAGTCAAAACTAGCATTGCCATTAAGAATTTTATAGCCTCTTTCATAAACTACCTTTCATCTGTACCATCCTTTATCCATGCTGCAACACACAAAATGAATAATGCTGCTACTCCTAATTCTGCATTTTTCGATAAAATCCAAAATGCAAATATAAGTAATACACATCCCATTATTCACCGCCTAACTTATCAGCTATCTTGCTAATTGCTTTTGCAATCTGTTCTTTTAGTTTTGGGTTTTTGATGTCCTCGATACCTTTAACATCCCCAGTTTTTAGATTTACAGAGATTGAACCAATATCTGGTGTATCATCTTCATCATCACTAAAGACATTTTTAAGCGCCTCATCTGCTGATTTACCTTGTAAAATATCAATTAAACCATGGGAAATATCATGGGTGATTTTCGCTAGCACAAAGGTATCTTCATCTTGTACAAATACACTACTAATCATGCCATCCTTTGCCTGTTGATGTAACTCCGTAGCAAACTCTTTCAAGTTCTCTACGATAGTTTCAGCTGCTACTGTGTTTTTAGTTTCTTTAGTCATTGTTTGTTTCCTCCAAATTTTAAGCTAATACTGTGATGTATGCTTGGTCTGCTAGTTGCTCTTTCAGATAGGCTGCAATGTTTCCTACTGCATCAGCTACCCAACGCTTGCCATCTGCCTCAAATAATGCCATCTGGGCTTGCTTGTCAATTCTAAAAACAAACAGGCTTGCTGGTTGTTCAACCTCTCCAAAGGTGCGATATGGGCGTAATAGAACTGGATTAGGCGCTTTGCCCTTAGCAAGACTTGCTACTCCAGTTTTAACAGTTGCAACTTGAGATACACCATTGTCCTCAATTTCTGCCCCATTTTCAATTTTCAATGCGCTAGCAAACTCTAGCAGAGCGCTACGGTCATTATCATCAATAAAGTTTGACTGCAACATGATATTAAATTGCTCTGATGATAGGAAACGCCCAAAAGATAGATCGGGAATGCGTGCTTTAACAGCAACAAGTAATGTGCGGTGTTCTAACTCATCATTTTCAGACCAAACACAAACTTCATCATTTTTCTCAACTGCCACAATCAAACGTTGGTTTTTTAAGCTGTTAAGGTCAGTTTTTAGATAATCAACAAGACTTGTCAATGTTGATAATTCAAGAGTCCTTGGATAACGTTTAGGGGCAAGCTCTTTGAGATTGAATTTATTAGCATCGAAATATTCTGTACCATCATCAGCGGTAAGAATTTCCAATCCATGCTCGTTTAGTTCTACTGCATATTGCAAAGCTGCTTTAAGATTTTCTGTTGTCATATTAGTTACCTACTTTCTTTTTGTTGAAATCAATAATATCTGGTTTTGCTACTGCTTGCTGTTGCTCAATTTCTGCCACTGGTTGCCCAATATCTGTAAGGATTTCTCCGTTTTCATCAAAATACATTTGCCCAGGTACTGTGCTTTTTAGTTCATTTGCATGTACAAATCCTGTATCATAATCACGACCAACAAGTATAGTCGTCGCTACCGCATTTTGAGGCGCAAGTTTTGACTTAACATCCATTATGGTATCAACTACTGTTCGCTCCTCGTTGGATGACATAATAAGAGTGATTGTTACTTTCCGTTTGGCTTTTGCCTTTGTGTTTAGGTCAAGGATATTGTCAAAGACTTTTTCAAGCTCTTTATCTAGTTTTTCCTGTAACCCTCCATCTGCAATATTGGTCAAATCTAACCCTATTAGTTTTTTGTCCATGTTGACGTCCTTATTTCAAAAGACTTTGCAACTGCTGCAAGCGTTGTTGATTTTCTAGTAACTGTTCATAAATTTCAGCCCTCACAAGAATATAACCAGTTAGGTCTTGCCCAATGAGATTATCATCAACAAATAGCTCAAGTTGTTCTGAATGGTTATCAACTTTGATGCCGTTATCATGCACTGTGTGGTCAATGTCCTTTTTCCTCTTTGTAAACGTGTTTTCAACCACCACAATATCTGTTTCATCACTTAAAAATGAGGATACTTGAGTTTTTAGAGCATCTGCAAAAGCATCAATCTCTTCAATTGTTGGAGTTGTAACATTTCTCTCAATGTCACTTACTCGATTTTGACTTATCCCTACCATTGGGGCAAGGTCATACTGTGTCAACCCAGCATCTTTCCGTAAAGCACGCATTTTAGCGCCATCAAATACTTTCATTTAAAAACCTCCACATTATCTTGATACCAACCACTACTTATCACATGCTGGGCAATTTTGATTTGAGTATTAGGGTCTTGGTAATACAAGACTTGTTCTTTCGATTTTTTGATTAGGTGGTTAGCCCATAAAACTGTAATTGCTAACCACGTGGTACTGAGTAAAACAATGGTAATAAGTAATAACTGAAATTGAGTCATAATTGCTTTTCCTTTTCAAATTGGTTTAGTACTGTCTGGAATATCTCTAAAAGTAATTTTTGAGGTATGTTCGACCTCTCATTGTATGATTTTGAGAATTTACCCCATTCAACCTCAGCTGGATTTATCTCATTATTGAGATTTAGAAAAAGGTTGCTTGCAAACTTGGTTGGCTTTTGCAATGGGTAATCATAATTGTTGTAACGTGTTGGGTTTTTGTGAGGTAAATGAAAGCCTATGATTTGCTCTATATATTTCCACAATCGCCCTGTTGCTGGATTTTCAATAATCCAATACTTAGGCTTATACCTTTTTATGATTTCAATGGTATTAAAGGCACAAAGCTCACCATTCACACGTTTCATAAATTGTCTATCATATTGGTAGTTGTGGTAAGCCTCTTCATAATCTTTGTTCGCCCTAATGGTAAACATGCTAGGTGATATTTGAGGCTGAAATAAGCTATCTGACAAATCTTCCTGTTTCCAACAAGCGTTGCCATTTGCCATTACACTAGCATTTGACCAACTTTCACAAGGTGGGCTGGCAATAATCAAATCTGGCTTTGGTAGCTTGTCAAGCGTATCAAACAGCTTATTATCACCAAATAACCTTGAGTAGTCAGCAAGATTGAGGGGGATAAAATGATTGTTCTTGTTTTCGATGTCTATTCCTATCGGATATACTTCAATCTTCGCCCCCCCCGAACTATTAAGCGTGTTGATAGCTTTAGTGTATGAGCCATTACCACTATCAAACAGCGCCCATACTATCATTTTCTGCACACTATCACCCTCTCATCTTGTTTCTGATGGTGAAAGGGTGTCTAGATGGTGCATCATCAAAAGCATCTTGAAATTCTTGATTGATTTTTCGGATATTAAAAGGCTCGAAAGCATGAAAATAACATCCATGTTTGTCAATTTCACCTTCAACACCAGTTGCCCAACTTAAAAAAATTGTCTGTTTGCAAGTAGGGCACATGATGCCTTTTCTATATGATGCTGTTTTCAAAACCTTACAAAGTCCACAATATGGACATTGTAAATCAACTTTTACTTTGTTCATCTCAAATCTCCAATCCTAGAAAGGTAAATCATCATCTGAAATATCCATAGGATTTGTAGTTTGTCCTTGGAAAAATGATTGTTGGTTGCTACGGCTAAAATCTGGTGTTGATCGGGTAGCAAATGGCGATTGATAACCATCTTGGTTGTTGCCATTTTGGTAATTACCTTGTTGGTTTTGTTGACTATTGCGACTCTCCAACAATTGAAAACTACTTACAATAACTTCTGTCACATACACGCGCTGCCCCTGTTGATTGTCATAGTGGCGTGTTTGAATTGCACCTGTAACACCAATCAGAGCACCTTTATTAGCCCAATTCGCCAAATTTTCAGCTTGTTGGCGCCAAATTACACAATTTATAAAATCTGCCTCACGTTCACCAGCCTCATTTTTGAAAGGGCGATTTACTGCAAGGGTAAAAGTAGCAACTGCAACATTTGATGGTGTATATTTTAATTCAGCATCTTTAGTCAGCCGCCCCACTAGAACAACGTTATTTATCATTCCGCACCTCCACTACATCAACATCTGTAATAAATACTTCTGTTAAACCATAATCATCACTCAAAATGTTATAAGCATAAATAGCTGCCATGTGTGGATTTAATTCTTCAACCTCAAGACCAATATCAATGTTCTTATTTTTAGCCGATACATAATATTTATTGTTTGCCATCTTGTACCTCCTCTAAGTCAGCAGCTTTAACAAATACACCATCTACCATCTTTCCTTGACGATTTTTGATTTCATTCCATGCAATCTCAAGGCACTCTGTCAATGTCAAGTCAAATTTTTGTGCCACAAACATTAAATAGATAGCAATGTTACGGCTACTTAATTGAATTTGAGTCCGTGAATTGATACGGCTTAGATTTGTTGAAATTGCAATCAAACTATTCGCAATCAATCCAATTTCTTTAGCAATGTGTAAGTACAACACCTCTAATGACCACTCATCAATATAGCAATAAGTATGCTGAGTATTTTCATTTGGGTTAAGTGCTAAGTGGATTTTTGGAAATTCCATCTGCTGAGATAGGATTGTTAAAACAACAATCATATCACCAATACTGTCAGCTATTTTGTTCTTTTCTTTTCGTACAGTCGCACTATTTAGTTCTCCCCATTCTTCATTAAGTTTAAGCATTTGAGCTAATGGACTTGCTTTGTCAAGTTCTTTGGCTGTTGACCAACCTTTTACATTTTCAATCGATTCATTAAAGGTCATTAGATTCCTCCTAAAGTTTCAAAACTGATAAAATTATCCTCAAGCCATACTTTGAGTTGGTCTAGTTGTTGTTTGCCACCGTGCAAAGTCAATAACATTGTTACTCTCATTGGCTCGCTAGGCTCAAATTTTGCCACCTCTGGCGTTGCGTTTTGGGTTGGTGGTGTAATTGTGCCACTTTCTAAAATCTCGCCTGTTTCAGCATCATACGCCTTAATTTGAGCGTTGGCATTTTCTTTGGCGATACGCTCGATTTCTGCGAGGCGTTCTGCCTCTGCTTTAGCTTGTGCCTCTTGTTGTTGTTTGCGTAAAACAACGGCATCACGGTCTGATTTCATGAGTTTCAAGCCATCCACAAGGCTTTTTCCATCTTCAAGGTGTCTGATATAGCCATCTGCTGGTAAGTCGTACTCTTGAGCTTGCTCTTGGATAGCTTGCTTGTTTGCTTTGAATTGCTCAACGGCATCATATTCAGCAAGTACCAAGGCATCAATCTCATCAAGGGCTGTTTTCTTGAGTTCAAACTTACCTGCTTTGAAATGCTTTTTAAGGCTGTACTCATCGTATTTAGTAGCAAAGCAATCTTTATCAAGCCCTGCCTCTGTACACTTGCTTTCAAATGTTGCACGGACAATATCAACACGCATCATGCGTTCATGCTCATCAATGGCATTTAACCCTGTTGTCATTTCAGCTGTGACAGCATCTATTGGTTCAATGACGTTTTCTTTCATCCACCGTTCAAACTCGGTAAGAGGCTTGCTAATCTCACGCTTAATGTCTTTGCGTTTATTGTCCAACCCCTCTTTTAGCTTGTTAAATCGGGTACGTTCTTCATAGACCGCTTTATAATTTTCAACGGTTACCTCTTGCCCGCTATATTGAGCAACAGCGGCTGCTACTTGTGCCTCAATTGCCTCACGGTCAACCTCGATGACCGCTGGTTGAAATTCTACCTTGATTTCTGTTAATGCACTATTAGTTACATCTTTCATGTTCTATTCTCCTTGTTTTGAGTATGCTTTTTGAATTTGTGTGTTGAGGTATTCCATCACTACGTTATAACCGTCAACTGGTACTTGATGGAAATCTGAAATTTGATACTTGTTCAATACAAAATTAGCAACCATATCAAATGGTGCTCCCTTAACTGTCGCAAATTCTTCAACAGTTTTAAGGATTTCTTGATACTGGGTATTATCAATGTACTTTGCTTGATTAGGTTGCTGTGTCTGCTGAGCTGGTTGCTCATGATTTTCCTCTACTGGATGCTCGTCAACATCTTCACCACCTATGGCAAATAGACCTTGTAAGGCATATTTCCTGGCATAAGAGCCAACCGCTCCTGTCCATTGGGGGTCTTGCATCTGTTTCACATCTCCTTTTTGAGTGTGAAAAACTGGTACATCTTCCTCCCTAGCCCAGCCAACAGCTTTATGCTCGATGCCGTCGCTTTCTCTTCTGGCAACTGCTACTGCCTTGTAATAAATCTTATCCTTGATGACCTGGATGTCATCCTCTGAAAAAGATACGCTCCAACCACTGTCTAGCTTTTTGAATTTGTTGTAAATGTCCTCCGCTGTACGAAAAGGATATTTTACGCCTTGTTTTTGTTCTTTTTCTAGCTGCATCTTTTGTTGCAACTCTGGGAATGTTAATTCTGCCATATCATCGCCTCTCCAGATAATCTTTTTTCTGACTTAGCAATGTATGATAAGGTGTCAATTTTTACCACATCAGAAAGCTCAACATCAAGGAAACATTCTGTGATGGTATAACCATCTTCTTTCATTTGGTCTAATTCATAGATGAGGTAATATTTCTTATCTTCTTCATCAAAATAAATCTCCCAAAAATGACCATCAAAGTATCTTCCATCTCTGGTAAAAACAGTTATTGGTGTGCCTTTATAAATTACCTTTGTAACTCTAGTGCCATCATTGGCTATCTCATGTAATACAAAGGCATCTTGTGATGCATATTCCATCTTTATCTCTCCTAATTGTGGATAACTTGCTTATCACTTTATTATATAAGCATTAGTTTATTGTTAATTAGTCATTATTTTCAGTTAGTGTGCGTTAGCACTAGATTGTTATATATTAGTACTTGTTATATAGTTAGTATTTATTAGTGGTGGGTTTTCCAACTTTTGGATTTTCCATAAAATGGATTTTCAGTAAAAAGGGTTTTCCAACTTTTGGATTTTCCATAAAATGGATTTTCAGTAAAAAGGGTTTTCCTCATTTTTAGTTGTGGATAGCTCTTTTTCTAACCTATCCTTGATATACTCAAAATAGCTATCTGTGATAGGGGTATCTTGAGCAAACACAAAAGTTTGTACTCCGTTTTTCCCATCGCTTTTTTTAACAACTCGTATATAACCTGTATTCTGTAACTCTCGATATGCTTTTCTGTGGGCATCTCTTCCGTTTGTAGCTCTATTTTCAATCTCGCTAAGGTAGATACGCCAGTCAGATTTATTAGTTAGTATCGTTGCAAGCAAACCCTTTGCCTGCAAACTCAACTTATCATCTTGCAAAAAAGCATTGTTCATAGAGGTATAGTTTTCATGCGTATTTGTGAAATATGTATTTCATCAACTAATAGCCTCCAATCTTTCTTCGTTTATTTTTCTGAAAATGTCATATACTGGACTATCATCTGGAATAATATAACCTGTGATATCATCAAGTATTGTTCCATCTGCCATTACATGTGTTACGATATAATGTTCTTTTGCCATGTTTTCTCCTTTCTAGCAATTGCTAAAATTGCAAGAGTATCGACAATTGTCAGACCTACTAGACTATCAATTAAAACATCGCTTAACTGATAGTATTTTCTCTGCCAATTCGCTACTAAAAGTTGTTGTGTACTGTCTAATTCTTTCATTTTGTGGTATAATTAAAGTGAATGTTTTGTTAGCGCCTCAATTGGATTACCGTCCAGAGGGGCTTTTTTTGATATCATTGAAAAGTTGCTAACTGATAAGGACATTCAAGTTGATAGACTTGCAACTGAAAAAGCAGCTAAGACACTCAATGATATAGCTGATAAAGCCTCTGAGTAGCTTTATCTAATTCTTGTTCAGCCTTTTCTTGCCTTTTTTGACCTTTGACACGATATGCTGAATAAGCTTTTTCCCAAGCCTTGACTATGTCAGTAGTTGATGCTTTTAATTTTCCGCTATATGGATAACAGCTTGGTTTCCGTCTAATTTCCATAGTTTCCCTTTCTAATGTGATAAAATTTGTTATAATAAAAATAAAATGATTGGAGACTGCGAATGTATGTAGAAGTAAACCCAAATGGTCATTATCAGACAAATATCACTCTTGATGATATCTGTAAAATTTGCAAGAAAGTAACCTCTCCTGTAAAAATCGATGATAAGACAAACAAAATTGATTATAGACATTTTAGATTATGTGTCACTCGCTACTGCCTTCAATGCAAGCACTACTTTGTTGATGAATTTGATGTCATAGGTGAAGATGGTGTTTATTCTGATACAAATTTTAAAATAGACTATATCGATGTAAAACCAGAACTCCCTAGTGACATCCCGATTTCAGAAGAAATTGCTTTGATTTCTCCTATTGGCAAAGAAATATATTTACAAGCCTTAAAAGCTGAGCAAGAACAATTAGACCACATCGCTGGAATCGGCTATCGTAAGGCCTTAGAGTTTTTTGTTAAAGATTTTGTTATTATCAATCAGTTAGATACAAAAGAGAAAATTGTCAAGTTGCTTTTAAAGCAAGTTATTGATACCTACATCGATGATGAAACTCTTAAGACATTTGCTACTGCTTCAACATATATAGGAAACGATGAGACTCACTATTCAAGAAAGCATAGCGATAAAGATTTAGAATCACTAAAAAAATACCTGCATGGTTTTCTCCACTATATGGATTTAAAGCTTAGTTTTCTTGATGCTCAGGAACTTGTGAGTCGCTCGAAGAAAATTTAGAATCAATCTCCTCCACCTTCTCAGCAATATAGGTCACAGTCCTCAGTATTTCATTGAGGGCTGTTCTTTCTAGTTCATTCATCCCCTTCTCCTTTCTAGTTAGTTTTTGGTAGTTTTTATTAACTTACCGAATTTTAAAATCTTCAATCACACGAGCAATGAAACGATTTGCTTGTGGATTTTTTAATTTGCCATTTAAAATGTTTGTGACATCCTGACGCACCATCCCATATTGGACAGCAAGCGTCGTCATTGTGATGTTATTCTCGTCTAAATAATCCAAGATTTTTTGACGTCCACTATTTGTATCCGGCATGATTTTTCCTCGCTTTCTATATAAATGTAAGCGAAAGAGTTAGAAATTTTTTATAAAACACTTGACATCTTTTAGAATTAGTTCTAAAATATAAGCATAATAAAAACAACGTTTAGAACACTTCTAATCATTTATAAATACAGTTTGGCGACCGTGTTATTTAATTTTTTAGAATGTTTTT
>RRZU010369491.1_pt1 | contig 10578 bp, 11 predicted proteins | sample 2165561 | NCBI WGS metagenome assembly RRZU01 (sample SAMN10456909, study PRJNA506462) | wastewater metagenome | isolation source: wastewater sludge | place: USA: Moscow, Idaho | reverse complement strand
TTCCTCGAGAAGCTGCAACACGAAATCAATGACGCCTTGACGGCGCTGGAATCCTGATGGCTCTGCTGCAAATTTCTGAACCGGGCATGTCCACCGCGCCGCACCAGCACCGGCTGGCGGTGGGCATCGACCTGGGCACGACCAACTCGCTGGTGGCCACCGTCCGCAACGGCGTGCCCCAGTGCCTGCAGGACGACGACGGCAAGCTGCTGCTGCCCTCCGTGGTGCATTACCTGCCGGACGGCCAGATCGTCGTGGGCCGCAAGGCCCAGGCCACCCAGGCCACCGATCCGCGCAACACCATCATCTCGGTGAAGCGCTTCATGGGCCGCGGCCTCAAGGACGTCGCCCACGTCGACACCATGCCCTACGGCTTCGTCGACGCCGTCGGCATGGTGCGCCTGCGTACCGTGCAGGGCGTCAAGAGCCCAGTGGAAGTCTCCGCCGAGATCCTCAAGGATCTTCGCCTGCGCGCCGAGCGCAGCCTGGGCGGCGAGCTCACCGGTGCGGTCATCACGGTGCCGGCCTACTTCGACGACGCCCAGCGCCAGGCCACCAAGGATGCCGCCCGGCTGGCCGGCCTCAACGTGCTGCGCCTCCTCAACGAGCCGACCGCGGCGGCCATCGCCTACGGGCTCGAGAACGCTTCCGAGGGGGTGTATGCCGTCTATGATTTGGGCGGCGGCACCTTTGACATCTCGGTGCTGCGGCTCTCCCGAGGCATCTTCGAGGTCGTCGCGACGAGCGGCGACGCGGCCCTCGGCGGCGATGACTTCGACCACCGCCTGTTCTGCTGGATTCTCGACAACGCGGGCATCTCGCTGCCGTCCGACCGCGATTCGCGCCGCCTGCTGATGAAGGCCCGCGAGGTCAAGGAACGCCTGAGCTTCGACGAATCCGTGCCGATCCGCCTGAGCCTCGAGAGCGGTGACGAGGTGGACCTGGTCATCGACCAGCAAGTCTTTGTCGAGATGACCCGCCCGCTCGTCGAAAAGACCCTCCGCCCGATCAAGAAGACCCTGCGTGACGCGGGCCTTTCGCCGGAAGACGTCAAGGGCGTCGTGATGGTCGGCGGCGCCACGCGCATGCCCCACGTGCAGAAGGCCGTCGGCGAGTACTTCGGCCAGACCCCGCTCACCAACCTCGACCCCGACACCGTGGTCGCCATCGGCGCCGCGATGCAGGCCAACGTGCTGGCCGGCAATCGGGCCGCCGACGAAGAGTGGCTGCTCCTCGACGTGATCCCCCTGTCCCTCGGCATCGAGACGATGGGCGGCCTCGCCGAGAAGATCATCCCGCGCAATTCCACCATCCCCACCGCCCGTGCCCAGGACTTCACCACCTTCAAGGACGGCCAGACCGCCATGTCCTTCCACGTGGTGCAGGGCGAGCGCGAGCTGGTGGCCGATTGCCGCTCGCTGGCGCGCTTCGAGCTGCGCGGCATCCCGCCGATGGTTGCCGGCGCGGCACGCATCCGCGTGACCTTCCAGGTGGACGCCGACGGCCTCCTGTCGGTGTCGGCCCGCGAGGTCACCACCGGCGTCGAGGCCCGCATCGAGGTCAAGCCGTCCTACGGCCTGGCCGACGACGAGGTGGCCGGCATGCTCAAGGCGAGCTTCGAGCACGCCCAGGCCGACATGGAGCGGCGCGGGCTGGCCGAGCAGCAGGTCGAAGCGGCGCGGGTCATCGAGGCCACCGAGAAAGCCCTGCTCACCGACGGCGACCTGCTCAATGAGCCCGAGCGTGCGGCCCTCGACAGCGCCCTCGGTGCGCTGCGCGATGCCGCCGCCGGCAACGAGGTGCGAGCCATCAAGCTGCAGCTCGAAGCCTTCAATCGCGCCTCCAACGAGTTCGCCTCGCGGCGCATGGACAAGAGCATCCGCAGCGCGCTGGCGGGCCACAAGATCGACGAACTCCGGATCTGACGCCGGACAAACCCCAAGATGACCACACTGATCGTTCTTCCCCACGTCGAGCTGTGCCCCGAGGGCGCCGTGCTCGAGGCCGAACCCGGCCAGACCATCTGCGACAGCCTGCTCGCCAACGGTATCGACATCGAGCACGCCTGCGAGAAATCCTGCGCCTGCACCACCTGCCACGTGATCGTGCGCGAGGGCTTCAACAGCCTTGAGGCGGCGGAGGAACTCGAGGAAGACCTCCTCGACAAGGCCTGGGGCCTGGAGCCCAACTCGCGCCTGTCGTGCCAGGCAGTGGTGGCCGACACGCCGCTGACCGTCGAGATCCCCAAGTACTCCATCAACATGGCCCGGGAGGGCAAGCACTGATGAAATGGGTAGAAGTTCAGGAAATCGCCATCCAGCTGGCCGACGCCCACCCGGACGTCGACCCGACCAAGCTCAATTTTGTCGACCTGATGCGCTGGGTGATGGCGCTCCCCGAGTTCGACGACGACCCCAAGCACTGCGGCGAACGCATCCTTGAAGCCATCCAGCAGGCCTGGATCGAGGAAGTGGAGTAGGGCGATGGACGGCGGGCCGGCCCACGGTGTTCATGCCTTCGAGGCGCGTACGCTGGCTGGCGCGCCCCTTCACCTTGCCGACTTTGCCGGCAAGGTGCTGTTGATCGTCAATACCGCCAGCCACTGCGGCTTCACGCCCCAGTACGCCGGCCTGCAAAGGCTCCACGAAACCTACGGCCCCCGCGGGCTGGTGGTGATCGGCTTTCCGTGCAACCAGTTCGGGGCCCAGGAGCCTGGCAGCGCCGCCGAGATCGCCGGCTTTTGCCAGCGCAACTACGGCGTTGATTTTGTTCTCGCCGAGAAGGTGGATGTGAACGGCAGCGGAGCGCACCCGCTGTTCCACCACCTCACCGCCGCCTTGCCCGGCGTGCTCGGGTCCGAGGCCATCAAGTGGAACTTCACCAAGTTTCTGGTCGATCGCAACGGCCGCCCGGTGAGCCGCCATGCCCCGACCACCTCGCCCGCCGCGCTGGTCCGGGACATCGAAGCCTTGCTGTAGCGTGGGCTGCCGGGCAGGGCACCGCAGTCGTGCGCGGCCCCTCGGCGGTTCCAGCCTGGGCCGCTGACGCCGCCCAGGCTTACCCTTTTCAACCCGCTACATCTTGCCCAGCTTGCGATACAGCGTGTTGCGGCTGATGCCCAGCTGGCGCGCCGCCGACGAGATGTTGCCGCCGGCCGCTTCGAGCGCGCGCATGGCCGCCTGACGGCCGATCTCGTCGAGGCTGCTGCCGCTCGCCAGTGGCTCCGCGGCCCGCATGGGCTCTCCGCCCGCCGCCGCCTGCGCCGGGGCAGCAGCCAGCGGCGCCTCGAAGAGCTCCTCGGGCAGATGCTGCTCGGTGATCAGCTGTTCGCCCTCGTCCAGCAGGGCGATCGCCACGCGGATCGCGTTGTGGAGCTGGCGGATGTTGCCGGGCCAGGCATAGCCTTCGATGGCCTTCAGCGCACCCTCCGAAAAACGCACCGCCAGGGTCGGGTCTGGTACCTCGGCGAGCGCCAGCCGGCTCACCAGCGCGCGGATGTCGCTGCGCTCGCGCAGGGCCGGCAGCGTCACGCTCATGCCGTTGAGGCGGTAGTAGAGGTCTTCGCGGAAGCTGCCGCGGGCGACCTCCTCGCGCAGCTTGCGGTGGGTCGCGCACACCAGCGCGATGTCCACCTGGATCGTCTTGGTGCTGCCCAGGGGCGTCACGCAGCGCTCCTGCAGCACGCGCAACAGGCGCGCCTGCAGGTTGAGGGGCATGTCGCCGATCTCGTCCAGGAACAGGGTGCCGCCGTTGGCTTGCTGGATCTTGCCCGGCGCGCCTTCCTTGCGGGCGCCGGTGAAGGCGCCGCCCTGGTAGCCGAAGAGCTCGGATTCGATCAGGGTTTCCGGGATGGAGGCGCAGTTGAGCGCCACGAAGGGCTGGTCGCGGCGGGGGCCGCTGTTGTGGAAGGCCTTGGCGAAGATCTCCTTGCCGGCGCCCGATTCGCCCTGGATCAGGATCGGGATGTCGCGGCCGAGCATCCGCCGGGTCCGGTCGATCGCCGCCTGCAGGCGCGCGTCGCCGGTGTTGAGGGTGTCGAGGGTGATGGCCGGCGCGGCGCTGGCATCGGCCCGGCGTGCCGGGCGCGGGGGCAGGGCGCGCTCGTCGCCGCGGCCGCCGTGCACCGACGGCGTCGGCAGCTGGCCACGCAATTGCACGTGGATCAGCTTGCCATTCACACACAGCTCCTGGATGCCCTGGTGGCTGTGGCGCAGGCGGTCGATGAGGGCCGACAGGTTGCTCTCGAAGACGATCGAGAAGTCGCGGCGGACGGCATCCACCTGGCGGATGCCCAGGATCTCGGTGCCGCTGCTGTTCATCGCCAGCACACGCCCGTCGGGGGACACCGCGGCGATGCCCTCCTTGGGGCTGCCCAGGTAGTCGGGGCGGGAGTGGAAGCACACCAGGATGTCCCGGGCGTGGAAGGCCTCGAACAGGCGCTTCTCGACCAGCGCCGACGACAGCCTCACCAGCCCCAGGGTGTGGCGCTGCAGGCTGCGGTAGCTGCCCGAGATGTCGAGCACGCCCACCAGCCGCCCGTCGGGCCCGTAGATCGGGCTGGCACAGCAGGTGAGGAAACCGTTGTGCTGCAGGAAGTGTTCGGCGCCCAGCACCGTCACCGGCGATTCCTCGGCCAGCGCCGTGCCGATGGCGTTGGTGCCGCGCAGGTTCTCGTCCCAAGAGGCGCCGGCCATCAGCGAGACCCGATCCGCCCGGCTCACGAAATCGGGGTCGCCCACCGTTTCGAGCAGCAGCCCGTTGGCGTCGGCCAGGATCACCATGCTGCCCGATTCGCGGATCTGCTCGAAGACGTGCTCCATGATCGGCCGGCTCTGCGTGAGCAGGAAGCGGTTGCGCTCCTGCTCGGTCTTGAGCGCCACGCGGTCCATGGTCGAGGTCACGTCGGTGAGGTGGGGGTCGCCCACGCCGAAGCGGCGGCAGCGCTCCCAGGAGCGCAGGATCAGGGGGTCAACCAGGCCGTCGGGGTGATCGCCTTGCTCAAAGAAGAGCTCGCGGGCCTGCAGCAGCCGTTCTCCATGGACTTCCGCCCGCAATTGCAACTGTCCCATTGTCTCCTCCGTATGTCGCTGAAATTATTTCTTTTTTGTTGTGCTTCATAACGTAACACCTGCGTCTTTTCTTAGCAAAGAACAGTGTGTCGCGTCGTCTCTTTTAGCAATAGGCGTGCCAAGGCGTATGTCCCGCTCCGTGGCAGATTTCCCATTCCGACAGGGGCCGTGCCCGGCTTTATTGGGGTTTTGCGCTTTCTGGCACAGGGTTTGCTCGCAGCTCTCCATAAAGCCCCGAAATCCATAATCGACAAAGGAGACAACGTGAAACATCCCTTCCGCCACCTCGGTACGCTCGCCGCCGTCCTCTGCATCGCCGGGGCTGCGCCCCAGGTCCTGGCCCACGGTGACGTGGTGCCCCAGGCCGTCGATACCACCGGGCTCAAGGCCCTCGGCGCTGACTTCCTGCCCAGCAACCCCTACCGCAAGGACAAGACCGCCATCCGCATCGGCGACTCGGCCTTCAACCAGAACTGCGCCCGCTGCCACGGCCTCGGCGCCATCTCGGGCGGCATCGCGCCGGACCTGCGTTACCTGCCCCTCGGCGACGAGGGCGACGAAGTCTTCATGCAGCGCATCCGCAAGGGCGCGGTGCGCGACGGCCGCGTGTACATGCCCCCCTTCGAAGGCACCCTGAGCCAGGAGGCCATGTGGGCGATCCGCAGCTGGCTGGAGACCGTCCATGAAGACTGAGCGCCGCCTCTGGCTGAAGGCGCTGGCCGCCGCGCCCCTGGCCGCGGCCTTGCCGGCGCGGGCCGACGGGCTGGAGGCGTTCCGCCAGCGCGGCCGCCTCCGCTTCGCCGTCTACAACGACTTCCCGCCCTACTCGATGGCCGGCGGCAAGGGCATCGACGCCGACCTCGCCCGCGCCCTCGCCGCCAAGCTGGGCCTGGCGCCCGAGGTGGTCGGCTTCAACGCCGACGAGGACATGAACGACGACCTGCGCAACATGGTGTGGAAGGGCCACTACCTCGGCACCCAGCCCGCCGACGTGATGATGCACGTGCCGGTCGACCCCTACCTCGCCAAGGCCAACGACAAGGTGCGCATCTTCGGCGCCTACCACCGCGAGGCCCTGGCCCTCGCACGCCGGCCCGAACAGGTTCGCCAGGCCCCCAGCGGCTCGGCCGCGGTGGCGCTGGAGGTGTTCACCCGCGAGAAGATCGGCGTCGAAACGGCCTCCCTGGCCGACGCCTTCCTGCTCGGCGTGCTCAACGGCCGCCTGCGCGAGAACGTGGTGCACTTCAAGACCGTCGGCGAGGCCACCCAGGCTGCGCTGGAAGGCAAGATCGCTGCCGTGATGGCACCTCGCGCCGAGCTCGAGGCCGCGCTGAAGGGCAGGGGAGAGCTCACCATCGACACCGTCAACTTCCCCGAACTCCAGACTGGCAGCTGGCCCCTGGGCATGGCCGTCAAGGTCGAGGAGCAGGAGCTCGCCGACGCCATCGCCGCAGCGCTCGCCGAGCTCAAGCGCGACGGCAGCCTCACCGAGATCTTCCGCCGCCACGGCATCTCCCACACCCCCGCATGAGGCCCGCCATGGCACCGCTGAGAATCCTGTGCGCCGCGCTGCTGGCGGCTTTCGGGGCTGCCGTACAGGCCGGCCCGCTGGCCTATGTGCCTAACGAGAAGTCGGCCACCCTCAGCGTCATCGACACCGCCACCGATGCCCGCCAGGCCGACATCCCGGCTGGTCAGCGGCCCCGCGGCATCGCCGGTGGCGGCAGCCGTGTGTACGTCACCGACGGCAAGACCGGCAGCCTGCTGATCATCGACACCGCCACCGGCAAGCTCGTCACCAGCGTGCCGGTGGGCGCCTCGCCGGAGGGCGTCAGCCTGTCGGCCGACGGCAAGCTGCTGGCGGTGGCCGTCGAGGACGACAACAGCGTGGTGCTCCTCGATGCCGCCAGCGGCCGCGAGCTGGCGCGCATTGCGGTGCATGGCAAGAACCCCGAGCACGCCGTGTTCAGCCCCGATGGCCGCCTGCTCTACGTGAGCGCCGAAGAGGCCGAGCAGGTGGACGTGATCGACGTGGCCACCCGCCGCCAGAGCGCCAGCATCCCGGTGGGCAAGCGGCCGCGGGGCATCGGCTTCCTGCCCGACGGCTCCCGCGCCTACGTGGCCAGCGAGCTGGCGGGCAAGGTGTACGCCATCGACGTGGCCGCCGGCCGCGTGGTGGCCGAGATCGCCGCCGGCCAGTTCCCCAACGGCATCGCCGTGCACCCCGACGGCAAGCGGGTCTTCGTGTCGAATGGGCGCGACGGCAGCGTGATGGCCATCGACGTGGCCAGCAATCGCGTGCTGGCCAGCATCCCGGTCGGCAAGCGGCCGTGGAACATGGCGCTGACCCCCGACGGGGCCAAGCTCTACGTGGCCAACGGGCGCTCCGGCAGCGTGTCGGTGATCGACACCGCCGCCCTGCAGAAGCTCGCCGACATTGAGGTGGGCGAGCTGCCCTGGGGAGTGACGATCCGATGAAACCCCGACGCTACACGGCGCCCGCCATGCTCATCCACTGGGCCCAGGCGGCCGTCGTGCTGTGGCTGCTGTGGCGCGGCTGGAGCATGATCGACCTGCCCAAGGGCGCCGAGCGCACCGCCGCCTACGGCCTCCACAAATCGTGGGGGCTGGTGGCGCTGGGGCTGATCGGGCTGCGCATCCTGTGGCGCCGGGGCCATCCGCCGCCGCCAGTGCTCAGCGGCGGCTTCGAGGCTGCCATCGCCCGGGCCGTCCATCACGCGCTTTACGGCCTCATGCTGATCGCGCCCCTGGCGGGGGTCATCGCCTCCCAGTTCACGCCCTACGCCCTCAAGTTCTTCGGCCTCGAGCTCCCCAAGCTCGGCTGGCCCGACGAGGCCATCAACGGCGTCTTCAAGGCCGTGCACGTCTATTCCGCCTGGGCCATCGCCGGCCTTGTCGGCCTGCACGTGGCCGGTGCGCTGAAGCACGCCATCCAGCGCGACGGCACCCTGTCGCGCATGTTGCCGGGGTGGTTGTTGCGTAATTGAACACCTGCTCCAGGGCGGAGCAGGTGCGCAGATTCTTCGTCGAGTTTGTGCCCACGGGGCGAGCCTGCTCTCCCGCAGCCGGTAAGGCCGGGGCCGATCCTTCGTTTCACCCCTGGGTGCGAATGAATTCGGCCCCTTGCAGCAGGCCTGCGATTGTCGCGCACCGACAGGGCGAAACACCTTCAGCCAGCGCTCCCTCCCCTGACAAGGGGAGGGCCGGGGAGGGGTTGTACGGGGTCCGCGTGGACTCGCTTCATATCGCAGCCCGCCAGACCCCCCTGGCCCCCCTTGGCAGGGGGGAGCCGGGCCCGGTGGGTCGTGCCTTTGTCTGCCTTAAGCGACCCCGTTCACTCCAGCGCCAGGATCCAGTGGATCGCGGCCTTCAGGTCGTCGTCGCTGATCTTGTCGGCCGGGTGGGCCATCATCGGCACCTGGCCCCACACGCCGCTGCCGCCGCTGCGGACCTTGTCGAACAGGCGGGCCGGGGCGCCGGCGTCGCCCTTGTACTTGGCGGCCACTTCCTTGTAGGCCGGGCCGACGCGCTTGGCGTCAACCGCGTGGCAGGCCACGCAGCGGGCCTTCTTGACGATCGCCTCCGACGCGCTGGAGGGGGCGCTGACGCCGATGGCGAGCACGGCGACGAGCGGGGCGAGGGTGTGGCGGAAGGTGAGAGCTTTCATCGGTAGTATTCCTTGCGTTGCGTGTTCGGGGTTGGATCAGACGAGGCCGGCGGCTTCCAGCTCATCCCATTCGTCGTCGGAGAACAGGCGCGAGCGGGTGATGAAAGCCTTGCCGCTGCCCGCCTCGAGGGAGAAGTTGCCGCCCTGGCCCGTCACCACGTCGATGATCAGCTGGGTGTGCTTCCAGTACTCGTACTGGGCAGCGCCCATGTAGAAGGGCACGCCGCCGATCTCCCCGAGCTTGAGGTCGTAGGGGCCGACGGTGAGGTCGGTGGGCAGGTAGCAGTTGGGGGAGCTGTTGTCGCAGCAGCCGCCGGACTGGTGGAACATCAGCGCCGGGCCGTGCCGGCCCTTCAGCGCATCGATCAGATCCAGTGCCGCCGGAGTGGCAATCACGCGGTCGACCATCGTCTTGTCCTCGATAAGAAGGCTGGGTGCCGGTTGTCTGCGGATGCAGGTGCCGGACTTGCATCGCGGCGCCGATTGGGTGTGCTGAAGGGTTGTAGCCTTGTAGGGGCGACTTCAGTCGCCCTCCGCACGTTGATCAAAAGACATGCCGTTGATCGGAGTCCGCGGGCGACTGAAGTCGCCCCTACATCGCCCCTAAAAGTCGCCCCTGCACGAAGCATCGCCGGCGTGCGGCGGCTCCACGGACAACACTGACCAAGCCTAAAAAAAGGGGCGGTTGCCCGCCCCTGAAGTTCCTGCCCGCGAGCCAGCGCGGGCGTGCGGAGGAGACTGCCGTGATCAGAAGAAGCCGAGCTTGTTCTCGCTGTAGCTGACAAGCAGGTTCTTGGTCTGCTGGTAGTGGTCCAGCATGACCTTGTGGGTTTCACGGCCGATGCCGGATTCCTTGTAGCCGCCGAAGGCCGCGTGGGCCGGGTAGGCGTGGTAGCAGTTGGTCCATACGCGGCCGGCCTGGATGGCGCGGCCCATGCGGTAGGCGACGTTGCCGTTACGGCTCCACACGCCGGCGCCGAGGCCGTAGGGGGTGTCGTTGGCGATGGCCAGGGCTTCGGCTTCGTCCTTGAAGGTGGTCACGGCCAGCACCGGCCCGAAGATCTCTTCCTGGAAGATGCGCATCTTGTTGTGGCCCTTGAAGAGGGTCGGCTGGATGTAGTAGCCGCCTTCGATGTCGCCACCCAGGTGGGCGCGCTCGCCGCCGATCAGGCACTCGGCGCCTTCTTCCTTGCCCAGCTTCAGGTAGGACTGGATCTTTTCCATCTGCACGTCGGAGGCCTGGGCACCCATCATGGTGTCGGTGTCGAGCGGGCTGCCCTGCTTGATGGCGGCGACGCGCTTCAGCACCTTCTCGATGAACTTGTCGTAGATCGATTCCTGGATCAGCGCGCGGCTCGGGCAGGTGCACACTTCGCCCTGGTTGAAGGCGAACAGCACCATGCCTTCGATGGCCTTGTCGAGGAAGGCATCGTCCTTGTCCATAATGTCGGCAAAGAAGATGTTGGGCGACTTGCCGCCCAGCCCCAGGGTGGCCGGGATCAGGTTGTTGGCGGCGGCCTGGGCGATAACGCGGCCGGTGGCGGTGGAGCCGGTGAAGGCGATCTTGGCGATGCGCTTGCTGGTGGCGAGCGGCATGCCGGCCTCGCGTCCATAGCCGTTGACGATGTTGAGCACGCCCGGCGGCAGCAGGTCGGCGATCAGCTCCATCAGCACCAGGATCGAGATCGGGGTCGACTCGGCGGGCTTGAGCACCACGCAGTTGCCCGCACCCAGCGCCGGCGCCAGCTTCCACGCCGCCATCAGGATCGGGAAGTTCCACGGGATGATCTGGCCGACCACGCCCAGCGGCTCGTGGATGTG
>RRZU012270404.1_pt1 | contig 10580 bp, 9 predicted proteins | sample 2165561 | NCBI WGS metagenome assembly RRZU01 (sample SAMN10456909, study PRJNA506462) | wastewater metagenome | isolation source: wastewater sludge | place: USA: Moscow, Idaho | reverse complement strand
GTCCTTGAGCGAGGCGAGGATCTGGTCAAAGCATTCCCAATTGCGCGCGGCGCGGCCAATGCCGCCGTACACCACCAGGTCTTGCGGGCGCTCGGCCACTTCGGCGTCCAGGTTGTTCTGGATCATGCGATAGGCCGCTTCGGTGAGCCAGCTCTTGCAGGTGAGCTGGCTGCCACGCGGCGCGCGGATCACGCGGCTGGCGTCGTGGCGGGGGTCGGCGTGGGAGGCGTGGGAAGAAGCTGAGGCGGCGATGATGGCGTCGTTGGCGTTCATGGTGGGCTCCTGTGAATCAGTGGGTGTACGTGGAAAAAATCAGGCGAAGCTGGGCAGGCATTGCGTGAGCGCTGCGGGCCATGTGGACTGCTGGGCCCAGGCGCGCATGGCTTCGATGTCGGGGGCGAGGTAGCGGTCCTGCTCCAGGTAGGCCACGCGCTCGCGGATGGCGGCGAATTGCGCTTCGATGAGGGGTGAACTCTTCAGCGAGCGGTCGAACTCCATGCCTTGTGCGGCGGCCATGGCTTCGATGCCGACCATCACCGCCGCATTGCGCACCATGTCGCCCAGGCGGCGCGCGCCGTAGGTGGCCATGGAGACATGGTCTTCCTGGTTGGCCGATGTGGGCAGGCTGGTCACGCTGCTGGGGTTGGCCAGGCATTGGTTCTCTGCGGCCAATGCTGCGGCAGTGACCTGGGCGATCATGAAGCCAGAGTTGACGCCGCTGTCGCGGATCAGGAACGCGGGCAGGCCTGAGAGGCCCGGGTCCAGCAACAACGACAGGCGGCGCTCGGAAATGGCACCGATCTCGGCCACGGCCAGCGCGATGATGTCGGCCACAAAGGCCACGGGCTCGGCGTGGAAGTTGCCGCCGGAAATCACGTCCCCGTTGTCGAACACCAGGGGGTTGTCGGATGCCGCATTGGCCTCAATGGTCAGCACGCGCGCGGCGTGGTGCAGGTTGTCCAGGCACGCACCCATCACCTGCGGCACGCAGCGGATGGAGTACGGATCTTGCACGCGGCCGCAGTTGGGGTGCGAAGGGTCGATGGCGCTGCCGTCGAGCAGCGCACGCACGGCGGCGGCCACTGCGATCTGCCCGGCCTGGCCGCGTGCTTCGTGGATACGTGCGTCAAACGGCTTGACCGAGCCCTTGATGGCTTCAAGCGACAGGCAGCCGGCAACCAGCGCTGCAGCAAACACGCTCTCGGCGCCGAACAACCCGGCCAGCGCCAGCGCGGTGGACACCTGTGTGCCGTTGAGCAGCGCCAGCCCTTCCTTGGGGCCCAGCACAAAGGGCTGCAGGCCGATGGAACGCATGGCCTCGGCACCCGGCACCACCTTGCCGTCCACCTTGGCCTGGCCCTCGCCAATCAGTACGCAGGCCATGTGCGCCAGCGGCGCCAGGTCGCCGGATGCGCCCACAGAACCCTTGGCCGGTATCACCGGCAGCACGTTGGCATTGGCCAGCGCCAGCAGCGCATCCACCAGCTCGGGCCGCACGCCCGAGTGGCCGCGCGCCAGGCTCACGGCCTTGGTCGCGAGGATGAGGCGCACCACGTCATCAGGCAGCGGGTCGCCCGTGCCCACGCTGTGCGACAGCACCAGGTTGCGCTGCAGTTCAGCCAGGCGGTCGTGCGCAATCTTGGTGCTGGCCAGCTTGCCGAAGCCGGTGTTGATGCCATAGACCACCTGGTCTTCATCGACGATGCGCTGCACCGTGGCCAGGGATTTCTGCAAACCCGCGCGGGCCGAAGCGTCCAGCACCACCTGCACGGGGCCGGCGTGGATGCGGCGCAGCTCAGCCAGCGTGACGCGGCCGGGGTGCAAGGTGAGGGAGGAAATGGTTTTTTGTGTCATGGCATTGATCTTGTATATACAAGTAAATATAAGCCAAAGGAAACGGGAAACTCTTTTCGAAATACTCAAGCTGCAATGGGGTTGCCATCGGCCCGAAAACGGCTGCCCAGGCGGTAGCGGGTGGCCGGGTGCAGGCAGCGCACAACGGTGACGGGCGCGCCGCGCGACCAGGTACGGCGGGTGAGCACCAGACAGGGTTCGTGGGGCGACATTTCCAGCAACGCGGCTTGCTCGGCGGTGGGCATGACGGCATCCACCACATGCTCGATCTGGTCGAACGGTACGTTGCGCACCAGGTATTCAGAGGGCTGCTGCTGCGTGAAATCCTGCGCGGCGAACTGGGGCGCCTGGCGCGGGCTCACGTAGCGGTCTTCCAATTGCACGGGCAGGCCGTCCTCGCGGTGCACGCACAGCGAATGGAACACCGACTCCCCCGTGCGCAAGTCCAGCGCGGCGGCCACTTCCAGCGTGGCGGAGGTGCGCTCCACCGCCAGCAAATCACAGCGGTAGTCGTGGCCGCGCTGGCGGATCTCGCTGGCCAAGTTGGCGATCTGCAACAGCGTGGACTGTGGCTTGGCCTCGGCCACGAAGCTGCCCACGCCGGCCACGCGCACGATGCGACCCTGCTCAACCAGCTCGCGCAGCGCGCGGTTCACCGTCATGCGCGAGATGCCGAACTGGGTGACCAGTTCGTTCTCGGACGGCAGGCGGTCACCCGCGCGCCAGATGCCTTCCTGGATCTTGCGCGAGATATGGTCCTTGACCTGCTCGTACAGTGCCATGGCCTGCACGGGCGCTGCCAGGCCTGTCGCCCTCTTGGCGGGTACGGCACGGACAGCGCTGCGTGGCGCAGCAGCAGGACGGCGGGAGGGATGGGCGCTCACGGTACAGCGATGGGTTGAATCAATGCAGATCTGCCGCCATGGATTCGGCGCGGATCTCTTCGGTCAGACGCGCCTTGAGGTCCATGAACTCGGGGCTGGTCTTGATCGTGTAGTGGCGCGGGTGCGGCAAATCCACGGCCAGCTCGGTCTTGATGCGGCCCGGCCGGGCGCTGAACACGGCCACGCGGTTGGCCATGAAGATGGCCTCATCGATGTCGTGGGTGACGAACAGCACGGTCTTGCGCTCCGACTCCCAGATCCCCAGGAGCAGCTCCTGCATGAGCACGCGGGTCTGGTTGTCCAGCGCACCAAAGGGCTCGTCCATCAGCAAGATCTTGGGGTCGTTGGCCAGTGCGCGGGCAATGGCCGTGCGCTGCTGCATGCCACCCGACAGCTGCTTGGGAAAGTGCTGCTCAAAGCCGCGCAGACCCACCTTGGCGATGAAATAGGCGGCGCGCTCTTTCTGCTGCGCCTCGGGCATGCCGCGCTCGCGCAGTCCGAAGCGGATGTTATGCTCAATGGTGAGCCAGGGGAACAGCGTGTAGCTCTGGAACACCATGCCCCGGTCAGCGCCTGGACCTTCGACCGGGCGGCCATCGAGCAGCACGCGGCCCGAGGTGGGCGAATCCAGGCCGGCGACGATGCGCAGCATGGTCGATTTGCCACAGCCCGAAGGGCCAAGGATGGTGACGAAATCGTTCTCGCGCACCTCGAAATCCACCGGCAGCAGCGCCTGCGTGGCAACGCCCTTGGCACTGGTGAAGGTGCGTGACACGCCTTGGATAGATAGCTGGCTCATCGCAGGGCACTCCATGCAAACATGCGGCGGTTGACGTACTTAAAGAAGGAATCCGACACCAGGCCGATCAGCCCGATGACGATGATGCCGAAAATGATCTGGCCGGTGTTCAGCAAGGCCTGGCTGTCGGTGATCATGTGGCCAATGCCTGAAGACGATCCGATCAGTTCGGCCACGATGACGTAGGTCCAGGCCCAGCCCAGCACCAGGCGCAGGATTTCAGCGATCTCGGGCGCGGCACCCGGGATCAGCACGCGGCGCACGATGCCCGTGGGCTTGGCGCCCAGCGTGTAGGCGGCCTCCACCAGGTCCTTGCGGGCATTGCCCACGGTGACAGCCACCATGAGGATGATCTGGAACACCGAGCCGATGAAAATCACCAGCAACTTCTGCATCTCACCCAGACCGGCCCACAGAATGAGCAGCGGAATGAAGGCCGAAGCCGGCAGGTAGCGGCAGAAAGACACGAAGGGCTCCAGGAACGCCTCCACACCCTTGTGCGCGCCCATCGCGATGCCCAGCGGCACGGCCACGATGGCGGCCAGGATGAAGCCGCCCAGCACGCGCCACACGGTCATGCCGATGTCGTGCGCAAAGCCGAACTGCGTGAACAGCAGCCAGCCCTCCTGCGCCATCGTGATCGGGCTGGCCAGGAAGGTGGGCGACACAAAGCCCCCCAGCGTAAACACCGACCAGGCGGCGAAGAACAGCACGAAAAAACCCACACCCAGCAACAACCGAGCACGGGTACTGACAGGCTCGAGCGGTGCCAGCGACCGGCGGGCCGGTGGCCGCTCAGACACAGACGAGGGTGCAATACCCAGCACGCGATTCATATTTCAATCCTTGGGATGGGTGGGCTTACTTGATGAAGCTGTCGTCAAACATGGCGTTGTAGTTCTCGGGCAGCTTGCGGATCACGCCCGCCTCGAGCAGGATGGCCGCCGCGTCCTTCATGAACTGCTGCAGCTCGCCCGCGAAGAACTTCTGGTTGGCCGCCTTGTCCTGCCAGCGCAGGTAGTTGGACGACTTGGCAAACGCCTCGCCGGTCTGCTTGACGGCCGAGCCCATGATGTCGTTGGACTTGGCCGGGTCGGCCTTGATCATCTCCAGCGCTTCAAAGTAGGAGTCCGCCAGGGCCTTGGCGGCCTTGGGGTTGGCCTTGAGCCACTCGGGCGCGCAGCCCACCGTGTCCATGATGTGCGGGAAGTCGAGCGTGGTGGCCAGGATCTTGCCTGCGGCGGGGTTCGCGCGCACGGTCGAAAGATAGGGCTCGTAGGTCACGGCGGCATCGTTCTGGCCGCTAACAAACGACTGGGCCGCCGGTTGGGGCGCCAGCGTGAGCGTCTTCACATCTTTCACCGACATGCCGTTCTTGCTGAGCAGCCAGGCCAGCGTGAAATACGACGCCGTGCCGGGCGCATCCACTGCCACGGTCTTGCCCTTGAGATCGGCAAAGGTCTTGACGTCGTTGCGCACGGCAATGCCGTCGGCGCCATACGACTTGTCGAGCTGGAAGATCTGCACGATAGGCACACCATTGGTGTTCCAGGCCACGTGCGTTTCGATGGTGGTGGCGGCGCACTGGATGGCCTTGGAGGCCAGGGCCAGATGGCGGTCCTTTTGCGGAACCATCTTCAGCTCCACGTCGAGCCCGTTCTTCTTGAAGATGCCGGCCTTGTCGGCCAGGGTCAGGGGCGCAAAGCCGGTCCAGCCCGACATGCCCAGAACCACCTTGGTGTCCTGCGCCTGCACGGGAGCGGCCAGCCCCACCATGCACGCACCTGCAGCCATCCACGCCGCCATCTTCACAACTGCTTGTCTCATTGCTGACTCCTTTGAAAAATCAAAATCATTCCGTATTGCCGCTGCCACGAAGATTGCGCCGCAACTGGCCATGATGCCTACTAAGCTTTGCCTGTATATACAGGGTTTACCAGCAAAAATTGTCCGTTCGCCCTGCCCAGGCGCATGGGGGTGTTTCGTTGGTGCTTGAACCTCCCTGCATGAAATCGACGCAGCGGCGAAAGATTCGCCCGCCCTCTCTATCAGCAAAAACAATGCCAACCCAAAAACCCCGTTGACACCCCAACGCGCACCACCAAGGTGCAGCAGCGCCTTCAACCCAGCGCCAGGCGCGCAATGATGTTGCGCTGCACCTCGCTGGAGCCTTCATAGATGCGCAGGATGCGGGCGTCGCGCACATAGCGCTCCAGCGGCATCTCGCGCGTGTAGCCGTAGCCGCCATGGATCTGCAGCGCCGTGTCGGCCACAAAGGCCACCATCTCGGTGGCGTGCAGCTTGGCCATGGCCGACTTCAGCGTGAACGGCTGGCCCGCCTGGCGCAGTGCCAGCGCCTGCAAGGTCAGGCCCCATGAGGCTTCCAGGCGCAGCTTCATGTCGGCCACCATCCACTGCAGCCCCTGCTTGGTGGCGATGGGCTCGCCCGCGATGTGGCGGTCTTTCATCCACTGCACGGCGGCGGCCAACGCGGCCTCGGCAATGCCCAGCGCCGTGGCGGCCACGTCCAGGCGGCTGTTGTCGAGCACCTTCATCGCCGTCTTGAAGCCCGAGCCCTCGGCCCCCAGCCGGTTCGCCAGCGGCACGCGCACATCCTCAAAGGCCACCTCGAACGCATGGGCGCCGTGGATGCCCATGAGCTTCTCCGGCGCGGAGACGCTGATGCCGGGCGTATCGGTGTCCACGATGAAGGCGCTCACGCCACGCGCGCCCGCATCGGGATCGGTCTTGGCAAAGACGATGAGAAACTTTGCCTCCTTGGCGTTGGAGATGAAATGCTTGACACCGTCAATGCGGTAGCTGTCGCCATCGCTGTGCAGTACCGCGCGCGTGCGCAGGTCCGCCGGGTGCGAGCCGCCGCGCGGCTCGGTCAGCGCAAAACCGGCCAGCCATTCGCCGCTGGCGGCGCGCGGCAGGTAGCGCTGGTGCTGCTCGGCGCTGCCGCCAATCAGCAGCGCATCGGTGCCCAGGTAGTGCGCGCCGATCATGGACGAGGTGGCCGCGCAGGCGCGCGAAATTTCCACCAGCGACAACAGCATGGCGGTGGGCGTGACGCCCGCGCCGCCCAGATGCTCGGGCAGGTTCATACCCATCACGCCCAGTTCAGCCAGTTGCGGCACGTGGCAAGTGGTGGACAGTTCTTGCGCGTCGATCTCTTGCGCGCACGGGGCCAGCACGGTGTCGGCAAAACGGGCCACGGCATCGGCAACGGCCTGGTCATCGGGCGTTACGCCCAGTCGGAGGTTCATGGTGATTCTTTCAAAAAAGTGAGCGCTCAGCGCTTGATGGATAAGCGCTAGAGCATGTTTTGACTAAAATTTCAATGATCCACAGCGTCCATCAGGCTGCGGCCAAGGCATTGCCAAAGAGGCCTGCGGCCCGCAGCTCGCCCAGGCGCTCGGCACTGCACTGGAGCAGCGAGGCCATCAGCGCATCGGTGTGCTCGCCCAGGGCGGGCGCGGGCTCGGCCTTGTTGGGCGCGGCGCCACCAAACTTCACCGGCTGGGTGGGCACGCGCAGGCCCGGCACGCGCGGGTCGTCCACGGCGCGCAGCAGGCCGCGCGCCTGGGCGTGCTCCGACTCCAGGGCCTGCGCGGTGTTCCACAGCGGCCCGCCGGGCACGCCGGCGGCTTCGAGCTGGCGCACCACTTCGGCCACCGGGTGCTGCTGCGCCCACTGCTCGATCGCGGCGGCCAGCACCGGCTCGTGGGCCGAGCGCAGTTCGTCCGTGGCAAAGCGGGCATCGCTGGCCAGCGCGGGCTGGCCGATCAGTTGCACCAAGGTCGCAAACAGCTTGTTGTTGAGCACCGCCAGCGCAAAGTGCCCGTCGGCCGCGCGGTACACGCCGAACGGCGCCGAGAACGCATGCCGGTTGCCGTGCCGCCCCGCGGGCTGGCCGGTAAAGATGTAGCGCCCTACGGCGGTGACAAGAAAGCTCAGCGTGGTGTCGAACATCGCCACGTCTACATGCTGACCCTCGCCGGTGCGCTGCTTTTGCAGCAGGGCCGCCAGCGTGGCCCACGAGGCGAACAGGCCGGCAATCACATCGCTCACTGCCTCGCCCACCATGGTGGGCGGGCCATCGGCCTCGCCCGTGGCCTCCATCAGCCCACTCATGGCCTGCACGATGATGTCGTACGCTGGCTGATGCGACAGCGGCCCCGTCTGGCCAAAGCCCGACACGCTCACGTACACCAGGCCCGGGTTGATGCGGCGCAGCGCCTCGGGGCCCACGGCGAGGCGCTCGGCCACGCCGGGGCGGAAGTTCTCCACCACCACATCCACCTGCTGCGCCAGCGCGGCAATGGTCTGTGCGGCCTGCGGGTGCTTGAGGTCGAGCGTGAGGCTTTTCTTGTTGCGGTTGAGCGCGGTGAACAGGCTGCTGATGCCGTTCTTCATCGGGCCGATCACGCGGTAGTCATCGCCCGTGGGTGGCTCAACCTTGATGACCTCGGCCCCCAGGTCGGCCAGCAAGGCAGTGGACAGCGGGCCCGCGAGCACGCGGCTGAAGTCAAGGATGCGGATGCCGTCCAGCGGGCGGGAGGTTCCGGTCATGGCAGGGATCTCCATAAAAAATCAGAAGCCCATGGTTGCCCATCCCGCTATCAAAATAAAATATTCAATTTTGATTCAATGGATCAACAATTTTGATAAATATCAGCCTGCGCCAGTTGGAGTATTTCGTGGCGGCCGCCCAGCACGGCGGTGCTGCGCGGGCCGCGCATGCGCTGAACGTCTCGCAGCCCTCGATCTCCAAGGCCATTGCCGATCTGGAAGTGCTGTGGAACGAGGTTTTGTTCGTGCGCCGCCATGCGCGGGGGCTGGAGCTCACCGCAGCAGGCCGGGCGCGCCAGCGCGAGGCGCAGATGCTGCTGGAGAAGGCGCGCGCCCTTGAAGGGCCGCGCCGCGAAGAAGAAGCCGGCCTGCTGCGCGTAGGCTGTCTGTCCACGCTGGCGCCGCGCTACCTGCCGGAGATCCTCGTGCGCATGCGCGCCAGGCACCCCCTGGTGGAGATCGAGGCGCACGAGGCCGATACCGAGACGCTGGTGCAGATGCTCGAGCGCGGCGCACTGGACGCCGCCCTGCTCTACGACCTGGGCCTGGCCCGCGCCGTGCGGATGGAGGCCGTCACCTCCTTCGTCCCCTATGCGCTGCTGCCAGCCGGTCATGCGCTGGCCGCGCGCACCAGCCTGCCGTTGTCCGCGCTAGCGCAAGAGCCCTTCATCCTGATCAACCTGCCGCACAGCCGCGAGTATTTCCTGTCGCTGTTCCGCCAGGCGGGCGTTGCGCCGCGCATCGCGCACCAGACAACGTCCATCGAGATGGTGCGCTCCCTGGTGGCCAACGGCCTGGGCGTGTCCTTGCTGACCACGCGGCCGGTGCGCGACTGGAGCTATGACGGCAAGCGCATTGCCTGCCGCCGCCTGCGAGGTCCCCTCATCGCGCAGTCGGTGGTGCTGGCCTACCCCGGGGAGCAAGGCCATGAAAACCTCCGCTCAGCCCTGTTCGCGCGCATTGCCAAGGCGGCGTTCGCACAGCAGCGCGATGCGATGACCGAGCCCGCTTCGGTCACTGCGTCACCAGGTCGCCCGGCAGAGTGACCTTGACCCCAGAGTGCCCAACTTTCTGGACACCTTGAGTCAAGGACGCATCACCATCGCCCTGGCACGCAAGGGCGAAACGCAAGCTCTTGTCTGGCCGGCCGCTGCGGATGCACCATTGGCTCAACGACTGCGCCACCAGCTGCATGTGCCTGGGCAGCAGCAACTGCAGGCGCTGCAGCAAACGCTGCCGGAGCTGATAGAGCAAGCTGCCAAACCGCAACAGTTACCCACCCTGGTCGAGGGGCAAGCGGTCACAGACGTCAGTGTCTCCATCGTGTTCGACGCTCTACTGCCCCGCCTCGGCAAATTGCTGGAGCAAGAAGCAATGAAAAAGGGTGCAACCCTGCACTGAAAAAAGCCATCCAGTCGCTACACGTCTGTGAGATGCATGGAAATCGTTCGCTGCGCTCACCAAACAAGGACACAAAAAATGCAAGTTTTCGCCAACGTAGCGACTCAGCCGGAGCGCAAAACATCGAAATCCACGGGCAAACACTATTACGAGTTTCGCGTCCCTGAGAGCCAGCGCGGCGTGGACGCCCAGCCGACCTGGTACACCTGCCGCGTCATGAAAGAAGCCAAACCGGAACTCAACAAGGGCGACTTTGTGAAAGTGACGGGCAAGCTGAAAGCAGATTTCTACCTGTCACGCGAGGGCAAGCCCACGGGCACGCTGCTCATCATTGCTTTCGAGGCGGCCAAGATAGCAAAGCCGCAGGCTCTGTCAGTTGAGGAAGTCGGGTAACAGAGGTAACGGGGTAACAAAGGTGCTACGACCTCCCCCATGAAGCAAGGCAACAACCAGCATCAATGATTTCAGCTCCCACAGCCATGCTGTGGGGGCATTTTTATGAGCACGGTAACAACACCCCTGCGGTTACTCCCCATACCTGTTTCAGCACCTGCTCAGCAGTGCAGTTCGGCGCCGCGCGTGTCCGTTATGACCCAGTGACTTCCGCCCCCTCCCCTCCCATCGCATCGTGCAGGGGGACCAAGACCAGAATGATTTCTTATCATGCCGGGTTTAATGTTATCATTTTCTTATCAAAATGTCCTCATCAAGATAAGATTGCGGCTTATTCTTATCAAATGACTGGATTGAGGTCGCAATCTCCTCAGATGACAAGATAGATGCAATTGACCTGATTCGCTGCACCATGACTCCTCCCAAGCTATCGCCCCGTCATGCAGCCTTGCTGCGCCATGTATTGGCTTCTGGGGTACCCGTTGCGCCGAGTGCGCTTGAGCAGGCTCTGCAAGTCTCCCGGCCCACTATCAACCGGGATCTGCGGGACCTTCTTGCAGCCGGGTTATTGGACAAGCAAGGGGATGGCCGCTCAACCCGATACTTGGCCACTGCTGCGGCAAAGGCTGCACTGGGCGCATTGCCGTCTGGCTCCCCATCGCCAGTCAGGTCTG
>RRZU011870835.1_pt1 | contig 10580 bp, 7 predicted proteins | sample 2165561 | NCBI WGS metagenome assembly RRZU01 (sample SAMN10456909, study PRJNA506462) | wastewater metagenome | isolation source: wastewater sludge | place: USA: Moscow, Idaho | reverse complement strand
TGACAACCAGCGGCTTAGCACCGCCTAAGGATGCAACGCGCTGTGCTAACTCAGATAAAACGTTAGCACCGAACAAGGATACAACAGGCATAAAAAAACTTGCGGTCTGGTTCATCGTCAACCTCAACTGGTGATGCCGCAGCTATGTATTCACTGCGAGCTATAAATGTACTAAATAGCATAGCCTGAAATGACTGAGCGCACATTGATACGCCTCAACGTCAGTGCATAAACTCAAGCCGTGTTACCCACTTTTTTCATGGGAACTGTTACCCACCTCACTCACAGGTAACACCCGGCGTGACTAGCGGTAACACTTCCTACAAAAACGCCACACATGCCACACTCAAAAACCCATCAAAAATCAATAAAAAACCATAAGCCATTGATTTTAAAGGAATTAATAAAAGCTGGCACAGCACCTGCTTTGTATATTCGTACAACAACAATAAAAACAAACACTAATAATAAGAATAAGACGTAACGGCTCTAGCATAATAAAAACAACAGCATAAGAGACGCAGCTAACTGATTACTTTGTAGAGGATAACAAAAACAGCGGTACAGATGATTAGAGAACAATAAAACTGCAACTCATGCAGCGACCGTATCAACTGAATATCGCAATAATAAAATCAGCATCCAAAGCAATACGTTAACTTTTCAGCGGCTTAATGTGAGCTGCAAAACAAAGAAGCAGGCAGATAACAACAACAAAAATGCCGACAATAATAAAAAAAACGCACAGAATTATTTATGGGGAAGCTCAGGCTTCCCCATAACATTATTCAATAACGCCTCAACTCAATACCCCCGCCCATATAAATAACAAATCCACCTACGACCCACCTTAAGCACTTTCTTCGTTCACCTCGCACTCTAGCGGTGGTAGAATCGCAATTATGATGTGCTATCAACACTATAATAATTCTTCTCGTTGGACCGCGCCGGCCCTATGGCATCTTTTGCCGCCGACCTTATTGCGCGCAGCGTGGATGAACTTTCTTTTTGTCGCGAGTCGCAAACAGGCCCCGCTATGCTGAAAAAGCTTTTCAAACCCTTTCGCCTGCCACTGCAGCCTAAAAAGCCAGAACAACCCACAGTTCTTGATGCTCATGAGCACCGTTTAAGTTGTGCTGACTTTAACCGCAATGCTGCGAATGTCGCTGTACGCCTACAGCAAGCTGGCTTTGAGGCGTATTTAGTTGGTGGCTGTGTGCGTGATTCACTGATTGGTGTCACCCCAAAAGACTTTGATGTCGCCACCAGCGCCACACCGGAACAAGTACGCCATGAGTTTCGTAACTCACGCATTATCGGCCGTCGCTTTAAATTGGTGCACGTGCATTTTGGTCGCGAACTGATTGAGGTCGCCACTTTTCGCAGCAATCACGAGCAAGATGACGAGGTCGCCAATAACGATCAGTCAGCTCACGATGCCAGCGGACGTATTTTGCGCGACAACGTTTACGGCACCCTGGAAGATGATGCGCAACGCCGCGATTTCACCATGAACGCCCTGTACTTTGATGTCAGCAATGACAAGGTGTATGACTACAGCACAGGTTTTGCTGATATCCAGCGCCGCTTAATTCGCTTAATTGGCGACCCCGAGCAGCGCTACTTAGAAGACCCTGTACGCATGCTGCGTGCCATACGTTTTGCTGCCAAGCTTGATTTTGCCATCGAAGACAGTACTGCAGAACCGATTCGTCGCCTGGCCTACCTGCTGCGTGACATTCCTTCGGCACGTTTATACGAAGAAGTACTCAAGTTATTCCTCAGCGGTTACGCCATACGCACTTATGAGTTACTGCGCGAATACAATTTATTTGCTGAGTTATTTCCAGGCACTGCCAAAGCGCTTGAAAGAAGCCCAACCAATGTTGATATTCTGTTGCGCAACGCCTTTAAGAGCACCGACAAACGCGTGCAAGCAGGCCGCCCTGTTACACCCGCATTTTTATTTGCCGCACTGTTATGGCCGTCGCTTACAGTACGCGCTATTCATTTGCAAAAAGATGGCATGCCTGCCCTACCTGCGACCCAAGAAGCAGCGCATCAGGTTTTGCTAGAGCAACTGCAACGTGTTGCTGTACCTAAGCGCTTTAGCATTCCCACTCGTGAAATCTGGGATATGCAGGAACGCTTACCGCGTCGCTCAGGCAAACGCGCTGACACCTTACTGGCTCATCCGCGTTTTCGTGCAGCCTATGACTTTTTACTCTTGCGTGAAAGCGCAGGCGAGCCCACTGAAGGTTTGGGTGATTGGTGGACGCAATATCAAGATGCCAGTGACAGCGAACGTCGCGAGATGATTAATAGCTTGTCCGGAAAAGGTGCCGCACCACGTAAACGTAAACGCAAACCACGTAACAAATCGGCATCAGGTCAAGATTAATGGAAACGGTGTACATTGGCTTGGGCAGTAATTTAGCTGAACCCGTACAACAGTTGGATGCTGCGCTCGCAGCTTTAGCTAAGCTGCCCAACACACATCTGCTTGCCACTTCAGCTTACTATTCCAGCGCACCTTTGGGTCCCAGTGATCAGCCGCGCTATACCAATGCCGTAGCAGAACTGGAAACCAACCTTGCGCCACACGACTTATTGGATCACCTGCAAGCCATTGAGCTGAGCCAAGGCCGTCAACGTAAAGCTGAGCGCTGGGGGCCTCGCACCTTAGATCTGGATATTATCTTGTTTGGCCTGCGCCTTTTGGACGATGAGCGTCTGCATGTACCGCACTACCATATGCATGCACGGCCGTTTGTTTTGCTGCCTTTAGCTGAGTTATGCCCAGCGGACTTTCAACTCGCCGATGGACGCCTACTGGCCGACTTACTCAAGCAATGCCCTGTAGATCCAACTTTACAGCGCCTGCATACACCACAGCTTTGCACTATTTAATCAAGCATCCCTGCATAAATGGTTGACTTAAAGCCAAGCCATCAGGACTATAACCGCCTTAATGCCAGTACCCCAAAGGTACTCAAGAGGACTTCCTAAATGTCTGATGTGACTCTAACAACATTATTAAAATTAAAGCAGCGCGGTGAAAAAATCACCATGCTCACCTGCTATGACGCCACTTTTGCCGCCACCGCATGTGATGCCGGAATCGAAATTTTATTAGTGGGTGATTCCTTAGGTATGGTCTTGCAAGGCCAAGACAGCACCCTACCTGTGAGCATCGACGAGATGGCTTACCACACCGCTTGCGTTAAACGCGGCAATAAAGGCGCGCTGATTCTCAGCGATCTACCCTTTATGAGCACAGCCACGCTTGAGCAAACTTTTGCAAGTTGTGCACAGTTAATGCGTGCTGGCGCGCATATGGTCAAACTCGAAGGCGGTGCTTGGCTGGCTGAGTCGGTGCGCTTGCTGGCTGAGCGTGGTATTCCAAGTTGCGTGCACTTAGGCCTCACACCACAATCGGTTAACGTCTTTGGTGGCTATAAAGTCCAAGGCCGTGGTGATGCATCCGCCCAAAAAATGCTCGATGAAGCCATTGCCCTTGAACAAGCTGGCGCTGCTCTATTACTTTTAGAGTGCGTCCCGAGCGAGTTGGCAGCACGTATCAGTCAAGCCGTGCAAATCCCAGTGATTGGCATTGGTGCCGGCCCTGGCGCTGACGGTCAAGTGTTGGTGATGCACGACATGCTTGGATTATCTTTAAGTGGTCGCACACCTAAGTTTGTGCGCAACTTTATGCAAGGCCAAAACAGCATTGCTGATGCTATGAGCTTGTATGCACGCTCAGTTAAAGATCATTCTTTCCCAGCCGCAGAGCACGAGTTTAGCGCATGAATACCGTACAAACACTGGCACAACTACGCTCCAGCGTTGCGCAAGCACGCAGCGCAGGCAAACGTATTGCTTTTGTGCCAACCATGGGTAACTTACACGCCGGTCATATTGCTTTAATCACGCAAGCGGTTGCGCGTGCTGACTTTGTGGTGGCCAGTATTTTTGTCAATCCACTGCAGTTTGGTCCCAACGAAGACCTCGACAACTACCCGCGCACCTTGGCAGCAGATCAAAGCAAGCTTGAAGCCGCCGGCTGCAACCTGCTGTTCACGCCAAGCCCGCACGACATCTATCCAAGCGGTATGGCGCAGCAGACGATTGTCAGCGTACCTGGCGTTTCGAACGGTTTATGCGGTGGCAGTCGTCCCGGCCATTTTGATGGTGTGTCCACTGTCGTGTGCAAGCTCTTCAATATGGTTCAGCCCGATCTAGCGCTGTTTGGCGAAAAAGATTACCAACAGTTAGCAGTGATCCGTAAAATGGTCGCGGACTTGAATATGCCCATTGAGATTTGTGGTGTAGCCATTGTGCGCGATAGCGATGGCCTCGCATTATCCTCAAGAAATGGGTATCTTAACGCGCAACAACGTGCCGACGCGCCTGCTTTACAGCAATGCATGCAAAGCGTTAAGACACATATAATAAATGGTAATCGTGATTATGCTGCGCTCTTTGCGCAATTTAATAGTGATCTGCAAGCTGCAGGCTTTCGCCTTGACTATGTCGAGTTACGCGACGCATTAAGCTTAGAACCTGCCGATGCTGATAGCCGTAACATGGTCTTATTGGCTGCAGCATATCTAGGTACCACACGCCTGATCGACAATCTGATCATTGATCTGTAATAACGACAAAAACTAAGCGCTCACCAAAGCGCCATGTTAAGTCGAAGAGGAAAACACCATGCAAACTACTTTGCTCAAAGCTAAATTGCACCGAGCTGTTACCACCCACGCCGTCATTGATTACGAAGGCTCATGTGCCATTGATGGCGACTGGTTGGATATGTCAGGGATTCGCGAATACGAACAAATCGAGATTTATAACGTCACCAATGGTGAGCGCTTTAGCACTTACGCCATTCGCGGCGAAGCGGGTTCAAAAATCATTTCGGTGAACGGTGCCGCAGCACATAAGGCATCGGTGGGTGATGTTTTGATTATTTGCGCATACTGCATCTATGACGAAAACGAACTGGCTACACACAAGCCAAGCTTATTATATATGGCTGCCGACGGCTCTTTAAGCCACAGCAGCAATGCGATTCCAGTCCAACTGGCCTAAGGCTTCGCGACTGTACTCTGGGTGGAGTCACTGCTCCACCCATTCTTACCATGGACGTTGAGCAGTAGCATGACTCATTACCAACACCCAATCGATGCCGCTCAACACCCCGCGTGGCAACAACTTGTTCAGCAACGCGAGGCCATGCATGATTTTCGTATGCAAGATGCCTTTGCGAACGACCCGCAGCGCTTACAGCGATTCTCTTTAAACCATGATGGTTTATTGCTGGATTTCTCAAAAAACCTGCTCGATGACACCACCCTCGATCTATTGATGCAACTGGCTGAACAAAGCCAATTGCACGATGCGATCAAGGCGCTATTTAACGGCGAGCCAGTCAATGCTTCCGAGCAACGTCCTGCTCTGCACACAGCATTGCGTCGCCCGATTGGTGACAGCTTAGTGGTCAATGGCGAAGATTTAATTCCACAGATCCATGCTGTACTGAATCAAATGACCGAAATGGTCAACCGTATTCATAACGGTTTATGGCGCGGTTACAGCGAAAAGCCCATCACTGATATCGTCAACATTGGTATTGGCGGCTCATTTTTAGGCCCGCAATTGGTGTCTGAAGCGCTATTGCCTTTTGCTCAGCAAGGTGTCCACTGCCACTTTCTAGCCAATATCGATGGCAGTGAATTTCATGAACTCAGCAACAGTCTAAATGCTGCAACCACCTTATTTATTGTTTCCAGCAAATCATTTAACACACTAGAAACTTTAAAAAATGCTCAGGCTGCACGCCGCTGGTATCTCGCCCAAGGTGGCACTGAAGCCTGCGTCGACCGTCATTTCATTGCCGTGTCGAGCAACGTGACTGCCGCGATTAAGTTTGGTATTGCTCCAGAAAATATTTTACCGATTTGGGACTGGGTGGGTGGTCGCTACTCTTTGTGGTCAGCGATTGGCTTACCCATTGCCCTATCGATTGGCATGTCCAACTTTAAAGAATTACTGGCCGGCGCTTGGAGCATGGATCAGCACTTCCAAGAAGCGCCTTTCTCGGAAAACATGCCGGTAATTATGGCCATGCTGGGTATTTGGTACAGTGATTTCTGGCAAGCACAAAGCTATGCCATTTTGCCTTATGACCATTACTTGCGTAACTTTACCCAGCACTTGCAACAGTTGGATATGGAGTCCAATGGTAAGCATGTACGCCAAGATGGCACGCCACTGAATTATAACAGCGGCTCAATTATCTGGGGTGGTGTTGGCTGTAATGGTCAGCATGCTTATCACCAACTACTGCATCAAGGCACACTCATGGTGCCGGCTGACTTTATTGTGCCTGTGGTGAGCCATAATCAAATCGCTGATCATCATCAATGGCTCTACGCCAACTGCTTATCGCAAAGCCAAGCCCTGATGCAGGGTAAAAGCCTTGAGCAAGCTGCGCAAGAATTACGTGAACAAGGGCTAGACGAAAGCGAAGTGCAACGCCTTGCAGCGCACAAAGAAATCCCCGGCAACCGTCCCAGCAATACACTTGTATTGGAGCGTGTTTGTCCACGCCGTCTGGGTGCATTGATTGCTTTGTACGAGCATAAAGTCTTTGTGCAAAGTGTAGTTTGGGGCACCAATGCTTTTGACCAGTGGGGTGTAGAGCTCGGCAAGATACTCGGTGACGATGTGTACGAGCGCTTAACCAAACAAGCGCCCAATACCGCCACTGATGCGTCGACCCAAGGCTTGATTAATTTCTTTAGAAATCGTCACCGCGGTTAATCCGCACTCTGCTCTACACCTATCCACCACCCCTGATAAAGACAACAAAAAAAGCATTTATCAGGGAGTATTTCCACCATAGCACGAGGATATCGCAATGTATGAAGTCGTTATTGTTGCCGCCACACGCACAGCCGTAGGTAGCTTTCAAGGCAGTCTAGCCAAGATTCCAGCACCACAATTGGGTGCTATTGTAGTGCGCAGCCTCTTAGAAAAAACCGGCGTACCCGTCGATCAAGTCGATGAAGTGATTCTTGGACAAGTTCTCACTGCAGGCAGCGGGCAAAACCCAGCACGTCAAACTGCAATTCACGCTGGCCTACCTTTTACCACAGCAGCTTTCACCTTGAATAAGGTCTGCGGCTCCGGCCTGAAAGCTCTGCACTTAGCTGCACAAGCCATTCGCTGTGGCGATGCGCAGGTTATTATTGCTGGCGGTCAAGAGAATATGAGTCTGTCACCCTATGTCATGCTGGGTGCGCGCACCGGTTTGCGCATGGGCCACAGCCCAATGATCGACAGCATGATTGCAGACGGCCTTTGGGATGCCTTTAATGATATCCATATGGGCATCACCGCTGAGAACTTAGTGCAAAAGTACAACCTAACCCGCGAGCAGCAAGACGCCTTTGCTGCAGCCTCGCAAGCCAAAGCGACAGCGGCTATTGCTGCTGGACGTTTTGTCGATGAAATCACTCCTGTGAGTATTCCTCAGCGCAACGGTGACCCCATTATCTTCGCTACCGATGAGCAGCCGCGCAGCACGACAACCGCAGAATCATTAGCTCAATTGCGCCCCGCCTTTAAAAAAGACGGCTCAGTGACTGCAGGTAACGCTTCCAGCCTCAATGACGGCGCTGCAGCAGTGATGTTGATGAGCGCAGAAAAAGCTCAAGAACTTGGCCTACCAGTCTTAGCGCGTATCGCCGCCTATGCTAACGCCGGTGTCGACCCAAGCATTATGGGCATTGGCCCTGTGGCTGCCACGCAAAAGTGCTTAAGTAAAGCCGGCTGGAATATTGCTGACCTTGACCTCGTTGAGGCCAACGAAGCCTTTGCTGCACAAGCGTTAAGCGTCAACCAGGAACTCGGCTGGGATACCAGCAAGGTCAACGTAAACGGCGGCGCAATTGCTATTGGCCACCCGATTGGCGCATCAGGCTGCCGAGTCTTGGTCACCTTACTGCATGAAATGTTACGTCGTGATGCCAAGAAAGGCTTAGCCACACTGTGCATCGGCGGCGGTCAAGGTGTCGCTTTAGCTATCGAACGTTAAATCTGCCACCCCTGTAAAAGCTGTTGTCCACATTAATTCATGGGCAACAGCCTTACTATCGCCCCCCCGCAACAACAGCCCGACTTGAACTCAGCACCTGCACAACTGACACTTCCCCCTACTGTTGAGCGGCTATTTTGCATACACTATGCCCATCTGATGTGAGGAAGTAGCAGTTATGACAACAGGTTTGAAACGCCTAACCATTATCTTGGTCAGCGTACTGGCCACCTACAGTTGGTTAGGTTTTTTATTGATTCCTAGCGTCGCCCTGACTGTTATTAATCAACAACTTGCAGTGCATGCTAAAGAACCAGCGCAACTGCAACGCTTAGAACTGAATCCCTTCACTCTTGAAGTTTATGCTTGGGATTTTCAGCTGGGTGCAGCGGATAACCAAGCCGTCAGTCTGCAACACTTGTACGGCAAGCTTGCTCTAGATAGCCTATGGACACAAAGCCTGCACTTACAGGATGTACAACTGCACCAAGCCCACACGCACATTATTCTCAATAAACAAGGCGAGCTGAACTTAACTCAGCTGTTTAATTTGCCTGCAGCCACTGACACAGCCGAACCAAGCGAGGCAGCACCTCTCACCGTACTTATTGATCAACTGCAGTTACAGCGCAGTCGCATTCGTTTTAATGATCAGCGCCAACGCGATGCAGTGGATGTCACTTTTGATGATTTAAATATCACCCTCAAGCACTTCGACACCCGTCCGGCCAGCCACAGCGCCCTGCAACTGACCGCGCAAGCTAACGATGGTACGCAACTTCATTACACCGGCGACCTGAGCCTGAGCCCGCTGACTTCCACAGGTCATGTCCAACTCAAAGACGCCAAGCTCAAAAGCTGGTGGCCCTATGTGCGTGAGCATTTTAGCGCGCAACTTAAAGATGGTCGCATCAGCTTAGATACGCAATACCAACTCACACTCGACAACGACCTGCAATTTAAAGCCACACAACTGAGTGCACAGTTACGCTCGCTCGCCCTCGATCAAGATCAGCAACCTTTACTGCGCGCACCCAACTTAAGCATCAGCGATAGCAGCTTTGATCTGGCAGCACACAAGCTGCGCATTGGTAAGGCCAGCGCCAGCACCTTAGAAGCCTGGGCGCAGATTGATAAAAACGGCGTGATCAACTGGCAAAAGCTACTGCCTAAGCCTGCTGCAGCGACCACTGCGAATAAGGCAAACACGCCTAGCACACCCAGCCAACCTTGGCAGATCATCGTCAAGCAAGCCGACTTCACCCAACACAGCTTGCATTTGGCCGACCACAGCCACAAAGATCCTGTGGCACTGGAGTTATCCAAGCTGAATCTACAGCTGAAAGATTTTGATAGCTTATCCAAGAGTCCCTTTGAGCTCGACCTCAACACCCAAGTCGGTGAACAAGGTCACCTCAGCAGTCATGCACAGGTGTTGCTCGAGCCTCTCAAAGTCGATATGACACTGGTAAGCCGCGATCTAGACTTGCGCCCGGCCCAAGCTTGGATCAGCCCTTATGCACACGCAGAGCTGCGCAGCGGTCTATTCAATAGCGACCTCAAGCTGCAAGTCAGTGATTTAAACAATTTAACCCTAGCCGTACAGGGTAACGCTGCGATTCAACAACTGCATATCCGTGACACTTTGCGCCAGCGCGAGCTATTAAAGTGGGATGCCGTGGATATCAACGGCATTGCATATGCGCTGCAAGCCAACAGGCTCTCGATTGATAATCTGGTGTTACAACAACCCTATGTGCGCTTTATTATCAATGACAACCTCACCACTAATATCAGTGAGTTATTGATTCCTCAACCACCAACAGCCACTAGCACAACAGCCAAAGACAGCCCAGAATTTGCACTGCATATCGGTGGCATCAAAATTAATGACGGTTCGGCAAACTTTGCTGACTTTAGCCTGACGCCCAACTTCGCCACCGCCATTCAGCAACTCAATGGCTCAATTGGCACTCTGGATAATCAAACCAACAACCTCGCACGGGTGGATATTCAGGGTAAAGTCGATCGTTATGCACCGGTGAGCATTAAAGGCAGCCTCACACCCTTTGATCCTCTGCATAAGCTGGATATCACCACCTCGTTTAAACATGTTGAACTGACCACCCTCACCCCCTATTCAGGCAAGTTTGCCGGTTATCGCATCCATAAAGGCCGCCTAAACCTTGATCTGCATTATCAAATCAACGATGGCAAGCTCAATGCCACTAACAAACTGTTACTCGAACAACTGCAATTAGGCGAACGTGTTGACAGTCCTGACGCAGTGGATTTACCGGTGCGCTTAGCCATTGCTCTACTTAAAGACAGCCAGGGCCGCATTGCTATCGATTTGCCGGTGCAAGGCGATCTCAACAACCCAGAATTTAAAGTCGGCCCGATGGTCTGGAAAACATTGCGCACCTTAATCACGCGCGCAGTCTCAGCGCCCTTCAATTTTATTGCCGGCTTAACG
>RRZU012648528.1_pt1 | contig 10581 bp, 9 predicted proteins | sample 2165561 | NCBI WGS metagenome assembly RRZU01 (sample SAMN10456909, study PRJNA506462) | wastewater metagenome | isolation source: wastewater sludge | place: USA: Moscow, Idaho | reverse complement strand
TTTATTATTTGCTTCTTCAATAAATTTCTTTATATCTTCAAAATCTTTAGTTCCTTTTTTTATAGCTCTTCCACTTGTCACTATTCCAAATTTTGAAGACCCAGCCTTATCTGCCCCAATATACTCTTCATGAAGTTTTCTTGTATCTTTTAGTGGATAAGTTTCTATCCCTGTATCATAAAAGGAAGATTGTGCACAAAATTTACAATTTTCTGAGCATAACCCCGATTTCGCATTTGTAATTGTACACCTGTCTAAGTCATTTCCGCAATAAATGCCTCTAATTTCATTAGCAACACTAAAAAGTTCCATTAATTTTGATCCTTTTAGTTTAAAAAGTTCCAATGCTTCATCCTTTGTAATATCTTCTTTTATATATTTTTTAATATTCAAAATGTTACCCTCCACCCATTTATTCCAAAATCTCCATCTAAGTATTGTAACATTTTTAAAGGTTTTTCTCAACTCTAAAGATACAAACATCCTTATACTAAGGACTTTATATGAAATTTATTCACTTTTCTCAACAAGTAGTAATTCTATTCCATACTCGTCTAACTTTTCTAACTGAACTTTTCCCAATTTTTTATCTGTAATTATAAAGTCTATATCTTTTAAATGTGCAAAATTAAAAAGAGCATCTTCATAAAACTTCTGATTTTCAGCCAAAAGATAAACTTCTCTACTAGAATTAATATATTCTCTTTTGACTTCTCCATCTACTTCCTCATAATTACTAATAAATCCTTTTTCCAAATTTACTCCACCTGTCCCAAGAAAACATTTAGTTGGATTAAATCTTTTTATATTTTCAACAGTTAGTAATCCTGTACATACTTTGTTTTGAGCTTCAAAAGTTCCACCTAAAAAAATTAGTTTCATTTCTTTGCTTTTATACAAAATAAGCATTATTTCTAGACTATTTGTTATTACTGTTATCTTTTTAGGACATTCATATAAAAACTTTGCCAATATTAGATTAATTGTTGAAACATCTAAAACAATTACGTCTTCATCTTTAACAACCTCATATGCTTTTTTAGCTATTCTATGTTTTTCTTTTTCATTTATTATTTTCCTGTCATCAAAGCTTGTATAATGAGCCAATTTTCTTTTTTCTATGGCTCCACCATGGGTTCTTTCCAATAAACCAGAATTTTCGAGTTCTTTCAAATCCTTTCGAATTATAACTTGACTAACAAGAAATTTTTTACTTAAATCTATAACATTTACTTTTTTATTATCAAATAATTCTTTTAAAATTAGCTCTCTTCGTTCTTCAGCAAACATAGAATCCTCCATTTTTATTTTAATTATACTATTTTTTATTATTTTTTACAAGTTCTTATTGACAAACGAAACAAAATGAAATATAATCACTAATGTAGACAATAAATTGATTTTTTCAATTTATTCTGTATATTTTTTTCATAACTTAACTTAAAAGGCGAGATTCCCCTCGCCTTTTTAATTTCATCTTTTAATGAAACAAGAGCTTTGCTTATGTTAGTATTCAAAAAATATAAAAACAAGGAGATTCAAAAGGAATCTCCAACAAGAAAAGTAACTATGTAACATTTCATTTGTGCTTATTAAATTAAGATTTTAAGGACAAAAAATTTTATTTTTTTTCAATACACATTAATGTTAAATCATCTAAAACAGCTAGTCCATCTAAAAACTTAACTAAATCATCATATACATTTGTCAATGTTTCTTCTGGATTGGCATTCAAACATTCTTTAAGAGCATTTTTCAACCTATCAATTCCATAAAATTCATCATTTTTATTTTGAGATTCATTAATTCCATCTGTATATAAAAATAATTTATCTCCAGATTCTAAATCTAATTTTTGAGTTTCAAATCTTAAAACCCCCGGAAAATCTTTTTCTGAAAAAAGTCCTAAAACTTGACCTTCATCAGAAAGTTCTACAATTTCTCCAGATTTCTTAAGAATTAGAGCTGGCTCTTGAGCAGCCTTACAATATTTAATACTTCTATCTTTTTTATCTAATATAAAATAGAATAAACTCACAAATTTTCCATCAGGGAAACTTTCAATTACCTCTTCATTAAGTATTTTTAAAAGTTTAGCAGGATCTTCTTCACTTTTTGAATAAGTTATTAAATGAACCTTAAACATTGTAGAAAGCAACGAAGCTGGTATGCCGTGTCCTGATATATCAGCAAAAGCAACTGCATGATTTCCATTTGGAAGTTCTATGAAATCATAGAAGTCTCCACCTATATCTTGACTAGGCTGATATTTCACTGCGAACTCAAATCCTTCTACCTCTGGATAACCTTGTGGTAATATATTTTTTTGAATTTCTGAAGCCATTTTAAGTTCTTCTTCTAAGTTTGAATATAATTCAAATAATTGATCATTTTTCCTTTTAAGTTCTTTTTCTCTAATTTGAATTTGTTCAAATAACCTTTTATTTTCTTTAATTAATCTATTTTCTTTATCTACTTTTTTTATAATTCTAATTAATTCATCTTTTTTAAATGGTTTATTTAGAAAATCTGAAGCTCCTAATCTTATAGCTTTTACTGCCAAATTCACGTCTGTCTCTGTTGTTAGCATTATTGTTGGCACATGACATTCCTTTGGATTAAAAGCTTCTATAAATTCTAATCCATTCATTTCAGGCATTTCATAATCTACCAAAATTATATCTGTTGGATTTTTTCTAAGTATTTCCAAAGCTTCTACAGGATTACCAAAACTAAGAGTTTTAAATCCTTCTTCTTCCAATACAGTTGAAATAAGCGTTCTCATAAATCTTGTATCATCAACAATTGCTACTGTCAAGCCTGTTCTCGTTTCAGCATCAATCAAAAAATCATCTAATTTTTCATAGATTTCAAAATCTTTTTCTAAATTTGCCATTGTTATAAGCTTCTTTATACGTGCAGATGATATTATAAATTTAACTTCACCTTTTACTTCTTCTACTTTTTTCTTTATATAAACTAACTCTCCTAAACCAACAGATTCCATATATCCTAATGCTGTTAAATCAAAAATGAAACTTGTTAGTCCATTAGAAATCATATCATCAAAAATGGTTTTTAACTTAAAAGTATTCCTTGTATTTAATTCAGAATTAATTTTTAATAAGTTCCATTTATTTACAATTGATTTCTCAAGGTCTAAGTTTTCTTCTCTACTTAAAAATCTATGTATAGAATCAACTAAGGGTTTCAAATTAGAAGTTTTTAAATAAATAATATCAATAACTCCTTTTTTGAAAGTTTCAATTATATCTTTTGTTACAATTTCTTTTTCAAAAGCAGCTACTATAGGTGTATTGTTTTTTAGTTTATTTATTACAGTTTCTAATTCTTTTAAAAACTCTGAATCAACTATTACCAAATCAAATTTTTCAGAACTATATTCTTGATTTTTATCATATATTTCAACAAAAAATTCATCATTTTTTAATTCTGTAAAAACTTTTTGCACTAGCTCAATATTCTTCAAACAAATTAAAAGTTTTTTCATAAAATCACCTTCGTATTTTATAGTATCTGTATTATTTTTTTGCTATTTTAGCCAATACCCCATTAATAAATTCACTAGATTTTTCTTCCCCGTATCTTTTTGCAAGTTCAACAGCTTCATTTATTATTATTTCTACACCTATATCACTAAATTTAATTTCATACACTGCATATCTAAGTAATGCTCTCTCAACACTACCTACTCTTTCAAAATTCCAAACTTCAATGCTATCTTCAATATATTTATCAATTTTATCAATATTTATCAAAACATTCTCAACTGTATCTAAAACATATCCAACTTGTGCTTCTTCAAGTTCAAGGACATCCTCTCTTTTACTATAAAAATCTCTATCAAATCCCAGTTCTTTATTCATATCTTTCTCAAACAAATATTTAAAAACAACTTCTCTTGCTACTCTTCTTCCCATTATAAGCCTTTCTATTCGTCATTCATTCTCTTATCAATAACGTCTTTTATTTTTTTTAGTATATCCTCATAATTATAGCCTACAAATAAAGATAATGCAAGGACAATTAATGAACCAAATCCTTTAAAAACCCAAATAAATCCCAATAATAGGCCTATTGCAACACCAAATATTTTTTTTCTTCTCTCAAAAAAATATCCCAATAAATCTTTATTGTCCAACCTCATCTTCTTCACCTCTGAATTTTGGTTTGACTTTTACATCATTATTGTGCATTAATTTCGCAGCTTTAATATCAATTCTATTTACTTCTAAATTTATTTTTTCCTTTATTTCTTCTTTAACTGTTTTTTGCATTGACATTAATTTTTCAGTCAAATTAGCTTCTGACTCTACCTCAAGTTTAATATCAATATTTATTCCTTTTTTGCTATTTTTAGGTACTACTTTAATATTTTTAACTCCTCCATAATTTTCTATTGCTCTAGTAATTATGGAATTAATAGACGCTGGAGAAATTAAAACTTTTCCTGTTTCATTCTCTATAATAAAATTTTTTTCTTCTCTAATAAATAAACATAAAGTTTTGTCTATAAATAAAAGTAAGTAAAAAAATGATACTCCAAATAATCCTATAACAAATTCTTTTGTATAAACAATTTTATTAATATCTAAGTCTATTTTCCAATGAAAAAAGCTAAAAGCTATTCCAATTAAAGATATTAATGCAATCCCTATCCAACCCCAGAAAAAAATAAATTTTCTTATCATTAATCCATCCTCCTAGTTACTTTTTTTCACATTTATAGTAAAAGAGGCCTATAGAGCCTCTTTACAATTTTTATAATATTTCTAAGTCTTCTACAACTTCTTTTTCTTCTATATGGATATCTTGAATATAAACATTTACTTCCATAACTTTTAGCCCAGTCATTTCAGTAATATTTTTAATAATACTTTGTTGTACATTAGAAGCCACTTCAGGAAAAATTGCCCCATATTCAACAACTAAATAAACGTCTATTGAACACTCTCTTTCTCCTACTTCTACCTTAACACCTTTTCCTAGAGTTTTTTTACCGAAAAGTTCACTAACTTCTTCTACAACTCCACCACTCATTTTATAAACACCGTCTATTTCAATCGTTGCTTTTGCAGCTACTTTAGCTACAACTTCATCTGCTATTCTAATATTTCCTACTTCAGCCATTTTGTTTCCTCCTTATGAATCTGTTATTTACTCATATGTTTTTCAATGAAACTTGTATAAACTTCTCCGCTTTTAAAAACTTCATTTTCAAGAACTTCTAAATGGAATGGTATTGTTGTTTCTACTCCCTCTATAATATACTCTCTTAATGCTCTTTTTCCTCTTTCAATAGCATCATTTCTATCTTTTCCACGAACTATTAATTTTGCAATCATAGAATCATAATAAGGGGGTATTTCATAACCTTGATACGAATGAGAATCAACTCTTATTCCATATCCTCCTGATGGGATATATTTTTCTAATGTCCCTGCAGAAGGTAAAAAGTTATTAGCTGGATCTTCTGCATTTATTCTAAATTCAAATACATGCCCTTCTAATTTTATATCCTCTTGTGTTACACTTAAAGGCAACCTTGCTGCTGCTAATATTTGCTCTTTTATTATATCTACACCTGTTACAGTTTCTGTTACAGTATGTTCAACTTGAATTCTTGTATTCATTTCCATGAAGAAAAAGTTATTTGATTTATCAACTAAAAATTCTAAAGTTCCTGCTGAGTCATAGCCAATTGCTTTTGCTAATGTAACAGCAGCCTCTCCCATTTTTTGTCTAACATCTGGTGTTATACAAACTGATGGTGATTCTTCAATCAATTTTTGATGTCTTCTTTGAATTGAACAATCTCTTTCACCTAAATGTACAACATTTCCAAATTTATCTCCAACGATTTGAATTTCAATGTGTCTAGGATCTTCTACATATTTTTCTACATATACATCTGGATTCCCAAAAGCTGCTTTTGCTTCATTTTGAGCAGCAACAATGTTTGCTCTTAACTCTTTCTCGTCTCTAGCAATTCTCATCCCTTTTCCACCACCACCAGCAGTGGCTTTAATCATTACAGGATATGTAATTACTTCTTCAACAAATTTTGCACAAGCATCTACATCTTTTACTATTCCATCTGTTCCTCTTGTAATTGGAACATTGTTTTCTATAGCACTTGCTCTTGCTGTTGCTTTGTCTCCCATACTAACTATTGCTTCTGGTTTTGGACCAATAAATGTTATGTTATGTTGGTTACATATTTTAGCAAATTCTGCATTTTCTGCTAAAAATCCGTATCCCGGATGAATTGCATCTGCTCCTGTTACTTCTGCTGCTGCAATTACATTTGATATTTTTAAATAAGAATCTGTACTTATTGCTGGTCCTACACAAATTGCTTCATCAGCTAATTTTACATGTAAACTTTCTTTATCTGCTTCAGAATATATTGCAACCGTTTTTATTCCCATTTCTTTACAAGTTCTTATTATTCTTACAGCAATTTCTCCTCTATTTGCAATTAAAATCTTTTTAAACACTTCTACCTCCAAATTTCTCTAGTTTTTCTCAATTTTTATAAGAATTTTCCCAAAATCAGCAATTCCTAAATCTTCTACCAAGATTTCACTTATTATCCCATTACCTTGAGCTATTACATCTGTTTTTATTCCCATACTATCTACATATCCTAATTTTTCTGAAGCTTTTACATCTTTCCCAACTTTTAAGTCTTTTCCATGAATAAACTTACCAATATATTGTGATTTTACTTCTTCATACTCTTTAATTTCTACTGGTTCTTCTACTTGAACTTCTGCCTCTGAAAAAGCAATATTTGCATTTCCTTTTTTCAAGTATAATTTAACTTCATCTTCTTCCATTTCAAATTCTCTAACATCTGTTTGATTTAACATTTTCATGATATTTTGCACAAACTTTAGTTCCACAAAAAACCTCCTAAATTTATAAAAAAATTACACTCTTAATCTTAAAGTTAAAAGCTATTAAATTGGGATTTATAATTATTATAAATATTTTTTTAAAAACTTTCCCATTTAGAGTATATCACAGCTTATTTTATTTTTCTACTTTTTTTACTTCTTTATTTTTATAGTTCCTTTCCCTAAAAGATTAGAAACCTTTAAAATAAATTCTTTTGTTGGATTAACCCTTAAATTTTCACCTAATTCTACCAACTTTCTCTTACCATTTTCCCTTGTAGCTATAAATATTCTATGGTTTCCATGATGATATCTTATAAGCTGTTTTAATTCAATAAGCTTATTTTTTTCTTGTTCTTCTACCAAAATATAAACTTTAAATCCTTTTTCATTGTAAATATCTGTAATATCTACAAGAGAATTTAAAGTCATTTTTATAACTTCTTCTCCACCAAAACTATCAATTTGTAAATTACCTTCTACATAAACAGCTTCATTTTCAATAAGCATATGTGCATATTCTTTAAATTGTCTTGGAAAAACTGTAACAGAAATTTTATGTGTATAATCTTCTAAGTCAAATACTGCCATCATCTCTTTACGCTTTGTTATTATTTTTTTTACATTGACTATTGTTCCAAAGATTTTAGCATGTGTTTCTTTTTCAATATCTAAATCTTTAATCATATCATTTTCATATGTTTCAATTATTTCCTTATATTTATCCAAGGGATGACCTGAAATATAAAGCCCTACAAACTCTTTTTCACCTCTTAATAGCTCTAATAAATCAAACTCAGTTACATTTGGAAAAGTTAATTTTTCAAGAGATGACTTAGCTTCTCCAAACAAATTCATTTGCTGAATTTCATCATCTTTGATTTTTTTAGTAGCAATATCAAGCGCTTTCCCAATCATTTGATATTTTTGTTTTCTATTTCCTTCTAGAGCATCTGTACTGCCACTAAGCACGAGGGCTTCTAAGTTTTTCTTATTTATTCCATAGGGTTTCATTCTATACACAAAATCTTCAAAATCTTTATAAATCCCTTTATTTTTTCTCTCTTCTATAATTTTATAAACAAGACCTTCCCCAACATTTTTTATGGCAGTCATTCCAAAAATTATTTTGTTTTTAGATACTCTAAATTTTACTGATGGATAATTTATATCTGGTGCCATTACTTGAATTCCATGTTTTTTAGCATCTTCAATATAAATTCCTAATTTATCAATATTTCCCATTTCAGAAGTCATTAAAGCAGCATAATAGTGGCTTGGATAATTGCATTTGAAATATGCTGTCCAATAGGCAACTAGTGCATAAGCTGCTGAATGTGACTTATTAAATCCATATCCAGCAAATTTATCAATTAAATCAAACATTTCATCTGCTTTTTCTTCTGTGTAACCATTTTCAATAGAACGTTTTACAAACAAAGCCCTATTCTCTTCCATTATTTGAAATATTTTTTTACCCATAGCTCTACGAAGTAAATCTGCTTCACCCATTGAATAATTAGCCATTATATTTGCTATTTTCATTACTTGTTCTTGATATAAAATTACTCCATAAGTTTCTTCTAAAGTCTCTTTCAAAGATTCATGTGGATACTTTGCTCTACTCAAACCATTTTTTACGTTGATATAATCGTCAACCATTCCTGAACCTAAAGGCCCTGGTCTATAGAGAGCTAGAACAGCAATTATATCTTCAAATCTATCTGGTTTAAGTTTCTTTAGAAGTGATATCATTCCTCTTGATTCCAATTGAAATACTCCTAGAGTATCTCCTTTTCTCATACTTTCATAAACTAATGAATTATTTAACTCCAAATTATCTAAATCAATTGTTATTCCCAAATCATCTTTAATATAATCAATTGCTCTTTTCACAATTGTTAAGTTTCTAAGACCAAGAAAATCCATTTTTAATAAACCTAACTCTTCTAACTCTTTCATTTGATATTGAGTTGAAACTAAATTAGTTTTATTATCTTGATATAATGGAACATTTTCTACTAAAGGTTCTCCAGTTATTACTACTCCAGCCGCATGAATTGAAGCGTGCCTAACTTTCCCTTCTAACCTTTTAGAGTTATCTAAAAGGTCTCTTGTTTCATCATCTTCCATATACATTTTACTTAGATTTATGTCTTCTTTTAAAGCCCCATCTATTGTACTAAACATAGGTACTAATTTTGCTATTTTATCAACTTTACTTATAGGAACATCCATAACTCTTCCAACGTCACGAATAGCTGCTCTTGCCTTCATTGTCCCAAAAGTTATAATCTGTGCTACTCTATTTGCTCCATATTTATTAGAGACATATTCAATTACTTCATGTCTTCTTTCTTGACAAATATCTATATCAATATCTGGCATAGATATTCTTTCTGGATTTAAAAATCTTTCAAAAATCAAATTATATTTGAAAGGGTCTAAACCTGTAATCCCTAAAACATATGCAATAATAGAACCTGCTGCTGAACCTCTCCCAGGCCCAATTGGAATATCTTTACTTTTGGCATAAGCAATAAAATCCCAAACAACAACAAAATAAGCTTCATACCCCATTTTATTAATTATTCCTAATTCAAACTCAACTCTATCTCTAATTTCTTTTGTAATTTCTTTGTATCTTTTTTTCAGTCCATCTTCTACCAAATATCTCAAATATTCTTTAATATTTTTAAAATCATCTGGAACTTCATAGCGAGGAAATTTGAAAACTCCAAACTCAAGTTCCAAATTACATTTTTCTGCTATTTTTACAGTATTTTCTAAGGCTCTCTCATATTTACCTAATTTTTCATAAACTTCGTCAAAAGATTTAAAGTACATCCCATCACTTTCAACCTTCATTCTATCTTTATCTCTTAATTTTGAACCTGTTTGCACACAGATTACTATATCTTGAAGTTTATGGTCTCCATGATGAACATAATGGGTATCACATGTTCCTACTACCTCTACTTTATTTTCCTTTGCAAAAGCATATAATTTCTCATTCAAAGAATATTGTTCATCAATTCCATTATCTTGAACTTCAATATAAAAATCTTCTTTAAATAAATCTTTATAAAATATCAATGCTTCATTAGCTTTATCCATATTATTTTCTAATATATTTCTTGCTATTTCTCCATTCATACAAGCTGATAAAGCAATTAGTCCTTCTGAATGATTCTTAATACTTTCCCTATCTATCCTTGGTCTATAATAAAAACCTTTTTCATATCCTAAAGAGCTTAACTTCATTAAGTTTTTATAACCAATCTCATTTTTTGCAAGCAAAACTAAATGGAAATTTCTACCTTTTTTTTCTTCCATGCCAAACTCAGAAACATAAGCTTCTAAACCTATAATAGGCTTTATGCCTTTTTTTAGAGCTTTCTGGTAAAATTCAATTGCTCCAAACATATTTCCGTGGTCTGTTACTGCAAAGGAAGTCATGCCAAGTTCCTTTGCTCTTTTTATATACTCATCAATTTTTCCTACACCATCTAAAAGACTATACTCTGTATGAAGATGTAAATGTATAAAATTATTTTTCATAAATTCCTCCATACGAAATTTTATAATACTAATTATATCATTTTTATTCACGTAAATAAAGATGTCCTTTCATAGAAAAACAAGAAATATGGCTCTG
>RRZU012133343.1_pt1 | contig 10581 bp, 12 predicted proteins | sample 2165561 | NCBI WGS metagenome assembly RRZU01 (sample SAMN10456909, study PRJNA506462) | wastewater metagenome | isolation source: wastewater sludge | place: USA: Moscow, Idaho | reverse complement strand
CTTCCAGCTCTTCTTCCGGTGAGCAAAGCGTGTAAGTGTCGTAGTACCACCCTGGAGGAAAGTCTTGAGCAACAACACGCCAGATTTCATCAATCAGCTTACACCCATCTTGCATGTGCTTCTCAGCCAAACCGTTAATGAAGTCTTCATTCATCTTCGGTGAGAACTGCTTTGCGAATTCCAATAATCTCGGGTCCATTCCCATGGTGGTTTCCTTAAGCGGTTGGGTTACTGTTGATTCTTTTTCCTGAACGCCATGAAAGCCGCGATGCAACCAAGTAGAGGAGGGACGAGACGAATTGTCTCCAGAACCTCTTTCCTGGACTGCATGGCTGTTTCGTGCGCTCTCTTGTTATCGCGAAGTTCTTCTTGGAGCTTTTCAATAACAGAAGTTGTTTGAGCTACGTAAGCTGCATGTTCAGAATGCTTCTTTTGCACATAGGCTCTAGCGTCAGTGAATGTTCGCTCCGAAAGCTGAAGCAATTTGTCAAAAGTAGCCTTTGTGTAACTGTTAACGTCTTTTGATGTCTCTACTTTCAGGTTCTTGATGGTTTTAGAGATATCAATAACCTCATCAAGGTACTTAGCAGCCTGTTCGTAAGACTTCCTTGTTCTGGCCAACTCGGCTGTTTTGTAGAAACCATTGGTTTCAGTCATCTCCATCAATGGGATAAAACCATCTTCGTAAGTCATGCCGCGAGCATTCTCAGCGATGTGATAACTTGAGATGTAAAAACCTTCTTTACGAGTTGTATCTTGGAACTGCGGTACAAGATACACTCTTCCGTTGATGTTGATGAACCTGTCATCAAACTCGTGGTTGTGATAGACAATAAAGAAGTTCAGATAGAGAGGTTGGTTAGGATCGTAAGGATCTTCCAACGGGCTGACATCTATCAAGCCTTTACGCATATCGAGCGGATGACCGTATGCATTTTCAAAAGACAGCCTAGTCAGGCACGATTGAGTCTGCGGCTCGATGACAGTATGCACCGTATCAAATTCACTCTTGTGAATAAGATACACTAACATAAATTCATACACGTAAGAAAATGTATTCCCTTTGTGTACATTTTGAGGCAAACAAGAAAGAATAGTTCTCTTGACGTTGTCTGAAAGAGCCATCCCTTCCGTGCGACTGCGCAAAGCTTCCACAGTGCTTGCGGTTATGTTTGTGAACTTGATCACAACCACATGGTCACGTACGTTTGTATTGGCGTTGATTTGGCATTGATGATCTAGTTTTTGTTTGGTATCATCCGTCAAAGACCCAGCGTTTGAAAACATCCTATCGTTCATTGCTGCGAAAGGAGGATTGTCAGCAGCTATGGATGTACGGATACCTGCTGGATCTACTTTTGTGATATCTTGCCCGGTGAAGTTGTGGATCACAACTAGATCGGAGCTTTGAGCGATATAACGAGAATAACCACGAGTGACATTCATTTCCAGACCCACGCGATTGAAAAGCAGTGCGGCTGTATCAGGTCTTGTAAATCCTGTATTGTGATCGTGACCCGACATGATAACAAAAGGCTCAATAGGAACCACTTTGCAACCACGCCGTGTTTTGTAGAACATTTCAAATCTCCTTTAACCCGTAGTTCAAGGGTAGTGTATCTGGAGTAATAATAAGTGATTGAAAATTGTTCGATTAAAAGTACAGACGGCATAAAAGCCAGACGACCCTTTCGAGTCGTCTGGCTTATTGGCTTATGCCTCCTTACGGAGGACTAACCCTGATTAGGGGTTAGGCATCAGACCCACGGCCGACAGGATGTTAGCATCCAGAGGCACGCGCTTGCCAACCACGCGCTCGAAGCCAGTCACGGTCAGCACAGCCATCACTGGCAGGTTGACGATGTGACGGAAGCGAGGCTGCACGGTCAGTTCCTTGGAAGTGCGGCCTTCACGGCTCACTTGCACCACCATTGCCAGGTCAGGAGACCACAGGAAGGAACCGAAGTGGAAAGGCTGCACTGCATCGGTGCTCACTTGACCGGGATAGCCGAAGCCGATCACGATCTTGTTTTGCATCTTCAGAGCAGGGCTGGTCTTGACTTCCATCTTGAAGTCGGGGCCGATCAAACGCATGTCGCCGTTGACCATCAGGTAGCGGCTCAGCATTGGATCGCAACCAACCAGAACGGTTGGGTAGTCGGTCGTGCCAGGAGCGCCAGCTTCCACAGCGCCTTGCAGTTGCGAGTCGCGGAAGATGCGGTACACAGCGTCACGGATACGGTTCACCAGAACGGCGCTGATAGCGTCGGCCAGTTGAGCGCTGTCGGTGATCTGGGTGTTGGCTTCCAGATTCACAGTGCCTTCCAGCAGGTAAGGCTTGATCAGGAAACGAGCCACACCCAGCAGTTCAGGAACGTCCTTGGACGACAGCTCGGAGCCCTTGATGGAGCGCAGCAGGTCGACGGTTTGGAAGATCGTGTCCACAGCAGCGCCGGAAGCGCGGATGTAGGTTGCTTGGCTCAGCAGTTCCAGGTCAGCAGATTCCGTGTGGAATTGCTCGTGCACAGGACGCAGGGCAGTGATAGGCGAACGGAATGGCACACCCCAGATTTGGGTGTAGTATTGCGTATCGAGCAGATCACCACGTTCAGCCTTGTTAGCGTTGGCGCGGCGTGCTTCCACGTCGTAGCCCACGAACTTGGCGTCAGCGTTGCCTTCGATGGCAGTCTTGATGGCGTCGAAGTCAGCACCAGAGGTCACGACCACTTGGTTTTCTTGGTCGACGACTTCCAGAACCTTCAGACCAGCAGCGTTCACCACCAGACGGCCTTCTTCGATGTTCAGCGAACCCGAGAAGTAGCCACCCAGACGCACGGCCAGCTTCTTGGTCTTCAGGACAGCCAGAGCACCAGCCAGGTCCACACCAGCGATCGATTGAGTCGTAGGTTGAATCCACAGTTGCTTGGTTTCGAAGTTCAGCTTCTGAACCTTGGCCAGGTCTTGACCGGCCCAGATGAAGTTGTTCGTAGCCAGGTGAGCCGTGGGGATCGCGATGTACTGCTTGGTGCCGGGCGTAGCCGTAGGCAGAGACAGGTACACGTTTTCGATCTTGGCGTCGGGGTCCAGCGCGTCGGTACGGTCAGCAGAACCAGCAGCCAGCATGGCAGCCGTTTGGCTCATTGCGCCCAGATCCAGCTCAGCGCCGAAGGCCAGAGGAGCGGTCGAGATCACTTCGCCTTCGAACGTCTTGTTCGAGGCAGCGATGCCAGCAGCGAACTTGGAAGCGTTTTCAGCACGGTACACAGGCACAGCACGAGTGGAGTCGTTGCGCAGGATCGAAGGATCGATCATGCCGAACACCAGGTTCTTGCGGCCGTAGTCGGTAGCGTCGCCGTTCAGGTTGCGCTTGCGGTCACGCATCACTTGCGTCAGACGGATGGTCACGGACACGCCCATGTTGTCCGAAGGCACCGTCACGCGGTGGAAGAACATTTCACCGAAGGGGTTCTGGTTGCCAGCCATCAGAGCGTAGCCGACGGAGTTGCGCAGAACGTTCTGGTTGTCTTGTTCGCTGTAGCTTTCGCGAGCCACTTGCATGCGGTCGCCGAAACCGTCGTACAGACCATGGGTGCCCACGAAAGGAACGCCATTGATGGTGGGCTTCACTTGAGCGCCGCGACGCACAGCGTCACCAGCACGAGAGGCCAGAACAGCGGATTCAACAGCGCAAGCCAGCTTGGAGTCGAGGTTGTCGGTGATGGCCGAAGGCAGACCCTGGATCGCAGAGATGCGGCTCTTCAGTTGCTGGGTGATCGACTTGTTCAGGCTGTCGTACTGGTTCACTGCGTTGGCAGGGAGGGTATCGCCTTCGCGGGCAAAAGCAAAGCCAGCAACGGCGGACAGGTCGCCCTTGGCGTCGGCCAGGACATCATCGATAGCACGCAGCAGTGCACCTTGAGGAGTGCGTGCGCCGGTGCTCTTTTGGTACGTAGAAAACAGAGACATGGAAATTGTCCTTTTGTCAAAAAGAAAGCAAGATGGAGCGAAACTCACTTAGCCTAATCTTCTCCTTTAAACTACAAAGTGCAGCTAAAGAAGAAAATGGCTTTTAAGCATAAGAATAAGCCTGAATTAACCTCTTAGTTCATACCAAATCAAAACTTCCACCCTTTCGGATGTACAACTATTCAATCTCTACGTGTTCTCTTTTGCTGCCAAGCTAATAGTGCTCAGTGGAATGTCGCGGGTCTCTCTAGGAGACATTGCTGCAAAGCCATCCTGATAACACAACCGTGCTAAAGCAAGAGCAGGATCATAATGACTCACCGTCTAAGGGTCCTCTTTACCTTGGTGCTTCTGAAGGGACTACCTTGCTGTGCTAAACCCCAAAAAAGGTCAGCAAAACAATCCACGCCAAAACGATCACCAAAGAAAGCACGCCTGCAACAAATGCAGACGCTTAGAAGTTAGAGTCGATCTCTACTCCAGAAGCTGGAAGCCAAGTCCAGCAGCAAAGATAGGGGTCGGGAGGGAACACACAAAAACAAAAAGTTTAAAAGCTTTTACTTTGATACAATCTTCGAGCTACTCAAGTTCCTCAAATCCGTACAACCTCTTTAGGTCAGTAGGACATGCGTCAAAGCAGCATAAGCTTGTAATGAATTCACGACTCAGTTCAGGGGAAACAAGTGTCTTTGCTCTTTCAAGCAAAGACGGGATGAGGAGGAAGGTTCGAGTTCGTAAACGCTGCCAAGTTAAAGTAGCGTTTGATCATTTCACCAGAAGATCCGTTGTACTGGATCAATTTGTCAATGGGTACAAATGCGAACATACGACCAACGACTGCGTGTAAAACAGTCATCAAATAATTGTCATTGCGCAGCGAGTAGATCGCACCAGGGCGGACGATCAAAACCACAACACCGTTGCCGAGGTCTTGCACCTCGAAGAGTTTGCCTTCAGTAGTTGGCGAAGGGGCTTGCAGGTATTGGCTTTCAACAGTCGCTTGGATCGAAGTGGCTTTGGACAAGTCTTTGATAGCATGGAACTGCTTGGACTCTGCGTCGGACTTGATACCCCAACGGTACTTCATACCACCGTAGTTTTCACCGAAGTAGCGTTCAACGGTTTTGCTGTCGTTCATAGCCAGCATAAAAGCAGCATCTTCGATGCTGAAGCTTTCCAGAAAAGCGGCTTGGTTGATCAGGATTGACAAACCCATACGGCTTGTCTTGGCTGCATCTGCGATGTGACTCGGACAGATCAGCAAATCTACATATTGAGCGATGCTCATAGCTAGGAATCTCCCTTGTATTAGGGTGGGTTGTTTGTGATCATAGGTATTTCTTTTGTTCCATAAAGAGCTGCGGTATTTCTAAAGGGTGAAAAAACTCTTGACGGGTGCAACCTGTGTAGCCTGAACAGATTAACACAAGTTCAGTGATAAAGAATACTCACCAAATTTAACCTAAGAGAAGACCCCATGCTTGTAGATGAACAAAAGCTGCTTTTGATTACAGGTATTTCACTGCTCTACCGTGAAAGCTTGATAGTTGACAGATCAGAGAACAGCAAGGAACTGGCTAAGCGGGTTGTACAAGAGATTGTTCCTCCTGCCACGATTGTTGGTAGGTCTATTGAATCTGAGATTCTGTACGGTCTTCGCGGTGTCTTGGCAGAGATGGGTGAAAACGATTACACCCACAACTACAGCCTTGATGCATTGTTGATGACCATTCGCACGCACTGCGCTGGTGATATGAACTTCTACGACAACATCGAGAAGATGCTGTCGCGAACACTGGACGAGAAGCAAAACAAGTTGGCTGTGATTGACTTGCAGCGCAAGATCAGCAACTACTTCAGAAACAAAGACATCAAGAACTTGTTGTCTAAAGCCGCTATTGAATGGGATCAAAAGGATAAGATCCCTAACGTCAAGCAATGGATCACAGAACTGGAAAGCCAAATTGGTGCTTTCGTGATGGTCAATGAGGAGAAAGACCCAGCCGTTAACCGGATTGTTGATTTCAACGATCCTTCCAGTGTGGCTGATGTTTACACCTCCGTTTCTGAAATGGAAGATGAGTCTTCTATTTTGAAGTGCGGCTGGCAAGGTATCAACCGAATGACAGACGGCGGTTTCAGGCCTGGTGAGCAGTGGATCTTCTGTGCCATGGAGCACAACTGGAAGACCGGCTTCTCTATGTCCATCTTCCGACAGATCGCACAGTACAACAAGCCTAAGGCTATTCGCGATCCTTCAAAGAAACCAGCATTGGTTCGTTTCTCGTTTGAAGACTCTGCAGAATCGAACATGCAGTTCTTCTTCAAGAGCATCTACGAAAACGAAACAGGTCTCTTTGCAGAAGAGTCAGGTTATACACCTGAACAGATGTCTGAGTATGTGCTCAAGCACACCAACGAATGGGGATGGTCGATCTTCTTCTTTGACGTTGACCCAGGTCAATGGACATACAAGAACATCTGTAACGAAATTCTGCGTTTGGAAGCTCGTGGTTACGAAGTACGTTTGTGCATGCTTGACTACTTGCTCAAGATCCCAACAACTGGATGTACGCAAGGGCCGTCGGGTGTAGATATTCGAAATCTCTACGAACGTGTCAAGGCTTTCATGGCTGCACGCAAGATCACCATGATCACACCTCATCAGTTGTCTGCTGACACCAAGAACAAGGTACGTGAAGGTACTTCTAACTTCGTTAAGGAAATGGTCGGTGGTGGTTACTACGCAGGCACGAAGCAACTCGGTCAAGTGATTGACGCCGAACTGTTCTTGAACATCGAAACCGATAACAAGGGTGAAGCTTACCTGACCATTCAGCGAGGTAAGCATCGCAAGATCAGGCAGACTCCTATCGAACATCTGTACGCAGTGTTGCGGTTCATCAAGAAGGGTATTATTCCTGACGACCTTGGGAAACCAGACAGCACACGTTTGAAGATCGGTGGTGACACCTTGGGCCAAATGGCTGATAGCGCATTTGCAGAGTTCATGGTGTAAGCAAAAAAAAAGAACAAGCATAGCAAGCCAAGCACCCCGTAAGGGATGCTTGGCTTTTATGCCCGATCTTTATTCTTCGGACTTGGTGAAGATGGTGTCGTACACCACCTTGCCACCGATGCCCAAGAGAAGGGCCGCACCGCTGTAAGCACCGATGTCTTTGATGACGCTGGTGACTTTGGTGAACGTGCTTTCTTCTTTCTTCTCAGCAGGCTTTGCAGCTGCTGCCAGATCCTTCTTCAGCTTTTCCATTTCGGCTTCCACCGAAGTCAGCTTTTGCTTGATCTCGCCAGTTTCCACAATGTTGTCAGCGATCTGTTTGGTCAGAGGTTCCAGACCGGACCGAAGGTGCTCGCCGATCTGATCGACCGAGGTCTTGGTTTGCTCAGTGATTTCGTCACAGAGCGACTGGAAGAAAGCAGCCATTTTGGCTTCTTGTTCACCCATGCCTGCCAGCGCTTCCATGGTTTCACGGATGGATGGCTTGGTTGGATCGACTTTGGCTTCTTGGTTGGCAGTTGCGGATGCATTCATGGTGGACTCCTGAGTGGTGGTTTCGGTTGTGGAATAAGCGGCTTGTTGAGTAGCGGTGTTCATGGTGGGTTCCTTTTCGTTCAGAGGTTGAGTTCGTTTCAGAAGTTGCTCGAGGTCAGAGAGGGATTTTGCCTTGCTTTGTGCTTGGCGTGGTTTCTTGGAAGAAGTAGTAACAGCCATTTTGGTGATTCCTGAAGGGTTGGTGTTACCTTAGCGGTTAGCTAAAGTTTGATCGAGCGCATCAAGCGCTTTACGCGCGACGTCCATGTGGAAGTCAATACGTGCATAGAGCTGGGTTTTGATCCCCAGCTTTTCACGTTGTTGGATAGGTTCTGAATTAGTGACCTCGATGTTATTGAGGTTTTTCAAAACAGCGGCAAGGGACTGGTTCACAATCCCTACCTGGACTTCAGCTTTGTCCTTGAGGGTCATGATACCCTTCCTTTCTTTGCGTGGTTGTTAATCCCGGAGACCTGGGTTTTTACTGACGAGTAACTGATGCGTTAGGAATTCAATTCCAAAGCTTCTTCAAGCTCAGCGACTTCGCCCTGAGTCATCTCTGACTTCAGGCGCTCGATGTGGGTGCGGATCTCTTGGAAGGGTTCCGTAGTCTCCACTTGGGCGATGTATCCGATCACCCATTCATCACCTAACGTTCCGTAAGCTACGGATTCTGTACGCACTTCACCGTCTTTGACGACGCTGACTGTGTGGCAGTTTTGACGATCGGTTTCCGAATGCAAACGCATATTGACTGGAAGCTTTTCCAGCTTCAAGACCAGAGCTTGCAGAAGATCCTTTTCAACTGCTTTGTCAGCAGACTTGATCTTGGCGACGATTTGTGTAACTTGCATGTTTGATTCCTGATGGGTTAATGAACGAATCGATAAGCTATACTGCTTCCAATTCATAGTGACCATATGTGATTGAAAATATTTGGAATTGAGGCGTTTTAAGGAGAAGACGGCATAAAGCCTAGGCTAACCCTTACCAGGCTCTTTACAGAGGCTTGTAGGGCTGCTCTAGGGCTTTATCTTAACTTTGAATTTGTTAGGTTTCTTGAAGAAGTAAAAACTCTTCGATGTTCCAAACATTTCAATGAACTTCACCGTATTAAAACGAGTAATGATGGAGAACACAATCACTGCAAACCCAACAGGGAAGAAAGAGATCGCTGCCTTCATAAACGTGTTATAACGGTTGCGTGCAAAGAAGCTTGCTGTTGCATAATTCAGAATGAAGAATTCATACGAAAGCAAGTTGATAAAATGGTATCTAAACAGAAACCAATTGATGGCCCCGTTAGCACCAGCTCCCAAGAAACCAAAGTAGTCTTGGAATACAGTAAGCACAGACATGGAGTCTGTTGCTAGTATCCATTGCTCTATGAGACTTAGTTCAAGACTTGGGGGCATGCTTGACGGGGTTTGTTTGCTTGATGAGCTTGATAGCTTCCTGGACGCCGTGCGCCACCGAGTTAGGTGACGGTTTGTAGTTCTTGCGGAACCGCTTGGCTTCCCGGTGCATCTTCGAGCTATGAAGCAAGATATCATTCATGATACTTGTACTCCCTGTAAAAAGCAAAGATATTACCGCACATCATTCCCAGCATTGCCTTTTTATAAGCAATGCTGGGTTTATGTACGGCTCTATCTCTTTAAGCACTCACACAGCTTTCGTTACCAAGGCGTGCATGGGTTTGGATTTCGTCAACGAAGATGAACTCTCGCTTGAAAGTCACTTCATCAACGACTTGTGAGTTACCCGTTGCAAAGGTAACCAAAAACAAGTTATTGTCTTTGTCTTGCAGACGGTTGAGCGTAGATTGCAAGAAGGAAACTTCTGCTTGCAGTCTCTTGCCTTCGGAGAAGACAACGATGGCTGTCTTATCTTTGGCGGAGACCACGGCATGGCTTTCGATTTTGAAGACACCAACCATGAAACGGCTTTTGGTAAAAGCGGCGTTACGCAGTGCAGGCATCCTGATAGGAGCTGCGCGAATGTTTTCAGCCGTCAGGCGCAACCAACCCAAAACCTTTTGGGCTACTTCCTTGGGGTTGATGTCGGGTAGGTTGTATTCGGTTTCACTGACCTTGCGTCGCGTAGCTCCGTCCGTGTTGAAGCGGTCGTTGTGTTCAAACAACCGCAGTGTCACAACACCCGGTTTGGAAGTTGTGTGACGCAGAATAGCTTCACACCGAGTTGCCGTAGTACGAAACTTCAGCAAACTCACTTCACGGGTCAACCGTGGTCGCAGATTGAACTCTTGCTCATGCGAGGAAAGAGCGATAGCAATTTCTTCACCAAGCAAAGCAAGGCGGTTTGTAAAACCAAGCTTGGCTAAGTTTTGTGCGGTGATGTCGGGTGCAGAAGTAAGGGTTCTGAAAGATGTTGACACGATGGGTATTCCTTGATAAGTGACAGCATAAAGAAAAGAAGGAAAACAATGCAGTGGTTAGTTACATTGCTTTCCCTCTACTCATCGACGATATGTGTTTGAATCTAGTTTCATTTAGGCTTTGCAACCTCTGCATAGAACTGTTTGAGGACTTCTTGGGAAGCCTTGATCAGTTCTTCTGGCAGACCTACAAGTCCTTTTACCTTTTGACGCTCGACGAGAAGCTTCTGTCTCCAGTCTTTGTAAATTTTCAAATCACTGGATTTCCAGTTCTTTGTTTTACGAATGGCGTTCATGGTGGTCGTGATGTAACTCAGAGCCAAAGCAATATCGGCTTCAAGAAACTCGGGCGTGAACATCATGTCATCCAAGTCTGGAATAGGAAGATCAGACCCAGAGTTTGCACGCTGGGCTATTTCTTCTTGCAGTTGCTTTTGCCAATCGTCAAAAGCTTCTTGAGAAATATCTTCAGTGCTCATTACACCGCCACAGGGTAGTTGATCCGCGGGTGGTAAGAGCCTTCATCGTAGCCTTTGATCATTGCAGACAACTCGTCAGGTGTCATGGCAATGTAGTCTTCGATTTCCTTGATGTGATCAGGGTACTCGAGAGTAGCGCAAGGTTTGTTGACAGGAGGACGGTTGAACTGCTCGGCCAGCAATGG
>RRZU013354535.1_pt1 | contig 10582 bp, 8 predicted proteins | sample 2165561 | NCBI WGS metagenome assembly RRZU01 (sample SAMN10456909, study PRJNA506462) | wastewater metagenome | isolation source: wastewater sludge | place: USA: Moscow, Idaho | reverse complement strand
GTATGCACTCGCCTGGAACAATCTTTCCGCAGGCTAACCGAGCACCACCTCGACCGCGTGCGCCTTGCCGTCCTCGACGAACGGAATCGGCGCCTTGGGATCGATCTCCCGACCGTCCAAACGCAGGCGCTTCACGCCCTTGCTCACGCCATCCGGATTCTTCACCTCGATCCGGTAGGTGTTGCCGCGGAACTGCCGCGTCGCAGTGAATCCCGGCCAGCCCTTCGGGATGCACGGATCGATGCGCAAGCCGGCGTAATCGGGCTTGATGCCGAGCAGCCCTTGGCTGACGGTGACAAAGGTCCATGCCGCCGTCCCCGTCAGCCAGTTGTTCTTGGCCTCACCGAAGCACGGCGCGTCCTTGCCGGCGATCATCTGCGCATAAACGTAGGGCTCGCCGCGATACGTCTCGATCTGATCCTGTTTGGCCGAAGGGCAGATCGAGAGGTAGTACTCGAGCGCGCGATCGCCGTCGCCGAGCAGACACCAGCCGAGGTTGATCCACGTGTTGTTGTGGCTGAAGATGCCGGCGTTCTCCTTGACGCCCGGTGGGTACGAGGTCACTTCGCCGAGATTCTTGTCGTAGGTCGAGTACGCCGGTTGCTGCAGCACGACGCCATTCTTGGTGAACAGATGCTTATGCACCGACTCCATCGCCTGCCGCGCCCGCCCGTTGTCGGCGCCCGCACCGCCGAGCACGCACCAGCCCTGGCTTTCGATGAAGATCTTGCCCTCGCTGTTGGTCTGCGAACCGATCACGCGGCCCTCGGCGTCATAGGCGCGGGTGTACCACTCGCCGTCCCAGGCCTCGCGCTCGACGACTTCAAGCATCTCCGCGTAGTGCGCACGCATGCGGCCGGCGTCGTCCTCCCGCGCCGTGAAGTCATAGAGTTCGGCCATCTCGCGCGCGGCGTAGAGGAAGAGTCCGGCGATCATCACCGATTCCGCCTTCGAATCCTTCACGTCGCCGGCGGTCTGGAACGACTCGTTCGGCTCAGTCGAGAAGCAATTGAGGTTGAGGCAGTCGTTCCAGTCGGCGTGGCCGATCAGCGGCAGACCGTGCGGGCCGCGCTTCTTCTTCGTGTAGGCAATCGACGTTTCGAGATGATGCAACAGCGTTTCCTTGTCACCCTCGCCCGCGTATTCACGGTCGGCGTAACCGCAGGGCGCCTGCAGGATGGATACGTCGCCCGACTCCTTGACGTAGGCGCAGGTCGAGAGCACGAGCCAGAGGTGGTCGTCGTAGAAGTCGCCGCCGATCTCGGCGTTGCCCTTTTTGGTCAGCGGCTGGTACTGGTGGAAGCAGGTGCCGTCCGAGAGCTGCGTCGCGGCGATGTCGAGGATGCGCTGGCGTGCGCGGCTCGGGATCATGTGCACGAAACCGAGGAGGTCCTGGTTCGAGTCGCGGAAGCCCATGCCGCGCCCGATTCCCGTCTCGTACATTGACGCCGAGCGGCTCATATTGAAGGTCGCCATGCACTGATACTGATTCCACACGTTCAACATGCGACTGGCGTGCTCGTTCGGGCAATCGGCCTGGAACTTTCCGAGCAGCTCGTCCCAGTAGTTCTGTAGTCTGGCGAATGCCCCCTCGACCGCACCGGGCGCCGAGTATTTTTCGACGATCGCCCGACCGAGCGCCTTGTTCATCACGAACGGCGCGTCGAATTTGGGCGCATCGCCCTGCTCGACGTAGGCGAGGACGAAGGCGAACGTCGTCGTTTCGCCCGGCGCCAGATCGAGGTCGATCTGATGCGCGCCGATCGGATTCCAGCCAAAAGCCACCGAATTCGTGCACTGGCCGGCAAACGGGACGCGCGCTTCGTGCAGACCTTCGTGAATGCCGACGAAGGCATCGCGCGACGTGTCGAAACCGGCGACCGGATGCGTGCAGGCGAACAGCGTGTAATGACTGCGCCGCTCGCGGTACTCGGTCTTGTGGTAGATCGCGCCGCCGTCGATCTCGACTTCGCCGATCGAGTACGTGCGCTGGTAGTTGGTCATGTCGTTGAGCGCTTCGAAGAAGCAGAACTCCTGGCAGGAAAAGAGCTTCGGCGTTTTGCGCTGTGCCGACTTGTTGCGCACCGTCACCTTCCAGACTTCGAGGTTCTCGCCGGGCGGCACGAAGAACAACGTCTCGACTTCGAGCCCCTCGCGCTCGCCGACGATGCGCGTGTAGCCCAGCCCGTGCCGGCACTCGTAGGCGACGTTCGCGGCCTTGACCGGTTTCCAGCCCGGATTCCACACTGCACCGCCGTCATTCACATAAATGTAGCGCCCGCCCAGATCGTAGGGCACGTTGTTGTAGCGATAGCGCGTCAGACGGCGCAGCTTGGCGTCCTTCCAGAAGGTGTAGCCGCCGGCGGTGTTGGTGCACAGACCGAAGAATTCGTCCTGCCCGAGGTAGTTCAGCCAGGGCAGCGGCGTATCGGGCCGCGTCACGACGTATTCCCGCCGCGCGTCGTCGAAATAGCCGTAGGGATTCGGAGCCGATGTCGTCATTTTCTTTCACAGTCCTTTGTTCAGGAGTCAACGCAAAACCAACGCAAAACGCGCGCGCCGGCGCGAAAGGCGTATATATATCTGAAAACGTTTTCAGTTGGCAAGAAGTTTTTTACGGGAAGAAATTTGCCACAGCCAAACAACCAGACCGTAACCGATGTGGAAAATCGTTGAAATTCCGTATAAAAATCTCATCAACGGCGGAAAGCCCGTCGATAAATCGAAAAAGGCGCAGGATTTCCAGGCGCACTCAAATTGACAACGTTTTCAAATCAGCGCAAGAAAAACGGCGCAACAGCCCGGCGCGGGAACTCCCCGCCTCCGGGCCTCTGCGCCGAGTTACGCGGAAGGCTGCTGCTCGATCAGACGCCGATACCAGTGCGCGCTTTCCTTCGGCGTCCGCACCTGCGTCTTGTAGTCGACATGGAACAGGCCGAAGCGCTTGGCGTAACCCGAACTCCACTCGAAGTTGTCCATCAGGCTCCAGTAGAAAAAGCCGCGCACGTCGACGCCGGCATTCATCGCCGCCTTCACCGCCTGCAGATGCGTGCGCATGTACTCGATGCGCGGCTGATCGTCGACCTTGCCATCAATCACGACGTCGCGATTGGCCATCCCGTTTTCGGTGATGAAGATGGGCGGCAACGGATAGTCGCGCTTGAGTCCGCACAGCAACTCGGTCAGCCCTTCCGGGTAGTTCTCCCAACCCATGTCCGACGTTCCGCACGCATGCGGCGCCGGCACCGGCGGGTTCGAGGTGGAACTCCAGATCCGCGTGTAGTAGTTGATGCCGAGAAAGTCGAGCGGTTGGGCAATCGTCTCCAGGTCGCCCGGCTGCAGCGCCTCACAGATTGGCAGATCGGGCGCCTCGGGATATCGCCCGAGCAGCAGCGGCTCGGCGAACCAGCGAACGAACAGCGCATACTCGCGTGCCGCCAGCGCGATGTCTTCGGCCGACGACGTGGCCGGCGTCGCCGGCGACTGATTCAACACGATCCCCAGCGGCGTCTTGACGCCCGCCGCGCGGATCGCCTGCAAGGCCATGCCGTGCGAAAGCAGCAGGTGATGCGCGACGCGTCGGGCGATCACAGGGTCTTTCAGCCCCGGCGCGAAGAGGCCGGTCTGGTTGCCGAGAACCGACGTGACCCACGGTTCGTTATGCGTCGCGAATGACGCCGCCCGGTCGCCCAGTCGTTCTGCCATCGCCAGCGCGTAGTCCACGAAGCGTTGCACGGTATCGCGCGCAGCCCAGCCGCCCTTGTCCTGCAAGGCCTGCGGGAGATCCCAGTGATACAGCGTGACGTGCGGCGCGATCCCGCGTTCGAGCAAGCCATCGACCAGGCGGTCGTAAAAGCCAAGGCCGAGCGGATTCCACGCCCCGCTGCCCAACGGCTGAACGCGCGGCCAGGCGATCGAAAAACGATAGGCATCGACGCCCAGCCCCTTGATCATGTCGAGATCGCTCTGCCAGCGATGGTAGTGATCGCAGGCCACGTCGCCGGTGTCGTCGTTATCGACCTTGCCCGACTGGTGCGAGAAGGTGTCCCAGATCGACGGCGCACGTCCGTCTTCGCTAACGGCGCCCTCGATCTGGTAAGAACTCGTAGCAACGCCCCACTGGAACGATGGCGGGAAGATCAGGTCTTGCATGGCGGCATCCTCGGTTGGTTATCTTTACACGCTCTTCAGCGCGACTTGCACTTCGTCAAGCGTCGGCGGATTGGCGCCTTCGCGCGTACAGTTCAGGGCCGCTGCGGTCGCCGCGAAACGCAGGACTTCGAGCCACGCAGCATCGGTAAGCGAAGCCAATTGTACAGCCTCGGTCACGCTCTGGTTGAGCAATGCGACCGACAGACCGGCCGTAAAGGTGTCGCCGGCGCCGATCGTGTCGGCGAGCTTGATCTTCGGCGCCACAATGGGCATCGGCGCATGGTCCGTGCGATAGAGCACCGCGCCTTCGCCGCCGCGCGTAATGACGACCGCCTTCGGGCCGGTTTCGAGTAGCTTCATCCCCGCTTCATCGAGTGATACGCCGGGCACCAGCGTCTCGACGTCCTCGTCGCTCAGCTTCAGCAAATCGGTCGACTTCAGCCAGCGCTGCACGCGTTGGCGATAGACCGCGAGATCCTTGATCAGGCTCAGGCGCACATTCGGATCGAAGACGATTACGCGCTTGCCGGCGTTACTCTCGATGAAGTCCGTGATCGACGACGCCGCCGGGTCCTGCAACAGGCTGATCGAGCCGAAATGGACGAAGCGGCAGCTCTCGGGCAGTTCGGGAAACCGCGTCGGCTGCCAGCGGCTGTCGGCGCTGCCCGCTGCGTAGAAAGCATAGCGGTTGGTCGTCGGGGTGCGTTGAACAAACGCGATTGTCGAAGGATCGTCGCTGCGCGTCACGAAGCGCGTGTCAATGCCGTTCGCCTGCATCTCGTTAAGCAGGTGCTCGCCGAAAAGGTCGGTAGAGAGTTGGGTCAGGTAGCCCGTCGGTTGCCCCAGGCGTGCGCAGGCCACGGCCGAATTCAACGGCGATCCGCCGCTGTGGCCCTGGAAAGCCAGATTCCCGGCGCCGGCAAAATCGATCAGGGCTTCGCCCACAAGTGCAATTCGCATTACAGAGTCTCCGCATCGGCAAGGAAGGCACGCTCGGCTTCAAGCGTCGCCTGATGATCAAGAAGTTCGGCAAACAAGCGCGCCGGAATCGTAATCGCGCCCACGCCGATCTTCAAAAGCGCGAGGTAGGCTTCGCGCGAGCGGATACTGGCGACCAGCAGGCGGGTGTCGGCGCCGCTCTTTTCGATGATCGCCTGCATCTTCGTGATCATGCCCAGACCGTCAAAACCGACGTCGTCCATCTTTCCGAAATACGGCGCCGCGTAGGTCGCGCCGAGCTGTGCCGAGAAATGCGCCTGCTCCAGCGCGTACACGGCTGTGAAGGTGACCGGCACACCGTGCGCGATGAGATCCGCGCCGGCGCGCAAGCCGTCGCGCGTCACCGGAATCTTGACCACAACCTGCCCGGGATCAAAGCCGGCAAGCAGCGTGCGCGCGTCTTCGAGCATCGCATCAGCCGCCGCCGCATGCACCTGCGCCTGAACTTGCTTGACGCCCAGCTTGAACAGCTTCTCAAAGAGCCCCGGCAAGGCGGCGCGCGTCACGCCGGCACGCTTCAGGATGGTCGGATTGGTCGTCACCCCATGAATCACGGGATGCGGCAGGCACTGGCTCAATTCATCGAGATCAGCGCTGTCGATGTACAGATGGAAGGGTTTCATGGTGGATTTCGTGGCGGGAGATGGATAAGCGATTTATGACTAGAGGTTTCGAGTATCCGTGGCAGAAAGAGGGCCGTCAATAAAATAAAGGCTTGAACGCGCAGCCGCCGATTCGGGGACGAAAAAAATCGCGGACCGTACTTTCTACGATCCGCGATTCTTGACTGATGCGCGGGGAGTTGCGAACGGCGCTTCCGCCGTCAGGCTCAGCCCGCGAAAACCAAGCCCTTGTTGCTGCCGGCTACTGCCTTGCCCTCGAACGTTGCGGAAACGAGGCCGACCGCCGAGTTGATCGCCTTGATGTACAGCAGCGGACGCACGTACAGCACGAGGCCGGCCAGAATGGCGAGCACCGAACCGCTCATCAGCGCTGCCAGGAAGAGCGCGAAGAACAGAATCGAGGAGACGTAGTAGTTGCCAAATACGGCTTTGATCCACGTTGAAGCAGAGAGTGCGTTCATGGTAGTTTCCTTTAAGTTGAAGTTTGAGATTAGTGAGAATTTGGTTTGGCGAAATATCGTTTCACCTGTTGAAATGAATGGTATCGATTCAACCGGCAAATGTCTGTTGCACCTTTGGGTCGCGTTTGTAACCGTCTGTACCGTTCATTCAATGCATTTCGTAACGACCGCGGTTCCGCGCTGAACAACCGGGAGAAAACACGATGCGATTGAGCTTTCTTGGCGCTGCCGGTGAAGTCACCGGTTCATGCACGCTGGTGGAAACGGAAAACACCCGCTTTCTCGTCGACTGCGGCATGTTTCAGGGCGGCCCCGACGCGCGGACGAAGAACCTGCGTGCGCTGAATTTCGGATTCGACGCTCGCAACATCGATTTCGTGCTTCTGACGCACGCCCATATCGACCACTCGGGCTTGTTGCCGCGGCTCGCGGTTCTTGGCTTTCGCGGGCCGGTTTATGCGACGCCGGCGACGATCGATCTGCTCGAAGTGCTGCTGCCGGACAGCGCGCACATCCAGGAGAAGGAATCCGAATGGCAGCTGCGCCACCGCAGCCGTCGCGGCAAGGGTGATCTCGGCGCGCCGGCGCCTCTCTACACTGTCGCTCAAGCGCAGTCCGCGCTCCAGTTGCTACGTCCGATTGCATATGGGAAGCCGGTTCAGGTCGCAGAATCGATCACCGCCTGTTTCCACGACGCCGGTCACATCCTCGGGTCTTCGTGGATCGAAGTGACAACGCACGAAGAGGGACGGCCGCGCAAACTGGTGTTTTCCGGCGACCTCGGCATGCCCGCCCGACCGGTGCTGCGCGACGCGGAAAAGGTCGTTCCCGAAGCCGACGTGCTGCTTGTCGAATCGACCTACGGCAACCGCCTGCACCGCTCGATGTCTGAAACCGAGGACGAAATCGTCGCCGCCGTCGAGCGCACGCACGCGACGCACGGCAACCTGATCATTCCCGCCTTTGCCGTCGGCCGCACGCAGGAGATCATCTACCTGCTGACCGACCTCGTCCGTCGCAAGCGTTTGTCGCCGCTCAAGATCTACGTCGACTCGCCGATGGCCAACGCGGCGACGCGGATCACGCTCGACCATCCCGAGCTGCTCGACGACGAGGCGCGCGACCTGGTCGCCTGGGTCCGAGCGCACCCGGAGAAAGTGAAGATTGAATTCGTCGCCGATGTCGAACGCTCGAAGGCGCTCAACGAGATCCGCAGCAACGCGGTCATCATTTCCGCGAGCGGCATGTGCGAGGCCGGACGAATCAAGTATCACTTGCGGGAAAACCTGCCGCGCAGCGAATGCAGCATCCTGATCGCCGGCTTCCAGGCGGCAGGAACGCTGGGCCGCCGCCTGGTCGACGGGGCGCAGCTGGTTCGTATCTTCGGCCAGCCGGTGCGCGTCAAGGCGCGCATCTACACGGTTGGCGGACTTTCCGCGCACGCCGACCAGTCGGTGCTGCTCGGCTGGCTGCGCGGTTTCCACAAGCCGCCCGAAAATACCTTCGTCGTGCACGGCGAAGCGAACGCCGCCGCCGATTTCGTTTCGGCAATCGAGTCGCAACTTGAATGGAAGAACGTGCATCGATCGCAGCGCGGCGAAACATTCACGCTGTAGCGCGAAGCTCGTCAGTCGAAGCAGGACAACCCGGAAACGCGGTTCCGTCCCGCCGCCTTCGCCTCATAGAGCGCGGCATCGACGCGCGACATGACGCTGTCGGCGTCGTCCTCGCCACAGCAACCGACGACACCGAAAGAGGCGGTAACGACAAACTCCGGCATCGCCTCGACGAGCCGCGCATTGGCCAGATCGGCACGCAGGCACCCGGCGCATCTCAAGGCTTCCTCATAAGAGGTATTCGGCAGTAGACAAAGGAACTCCTCGCCACCCCAGCGACCAAAGACGTCGATCTCGCGCAGCACCTGTGAAACCTGAACCGCCAGCCCCTTGAGCACGAGATCACCCGTCTGGTGCCCGAAGGTGTCGTTGATCTTCTTGAAATGATCGACGTCGAGCAAGACCAACGAAAAATCGATGCCATAACGCCGGAACCCATGTACGGCGCGCTCCAGTTCATCGACCAGATGGCGACGGTTTGAAATGCCGGTCAGTGCGTCAGTACGCGAGATCAGCAGCATACGATCGTGCGCCTCGTTCAGCCGCTGATTGGCGTTCTCCAGATGCAGAGACTCCTGCTGCAAACGCTCACGCAGTTTCTGTTCCCGGCGGTGGCTGGCCTGCGCCTCGGCCAGCGCCATCTCGCGCTCCAGGCCCTGCTCCAGCGCGATGCGCGTGAGGTTGCAGGTATTGCGCGCGACGACCATGAGGATCGTGTAATAGGCAACGACACCGGCGAGCAGTGAAAAGCGCTGGTCGTCAAGAAGAAACGGCGCGTCGGCGACGAGATAGCCCACCGTCAGCAGAATGAGCGCCGACGCGAAACCGACGTAAGAAGACAGGACGACGCCGAGAACGTTCACCGTCACGCCGAGGGCGGCTGCCAGCGCGCCGAACTTGAACATGAAGATGAAATCGAGCTGCCCTGAATCAAGCAGGAGCCAGATACCGCCCCAACCCATGCCGTTGATGACGTTGATGCCGACGCGAATGGCCCGCCGCAAGCGCAGGCTGGCGAAGGACTCATCGGGATCGACGTGCTTGCGGGCGATGACGATGCGCAGAGCCTGCAGCAGACACATGCCGACCACCCAGCCGATGACCCGTGACTGCGCGATCAGCCCGAAATGCACCCAGGCCACGGTAATGACCGCAACGATCGAGACCGCCGACGACACCCGCTCGCGCATCGACAATTCGTTCAGCTGAGCTGCCAGCAGATACGAACGCGGATCATGGTGAGCAGGCATAGTCATCGAACACCGGCCTCCTGCACGGGATCAAGAAAAGACGCGAATTCCACCGGAGCCACATGGCTCCGCCTCCTACAGATTAGGCCATCCGGATTTCGCTGTCTATTCAGATTGAATGCGCCTGAAACGCCCGGGCGCGTGTGCGAAGACGCCGCGGGACGCCGCCGGCCGCTACAGACCGAGCAAATCGCGATGGATCTTGATGACGGCCTTGCGGATTTTCGTCTTCTCGTTGATTGCGAGACACGGGCGGTGCAACTCCCCCGGAAGGAAGACGACATAGTCACCGGGATGAATATCCATGAAGAACTCGCGCGACGGCCGCTCGTAGAAGGCGACGTCGTTGGCCTCCAGCCGGTCCTCGGTGCATGCCAGCCCCGGTAGCGGGAAGGAAAAACCGTAGCGCTCGCTGGCGCTGAGCGGGATCTGCACATCGGCGAACTTGCGATGCGCCTCAGGTCGGCTCTCCTCGAAGGTCCGCGAGTCAACGTCCTGGATCAGCACGAACAGTTGCTCGCCCTCAACCTCGTAGCGGCCGGCGTCGGCGGCTGCCGGCGACAGCTTGAGGAGCGCCTCGATGCCGCGCACCACGGCAGCAGGCAGCGCGTTCTTTTCGGCGGAGATTTCGGATAACCGGCCCACGATCATGGCGTTCCTTCCAGTCGAGCGTTTGTACGAGCCGCCATCATGCCTTGAAAACCCAGTCTTCGCGGATACGCACGTACTTGATGCGCTGACGGAAGTACGTGTAGGCGATGTGGATCGCGCCGTCGGGCGTCTGCTTGATCGACGGGTACGAGTACTCGCGGTTCCGGGCGTCGCTGGAGTTGTTGGTCAGACAGAATCCGTCGCCGACCTCGAGGTCGCGGATACGCGACCACGTCCGGCCTCCGTCTTCGGAGATCGCGATGCTGAGCGGCGCGCGTGGCGTTCCCCAGAACGCGGTTCGCCCCTCCCCGGCCGACCCGCCAGCCGTCGGCGAGGTTTCTTCCGAGCCATCGCTCGCACCTTCGTCCGCGCCATCTTCAATCTCGTCGTAGAGCGACAAGCGGCGCTCGGTGGATTCCTTTGCACGCACATTGTTGAAGACGATCGCCAGATGGCCGTTCGTCAGCCGGGTCATCTGAACCGACGAATTGTTGTTCGGCAACCCGGATGGAATCGGCACGTCCCAAGAGCGGCCGTTGTCGTGCGAACGCGTGAGATACACGTGGTCGGCCCAGCGGCTGCGGAAGACGGCGACCAGTGAACCGTCGTCGAGCTTCTCGATGTTCATATGCACGCAACCGGTGCTGCCCGGCACGGCAACCTCGGTCCATGTCTTGCCCTGGTCGGAACTGATCTTGACCGCGCTGTAATCCTTGTCGCCGACCCATTTCTTTCCCGGAACCGGCACGCAATAGAAGACCGGCAACAGCCAATCGCCGTTGTCGAGCACGATGATCGGCTGGCGTACGAAGGTGCCGGGCGTATCGATG
>RRZU011853199.1_pt1 | contig 10582 bp, 10 predicted proteins | sample 2165561 | NCBI WGS metagenome assembly RRZU01 (sample SAMN10456909, study PRJNA506462) | wastewater metagenome | isolation source: wastewater sludge | place: USA: Moscow, Idaho | reverse complement strand
GCAAGACGGGCACCTGTGCGGCATCGGTCTGCACCGTGACGGGGCTGACCAACGGCACGGCCTACACCTTCACGGTGACGGCGACGAACAGCGCGGGCACAGGCAGCGCCTCGGCTGCGTCGAACAGCGTCACGCCCAAGACGGGCCAGACCATCACCTTCGTTCAGCCCGCCAACCAGCGCCTGGACGCGACACCCACGCTGACGGCTACGGCCAGCTCGGGCTTGGCGGTGACGTTCTCGGCCGATGCAGCGACGCTGGCAGTGTGCGAGATCACCAGCGGCGGCACGCTGACCTTCCACACGGCGGGTGCCTGCACCATCCACGCCGACCAGCAGGGCGACGGCCAATACCTGGCCGCACCGCGTGTGAGCCGTACGTTCAACGTGCAGACGGCCGCACCGGGCGCCCCCACCAGCGTGGTGGCCACGGCAGGCGACACGCAGGTGCGCGTGGCGTTCACCGCACCCACAGCCGCGGGCACCTCGCCCATCACCGGCTACACGGTGACAGTGCAGCCAGGTGGTGCCACGGTGACAGGTGCTGCCTCGCCGATCGTCGTGGCTGGCCTGACCAACGGGACGGCCTACACGTTCACAGTGACGGCAACAAGCGCAGCCGGTACGGGCGCTGCCTCCCCCCCCTCGAACAGCGTGACACCCCAGAACCAAGTGCAGGGCATCGTCCCCACACCCACCATCGGTACAGGCACCACAGGCACAGCAACAGCAAGCACAGCAGCGCTAGACCCGACACTTGATCCCAACTGCCGTCTGGCTGGAGCACAGTTCGCGAGCGAGGTACCCCCGGGCTACAGCGTGAGCTACGGCAGCTTTGAGTTCCTAGCTACCGATTGCCAGCACGGGGTGAGCATTTCGCTGACCTACCCCCAGCCCCTGCCTCAGGGCGTGCGCTTCATGAAGTTTGGCCCCCCCAGCTTTGGGGCCGCAGATGAGTGGATGGACTGGACGAGCAAGGTGCAGCTCAGCAACGGCGGCCGCACGGTGACGTATTCCGTGCTGGACAATGGCGCGGGCGACTCCGACACGCGCCTGGGTCTGATCGCCGACCCGATCATCCCGGCAGCGCTGTCCGTACCGCCCACCACCGCGGCGACCATTCCCACGTTGAACGAATGGGGGGTGATACTGCTTTCAGCCTTTTTAGGCGTGCTGGGCTGGTCTCAGACTCGACGCAGATATTCGTAATCTCGCGCCAGACAACGGCAAAAAACACTCGACAGCGTGCTTTCAACGCTTTTCCCCTCCAACACCACGGCACCTTCGGGTGCCGTTTTTTATGCCTTGGCTGCCTAGGCGACAATCACGCCTTCGTTTTTTGCTGCCCCTTTCCACCGCCTGTCTATGTCCGCCTTGCCCCATTCTGCCGCGCCAAATTCCATGACCTCTGCCGAGCTGCGCGCCAGTGGCAGCCTGGCACTGATTTTTGCGCTGCGCATGCTGGGCTTGTTTCTGGTGCTGCCGGTGTTTGCGCTGGAGGCGCGCCACTACGCCGGGGGGGACGACCCGGCCATGGTTGGCCTGGCGCTGGGTCTGTACGGCCTGACGCAGGCAGTGTTTCAGCTGCCGCTGGGCATCGCCTCCGACCGCTTTGGCCGCAAGAAAGTCATCGTGCTGGGCCTGCTGGTGTTTGCCGTGGGCAGCTTGGTGGCAGCGCTGGCCGATAGCCTGCTGGGCCTGATGTGGGGCCGTGCGCTGCAAGGCGCAGGCGCCGTGTCTGCCGCTGTCACTGCGCTGCTGGCCGATTTGACGCGCGAGAGCGTGCGCACCAAGGCCATGGCCATGGTCGGCGGCAGCATTGCACTGATGTTTTCCGTAGCGCTGGTGCTCAGCCCGCTGCTGGCTGCCTGGGCAGGACTGCCCGGTATTTTTGGGCTGACGCTGGCACTGACCCTGGCGGCGCTTGCCGCCATCGTCTGGGTGGTGCCGCCCGAGCCAGCGCAGCGCAGCGATTTGCCACGTGGGCGCTTTGCCGATCTGCTGCAGCACGGCGATTTACTGCGCCTCAACGCTGGCGTGTTTGTGCTGCACACGGTGCAAATGGCGATGTGGGTGGCCGTGCCCACGCTGCTGGTGCAAGCCGGGCTGCTCAAGGCCGCGCACTGGCAGGTCTATCTGCCCACGGTGCTGCTGTCGTTTGTCGCGCTGGGCGGCTTGTTTCGCCTAGAGCGCAAGGGCCAGTTGCGCGCGGCGCTGCTGCTGTGCATTGTCTTGATTTTGCTGGTGCAGCTGGGGCTGGGCGCTTTGACCTGGCTGGGCGATACGCCCACGCTGTGGCCGCTGGCGCTGGCGCTGCTGGTGTTTTTTATTGGCTTCAACATGCTGGAGGCCACCCAGCCCAGTCTGATCTCGCGCATGGCACCCGACAGCCTGCGCGGCGCGGCCCTAGGGGCGTACAACACGCTGCAGTCGCTGGGCCTGTTTGCTGGCGGCGCCGTCGGTGGCCTGCTGGCGCGCCATGGCAGCCTGACGGGCGTGTTTGTCGCCACCAGCGTGCTGTGCGTGCTGTGGCTGCTGCTGACCTGGCCGCTACAGCCCGTGGGGCGCACGGTGGCAAAACCGGCTGCAGCGCATTAAAAAAGAGCTGTAACCGCTGATAGCACAAGGGTTTTTGCATGTTTTCAATCCAAAAACCTTGTCTATAAATCGCAAACAGCTCCTTTTTTAATAACACACACATCTTGCGCTATCCTGCGCGCCGCGGCCTGCCGGAGGGGCCGCTTCCCACCGATTTGGCCCACGGACCCTCCCTTGCAACACCGGGGCCACCCAAGGAAACACACATGGCATCCGTCAACAAAGTCATTCTGGTCGGCAATCTGGGGCGTGACCCCGAAATGCGCACCTTCCCCAGCGGCGATCAGGTGGCCAACGTCACCATCGCCACCACCGACCGCTGGCGCGACAAGAGCACCGGCGAAAACCGCGAGTCCACCGAGTGGCACCGCGTCGTCTTCAATGGCCGCCTGGCCGAAATCGTCGGCCAGTACCTGCGCAAAGGCTCGCAGGTGTACGTCGAAGGCTCCATCCGCACACGCAAGTGGACCGACCCGCAAAGCGGCCAAGAGCGCTACGCCACCGAAATCCGTGCCGACTCCATGCAAATGCTTGGCGGCCGCGCCGGTCAGGGTGGCCAAGGCGGCAGCGGTGGCTACGCCCAAGACGACAGCGGCTTTGGCAGCAGCGCCCCAGCAGCAGGTGGCTACGCCCCGGCCGCCCCGCGCGCCAGTGCCCCGCGCCCAGCTCCTATGGCCGCACCCGCTGCGGCTCCTGCCCCCATGGCGCCGCCCGCGCCCCAGCCTGCCTCGGGCTTCAACGACTTTGGCGACGACGACATTCCGTTCTAACGTGCCGGGGTGTGCCCCATAAAAAAATCCCGCCGGGCCCGTGCCGAGGCGGGATTTTTTACGCCCTGAGCCCAGCAGCGCAGGCTGGGTTGGGCAATGACCGTGTTAGCGCAGCTTGAGCACGTCGAACATATCGAACAGGCCCGTGCCCTGTTGCGCCAGAAAGCGCACAGCCTGCAGACTGCCCTGGGCGTAACCGGCACGGCTGGAGGCTTTGTGCGTGATTTCGATGCGCTCGCCCGTGCCCGCAAACAGCACGGTGTGGTCGCCCACGATGTCGCCACCGCGCACGGTGGCAAAGCCGATGGTGCCGGGCTGGCGCGCGCCGGTGTGGCCGTAGCGCTCGTACACGGCGCGTTCGTCCAGGGCAGTACCTTGGGCCTGGGCGATGACTTCGCCCATCTTCAGCGCCGTGCCCGAGGGCGCATCCACCTTGTGGTGGTGGTGCGCCTCCACGATCTCGATGTCGTAGTCCAGCATGGGCAGTGCCTGGGCGGCCAGCTCCAGCAGCTTGAGCGTGACGTTCACGCCCACGCTCATATTGGGCGCAAACACCACGGCGGCCTGGGCGGCAGCGGCGGCGATCTGGGCTTTTTCTTCCTCGCTGAAGCCGGTGGTGCCAATGACGGTCTTCACGCCCAGCTCGGCACACACCTGCAGGTGGGCCAGCGTGCCCGCCGGGCGGGTGAAGTCGATCAGAAAGTCGGCCTTGGCCAAAGCGGCGCGCACGTCGCTTTCAATGGCCACGCCACTGTGGTGGCCCAGGGCGGCGCGTGCGTCCTGGCCCAGGGTGGGGCTGCCGGGCACATCCAGGGCGGCGGTCAGCTGGCAATCGGGGCTGTGGTGGATGGCTTCAATGAGCATGCGGCCCATGCGGCCGCTGGCGCCGGCAACGGCAACGCGAAAAGGGGTGGTCATCGTGGTGCGAAGAAAAAGTGAACGGAAGTTCGGGACAAGGACAAACGCTTAACGGCTTTCCAGCGGCGGATAGCTGCGCGCGCCGCTGGCCGCCGAGGCATCGGCGCCGTCTGCAGCACTAGGGGTGCCGTCCTGGGCACGCTGCTTGGCCTGCTGCTCTTGGTGGCTGGGGTGCTTGGCCAGTTGCTCGGGCGTGGCTTCCAGGGGCGGGATTTTGATCTTGCCCTGGAATTTATCCAGCGCGGCCACAAACTCGGCCTCGGACGGCATCTCGTCGCCTTGCGCACGGTCAAAGCGATCGCCATCAAAGAACACGGTCAGCCTGCGCTCTTGCTCGGGCACGCCCTGGCGTTTGATGGTGAAAACGTAGTCCCAGCGATCGGCGTGGAAGACGCTGGTCAGCAAAGGCGTGCCCAATATTTCACGCACTTGCTGTCGGCTCATGCCGCGCTGCAGCGCACGAACTTGCTCTTGGGAGACAAAATTGCCCTGTACCACCTCCACCTTGTAGGGTGTGATTTTGTGCAAAGTGCTGCGCGTAGCGTCGCCAACGCTGCTGCACGCCGCCAAGACAAAGGGCAAGGCAAGGGCTAAGGCCATCGGCAAGCGGCAACGATCTGATACAGGCATAGGAAATACAGGGACGGATATGATCCGGGGCATTGTATGCAAAACAACATCGACAACCTCAAAAGTACCGGCCTGAAGGCCACTTTGCCGCGTTTGAAAATCCTGGAAATTTTCCAGACCACCAAACAGCGCCACATGACCGCCGAGGACGTGTTCCGGGTGCTGCTCAATGAGCGCTCCGATATTGGTCTGGCCACGGTGTACCGCGTGCTGATGCAGTTTGAACAGGCAGGGATTTTGCTGCGCAGCAACTTTGAGGGTGCCAAAGCGGTGTACGAGCTCAACGAAGGCCAGCACCACGACCATCTGATCTGCACCAGCTGCGATAAGGTCGAAGAGTTTTACGATCCCGAAATCGAAAAACGCCAGCAACTGGTGGCGCAGCAACACGGCTGGAGCATCCAAGACCATTCGATGTCGTTGTACGGCCTGTGCGCGACCTGCCTCAAGAAAAGCAGCACCTGAGGCGGTAAAAAGCCAGGGGCTGCACGCTCACCAGCGCCCCGGCAACAACGATCAGGAGGCGCCCAACGCCATATCCCGCTCCATGGCTTGGCGGTGGCGCTCCACGAACTCTTGGTAGGTGTCGATACCGCGCAGACGCAAGATGGTGTTGCGCACCGCCGCCTCCACCAGCACCGCCATGTTGCGCCCAGCGACCACCTGCACCACCACCTTGTGCACGGGCACGCCCAGCACATCCTGCGTCAGCGGCTCTTGGGGCAAGCGCTCGTAATCGCGTTCCATGGTTTCTTTGCGCACCAGGTGCACGATCAGCTTGAGGCGCATTTTGCGGCGCACCGCTGTCTCGCCAAAAATGGCACGGATGTCCAGCAGGCCAATGCCGCGCACCTCCAACAGGTTCTGCAGCAGCTCGGGGCATTTGCCCTCGATGGTGGTCTGGTTGATGCGGTACAAATCCACCGCATCGTCGGCCACCAGCCCATGGCCGCGCGTGATGAGCTCCAAGCCCAACTCGCTCTTGCCCAGGCCCGACTCGCCGGTGATGAGTACCCCCATGCCCAGAATGTCCATGAACACGCCATGCACCGTGGTGCGGTCGGCAAAATGCTTGGACAGATAGGCGCGCAGCACATCGATGACGAAGGCGGCGGCCTCGGTGGTGGCAAACAGCGGGATGTGCGCGCGTTCGCACATGGCGATGAGCTGGGGAGGGGCACTCTGCCCATCGGCCAGCACCAGCACCGGCGGCTCCAGGCTGGTGATGCGCGCCACACGGCGCTCGCAGTCGGCCTGGGTGGCATTGGACAGATAGGCAATCTCGCGCTCACCCAGCACCTGCAGGCGATAGGGATGGATGTAGTTCAGGTAGCCGACCAGATCCGCACCCGAGCGTGCCGAGCGCACCGCCATCTCATCAAAGCGCCGCTCCGGGTTGCCATGACCGGCTTGCCACTCCCATGCCAAAGAATCGCGAAAAGCGTCGAATAGTTTGTCGGCGTTGATGGCTTTGTGGCGCATGGAAATGGAAGGTCGGGGGGTGGGACTGCAACGGTGCGCTCTAGGCCACGCCGACGCTGGAAGAGGATTGCCAGTTGGCGATCAGTGCGTGCAGATCGGCAGCATCGGTGGTGTTTTTCAACGACTCGCGCAGGGTGCTGTTGCTCAACAGTTCAGCGATTTCAGACAACACCTCCAGGTGCTGCTGGGTGGCGGCCTCCGGCACGAGTAAGAAAATCAGCAGGCTGACCGGCTGCTCATCGGGCGCATCGAAACCGATGGCGCGTGCCAGCTGAAACACCGCTGCCATGGGCGCTTTAAGCCCTTTGATACGGCCATGCGGGATGGCTACGCCATGCCCCAGACCGGTGGAGCCCAGACGCTCGCGCGCAAACAGGCTGTCGGTAATCAGGGCGCGCGAGAGGCCGTGCAAACCCTCAAACAACAAACCCGCCTCTTCGAAGGCGCGTTTTTTGCTGGTGGCGTCCACGCCCACGAGAACCTGGGTGGACGGCAAGATGGAGGCAAGGCGATTCATGGATTCCGTCATTAATGCTGCACGCGTATAAATGAAAAGGTCCCCTTGCGGGCGACCAAGGGGCGAGAATGTACCCAAACACAGTTAATTGCAACCACAAGTCGGATTTTCCCGGGCATTGGACTGGGCACTGTCGTATCCATGCCCACAAACAAACCTGCGTGGGGCCACTAGAATGCCCAGTTGGCCGCCGCACGTTGTGGGCGGCCCATTTTATTGTTCGAACCCCTACCTCTTTGTGTGCCTGCCATGACCCAGCCCAGCCCCAGTGCTTTGCATACCTCCAACATTTCCTCGTTGCCCCTGCTGGCTCGCGGCAAGGTGCGCGACAACTACGCGGTGGGCGATGACCGCATCCTGATGGTGGCCAGCGATCGCTTGTCGGCCTTTGACGTCATCATGGGCGAACCCATCCCTGGCAAGGGTGTGTTGCTCACGCAAATGGCGCTGTTCTGGTTCGATAAGTTGGGCCACATCTGCCCCAACCACCTGACCGGCGATGCCCCCGAAAGCGTGGTCACCCCCGAAGAAGTGCCCCAGGTGCAAGGCCGTTCCATGCTGGTGCAGCGCCTGCAGCCCGTGTTGATCGAAGCCGTGGTGCGCGGCTACCTGGCCGGCAGTGGCTGGAAAGAGTACCAGCAGAGCCAATCGGTCTGTGGTGTGCCGCTGCCCGCAGGCCTGACCAACGCAGCCAAGCTGCCCGAGCCGATCTACACCCCGGCGGCCAAGGCCGAGGTGGGCGACCACGACGAAAACATCACCTACGAACGCACCGTGGAACTGGTCGGTTAAAAACTGGCCGCACAAATCCGCGATACGGCACTGCGCCTGTACACCGAAGCGGCGGCCATTGCCCTGGAAAAAGGCATGATCATTGCCGATACCAAGTTCGAATTTGGCCTGACCCAGGACGGCACGCTGGTGCTGATGGACGAAGTGCTCACGCCCGACAGCTCGCGCTACTGGCCCGTTGAAGGCTACCAAGATGCGCTGGCCAGCGGCGCCAACCCGCCCAGCTACGACAAGCAGTTTGTGCGCGACTGGCTGGAGCAGGCCAAGGTCAACGGCAAGCTGTGGGACAAAAAAGCCCCCGCGCCGCGCGTGCCCGCAGAAGTGATCGAAAAGACGGCGGCCAAGTACCGCGAAGCTCTGCAGCGCCTGACCGCCTAAAAGCTCCAGCACCCCTAAAAAAAAGAGCTGCTACCGCTGATGCAGCAAGGGTTTCAAGCCAAAAACAGGCCACAACCCTTGTCCATCAAGCGCTGACAGCTCTTTTTTTATTTATCCGCTATCTGCCCGTGCGGGTGCCGGGGGTGGGGCGAGGGTGCAGCGCGCGCACCATCTCGCCCACCAGCTGGTGCAGCGCTGGCCAGGGCTGCGGCGGCCAGCCCGGCAGGTGCAGACCTTTGACGATGCCATCCACCTGGTGCGCCGCCAGCAGCAGCTTGGCCAGCGCGGCCGGACGCGCCCCGGGCAGCAAGCGCGCAAACAGCTGCTCTTTGGGACCCCAGATGCGCAGCTGGCGCAGCGCCACCGCCAGGGGCTGGCCCGCATCCAGCGCACTGCGCGCACGCTGCAGGTTGCGAATGTCTTCGGCCAGCGTCCAGTGCACCAGCACCTCGGCCACACCTTCGGCCTGCAGGCCATCGAGCATGCGCGTGCTGCGCGCCAGATCACCACTGAGCACCGCCTCCGACAGCTTGAACACGTCGTAGCGCGCCACGTTGAGCACGGCCTGTTCGATCTGCGCCAGACTCAGCTCGCCCGGCGGATAAAGCAGTCCCAGCTTCTGGATCTCTTGGTGCGCGGCCAGCAGGTTGCCCTCTACCCGGTCGGCAAAAAAGGCCAGACTGCGCTGCCCTTCCTGCCCGGCGGCCACCTGCTGGCCCTGCGCTTTGAGGCGCTGGGCAATCCAGGCGGGCAGCTTGTCGCGCTCGATGGGGTGGATGGGAATATGGATGCCGTGCGCATCCAGCGCCGTAAACCAAGCCGTTTTTTTGCTGGCGGCATCCAGGCGCGGCAGCTGGATCAGGGTCAGCGTGTCCGGCGCGCTGCCCGCCTGGGTGGCCAGCTGCGCCAACGCAGCCGCCCCCTCCTTGCCCCCGGGCTTGCCACTGGGGATGCGGATGTCCAGGATCTGCCGCTCGGCAAACAGGCTCAGCGCGCTGCCCGCTGCCAGCAAACTGCTCCAGTCAAAGTGCGCGCCTTGCACGGTATGCACGCTGCGCTCGGTGTAGCCCGCCGCACGGGCGGCAGCGCGGATGGCATCGGCCGCCTCTTGCTGCTGCAGCGGCTCATCGCCGTGCAGCGTGTACAGAGGGCGCACGCCCTGGGCCAGATGCGCGCCCAGTTGCTCCAAGGCCAGTTGCATGGGCCCCGTCGCCTAGCTGGCCGCTGGTGGTTGCACCAGCGCCAAGCGGCGCAGCAGCTGCTGCGCGATGTCCTGGCGCATGCTGCGCATCAGGCTGGCCTCTTCGTCTTCTTTGGCCAGCGTCAGCGTTTCGCTGTAGCTCATGTCGGCTTGCTGGCTGATTTCGGTGCTTTCAATCCACACGTTGCCATCACGCCCCAGCAGCTGAAAGCGCACGTGCAGGCGCAGCTGCAGCTCACGCACCTGGCCCGAGACGGTTTTGGCCAGCACCACGCGCTCGTGGCGCTCGCCCTGCAGGTGCAGCACCACTGCGGCCTGGGTGCGCTCTTCGGGGTTGAGGATCAGGCGCAGCTCGGAGCTGCTGGCTGCCAGCTGGCGCAGCACGATACGCCCCAGCTCTGAGCCATCTGGCGCCTGCAGGTACAGCGAGGCAAAGGGGTAGTGCGCCGCGCCGCGCAGTTGAAAGCCGCAGCCGGGCAGCAGCACGGCCAGCGGCGCCAGCGCCAGAGCAGAGAGCAAGGTGCGTTTGTGCATGGCAGTCCCTGGGGTTACACCACGATGTTGACCAAGCGCCCGGGCACGACCACGACCTTTTTCGGTGTGGCGCCCTGCACGTGTTTTTGTGCGTCTTCGCTGGCCAGGGCCAGGCGCTCGATCTCGGCCTTGTCGGCGCTGGCGGGCACACGCACGCTGCCGCGCAGCTTGCCGTTGATTTGCAGCACCAGCTCCAGCTCGTCTTGCTCCAGCGCCTTGGCATCGACCTGGGGCCAGTGCGCATCGAGCAGGTCGCCCTGCTTGTTGGCGTAGCCCAGCTCTTGCCACAGCACATGGGCCAAGTGCGGCGTGGCGGGATAGAGCACGCGCAGCAAAATGCCAAAGCCTTCGATGGCGGCAATCTGCCCAGCGGCGCTGTCCAGGCCCTTGAAGCCTTCCAGCGCGTTGAGCATCTTCATCGCGCCCGAGACCACGGTGTTGTACTGCATGCGCTGGTAGTCGTAGTCCACCTGCTTGAGCACGGTGTGCACCTCCAGGCGCAGCGCCTTGGCCGGGGCATCGAATGCCACATCGTCCAGGCTGTCCGCGCCCAGCGCTGCCTCAATGGCGGCGGTGTAGTTCAGACCCAGCAGCTTGTGGCCAAAGTTGTACACGCGGCGCAGGAAGCGGTAGCTGCCTTCCACGGCGGCGTCGTTCCACGCCAGCGGCGGCGCGGGCGGCGCGGGGACCCGGGGGTACCGGCGGCCGGAGACGGCGACGTCTTTGTCCATCAGCTGCTGCGGAGTGACGCCGATGTCCCTGG
>RRZU010039478.1_pt1 | contig 10582 bp, 13 predicted proteins | sample 2165561 | NCBI WGS metagenome assembly RRZU01 (sample SAMN10456909, study PRJNA506462) | wastewater metagenome | isolation source: wastewater sludge | place: USA: Moscow, Idaho | reverse complement strand
TTTATATGCTAATGAAGATTTAATAGAATCACAACCTGAAATTATATTTCAATTTGAGAAACTAAAAAAATCTCAAGAAAACTTATCTTTACAAATTGATTTTAATAAAGCTGTATTACATTTAAGTAAAAATGAATATGAAGATGCTATTAAACTTTTTGAGAAAACTTCAAAAATATTAGAAGTTCCATCTTATTTAAATATAGGAATTGCATATTATAAATTAGGCTCAATTGATAATGCAATAGTATACTTAAATAAAATTTATGAAAAACAAGAAAATGCTAATAATCAGACTTTTGCCTATATGTCATCATGTTATTATTTATACCAAATTTCTAAGGATAATAAATACCTAGATACTATAGTTAAAATTTCTAAAAAATTTAAAAATTTGTCAGAACATTCAAAAAGAATGCTTTCTGATACTTATGTAATATTAAAAGAATATGAAAATGCTTTAGAAGTTTTAAATACTATGGATTATGCAATGGATTTAAAAAAAGCATTAATTTATATAAAATTAAAAGAGTATGAAAAAGCTAATTTATTATTAAAAAAAGCAAAAGAACAAAATGCCAATCCAAATACTGTTGATAAAATTTTATGGCTAATAAGTTATACAAATTTAAAAATGAACAATATTGAACAATTAAAAGAGACTTTGGATTTAATAAATGAAAGAAGAACTACTTTTAAAGCAAATGCAGAATTACCCTTAGAAATCTTTTTTAATCAAAATAAATATACTTCTAAACAATATTTAGATTCTACTGTAAAATTTGATGAAACAAGAAAAATAGATTTTGTTTTTTATTTTGCACCATTTATTTTTTCAGATTCACAAGAAATTATTTATGATAGTTTAAAAGGTTTTATTTATAATCAAAAAGAGAATATTATAAATCTTGAAGAGATGGTTGATTACAATGCAAAATTCTTAAAAATCGTAAAAGAGGATCCTATTCTTAGAGTTGTAGAATTAGAAAAAATGTTAACTAAAGATACAAAATCTTATATCCTTTATAATCTTGCATTATCATGTGCTCAAATAAATGATTTTAATAAAGCATTTAAATATTTTGAAAGAGCTTATAAATTAAATCCAGGAAATAAACTTTATTCTACTATGTATCTAATAACAGCTAATAGATTGAATATTAAAATAAAAGATAAAGACTATATTGAAACAAATATAAAAAGTGATAATGGTTTATATAATTATTTCTCAAAAGAGATTTATAAATTATTTATAAATCCTCAATTTACATCTGCTGATAAGCCATTGGAGTATGAAAATACTGTTTTTTATAAAGCATTAGATTTTATAAAACAGATGAAAGAAGGTACTTTAACAGAAGAACATATGTTGTTAGATGAACATTTTAAAGATCCTTTGACATTTTTAATCAAATTAGTTCAAAGAAGAAAAGGTGAAAACGACTACTCTTATTATGCAAGATTACAAGATTCTATACCATTGAATTTAAATAATCAATTTTTAGAAGGTCCTTTAATTATTACAAGATATTATGTTGATATTTTAAAAGGTTTAGGGATTTTTCCAAAAGCTGATATGAAAATTTCAGGAAAAAAAACTCCTTCATATCTTAGAACAAAAGCATTGACAGATTTACATTTTAATTCTCCAGATGAAGCAATAAAAACTTTAGAATATTTGCAATCAGAATATAAACTAGAAGATAAATATTCGATGTATTTAATGGTTGCAGCTTTATTAGAAGCTGGTAGATATAATGATGCATCTGTTCAAATTTCACTTATTAAAGTTATTTTGAATGATCATGATGCTGACTTTTTAACAGCAATTCAACTTATTCAAGAATTAAAGATTCCAAGTGCAAAACAATTTTTAATTCAGCCTTATTTGGATTCTTTAATTGATTTTAAAATTGTTGGTTTTGATGAATATTTGGAATCTTTATAGTTTTATATAAAATCTTAATAATTTAATTTTTTTCTGCTATAATAATTCAAAATTGTTACTTTTAAGGAGGATACTATGGAAATTGGTAGAACAGCAGAGATAGATAATTCTAGGCTTAATAATGTAGAAAAAATGCAAAAGGTCGCTGAAGTAGACGATAAAAATAAAGTAATCAAAGATGATGAATATAAAAAAGCTTTAGGACCTAAAGATAATTCAGATAAAAATGAAGTAATATTAGATAATGTTAGATTTGGTTATAACAAAAATTCAAAAGATTTTTTTGTTAAAGTAACAAGAGGTGAAGCAGAATATAAATATCCAACTGAGGATATGATGAAAGTTAAAGCCTATATATTACAAGAATTAGAATCTTCAAGTAAGTAAAGGTAGTTTTAATTGGCATCAGATTTATCAAATATATTTAAAGAAGAACTTTCAAATACTTTAGAACAATTATTATCAAAAAGTTCACAAGTAGAGGCTGTAATACCTCTTTCAAGTGATAATTTCGATTTGACACAATTGGTTGAGTGTTTAGTAAAGTTTGATTTTAAAGGTGTTTCATCTAATATTATTTTTTATGTTCCAACATTAACAGCAACTAAGTTTGAATATTTGATGTTAGGTGGAATGGGTGATTTAAAAGAACATATTGATGATGAAATAACTGATGCTGTTAATGAAATAGTTTCTAATATTTGTGGAAGTTTCTGTACCTCTACTAATGCACAAGGATTATCTGATGTTGGTTCAATTAAATCAGAAATAAAAAGTGCTACTATTGTTGAAGGTTCTATTTTAGGGAAAAAAACAAATATTTACGAAATGAATTTATCTTTAGAAAGTGAAAAATTACCACTTATTATTTATTTCGATGAAATTATATCACCATTTTTTTCTTCAATTACAGGTGATACTTCAGCAGATTCAGAGATAAAAAGTACTGAAGTTGTAAATACATTTTCAAATAATAATTATAATCCTCATTCTGCACCAGCTGTTCAAACTCCGAAAAATTTAGAACTTCTTTATAATATAAAATTAAAACTTAGTGTTAGACTTGGAACTAAAGTTGTTTTATTAAAAGATATTTTAAGATGGGATGTTGGAGAAATAATAGAATTAGAACAAATGGTAAATGAACCCTTAGAAATTTTGATTAATGGTGTTAAAATAGGTGTTGGAGAAGCAGTTATTGTTGAGGGAAAATTTGGACTTAAAATAAAGAAAATTGGAAATGAAGATTTTAGATTAAATCAAATAGGATTATAGTTTATGGATAAGAGTACCGCTGGAGGATTTGGTGTAGGTTGGCTACTAATTGCAATAGCAATTATTTTAGGTGGAGTTGGATTTACACCTTACGTTGATATTCCATCTGTTGTTATTGTTATTGGAGGAACAATTGCTGTAACTGCTGCTCAGTTTGAAGCTAGTGACTTGAAAAGAATAATGCCATCATTTAAAGTAGCATTTAATGAAGTAAAAGTTGAGCCATTACCCGAATTGGTTGAAAAAATTGTATTTTATGCTACAGAAATTAAAAAACATGGTGTTATGCAAATAGAACAAAAAGTTTTGCAAGAAACAAACCCTTTTTTTAAAGAGGCTTTTCAGCTTTTAGTAGATGGAACTAAGCCAGATGTTTTACAACCATTAATGGAATTAAAATTAGAACATATGGAAAAAAGACACTCTGTAATGATTTCAATTTTTGGTAATATTGGAGGAACAGCAGGAGCAATGGGAATGATAGGAACTCTTGTAGGTCTTGTAGCAATGCTTGCTAACCTTTCAGACCCAGCAGCAGTTGGACCTGCAATGGCAGTTGCATTACTTACAACATTATATGGTGCATTAATGGGTACTTTATTTGCAGGAATTGTTGAGAGTAAATTATCTCAAAAACATTCAAAAGAGGCTACTGCTTGTGAAGTAATTATTCATGGTGCAACAATGATTGCTGCTGAAGAGTCAATAGGAAATATAAAAATGCAATTAAATGCTATTTTAGTTGAAGTAGCAGAGTAAAATAATGGCAAAAGATAAATGTCCTGAATGTCCAAAGTGTCTACCAGGTTGGCTTGTACAATTTGGTGACTTGATGTCGCTATTACTTACTTTTTTTATTTTATTACTTTCAATGGCTGTTATGGATAAACAAAAAGTAGAAGAGTATTTTAATATTATGAAAAAAGCAATGGGTTTTATAGATGCATCAACAGATGTAGAAACACAAAGTGAAGCTCATTCTACAAAAGATAGTAATTCAGATTCAGAAGAGAATGAAGCTTCATCGGAAGAGACTTCTTTTGAAAATACCGCACAAGAGGTATCTCAAATGGTTCAAGAGATAAATTCTACTCAAATTACGGAAAGTCAAGAAATAAAAATGGAAAAAGGGAAAAATGAGTTTGTTCTTGATATTCCATCTAGTATAATGTTTGAAGATGGACAATATGAGTTAACAAATAATGGAGCTAAAATATTTATTTCTAAAATGGCAAGAGTTATTAGAACTATGCCACAAACTTTTAATATTGAAATAATAGGGCATACAGATACAGATAGAACATTAGGTACTTCTATTCCTAGAGATGCATGGGATATATCAGCATTAAGATCTATTTCGGTTGTTAAAGAATTAATAAAAAATAAGATAGACCCTTCTATTTTAAAAGTTTCTGCATATGCTTCTTACCATCCAAAAAGTGATGTTGCTTCTGATAATAGAAGGGTTGAGATGAGATTTTTTTCTCAAGATAATCAGCAAGATATTTTAACAAAAGAAAACTTTTTTGATAGGTTGGAATAATGGAAATTAGTAGCAATAATTTAATAAATAAAGATATTTTACAAGTTAATAAGTTTGATAATATAAAACAAGAAAATTTGAAAGATAAAGATGATGTTCAATTACAAAAAGTATGTAATGATTTTGAATCATTTTTCTTAAATCAAATAATGGAAGTATCTTTGCGATCAACAAAAATTGCAGGAGAAGGTGCAGGTTCAGATATAATTAAAGGTATGTACACTCAATCTGTTGCGGATAACTCAACGGGAAGTTTAGGTATAAGTAATATGTTATATGAATTTTTAACACAAAACAAAAAATAGGGAAATTATCATGATTGAAAATACTATAGAAAATATGTCTACATTAATTATCAAATTAAAAAATTCTATAACCCAAGATATTGAAGATATAAAAGCTGCTAAACATGAGGAACTTCTTAAAAGAAATGATGAAAAACATATAATGATTGACGAAATTACTTCATTAAAGTTAGAATTAAATAAAGAGCTAATCGCAAAGATTCAAGAAGGAGTAGATGTTAATATTTATAGACAAAGTGTTGATGCCTTAGAAATAGAATTAAAAGAACTTTATGAATTAAATAAAAAATTAGCTTCTATTGTTTTACCAGTTCAGCAAATGTATAAAGATTTAGTTGAAGAAATTAGTGCAGCTAATGGAGGAAATTTTTTTGATATTAAAGCTTAGTTTTGTTTTTTTATTAAATATTAATCTTTTTGCAATAAGTGTTTTAGTTTCAAAAGAGTCTATTTCTTTTGAAGAAAAACTTGATAATACAAAAGTAGCAGTGCAAAATGTAGCAGAAATAAATAAATCATGTGTACCTTTGAAATTAAGTGAATTACAGAATTCAGATTATGTTACAACACATCATATAAATAAAAATACGATTATTTGTTCTAAAGATGTTAAGAAATATGAAAATGAATCTATAATTTTTAATTTTGGTGGTTTAAAAATAGAAAAAAAAGGTAAAGTTATTTATGAAAATAAAGATTTTATTCGTATAAAAAATACTGATGGAACAATTGAACAAATATATAAAGATGGAAGAATAAAATGAATATGCTTTCTTTTTTAGGAGAAACACCTACAATAGCCTTAAGACTAGCACAAGAAGAGTGTGGAGAAGAAGCTATTGTAATATCTACAAAAAAAATATCTAATGCACAACAAAATGGAAAAGATATGTATGAAGTTGTTGTAGCACTTGAGGATGAAGAAAAAAAAAGAAATTTACAATATACAAAAAAAGCAATAAGTAAAGCTACCCCGCCATCAGAGCCAATTAAAACACAAGTATATGATTTTAAAGAAGAAATTTTAAAAATGCAGAGTGTTTTAGAACAAGTTCAAAAATCAATTTGGAATCCAAAAAGTCAATTGTATGATTTGACCATTCCTCCAGAATTTGCATCAATGTATAATACTTTTGAACAAAATGAATTTGATCAAGAAATGACTTATACTATTATGAAAAAAACAATTAAGCAACTTCCAATTGCATTAAAAGGTAATCCAAAAAAAGTTAATGATTTTTTCAAATTAATTTTAAGAAGAGTAATTCCTATAAAGCATGAAGTTCCTTTACGAAAGCATCAAAGAAAAATAATAATGATGGTTGGACCAACAGGTGTGGGTAAAACTACAACTATTTCAAAACTTGCAGCAAGATATGCTTATAAATTAGGTCAAAATTATAAAGTTGGTATTGTAACTTTAGATTCTTTTAGAGTTGGAGCAATTGAGCAGTTACAAGCATACACAAATATAATGAGATTACCTTTAGAGATTGTAAAAAAACCTGAAGGTTTATCAGAAGCATTATTAAGATTAAAAGATTGTAATTATATTTTTATTGACACAGCAGGTTCTAGTCAATATGATATTGATAAAATTGAACTTATTAATGAATATCAAAAAAAAGTTGAAGAATTACCTATTGAAAAAATATTAGTACTTCCAGCTAATGTTAAACATAGTGATTTATTAGAAATTTATAAAAATTACTCAAGACTTTCTATTGATTATTTAACATTTACAAAACTTGATGAAACAAGAAGTTTTGGAAATTTAATCTCTTTTGCCCATAAAACTAAGAAATCTATTACATATTTTTCAATAGGACAGAATGTACCTGATGATTTAATTGTTTCTGATTCAACTTTTTTGATTGATTGTTTTATGAATAGACAATGCGTTAGGAGATAGTGTTGTTTGATACAATTTCTTCTCAAGCTAGTAAGTTAATTAAACTTACTAACAGAGTAAAAAAAAATTACTCAAAAACAAAATTAATAACAATTACTTCAGGAAAAGGTGGAGTTGGTAAATCTACATTTACAGCAAATATGGCTTTTTTATTATCAAAAAGAGGTTTTAATGTAGCTGTTTTAGATGCTGATATTGGATTAGCAAATATGCAGGTTTTATTTGATATAAAACCTCAGAATACTCTTTTTGAATATATTGACGGAACAAAAACTTTAGATGAGGTTATTACAAAAACAAGTTATACAAACGTATATTTAATTGCTGGAAGAAGTGGTTATCAATATAGTAATTATAAAAATAGTTTTGTATTTTCGCGAATAGTAAAAGACATAATTTCATTAAACCATTTTGATATTTTATTGGTTGATACAGGTGCTGGTTTAAATGAATACGTAAAAGAATTTTTATCAATTTCTGATAATATTTTAGCAATTACAACAACAGATCCAAGTGCCTTGACTGATGTATATTCTTTAATGAAAATGCTTTCTCTAGATAAAAATAAATTAATGTTAAGTTTTAATCATACAAGAAGCTATCAAATAGGTGAAACTATAGCTAATTCTTTAGTGAATTTAGGAAAAAAAAATAGGTTAAATGAAGATTTTATGGTAGAATATATAGGAAACGTTTCAACTTCTGCAAACATATCTACAACAGGAAGACTTAGAAAATTGTTTGCCAATGAATTTGCAACAGATGAAACTACTAAACAGTTACAAATAATTATCGATAAGTTACTAAAAAATATTTATTAAGGTTTGTTCTAAGTGCTAAAATTAAGTATGATTACTTCTTTTTTTATTGTTTTTAAGTGTGGAAAAATATGGTAATAGAACGTTTTTCACAAACAGTAATAAATAGTGGAGTATTTAAACTTTATATTGCAACTGGTTTTTTTGCAACTTTAATATTTTTCACAATTAATGCGGACTTATTTACTCCCATGGAAATGATTTTAGGTATAATTTTAGTAACGATAGTTCTAAAAGGTATCAGTAATATGATGCTCTCATTAATTGTGAGTTTTTTTAGTCTTGATAATAAAAGAAGTGAATTCGATTTTAAATACAATGAAGAAAGAGTTCAAGTATTATTGAATGAATTAACAGTAAAAGAAGTAATTGATTCAAATAATAAAAATCAGAAAAAATCTAACTAATAAAAGGTAGACAATGAATATATCTTCAATAACAGATTCTATTGGTTCTTTAGGCTTAAGTGCAAATAATAAAATAGAGCAAACACAAGGTAAATCTTTTCAAAATATGTTGAATGATGCTATCTCTGAAGTAAATGATGAACAAGTTCAAGGTTATAATGCGATGGAAGGCATAGCAACTGGAAAAGTTACAAACTTACAAGAGGCAGTTCAAAGAATAGAAGAAGCAGAGTTATCTATGAAGTTAGCATTAGAAGTTAAAAATAAAGCTTTAAATGCATATAAAGAAATAATGAGAATGCAAGTTTAAAAAAGGATTAAATTATGGGTTTTTTTGATGGATATAATGTATCAACTTCTGGTATGAGTGCTCAAAGAACAAGAATTAATGTTGTAAGTGCAAATATTGCAAATGCAAAAACTACCCATACACTTGAAGGTGGTCCTTACAAAAAACAACAAGTTGTATTTGAAGATATTCTTGTAGCAAATGGCAAAAAAACTAATACAAATGATGTTGAAACAACAAATAATAAAAATTCAGATATTTCATTAAGAGGTGTTGGCGTAAAATCAATAGTTCAATCTGATGCAAAACCTATTATGAGATACGAACCAGCTCATCCAGATGCAGATGAAAAAGGGTATGTTGCTTATCCTGATATTAATCCAGTTGTTGAAATGGTTGATTTAATAGAAGCAATGAGATCTTATGAAGCTAATGTTGCTTCATTTAATACTCACAAAAATATTGATTCTAAAACTTTAGATATATTAAATGCGTAATTAAAATGTCAAATATAATAAATAACTTACTTTCTGCAGAAACAACTACCGGAACAACTAGTAATATTTCAGAACAAACTACAAAAGAAAAACCATCTTTATTTGATAGTTTATTAGGTGAGAGTGTAGTAAAAGAAGAAGTAGGAGAAGTAGTATCAAAAGTAGAAGGTGCTGTTTCAGGAGTTACTAAAGAAGTAAAAGTAGAAGAGAATAAAGAGGAAAATCAGAGTTTAGAGACAAAAGAAGTAGAGAGTAAAGATAAAGTAGTTAGTAATACGACAAGTTCTTTGTTAGATAGATTAGTAATAGAAGCAAAGAAAGAAGAAAAAGCCTTAAATAAAGAAGAAGTATTAAATACAAAGATAGATAATTTATTAGGTGAGAGTGTAGTAAAAGAAGAAGTAGGAGAAGTAGTAGTAAAAGTAGAAAATTCAGATGTTTTAAATCCTATAAATTCATCAAATTCTTTTTTATTAAGTGATAAAAATATAAATTCAAATATTATGCCTACTGATGAAAACTTGACTATAGCTACAAATGTAGTTGTTTCAGAAGAAACTAAAAATTCAGAAATCGTAATCAAAAAAGATCAAGAATTATCATTGATGGATAAATTAATTCAGAAAAGTACTGAAATAGTAATTTCTGATAGTATAGATACTAGTATAGAAACTTCTACAAAAGAAATAGTAGTAAAAGATTTAATATCAAGTATATATTTAGGCTCTCAAAAGAATCAAGTTAATAATCAATCATTATTCAATAAAAATGAAGCAGTAAATCTTCTAAAAGATGGAAATTCTATTCAATCTGTGAAAACAAGTGCAGAAATATTAGATTTAGGTTTAGAAAATATTGAAGTTGAGCAAATTGTTGATATTGAGAAAATAGATATTAAAAAATCTAACATAGAAACAGTTGATAGAAAGAATTTAATAGATAGTATACTTTCTAAAAAAAATATAAAAAGTGAAGAAGTAAAGAATTTAATAACAAAATCTGTTGAAGCAAGTAATGCTTTAATAGAAAATAGTATAAATTTAGCAGAAGATGTTACTGTAAATGTAAATTCTCCATTATCTTATAATATTCAATCAAGAATAATTGGTGCAAAACAACAAATGTCAGTTATGATGTCAGATATTGCTAAACAAATGTACGAAAATTATAAGCCTCCTGTTACAGCTTTTAAAATAAATTTAAATCCTTTGGATTTAGGTTCAATTGCAATTTTAATGAAAACTGATAAAAATAATGGGCTAGCAATTAGTTTAAGTGTTTCAAATAATACAACTTTAGAAACTTTGATGGAAAATCAGAATATATTGAGAAATTCATTAAATAAAACTTTTGATGAAAATACTAAGTTTAATTTAGATTTTAGTTCTTCAAATCAAGATAGTAGTAATCAATCTTCAAATAATCAAGGTAATCAACAAAATAATAAAAGATTTGAACAGCAAATAGATACAAATTCTATTTTACAAATGAAAGAAGAGAATAAAGATAAAGAAGAAAAAGCTATAGATTATATGTAATGGAAGCATTTTTATCTTTACTTAATGAGGAAGTTTTATTCCAATTTCTT
>RRZU012758018.1_pt1 | contig 10583 bp, 11 predicted proteins | sample 2165561 | NCBI WGS metagenome assembly RRZU01 (sample SAMN10456909, study PRJNA506462) | wastewater metagenome | isolation source: wastewater sludge | place: USA: Moscow, Idaho | reverse complement strand
TTGCAGTTACTTACAATTATGTTGAACATAATATTGTTGCAGATATTGATAAAAAGAATGTAATTATATCAACTAGACATAATCACTATCCAGCAATTACAAATGAAGATGAAGTAAAAGAATTAATAAATGATATTCAATCTTTTGAAGATTTATTTAAAGCAGATATAACAACTATAATTGCTTTAAAATTAGCTCCATTGGTTGCTTTAAGACCTTTTAATTTGTGTTCACTTGAATGGAGCGAAATAAACTTTGAGAAAGAATACTTAGATATTCCAGCAAATAAAATGAAAACAAAAAAAGATTTTATTTTACCATTATCAAAACAAGCAATTGAGATTTTAAAATCTATTAAACCATTTTCAGCCCATAAAAGTAAATATGTATTTCCCTCTCCTACTTCAAATCTTAAAAATATAAATGATGCAACAATAAATCATGCACTAAAAAAATTGGGCTATAAAGATAGACATTGTACTCATGGATTTAGAAGTACATTTTCAACAATAACTCATGAAAAAGTAAAAGAACATAGGTTTAGTAGTGACATTATAGAATCTTGTTTAGCTCATGAAGAACAAAATCAAGTTAAAGCTTCTTATAATAGAAGCTCTAAAATGAAATATTTTGAAGAAAAAAAAGAATTAATGCAATGGTGGGCAGATTGGATAAATTAAGTTTAATTCTTTTTATATTTTATGAATTAATGAAATTTCGTATGTCTTGCTCATATTTACTAAAATAAACAACCTCTTCTAAACTTATTTCATATATTGCCATAACATCTTTAACCTTTTCCATTAAAGATTCTCTAATTTCTCTATCATAAATATATTCAGACACACCTTCTAATACAATAACAAATAAAATAATATTAATAATTTTCTTTTCATTAGTTAAATCTAATGAGAAAATACCATTTTTACAATCAATTATGTTTTTTAAATCGCTAAATCTAAGAATTAACTCATTATTTAATTTATCTATTACTCTTATAATTTCATCTTTTTGTTTAGTTTTCAAAGATTCCAATAATTGTGTATTTTTCAATTCTATCCTTTTATTAATATTTTCAAAATAATTTATTATTTGAAAATTTATATTTTTTTTTTGTTTCAACCAGTTATATATAACATAACCCATCAAATTTTTAGGAATTGTATAAAAATCTATATTATGATTATTTTTAATATTTTCCATTATTTTAAAAATTTTTTTAAATATATCTAAATTCAAATTACAATAATCTTTTTTTAAAATCTCTTTATGATTTTCAAAAACATATGGACTAATATCAAATTTTCGAATATTGTTTTCAATATATTTAATCTCTTCTAGTGAATTATTATTAATGATTTTCTCGACTTTCTCTAAATCTTTTGTATAGAGATGCATAGAATCTGTAAAATGTGTTTGCATCCCAACATCGATATTTAATTTCTTAGCTATATAAAGTTGTAATAAATAAAAAGTAAACACATTATATGGTACGCCTAAATATAAATCATTTGAACGATTTAATATTGTTATATCTAACTTATTATTTTTAATTTTCAAATATATTGAAGTATTGCAAGGAATATCTTTTGAATCTTTATTCAAATCATCAGAAGAATACAGTGTTAATACTACTCTTCTTGATTCTCTATTTATCTTTAACTCTGATATAGCTGTTTCTATTTGATTTATTCCAAAGTATTTTAGAAGTCTAAATCCATATGCACCATTCAATGTTTTATTATCATCAGAAAATTTGTCATAATCTTTTATAAAATATTGTAATGGCTCAACTAAATTACTTCCTTCTATAATCCATGAAAATTCAGTAAATGCAAAAAAAGGATTAATATTTCTCTCTTTTAAAAAACACAATCTTAATACATCATTTTTTATTTGATAAACAACTTTCCCTAAGTCTTTTACACTACCTATACGAGATTCAGTATCCTGAATATTTTTATTATATGCTATTTGTAACAATTGATAATAAAGTATATTAAAACTATTTTCACTAATAAAAATCATTTTAAAAATTTTAAAAATTTTTTTTCATTTTTTTTCATTTTAATTAGATATTCTTTTTCTATATCAATATTCAATTGATTTGCAATTTTTACTAAATAAACAAAAATATCTATAAACTCTTCATTCATTTGTTCTCTAATTTCATCTAAAGAGAAATCACCTCTCTTTACTTTTTTTACTAAATTTGAGAATTCTCCAAATTCTCCTAACATACAAACAATTAAATGTTCTAGAGGAGCAATATCATCAGTTATTTCTTCATAAAATTCAATATTACCTTTAAATTTCTTATCAAAAATTTCTTGAAATTGTTTTATATCTTTAAGAGTCATTTCTAATTTCTGCTATTAACTGATTTAATTTTTGTTTATATTTTTTATCTTTATTATCTATTTGTTCACCATGAGAAGATTGTTTTCTTAATTCCTTTAAATTTTTCATTAAATCAATTATTTCTTTTAAAATGTTAATAATTAATTCTTTTCTTAAATTTTCGTGCAACATATCAAAGTAATCTGAATCTTCTAGCCAATTAAGAATATATTCAAATGCATTATATTCAATAACAGAAGATGATTTATTTTTTTCTTCTAATAACTCTATTAAATTTTCCAAAGAATTATCTTTTTTTAATAACTTTAAAATATCCTTTAGATTTAGTAAATCTATTGAAGGTTTTGTTAGTGTATTTGTATCTTTGTTAATAAATGCACGAAAAGAAATAATATTTAAATAAACCTTTTGAATACTAGTTATATTTTCCCCTATTTTCTCAATAATTTGTCTAATTTCTTCTATGTTAATTCTTAAAAATTGACTAACTTCTAATGCTCTAAAATAAGTAGTTATATATAGATCTTTTTTATTCTCCAATGCAAATTGTAAAATCATAAAAGAAGGAATAGGTCTATCTTCACTATCAACAATATCTTCTTGATTAATTAATGAAATTAAAGCTCTATTTCCTGAATGATTATTTTTTAATTGTTCAATAACATTTTTTATTCCATCTTTACCATTTTTATGAATATACATGCCATGATTTATGTGTAAATCATTTGGACAAGATTCACTTTGAAATTTTTTTGCAAGAGTAGAAACATCAGCTAATGAATTTGAAATTAAAGACATATTAAATTTGAATTTTAAATTAAAATTTAATAGATATGGTCTATCCCCAACTACCAAAGCTGCTTTTTCTGATATTTTTTCTAAGTTTTTTATTTTAATATATTTACTCATATAGTTTTAATACTCTTTTTTTTATTTCATCATGAATTTCTTTTATTGATTTTGAACCATCAACAATTAAAAGATTTTCCGAGTATTCTCCAAAAACTCTTTTATAATTTAATTTTACTTTTTCTAATTTTTCTTTATTTTCATATGTATCCCTATGTGCTCTTAAAGCTATCCTCTTTAATGATACATCAACAGGATTATCAATATATATAGTTAAATCAGGTAATGGAAATTTTTCATTTAATTTTTTCACAAAATTATATTCATCATCATTATTAACATGATAAACTAAAGACGAAAAAAAATATCTACTACTAATAGTTGTTATTCCTTTTTTATTTAATTCATAAATACCATCTACTTCATTATATAAATGGTCATGTCTATCTGCAGCAAATAAATATGCCATTTGCTCGTCAAAAAGTTTATTATCTTTAACAAAAGAAACTCTTTTTTTAAATCCTTCTCTAATCATATTTCCAATAGGTCCACTTGATGGTTCACATGTAGTTACTGAACTAATATTTTTATCTAACAAAAAACTATTTAATAACTCCGTCTGAGTTGTCGTTCCTGAACCATCAATACCTTCAAAAACTATAAATTTTCCTAACATAATTTTCTATATCTCCCTCTTTTACCAATATTATTTGTTTCATCTTTAAAATATGTATATTCTTTTCTTTTTATTTTATTTTTTCTTTTTATTTTATACAAAGCTACTAAATTAGAAACACTTCTTGTTTCTAATAATGAAGATACACTATTTATATAAATGTTATTTATTCTTAAAACTTGTTTTGCATGTTGATGCCCATGAAATAAAAAATGAAATTTATACTTCCTAACTAATTCAAAAAACTGATATGCATTCTTTATTGCAGAATCATCTTCATCATCTAAATTAATTAAATGATGATGACAAAAAATTACTCTTATTTTAGAGTTGACTATTTTGCTTTTTTGATTCTCTAATAAAATAGCCAAGTTATTGATATCTATTTTACCATACTTATAGTTTAAATTATATGATGAATTAATAGATAAAAAACAATTTTTACCTTTAAAATATAAATTATTTGTCTTGTCTGTTGTAAAGTTAAAAACATTATCCCTTCTTAAAGCATAAGAAAAAATATTGAAATCATTAAAATCTTTATTTTCTTCATTATTACTAATATCATGATTACCAGGACAAATCAAAATTCTTCTTCTATCTAAATTTGTTTTTTGAATTAATTTTTTAAAAAAAATGATTGCTTCCTCAAAACCTATATCTTTACCTTTAAAAGTTATACCTCCCGTAATTAAAAGATACAAATTCTTATTTTTTTTTATTCTATTAATTAATTCAATTAAACCATCTAGTGTATTATGAGATTTTACTGCATATTTTTCAGTTGAGAAATGTGGGTCAGAAATATGTAATATTTGCATAAAATACCTTTTTCAATATAGATATGTAAATTATATTTAAAATAATAACTCTTACTCATTTTATAATATAAATTATTTAAAACTAACTAATTAAATGTCAATTCATTTTTATCTAATAAATTTATAGACTTAACAAAATCCTTATAAGTATAAGTTCTTGGAAAATAATTAAATTTCTTCAAATCATAATAATCTTCTTGAGTCATAAACAATTTAGAAATCATTTTTGATATTTCTAAAGATTTGTCATACGAAATTTCATCACTTAAATTTAAATAAGTTATTCCGGTATCACTTAAAGTTCCATCTTTTAATGTTGCTCCGATATCTTTTAAAGAATTAAAAAAAGATATTGTTTGTAATGAAGTACCATATAATATCAAAGGATATGCAGATATTCCTTTAATATACTTTCTATGATAATTTAGCCAATTAATAGTTTCATTTATAGTAGCATTACTCTCTCCTGGATACAATAAAATATTTACTTTTACCCATATGTTTTCTTCATAACAAATTTTTAATAATTCACTAGCTTTTAATAAATATTTAGAAGGATTAGAAGTTTTTCCCATTCTTTTTAATTGTGTTTCAGAAGCAGATTCTAAGCCTAAATCTATAACTCTTAATCCTGATTTAGATAATTGTTTAATTTTTTTACTAGAAAAAGTATCTACACGAGTTTCACATCTCCATAAAATTTCCAAATTATTCTTTTGATATAAAAAATTAAATTCATCAATCCACAAATTTGATGGCTGAAAGATTGAAGATTCAAAATAAAAATTTAATTTTTTGTCATTGTATAATTTTATTAAATCTAAAATCTCTGAAATAACTTTATCAGCAGACTTAATACTACTTAATTTAACATCTTTATCTGCACAGAAAGAACATCCTTTACCACAACCTCTCGACAATTCAATACTTGGAGAATATTCAATAAAATTATCTAAAATATTGTAATTTAATTCAGGTATTTTTATATTAATTCCAACATCTTCATCAATCACTACCTGACCTTCAAAATCAGATGTGATTAATTTTTCAATTACATTTTCAGCTTGACCTTTAACAATTACATTAACTAAAGGAAATTTCTCTTTTACCCATATATCATTATCAAGAACCCATCTCCCTCCTAGAATAATTTTCTTTTTAGGAAATTTATTTTTCAAAATAGTAATGAATTTTTGTGTCCAAGTAATTGCAAAAAAGCTTGGTATAGAAATGAAAATAGGATATTTTGTATTTTTAATTAAAGATTTTTCTTCTAATTTGTTAAAAAAATCTTCTGGAGAAAATAAATTAGCCTGAAAAAATTTTACTTTTTTTGATTTTTTATTGACTAAACTTGCTAATCCCAAAAAACCGTAATTTAAATATAAACTATCAATTTGTATTTTTTTCTTATTATTTAGCATTCCCGCAGATATAAATAAAATAGAACTAGACATTTTTACTGACAACTTGTTTAATAAAATTTACTCTTTCATCTAACTCAATCATTTCAAGACTATAATATTTTATATTCATTTTATCAAGTAAATATTTTATATTTAAATCTACTTTCTTATTAAAATCTCTATTATTTGAACGATATAAATTACTTTCATAAGGAATTACATCGATTGGAAGGTAAAATATATAATCATACTTTTTTATATAAGGTAAATATTTTTCAAGATATTTTTCATAAGGAATTTCTTTTGCTATTAAATATGCTATACCATCTATAAAGCTTCTATCTGATATAAAATCTGTTTCTGTCGTTTCAAGATTTTCTCGATATTCAAAAATTTTTTCTTGAAAATTAACAAATTCCTGTTTTGTTAAATTATCGATGCTAGTAAAATTATCTTGTTGTAAAATACTAATTATATTTACTTTTGTAATCTTTTTAACTAATTTTATTTCAAGTAATTTCTCACATAATGTAGTTTTTCCTGTTGAACTACTGCCAATTACTACAATTTTCATAATTTTTTAGATTCTCACTTATTGTATTTAATTTATAATTTCTATAATATGGTTTCGATTTAAATAAATATTCGTAATGTTCTAATATAGACTTACCAATTATTCCATCTGCATCACATGAAATCATTGGTGTTAAGTTACTTTCTCCTGTACTTAGGAATGGATAAAAGAATATATTGTCATCTATAACTAAACAACTAAAATTTGAAGGTGAAGTAATAAATCCTATTTCAATATTTTTTTTAAATTCTTCTTTTATTTCATTATTTATTTCTTTTAATGTACTTATAATATCTATGTATAAATTTTGTTCTCGTATATCATTAAAGCATGAAATTGATAATTGATTCTCCAATGCTAACTGAACATCAATTATAGATTTATTAACTTCATTATTTTTTACAATTTTAGAACAATCATCCCAAAATACAATTTTAATATCTATACTACAATTATTTTCTATCAAATTATTAAAACTATTTTTTTGTTGTTTAATAAATGCTTTATTTGTAATTCCTATAGCCCAAACTCTTTGTTTGCATTTTTTTAATGCTTTATTAAAATCAGCAACTGCGTCTGTTTTCTTTTCATAAAGATTAGTTAATCCGAATTTATTGTAAATATCAATTATAGTTTCTTTCTTTTTATCAATCAAATTATATATTATTAAAATAATTATTGATGCAACTATAGAACAAATAATTGCAGTAAAAATTGTAAATGCATTTGGTCCCATTTTATCAGCAAGAAAAAATAAACAAGCTAATATTATTAATAATAACAAGGTTACTAGAGATAATATTGTATTTTCACTTTTTTTGAAAAAGCCAACTATCGTACTACATATGAGTTTATTCATAATATCTCCAATATATTATTTGAAAGACTATTTTATCAAAGAAATAATAAATTTATTAATTTACTACTTTTATATTTTTTTTCACTAACAATAAAATAAATAGTAGGGTTTTTTAAGGGTTAATCCCTTAAAGCACATCAATCACTCAAAATTAGCGTATGCGATTTTTGTACGGTGATTGGTCGATGTGCCTATTTTGTTTTTTTAAGTATTTTTAGTTTTATACTTTTTTATACTTAATTCTACTAATTTATTTTTAATTATACAAATCTATTAAAATTTATCTTTTTTTATCTAAAATTATATCTTTTTATACAAAATTATCAATTATTATATTTTTATTAAAGAAAAATATTTGAGTTAAAAAATGAAAAGATGTTATAATGTAAGCATAAAACACCTCTTGAATCACTTTTATTTTAGTGATTCAGTTTCAAATAGCATTTTGTCTATTTTGGGGTGTTTTATTCTAAACTTTCTTGTGTATAAATTTTCATAGATGGAAACTCTAAAGCACAAAGTCTTGGGTTTGGTAATTTTTTATGATTTTTATAACTGCAACCTAAATCAATATTTATATCAAACTCTGTAATTTTTGGATTACTTCTTGGAGTATGTCCATAAACATTAAAAATATCATAATTATCAAATTGTTCCAATCTACTCCACAAAGTATTTGATTTAAAATTTTCTAAATAAAGTTTATTATCACTATTTCGTAAACACCAAGTTTTTCCAACAGCAGAATGAGAAACAACTAAATATCTATTATCTTTTGTTTTATAATCTTTATATTCAAGATACAAAGGTAATTTTTGAATAAAATCATAGTGTTTACAATATATCTCTTTATTATTTTTATATGATTCTATTGTCTCTTTTCCACCACATCTTTTAAAATAATATGGAAAATTTTCCATATTAAAATCATTTCCAAACTCACCTTTATTTGGAGCATATTCTAAAAATAGTTCTTCATGATTTCCCATTACACAATCGTAGTTATTATTGATAATAAGTTCTATAACTTCACAAGAATTTGCACCTCTATCAATTAAATCGCCCACAAAAACAATTTTAGAATTTTGCTTATTTGGAAATTGCTCTATTAAAGCCAATAGGGTTTTATAACACCCGTGAACATCGCCAATAATATAAATATTTTCATTCATCATAACTATTTTTATCTCTACATTCATAATATATTCAAGTTTTTCATTTGAAATTATCTAATCCTTTAAATTAAATATTCAGAAGTTAATTTATCTACTCTTTTTTCAAAATCTTTAACTTTTACTAAATCGTATTTTTCTTTTGAGCATTTATCACAAGTAGTTAAATACCAACTCCCACTTTTTGTGATTCTTATTTCTCCATCTGCTCCACAGTATTCACAAATTCTCTCTGATTTATCTTCTGCTTCATAGATTAGTGAATCAATTAATTTTTCTACAATTTTTGGAACAGGTGTTTCAAAATAGTAATCAAATCTCAAACTTGCATATTTATTTTTTATATGTTCAATTTGTGGAAGTTCACAATTTGCTAATTTACAAACTTCTTCAATATTTTTTCCAAGTTCATAAACTAAATCAGTCCAACCATTTAAGATTTGATAAGGTACTTTATTTTTAAAAAGTTCTAATTCATTTAATTTAGCTCTATTTTCTTCACTCAATCTTGTTTTAGATTTTTGTATTGCTTCTTTTATTTTTGATTCATCGTTCATAAGAATCCTTTTTATTTTTAATTACCAAACAACTAGCACTTGCATAATCACTAAATCTCATCTTTTTAAAATAGTTCCACTTTTTATAAAATAAATCAGCATCATAAAACTGTAAATACCAATCTGTTGTTGCAAGTAGTTTAATTCCGTTTTCATCATCATTTAGAGCTATAAATAAATCAAAATTTTTTTCATTTAAATAATTCAATCTAACATCATAAATAGCCATATTTACAAATTGCAAATATAAAGCTAATTCAATTTGTTTTTTACTCATTGTATTTATATTGAATAAAACATTTTTAACAACATTTCCACCCATTTTTACAAAATCAGCATAATCTTTTAAATCAAAATGATTTAAATTTTGAGAAACACCGTATTCATTAAACTTCAAACTTTTTGCTGGAACAACGATTTTTAAATTGAATTTAGCAACATATTCATCATAATTATCTGTTAATCTATGCAAATAAGTATTTATATCATCTCTTAGAAATTCAATCATTCTTATTCCCTCATCTTTAGAATGTGTTTTTTTATCAATACACTCTTTATAAAATAAAGCTAAACTAACAATTCTATCTATGTAAAATCTTTCTTTTGCTTTTCTCTCATCTATAATTATTTTTAGCATACCTTTAGCAAATTTCCAGTCTTTTTTTGGTTCTGCAAACATTTTAAACCTCTATTTGTCTAATCTTAACCCAAGAGCCATTTCCACTTTCATTAAAATATCCAAGTGGATTACAAATGCATTTAACATTATGTTCAATATATTCAAGTTCTTCGTGAGTATGTCCAAATATCCAATATTTCATATTTCCATTTTTTAAATATTTTTCTCCATCAAAGCAAAAAAACACATTTGATGGATTATTTTGGTATCTAATATTAATATGTTCATTTTTAGCAGATGGATTTATATGAGTTATCATTACATCACACTCTTTGTAAACTTTTTCAATTTTTGGTCTTTCAATTTGAAAAATATCATCAAAGTTTTCAACACCATAAATAAACTCTGCATCTCTCATAATATTTTTCCACATTACATTAGTTGATTTTTTTGTAAAGGATTCAGTTGGATATTGTTTTGCAAAGTATCCATCATTATACCAACCATCAGCTCCACCAAATTTAACACCATCTATTTCAACTATCCAACCATCTAAGCAATACATTCCAACTTCACTATTAATTAATTCTCTCATATTTTCAACTCTTTCAAAAGAGTTTTTAAATAAAGATTTATTCTCTTTTCCTAAAAGGTAGTAATCATGATTTCCTAAGACACAGATTATGTTT
>RRZU010664604.1_pt1 | contig 10583 bp, 8 predicted proteins | sample 2165561 | NCBI WGS metagenome assembly RRZU01 (sample SAMN10456909, study PRJNA506462) | wastewater metagenome | isolation source: wastewater sludge | place: USA: Moscow, Idaho | reverse complement strand
TTGCCCGCCACCTGCTGGCGTTGCAGCACCATCCACGCGTGCAAGGCGTCCAGTATCGGCCGGCTGTGCTGTTGGCGAGTCTGTAGCCGCTGGGGTGCCGGTGTGTCCTGGACGGCCCTCTCGATCTCGTAGACCCGAGCGAACTGCGTCAACGCGACCTCGGCGATCTGGCTCTTGTTGGCCGCGTGCAGGTCGAAGAACTTGCGCCGGGCGTGCGCCAGGCAACCGGCTCCTGTCACGCCCTGGCTGAAGCTGGCCTTGTACCCGGCGTAATCGTCACAGATCAGGCTGCCGCGCCAGTCGCCCAGGAAGGCGCGGGCGTGTTCACCGGCGCGCGACTCGCAGAAGTCATAGACCACGGCGCGCGTGGCTTCAAATGCGCCCGGGGCATAGGCCCACAGGTAAGCCCGGTGCGTCTTGCCGTTGCCCGGTTTGAGCATGGCCACCGGGGTCTCATCGCCGTGCAACACCCGGTGCTCTAGAACCTCGGCCTTGAGGGCATCAACCAGCGGTTGCAAGCGCGCGCCGCAGGTGCCCACCCATTGCGCCAGGGTGGATCTTGGAATCGCCAGACCTGCCCGAGCGAAGATGTTCTCTTGCCTATACAAGGGCTGATGGTCGGCGTACTTGGCCACCAGCACCTGCGCCAGCAGGCCTGTGGTGGGGATGCCTTTCTCGATGACGTGGGCGGCCACCGGCGCCTGTGTGATGGTCTGGCACTTCGCGCAGGCCCACTTACCCCGGACATGGCGCTCCACGGTGAAGACGCCCGGCACGTAGTCCAACTTCTCGGCCACGTCCTCGCCGATACGCTTCAACTGGCAGCCGCACTGGCATGTCGTGGACGTGGGTTCATGGCAAACCTCGCGCCGTGGCAGGTGCGTCGGCAGCGGTGTCCGTTTGGGTTGCTGCTTCTCGGCAGCAGGTTGAGCCGGGCGCAATTGCTCAATCTCGTGCGCGACGGCGGCCAGATCGCTGTCGAGTTCCTCTTCCAGCAGGGTGCGCTGATCGGTACTGTGCCGCTCGGATTGGGCGGCGAACTTCAACCGCTTGAGCAGCGCGCACTCATAGGTGAGCTTCTCGTTGAGGGCACGCTGGTGGCGCAGTTCCGTGAGCAGGCGCTGGGTCACTTCGCGCAGTTGCTCTGCGTCCAGTTCGCTCAGGGCTTGCTCGTCGATCACCATGACCTGCAGTGTGCCAACCACCAACAGCCAAGGCCATTGGCACATCTCCCAATTGCCATGAATTCATCGTCGAGCCGAAGATTCAGATCACTGTGATGGCGCCGTTTGAGCCCATGCGCTGCCAAGGCAAGCCCAGCACTAAGGCGTCCAGTTGGGCGTGTTCCAACGCCACATTCAGGCTGCCCGGCGGCGCCCAGACGAACTTGCCCTGGTGCAACCGGCGCGCGGCCAGCCACAGACCCACGCCGTCGTGCACCAGCACCTTCAGACGATTGGCGCGCTGGTTGGCAAAGACGTAGGCGTGGTGCGGGTGGGCCGCGCCGAAGGTGGCGATCACCCGCGCCAGGGCGGTGTCGGTGCCCGCGCGCATGTCCAGCGGGGCGGTGGCCAGCCAGGCCGCATCTATCCTGATCATTTACGGATCACCGCAGCAACGCGCTAAGCATCTGGGCGCACTGGGCTGCGCCAGACAAGGGCCAGTGGACGGTCACGGACATGCCGGGACGTTGACATTCGATACGGATGTCGGTCGCTGGCGTTGAGGCGGCAATGGACGACTGCTCGCTGGCAGTTACTGACGCTGCGGTCAGCTCGATGGGGACGAAGGCCGGGGTCTGAGGTGTTGCGACTGCGGTGGTGATGCCACCTTCGAGGCGGTGCAGGCCCTGCGCCCACTCCTTGCGCCAGCGGTGCAGCAAGTTGGCATTCATGCCATGTTGCAGAGCCACCGCCGCAATCGATGCGCCGGGCTTCTGGCACATGGCCACCAGCTCGGCCTTGAACTGCGGGGTGTAGGTGCGGTGTGTGCGGCGCTGCGCATATCGCGGGGTCTGAGAGTCTTTGAGCATCGTGTCCACGTTCATGTTGCGTGCACGCGATCTTGCTCAGACCGACCAGGTCATTCAAGATGGTTTTGCCACTCGCTTACGTTATTTGCGCTCTCGAACGCGTTAGTCAAAAAGGCTGGACATACGCTCTGCAAACATCGAGCGAAATTTTTCGCTCGTCTTTTCGGCATCAGGAAAATCTACAAGCTTCGCGTTGTAGATGATGCCTCGAGCATCGAGGGTGGCGTTGATGACCAAGTTCATTGCAATCGGCTCTCCAAAAGCCATGGCCTGCGTCGAAAGCCAGCAGCTCAAATCATCATGCATGGAGACGTTGATCATGCGCACCCCTAAGTCTTTCGCTGTGAAGATCGGGGAGGGCTCAGGAAGGGCGGTTAGCCTTACATCGGCTCTGCGAGCCGCCCATTCAAAACTGCACACATTCGCGATGATGCGATGAACTTTGGCACCTGCCAATTGGATCGATTTTTTGGGCAGGGAATTGCTGCCTTGGTAAATGATCTCAGTCCCATCGCTGATAGGTTCGGTGCTTCCGGCCAATGCCACAAAGGCGGCGCGAGCGCGAGATGGATCGCTCTCTTCTGAGAGAGCCTTGCACAGTTGCTCGGTCGACAGGCTTTTGTTGTTTAACTGCGCGAGCATCGGCGACAAGCGCCGGGCCAGGACTTTGGCCGCATCGCGCTCAATTTCAGTTTCCTCCCCCAGTCCATCCGTATCGAGGCGCGCCTGTCGTGACGACTTGCGCGCGACCACTACGTCGATCGCTTCCAACTGCTCTGTACGCACCCCCACAATCGTAACGTCGCGTGGCTGAACATGAAGGCTTTTCAGGCGACTCTCCGCTTCCTTAAGGAGATGAATGGCATGCCCCACTGGAACAATGCGAACCAGTTCTGCGTCGGTGGAAAGTGATTCAGTCATGATGATGTTTTGCATTGGAACGGCTATGTCGTTTTGCGAAAAAATTCGACTCGAGAAAGTCAGGCAGAGTTCGCCATGCTTGGGGCAGATTTCGGTTTGGATCACGTCTTACTTTGATGCAATTGGTGAATAGAAAACAAACCTGCCTTGAGCACCGACGTCAGCCGGGCTGTGTGGACACGGTTTTCTCGATCTACCGGGCAAAGCGATATGCGCGGCTTGCAGCCAATTCCAGGGTCAATAACCAGTCGCAGCTTCTCTTGTAGGCCAGCGAAAAAAAGCACATCGCCTGGACTTGCATAGGCTGAGCCCAGTCGCACAGTGAGTGAGAGACCACGGGGAATGGTTTCGGTGATGGGTAGCCAGTGTTGATATTCAGCAAACGCTGCGGCCGACGCATCTGCTCGCATTGCACAGAGATGGAAAAAAGCGAAATCTGATGGATCCAAGCCGACGAGCCATTGAATGATTTCGCGACCTTTAGCTGAAAGTGCTAACTGAATATTTCCTTCTTGGCCTCGACCTTGGACCGAAGTCCGAGCCCGTCGCGTGAGCTCGGTCGCGGTGTCGCTATCTGGAACCAGTGGCTCTAATTCGATGGCTGTCGACAGCGGAGTTCTGGTCGCTTCAATCGCTGCCGGTTGAGAAAGGCTGAGTGTGCGGACGGTCAGATACAGAGCTGAATCAGCAAGCGACTCATCGCGTTCAGCAATTGGCATTTGCACGGCCTTGGGTTCGAAATTCCCTCGGGGCGGATCCTCCCTTACCTCGCGGAGATGAGAGGTATTGCACGCAGTATTTCGGATCAAGTGAGCTTGCAGCCACGCCCATGGATCAAAGTCTTGATCTTCCCGCGAAGTATTTCCAATGGTGTGACGAGAACGTGCCTTTCTCAGAGCAGCCGGGTCAATGTCCAGCTGGCGTAAAAATCCAGCGCCAATGTGCAAAGGCCGCAGCAGTGCTTCGACGGTCATGCCATAGACCAAGGGCCAGGCTGCCAGATAGTTGCCCAACGCAGACCGCAAGTCACCGTGGCCAGCTGTTACAGCTGCTTGGGCCACGCGGGTCCAGTTGGTCTGAAGGTGGTCGATCCATCGTCCGATGTGTTGAGAGCCGGTGGTAGTCGACATCCATTTCGCCGCCTGGGCTTGCCAGTCGGGCCATGCGATCTCTTGGAGCGCTGCAGCTCGGGCACTGTGGGGCCGTGCTTTCCGGTCACCGGTAGCTTCCTTGAGTGCAATTGACCAGAGCTCCGCGAGTTGTGAGTCACGCAGGCCCGCTGCATTGGACCCGTCGAGACGCAGCAACAGATCACGTGCGGACGTGTATTGCGATAGTTGTTCGCGCAAAACGCGAACGGCCCGGGCGCAGTCTGTTGACAACCGGTGAACACGGATTGCGTTGTTTGTTTTGTGGACGTTGTAGCCCTGACGACGAATGACCAAACCGTTGTTTTCAGTAAGACAGTCCCATGCAAGACTGGAAAGATCCCCTGCGCGGGATGGAAATTCATGGCTGATGACGGCCCTCATTTGAAGCAAGAGAGCATCCACAGGTGATTCGGACAGCCATGCCTGTGCGATTTGCGCGGCATGCGTCATGTCTCCATGCGTGACCAGGACTGCCGAACTGGAGCTTCCGGCGGTCGGGGGGATCTGCTCGCGCAGTCGCTCGTAAACGCCCGTTGGAACAAACATTTGCCGGCGGCGCAAGCTGCGTACCAGTGCCATAACCGCATGGCGCACTCGCTCGCCTAAAGCGGTCCTATCCTCACTTTGCGAAGATCCTGAGAATTGCTCGGTCCAATCCAGGAAGGCTATCCATTCGTCTTCCGTCCACTCGTCCGGGTCACCGTGGGCGGGGACCTTGCTTCGGGCAATGGTGATCGTTGAAAAATACGTTGCCAGAGACGACAGTTGGTAGCAACCTTGTGCTTGGTCCCGCGTGCGGATCAGCTCATCGGTGAGCCAGTCGCGCAGAAAGCGCGCGAATGGAGTCCACCGAACTGTTGCTTCCGTGATTTCACGCCTGCAATCAATGGCACGTTTTCTTCGTTCGCCCAACTTTTGCTGTTGGTTCGAATACTTATTTAGCGCTTTGGAAAGAAAGTCCAGGCTTTCGTCGCGAGCAGATTGTCTTTGCTGCGTATTTCTTGGCGTGTGTGTTGACGACAGCTGGCGATCCAGCGACTGACCGGCCAACCTTGCGAGTGAGTACAACGAAAGAGCTGGAGCTGGAACCTCAATGGCGCTGATCGCAGCTAGCGAGGGTGGCAAAGATAGGCGTCGAAAGTTTTGAGCACATGCTGTAACGGTGGCCCAGCGATCTGCTGCAGATTCCGGCCAGTTCGCGCAACTCAGTGCCTCTTCAGCGGCTGAACACACGTCGCGAATCAGAGTCGTGCGGTTGAGTGATGCAGGCCGGGCCTTTTCAAGCAGCAACCAGGTGGAGGGCTGAATCGGCAGCCAGGTCGCACCAACCAGGTGAGGTCGCTTCCACAACAGTCCCTGACGCAGGCCCAATCGCTGGGAAATTCCAGATGACTCAGTGGAAAGGACCGCATCAAGAGCGCAGTCAGGATCTGTGACCAAATCAATGAAGAGCAGGTGCAGCAGTGCGAGGGCCGGAGCGGATGCATTGATTTTTCCCTGCGCCAACGAAGAGCGCATTTTGTGGGCCATCGACCAGCCCATCAGGCTGCGGACCGAAATGGGAAGCAGCACAGTTCGCGGATCGGGGACCTTGGAGCCGGGCTGCGCAGGAAGGAGATCAGTCTTGTCAGGAGAAAGTCCGGCTGGTTTCCAAGCAGCGCTGGTAGCGAACACTTGTCTTGAACCAAAGACTTTGCGGCCGGTGCTCTCCATGGCTGCGCGCAGTCGATCCGCTGCGACCACAGGTGGAACATCTAGATATGCCCCAGATGTTCGTGTTAGATCCCTTGCGTGTCCAGTCAAAGTTCGGATGAGCCAACGATCAGCGCCATCTCGGTCCAGGCTGGTGACCCACTGGCTGCGCCCAAAATTCACGTCACGCCCGAAGTACTTCGCGGCGATTGGCGTGAGGTGAGAGGTCCGAATCGCAGTAGTCCCTTCATTTGTTGCCCATTGAACAAAAACAGGGTTATCTGCATCAACAGCAGATTTCTCACCACTTTTGTTGACGATCTCGTGGCATTCGAGCGCTGCAGAAAGCAGTCCTTGCACTGTCGTAGTCCAGGGAATGAGGCGAGGCTGGGCGCGCGCTCCCAGCGCGTCATCCTTGTCGTGGATGGTTCCCATGCACGGTGAGGTAAAGAGGGCACCAAACGTGAGTCGATCCAAGCGGATTCCGCGGTGTGCTGTCTGGACCACGAACCCAAACGCGAGCAGGCTCATCCAAGCATTGGCGTGCAGCCAGGTCTCGTTGCTTGGCGCCGCCAGGGTATCGATCCTTGCCTGGTCGATGGCTGCGACAAGGGATTGCCAGCCGGCGGTGCACTGATGGTCGTCGAGTACTTTGATGCAACCCTGGCGGAAAGATCCGCAAGCAGATCGCGCAGAGTCACCAAGTCCAAGCCATTGGTAGACCGCGCCCATTCGATCTTCTATCAGTGCGGTAGTGGGCCCGTAGTAGTAAAGCGCCGCTGGTGCTGTGGCATGGAACCTGCCAGTGCACAGGGCTGCTGTCATGTCCGACCCTGTGCGTTCCAGGACAACGGTCGTCAGTGACCGTGCAAAGCGGCCACGATGGGCTGGGTGCGCAGTATCTCCACATGCGCGCAGAAAGTTCCGGAAATCATCGAGGTCAAAACGGGTCCTGTGCTGACTGGCAACGATCAATTCACCCAAGGTTTCCACAGGACTGGTCGCGAGCGCCTGTAGGGCGCTCAGCCTTTGGATCACAAGGGAGGGAAGAGGGCAGTAGACGGCTTCGAACTCAGTTTCCGGCAGGCCATCATGACCACGGTACGCACCAAAATTCCATGCCCATGCTTGTCGATCCAGGTCGAGCCAGATGGTGTCTTTGGGGGCAAAGCGCAGATTCAACGCGACTTTGTCTGTGCATCCAGTAATGAGACTGATCAAGGCCAGCAGTGCATAGCCGGAACGAACACGATCTGAGGCATCCAAGAGTTGTACGAGCCGTCGTGTGACGATGCGAAGATCCTCTGGAAGAAGCTGATCTCGGTGGTAAATCCCCAGCTTTTCTGCAAAGTTGGAGTAGTCCGCAGCGGCGATCCGGCGTTTGATGTCTGGGATATGGGATTGGTCCTCGTCGTCATCCATGGAGAAGGACTGAGACGCCGACAGATTGTTTGAGTCGCCGTGAAGGTCGTTGGCCGCAGGTAGAACGCTCGGTTCACTTTCGGTCGAGTCGATTTCTGCGTGACGCTCTGTGAAATCGATCCCCTCTGGCTGGCGCGCTTGGGTCGGTAGTGGCCCGTTGATGGATTTACTCGTTACCTCGATCAACTGTGTGACCAGCGACAGGCAGGGGCTGTTTGGCGCCAAGCTCTGGCGGAATCTATGGAGATCTTCTGTTGAACAAAGGGCAACGCCGAGCAGTAGTTCCCAATCGCGTGCGCGCCTCCCCTTGGCCTGACTTGCCCGGCGCAGGGTAAGTGCTCCGTTGATCAGGTCAACAGGTAGAGTCGTGCCGTGCTCGGCGCGGACGGCGAAGGCACGCCCCAGAAGTGCGGTGAGGTCAAAGTCGATACCAGCCTGTGAAAACGGTGGCTCCCATTTAAGGATGGCATGCAGCAGAATGAAGTTGTCTGAAGGGTCTCTCGACAGCCTTACAGCCATCGCGTCGTCACTGACGGCCGCCTCACGTAGCCTTGATTCCAAGTGGCCCGCGGCAGACACCCATGCGCCGATCGGTGCGTCGGGCCATTTCCGGGCGGCAGCCCGCAGGCAGGTCTTGATGACGTCGACGGCAGAGCGGGCAGCATCCATTGAGGATGGAACCCCTGCGGCAGTCAAGAGTGCTGCACCGGATGGGGAGACCATTGGCAGGTTGAAGTGACTCTTCATGCCATTAATTCTTGAGTATGAGCGTGCTTGAAACACCCCCGAAAAGTTAGCTTTTTGCTCGCATTTCAACTTTCTACGCTTGGGATAGGGGGTGAGCAGCGTTTTGCTGCGACGTGCCCAACTGCTGACCAACATGAGGCTTGGTGCAAGGTTGTTGGCAGGTTTGGATCGTCACCCTGCAATATCCGGGTCTGGCGGCCGCACCGGGTGTCGGGTGGTGAACCCGTAGGCCGTTGTTGCTGGTGTTCCTATATTTCGTCTAAATATTGCATTCGACGAATAAACGGAACTTACTCCAACCATGCTCTCCGACACCCACACCCAGCGCGTTCTTGGTCTAGCCAGCCAGAAGGGGCTGCTGCGAGCTAGCGATCTGGACGTCATCGATGCGCCCCGGATCGTCCTGACGCGCATGACAGCCGCAGGCCTGCTGGAGAAGATTGGGCGTGGCCTGTACCGCCTGCCGGAGTCCCAGGGGTCCGAACACGAGAGTCTAGTGACCGTCGCCACCAAGGTGCCACAAGCCGTTTTTTGCCTGCTAACTGCGCTGCAGTTTCACGAGCTGACCACCCAACTGCCGCGCCAGGTCTGGATCGCCATGCCACGCGGCAGCCATACCCCACGGTTCGACTATCCGCCAATCAAGATGGTGCAGTTCACGGGCGAAGCCTACACGGCGGGCATTGACGAAGTGGAAAGCGATGGGGTCAAGCTCCGGGTGTACGGTGTGGCCAAGACCGTGGCGGACTGTTTCAAGCACCGCAACAAGTTCGGCCTGGACGTGGCGCTGGAGGCGCTGAAGGACGCCCGGGCCCGTAACAAGGCATCCGTCGATGACATCTGGCGCTACGCAAAAGTCTGCCGCGTGGCCAACGTGATCCGGCCCTACCTGGAGAGCATCGGATGAACCCCGCAAATCCAAACGTCGCCGCGTCCGTCCGTGCGCGCCTGCTCAACGTTGCGAAAGCGCAGGGTGTCGATTTCAATCAGGTGCTTGTGCGCTTCGCTCTCGAGCGCATCCTCTACCGCATGACCCGATCAAAGCACGCGGATCGTTTTTTGCTCAAGGGTGCACTGCTGTTCACACTCTGGTATGACATGCCGCACCGAGCGACGCGAGACGCCGATCTGCTTGGCTTCGGCGCGAGCGATTTGACATCGGTGGCCGAAACTTTCCGCGACATCACCGCCGTGGCTGTTGACGACGGCATGGCATTGATTCCGCCTCGGTCACAGTCGAGGAAATCCGCAAGGAAGCCGGCTACGGCGGCGTCCGCGTGATCATCGCGGGCGAACTGGCCAAGGCGCGCTGCAAGACGCAGATCGATGTGGGCTTTGGCGATGCCGTCACACCTGCGCCGGTGGATTCTGTCTATCCGGTCCTTCTGGACGATCTTCCTGCACCCCGGCTGCGGGCCTACCCGACGTACACGGTCATCGCCGAGAAACTTCACGCCATCGCCCAGCTGGGCATGACCAACAGCCGCCTGAAGGACTACTTTGATCTGTCGGTGCTGCTGGAGCGAGAAACCCTGGACACTGATTTGCTGGCCCAGGCGATCAAAGCCACCTTCGAGCGGCGCTGCATCTCCGTGCCCGATGCTGTGCCGATTGGGCTGACGGACGAGTTTGCACACGATCCCTCGCGGCAGTCGTTGTGGCTGGCGTTTCTCAAGAAGAACGAGCTTCTCCCCGAGCCCTTGCCTGCCATCGTGGATCGGTTGCGATCGGCCCTGGCACCTGCGTTGAACCGAGCCGCTCTTTGAACGTCACCTTGAATCGCAGCAGTGTCGCGTCCGTCGCTACGGTCAGTAGCGGTCTCGCACTTCCCGGCCCCACTTTGACCTTGATGGTGAACTTGGCTGGCAATCGAAATTCAACCTGGATGCAGGCCTGTTCTTCCTGCCACAGTTTTTTGAATATGAGTGGGCTAGATTCAGCCCCCGAAAAGCAAGCTATTTGCTCGCTTTTCACCACCCTGCTTGGGTAGGGGGGCATCATTCAGTAGCGACTTGCCCAGTTGCTTAGGATTTGAGGCTTTGTCAAGAACGATACAGATCAATTCTTGAAGAGTTCGAGCAGCGACATTCCCAAGCTGTACAGTCCGCGCGGCTGCATTTGAGACGGTTCACAATTTTTTGTTACGGTCCGAACTTTCGGACAGGCATCGGTCGACACAAACTGTCGCCCAAAGGTCGCATGTAGAGCGTCGGCCAGAACTGCTCTTTGCAACTCCGTGACATATACTTGGGCTCAAGTGAACTAAAACGAGTTGCGTGTCACGCTATTTTTGGGCTTGCACAGAGAGTGGATGACGTGGTTCCCCAATTAAACCAGACGAACAACACGTATGGTTTGTCGCCTCATAACCCAAAGTTCTCGCGCAACCAAAATAAGCGGTTTCCGCTATCAAAAAAGCCCACTTAACAGTGGGTTTTTTTGTTTGTGGGCCAACAGTTGATGTTGTCTCCTGGTCGCAGAGGGGTGGGGCCAGTGTAGATGGTCGCATAACCCACACCTCTGGTGTGATTTCCTCTTTGGAGCCACTTAAGTGCGGTATTCAGCCATTGCCTCGTGTCAGCGTAGCAAGGCGGTTCTGCAAAAGATGTCGCTTTCTC
>RRZU013481799.1_pt1 | contig 10584 bp, 7 predicted proteins | sample 2165561 | NCBI WGS metagenome assembly RRZU01 (sample SAMN10456909, study PRJNA506462) | wastewater metagenome | isolation source: wastewater sludge | place: USA: Moscow, Idaho | reverse complement strand
TTTGAAGTTGATTTTATTGATTATAATCTTGTATTTGAGTTTGATGAAATATTTGAAAAAATATGGCTGTGGTCAGAACTAGACAAAGACTTTATTTGTATAGAGCCAGTTTTAAGAGATGAAAATTGACTAATTGATAATCCAATCATGATAAATCCTCTGCAAACTTTAGAATTTTGAATGAAAATAAAAATAAAGAACTAAAATTAGTTCTTTATTTTTTAATACCCAACTCAAATATATTTAATTCATAATTCATTTATTTTTTCTCTATTTAATATGTTTTTCCCATCAAATATTATAGAGTCATTTAATTTTATGTTTTCAAAGTTTTCTTCTAAAATTCTTTTATCTTCTAAAGTAATTACTAAACTATCAGAATCTTTTACTAGTGAATCAAAATCATTTACAATTGTTACTTCAAAAAATCATCTAGAATTAGATAAGATAATTCAGTCTAAATATTTTCTAAAATTTTCTAATGCTTTTTTATTATAATCATAAACTTTTATTTTAGCTCAAGCGTGCATTAGTTTATTTATAATTTCTATTCATTTTGATTCTCTTAAATCATCAGTATCTGGTTTAAATGCAACTCATAATATTCAAATAGTTTTAGAGTGTAAATCTCAAGAATAATAATCAAAAATTTTATCTAAAAAGTATCAAACTTGACTAGAGTTTGTTTTATCAACATTTGTTATAATATCTCAAGATAATCAATTTTCTTTGAATTGGTTAACTAATGATTTAACATCTTTTGGAAAACAAGATCATCAGTATCAAATTCATGCATTTAAAAACTTTTTCCCAATTCTATCATCCATTCAAATAGCAGTAGCTATGTCTTTTATATTTGCTCAAACTTTATCTGAAAGTCTTGATATTTCATTTATAAAAGTTATTTTTGTTGCTAAAAAACTATTCGCTGCATATTTTATAAGTTCTGAAGTTTGCCAATCAGTTGTAAATATTTCAACTCATTTTTTTGTGAAATATTCATAAACTTCAAGCATTTTGTTTTTTGTATCATTATCAAATTTATTTTCAAAACCTAAAACTATTCTATCAGGATTAAAAAAATCATTTATAGCTAATCATTCTCTTAAAAATTCAGGATTTGAAACTATTTTATTTTTCCCATCTAATAATTGTGAAACTTTTTTGTTTGTTCAAACTGGAACTGTTGATTTTATAACTATAATTTCACTTCAATTAAGATAAGGTTTTATGTCTTTTGTTGCTTGAAAAATATATCATAAATCAGTTTTTCAATCATTATCTTGAGGAGTTCAAACGCAAATAAAAATTACATCACTTCAAGTAATTTCTTTTGTGTTTGTTGTAAAGTTTATATTTTTATAAGTTTGAGATAATAATTCATCAAGTCAGTCTTCATAAATTGTAGAAATTCAAGAATTTAATTTATCAATTTTATCTTGAAAAACATCTATAGAAACTATATCAAATCAGATTTTTGATAATCAAACAGCTTGAATTAATCAAATATATCAAGTTCAAATTACACTTATTTTCATAATTATTTTTTGTTATTATTTTCAAAATATTGTTTTTTTGTATAGTATAAATTATCTTCAACTAATTTTCTATTTTTAGCAATTAAATCTCAAATAATTCATAATGCAAAAAATTGAATTGCAATTATTAAAAATACTCATGATAAAAGCAATGATTGTACTTTTCAAGTATGTTCAGGATTTAAAAAATAATAATATAAAAATCTTATAATTCCAATACTTCAAATACTAAAAAATATAACAAATAATGAACTAAATAATCTCAAAGGATTGTACATAGCATAAACTCTAAGCATTATATTTGTAGTTTTATACATATGTTGCCACATATTTTTAAAAAGTCTTGAAGGTCTAGTTGGTTTATTTGTTGTTATTTCAACATAATCAATTTTTATTTTTTTGTTTCAAGCTTGTATTAAAGTATCAACAGCGTAAGAAAAATCTGAGGTTACATTTAATTTTAATAATGCTTCACGAGAATAAGCTCTAAATCAACTAACACTATCTGGAACTTGAGTTCAAGATAATATTCTAACCATTAAACTTCATAACCATTGGAAAAATTTTTTTAATGGGGAAAAGTGATTTATCTTATTAGTTTGCCTATTTCCCATTACAAAATCAGCTTTTTTATCAATAATTGGTTGGACTAAATCTCAAATATATTTTCAAGGATATTGATTATCTCAATCCGTGTTAACTAGTATATCAGCATTTTCAAGCAATGCCTTTTCCATACCTGATCTAAAAGCATTTCATAAACCTTTATTTCAAACATGAATTATAATATGATTTACTCAAAAATCTTTTGCTACTTTTATAGTATTATCACTTGATCCATCATCAATAATCATAGTTTCAATAATATCTATTCAATCTATTTTTTTAGGTAATTCTTCTAAAACAGATTTTAGTGTTTTTTCTTCATTAAAACAAGGTATTTGTATAATTAATTTCATAATTTTAATTAATTAGTTTTTAAGATTTTTTCTAATATTTTTAATAAAAATAAAAAAATATTTGTATTCAGTTATATTTAAAACTGCAAATAAAGCAAAATAAATTATTGAAATTCAAGCTAAAATTAGACATTCATAAATTCTTGAGTTTGTTAAGCTAAAAATAGGTAATACATAATAATACATAATTATTCATATTATACTAAAAACTCACACGTTTTTTAATAAATATTTAAAATCAAAACTAACTCTGTATTCTTTTAATTTTAATTCTGATAATAACCAAATTAAAATCCATCACATTCAAGTGGCAAGTGAAGCTCACGCTACTCAAATCCATTTTATTAATATATAGTTTAAAATAGTATTAAATACTATTGCAATTAATATGATGTTAAGTCTTTGTTTTACTTGTCCTATTGCTGCAAATATATTGAAATTTATTTGCAATAAAAAGTTAAAAGATATAAAAAGAACTGAATATTTTAAAATTGTTCAAGATGTTATAAATTTATCTCAAAATAATATTGTTGATATAATTTCTCAAAATACAAAAAATAATATAGAAAATACTATTGAAAAACTTAAGAAATTTTTAGTGAAAATTTGTTTAACCATTTTTATTTTATCTATTTCATTTTTAGCATGCATTTCTGAAAAAATAGGGAACATTAATCAAAAAATTGGTCAAATTATCATAAAAGGAATTGATATAATACTTAAATAATTTGTAAAATATCAAGCACTTTCGTTATTTAATAAATAAATAATCATTTGCATATCTATTTGGCTTAAAATAGTTGATGCTTGTGCTCATAAAAATACTAAAAGTGCATATTTGAATATTTTTAAAAATAGTTCTTTTTCAAAAATAATTTTTTCGTTGTTTAAATATATTTTGTAATATTTTTTATAAAATATAAAACTAGCTATTCAAACTCATCAAAGCATTGCTAATACCCATGATAAACTATAAGTATGAAGTGATCATAAATCTGCTAAAAACAAAAATACCGTAATTCATAAAACTAAAATCATTCTAATTGTATCACAAATTTTTTGAGCGAAAGTATTTTGAACTGCTTGAAAAAACACATTTTGTACATGAAAAAAATTATTTGCTAAAAAGTAAAAAGCAAATATTTGTATAACTTTTAAACTTTCACTATCTTTGAAATAATTTATTGATAAATATCATGCTCAAAAATAAAATATTATAAAAATTATAATTCAAGTTATTATTTGAGCTAAAATAGCATATGTTAAAATAGTTTTTACTTTATCATATCTTTTTTTTGTTACATACTCTGGAATAAATTTATTTAAACTTTCAGCCATTCATAAATCATTAAAAGAGCTTAATAAAACCATTAAACTCATTACTCAATAAAGTATTCAAACTTCTCTTACTTCTAATTCTCATGATATAATTATTTTTACAATGTATCATAAAGGAGCTACTATAAAAGAAAAAAGATATAACCAAAATCATTTTTTAATAAATTTTTCTGCTAAACTATCGTGTTGATCTATCATGTTTTATTTTTAAAAATTAAAAAATATCTTTTAAAAGATATTCTTAAAACCATTTTAATATACTGTGAAACACAGTAAAAAATATTTCTGTTGCAATTAACCAAATAACAATCCATTCAAGCATTGTAGAGTGTTTGTAATTTTGTTCATCTGAAAGCATATCAAAAAGCTCATCAAGTACATAAATTCTTTTATTTAGTACTTCAATTCTAGATTTTATTTCTAAATAATTTGATGTTGATCTATAAAATTCTCAAAATTCAGGATATTCCCATATAAATTCAGGTTCGTCTAATAATTCATAATGAAGATTTACGCTACTTTTAGCTAAAAATAATTCTCATCTCATTTTTGAAACTTTAGTTTTTGATAATTTTATGTTTCATTTTTTTGATAAATCAATAGGAATATTTTTTGTTAATTGAATTGTTTTTTCTATGGCTCATTCAAAATAATTTAATTTTATAGATTGAGCTAATCAATGAGAAATTGCAATTTTTTCTTCTATTTCATCTCATTTTAAAGAAATAACATCATCTTTAATTTTTATAGTTATATTTTCATTTTCTTCCCAATAAAACTCTTCGCTTAATACTTCCAAGTAAGAATTTATTTCATATTCTTTAACTTCATCTAATAATTTTTTGCTTTCATCATAAGAAAGTCACCAACAAACTATTGATCAATAGTTAAATATACAACAAAATCCTATTTTGAATTGAATTAAAGCAACATTTTTATATTTTATTACTTTGTATTTTTGCTCTAAATAATTTAAAAGATTTTTATAATCAAATTTTTCAGCAGTTGTATAACTTACGCATTTTTCCATATAGATTTTTATATTGTAAAACAAAATATTTAAAATAATTTTTTAAAATTATATAAAAAACTTACTTTTTTTCAAATTCTTATTTATTTTAACGATATTTTAACTTTACAAATATAAAATTTCAATAAACTAATGATATAAATTTATACTTTTATAATTAACAATTTATGGTTTGATATTTATTAAAAATTGCTTATTTATTGATATTTTGATTAATTACAATTACTACTTATTATAGTTATTCTTTCCATGTAGAAAGTTTTAGCCAATATAGTGGTTATTTTATTTCAGTTTTTATTATTTATTTTATTTATAAGGCTGTAAATTATGTTTATCATAGTGAAAAAATAAAGTTTTCACCTTTAAAAATATTTGGATTATTTTTATTGAATTTATTAGTACTTTGTGTGTTATTTTTCACATTAAATGATTCTTCTGGAGCATTTGGTGCAACTTTGTTTTTTAAAATAATTTGATATTTAATTTTACCAACTTTAATAATTTTTTCTAGTATTTCTTTTTGAAAATTTGTTCTTTCAAAAATTAATGATTTTGATAAAGAAACTTCAATTTTTCAATTTTTAACTTCACTAGGAGTTTGATTTTTTTCATTTGTAACATTAATTACAATTATATGATTTTTTGGTTTTTATAACTATATTTCATTATTTGTTATTTTGTTAACAATTATATGAGTTTCTTACAAAGAATTTTTATCTTTGTTAAAATCAATATATAGTTATGAATTTGAAATTGAAGACCATAAACTAGAATGAAACTTTTTTGAAATTTTAAATTTAAAATTATTAACTACAGAGTTTTTATTTATAATTATTACATTTTTATTAAGTATAAATCTTATAAATATCGTTAGACCAATGCCTATTTGATGGGATGATTTAGGTGTTTATATGAATTTTCCTCAACTTTTAGCAAATTCTTGAACTATTTTACCATTATGATGAATGTTGTCTTGGCAAATTTTTACTTGAATCTGATATATGTTTAAATCATCAACTCAAGCATTTTTCTTAAATAATGTTTGATGAATATTATCAGTAATAGTAATAATTCTTAGTTTAACAGATTTATTAAAATCTAGCAAAAAAACATTTATAAATATACCATTTTTAGCAGCCGCTACATTTATATCAATGCCAATGGTTATTTTTCAACAAGCAAAAGATATGAAATTAGATAGTTGATTATTTTTTGTATCATCAATTTGTGTTTATATGATGTTATATATTTTTATAAAATATATATGATATACTAGAGAATTTAAGTCTGATAATTTTGAGTTAAAAGAAAATATTCAATCAAACAATAAAACTTTAGAAGTAAAAATTAAATCATGATTTAATAATTTGTTGGATTATGTTTCAAAATATACTCATATTTGAGCTAGAGATATATTTTCAAATAAATCTTATTTAATTTATATTTTTATAATATGAATTTTAGCTTGATTTGCTTTTAGTATAAAAATAACATCAATGATGTTAATTTCAGCTATTTTGTGAGTAATTTTTTATTCAAAATTATGAGTTTCAGGACTTTTATGATATTTTAGTATATATGTATGAATATTTACAAAAGCTTGATTATGGTCAATGATGAATGTTGTTTATCCTAAAGATGATCATAATTTTATAAATACATTTTTTATAGTTTCTATGATAGTATGAATATCATTTTTATGATATGCTATAAATAAATATACATTTAGTGTTGTAAAAAAATTATTTTTATTAGTATCAATCTTTTTAGTTTGAGTAACAGCATCTTTATCTCCATATATAATTTTTAATATCTCTACTTTAGATAAAATATCTATAAGTTGAATAATAAATTGAAGTTGATTGTATTTTAAAACTGATTATACAAAAATTTACACAAAAGATGAGCTAGATAAAATAGAAAAAAATAAATTAAATTTATCTATGAGTTCAAGTTGAACTACTTCTAATGAAGACTGGTGAAGATACTTTTGATATGAATCTTGAATAAATAATTATTTAAAATTGCCATACAATTTAAGTATGCAAACAAATCAAAAATGAGAATTTACTGATATAACATATATATTTTTAGCGTTATTACCAGCATTATTATTATTTTTTGCTTATAAGAATAATTATTTCTTAGGAACTTCATTTGTAATTAGTTTGTCTCCACTATTGTATTTTTTACCAACAAGTTCTTCTTCAAATTATATTTCAAATAAACTATATTTGTTAAATAATTATTTAACAACAATTTTTTGAGGTATAAATATACCATTTTGATATATATTTATTGCTTTATTTTTCTTAGTACCGATGATATTTTTACTTTATTCATTAAATAAAGAAAAATTTTCAAACTTATTAAGATTAAATGTAGTATTTGCTGCTTTTTATGTATTTTTATGGTCAATATCAGCATTTTGAGTAGTTTGGTATTGAATAACTATGTACTATGCATTTTTATTAACAATTTCAATATGATATTTTTATATTTCTAGTTATGAAGAAAGTGATTTAGAAAAAGTTAAAATATTAAAATTTTGAGGTAGTTTAGTTGCATTTTTCATAATTTGTACATACTTTTTTGCTTCAAGTATTCCTCATTGAATGTCAAATCTAAAAGATGCTTCATATATAAGCTTTAAAGCCGGACAAACTCCACCATATACTACTATATTTATGAGTCAATCTAGTTATTTTGATGTATTAGTTGATTTAAATATTAAAAAAGAAAAACAAACTGATTTATTTAAAAATATTGTTTCAAATATTAAAAATGAAAATATTTTAACAGCTATTCAAAAATCATCAATTGATTCATTATCAAAATTGAATTGATTATTAATGGAAGTTTATAATTTAGATCAAAATTCTACTTGAAATAATATTCAAATAGCACAAATGAAGTCTGAATGAATTGATATTCAAGAAAATATGTACAAAAATATTTTGTATCCAACAGATGAATTTAAAAATGATGTTTGAATATATAGAATATGAACATTTTTAAAATATTTCATTGCTGATAATTATAAAAGAATGTATGAAGATAGTTTAGTTACTCAATTCAATGATTATTTTTATGATGAAAAAGATATAAATATTTGAATAGAAAGAATGAAAAAAATGTGATTATCATATTTCTTAGTTGATTTAAACGCTGCAACTATTGATAAAGACCCAAGACATGATTTAACAAAAAGATTTGAAAATCTATTAAAAACATTTTCATCAGATAAATTAGAACTTGTTTCAACTGATAGTATTTGTTTAAAAGTTGCATTAGAGGAATATAATAAATCTCAAAAAACTCAAAATGATTTAGAAAAATATATTAGACTAGCATGAGTTAATTATGAAAGTTATACTTCATCTTGAGAAACTGTTTTAAGATGATTAAAACAATATGAATGTTATAATGAAATTTTGTCTTTGATAAATGATAAAAAAGTTGATTCAAATAATTATACTTATTTAGCTGGATTATCTGATTATATTTCAAAAAATACATTTAAATCTGAAGAAGAATTATTAAAATTAATGAATCAATATATAGGACATGGTTGGCTTGTATTATTCAGAATTAAATAAAAAGAAAAGAAAAAGCCCCGCAACTTGCGAGGGCTTTTTTTAAATTAGTCATAACCTAAAATAGGTTCGTCATTGGGGCTACCTTCTGTCAACGAACGATTCGTTAAAATCAAGTAGGTAAAAGGTTTTTCTTCCTGAAGACTCTTTTTATCTTCTTCAGAAAGTTTATCCCAATCGTTTTTTTTCATCTGTTTTATTCTCCTTTTTCAATACAGATAAGCCTTATCTTATACAAAAAAAATAAAAATCAAATTTATTTTTAACTAAATTTGATTTTTTGATTTTTAATCTTTTATAGCACTACTAACAGCTTCAACTACTCAATCATCAAAAGGAGAAGGAATTATTTTATCAAAGCTTAAATCTTTAGTTGCATTTGCTAAATTAATTGCAGCTTTTATTTTCATATCATCAGTAATTTTTTTAACTTTATTGTCTAAAGCTCATCTAAAAACTCAAGGAAAAACTAGCACATTATTTAATTGATTTGGATAATCACTTCTTCAAGTAGCAATTATTTTTGCTCAAGCTAGTTTTGCATCTTCAGGCATGATTTCAGGAGTTGGATTTGCCATTGCAAAAATCATAGGGTCAATATTCATACTTTTTACCATATCAATACTTAAAGCTCAAGCTACACTTACTCAAACAAAAATATCTCTTCATTTTACAGCATCTTCTAAAGTTCAAGAAATATTTTCAATGTTTGTTATTTCTAAAATTTCAAGTTTTTCTTTGTTTAAATCAGTTCTATTTTTTGAAATAATTCATTTACTATCACAAACTATAATATTTTTTATTCAATATAAGTGCAATAACTTAGTTATAGCTGTTCAAGCTGCTCATAAACCATTTACTACAACTTTTACATCATTTGGTGTTTTATGAGTTAATTTTAACCCGTTTATAACTCAAGCTAAAACAACAATTGCTGTTCAGTGTTGATCATCATGCATAACTGGAATATCTAGTTCTTCTTTTAATCTTTCTTCAATTTCAAAACATCTAGGAGCTGAAATATCTTCAAGATTTATTCAACCAAAAGTTGGGGCAATATTTTTTATTGTTTGAATAATTTCTTCAGTGTTTTGTGTGTTTAAAACTATTGGAAAAGCGTTTAATCAAGCAAATTCCTTAAATAAAACAGCTTTTCATTCCATAACAGGAAGTCAAGCTTCAGCTCAAATATTTCCAAGTCACAAAACAGCGCTTCAATCGCTTATTACAGCAATTGTATTTGATTTTAAAGTATAATCATAAACTTTTGATTTATCACGAGCAATTTCTCTACAAGGTTCAGCAACTCAAGGAGAATAAGCTATTGATAAATCATTTTTATCTTTAATTTTTGCTTTTGAAACAGTTTCTAATTTTCATGCCCATAATTTGTGCATTTTTAAGCTTTCTTTGAAATAATCCATAATTTTTTATTTAAAATTAAAATATTAAAAAATATATTTAAATAATTTCTAATACTATAAATTATATAGTATTATTTTAAAAATCAAATTTAATTAAAAAATAAAGAGACTTTTTAATCTCTTTAAAATATTATTTTTTCTTACTTAAATCATATTTACTCCAAAACTCATTTCTAAAATCATCATATTTATTTTCTAAAATAGCATTTCTAGCTCTTTTAGCTAAATTTACTAAATAATATAAATTATGATAACTTAAAAGTTGCATTCAAAGCATTTCATCTTCTTGATTTAGATGTCTTAAATATCACATAGAATAATTTCTACAAACTTTACAATCACATTCTTTATCTAAACTTTCGTCTGATAATCTATATTTTAAATTTGTAACTTTTGTGTATCAATTTGTTCAAAAAGCAGTTCAATGTCTTCAAATACGAGTTGGTAATACACAATCAAACATATCAATTCATCTGTAAATACATTCAACTAAATCTTCAGGAGTTCAAATTCACATTATATATCTTGGTTTATTATTAGGCAAATGAGGATTTAGCGTTTCTAAAACTCTATACATTTCAGGTTTAGCTTCTCAAACAGATAATCAACCAATTGCAACTCAGTGAGAATTTATATTTTCAGTAATAAAATTAGCACTTTTTATTCTTAAATCATCAAAAGTTACTCATTGAATAATAG
>RRZU012535102.1_pt1 | contig 10585 bp, 14 predicted proteins | sample 2165561 | NCBI WGS metagenome assembly RRZU01 (sample SAMN10456909, study PRJNA506462) | wastewater metagenome | isolation source: wastewater sludge | place: USA: Moscow, Idaho | reverse complement strand
CGTCGATTAATGTATCTCTTGCATACAATGTCGATAAACTTGTTGTCGGCGTAAAATTGGAATTTAAATATGTGCGATACGTGCCAGACTCTATTTGAACAACAATATGTTTCGTACTCATTTGATAAAAATGCGGATGGAACATATAAAACAGAATCAACATTCCAGGCGTATAAATCATTTAAAGATGGTTATCACGCTCGGAATGGTGAAGTGAATTCATTGAAAGCGCGCATTCATCATATGAAACACTTTTGGCAAAACGCAGAGTGTTCTGATATTATCCAGGTTTTTGAACTACATATTGATAAGTCGGAAGACGTATCTGCTTTATATGAAAAGTTTAAAGCATCATTGCTGAATATTTTATTCAATAATGTATATGATGAGCATGATCAATTCGATTTTTATCAATCGAAGATGTCAAATATCCAAAGCCTATTAAATGAATTATTGATCTATATTCGATCGTTGAAGACTACGACTGAAGATATGGCAGTAATTAATAACTTTATTAATAAACTAGACAACGAGATTTCACGCGACTTTAAATAATATTAAAAATTTAATGGTCTATAAAATGAAATTTACTGAGTTTAGAATATTAACAGAGAAAAAGGTGTTTGGGTTCAAATCGGGTGTATATATCATAGTTGATCCTAAGTTAGTAATGAGCCAGAAAGACTTTGGAAAACTTAGTGTTGAACTTGATAATACACCTGGTAACGCGCTTGAATATGAATATAACGGCATAACAATTGCCGCATTCAAATTAAGTCAACGTATGGGTGACTATCCAAGTAATTATAATAATAAAGAAGTCGAAGTTACTAGCGGTAAAATTGTAGTAATGCCACGCGATCTTATTCCTGATAATAAATTTGAAAAAGAAGAACTTGCTACGAAAGCAATTGTCACTAACTGTAAAGATAACTTTGAATGCACAATTCAAAAGAATATTTTAAAAGTTGGTAATCTCACAGTCGATATATCTGAAGAAAATAGTATTGCTGACAATACTAACGATCCAAATCAAAATACAGAAAAATAATTATATTTTGTATGTACAAATATAATTAATACTGTTATAATGTCCTCATACCAATATAGATGTATATATGAGGACATTCTGATGCGCGATACAAACTACCTACCATCTGGTGAATATATTATCGTTGATCCTTGCTATGTAATGCCAGATAAAGCTTATCAAGATATGATTGATACTATTTACGGCACTACTCATATGGAAGAAAATGAGTATACCTATAAAGGTAAAAAAATGATCGTCTACAGTACTGCATATGGCGATGGTGCCTACTCTAATTCTGCAAATAATAATGAAATTCTTGTTGATAGCGGTCAAATTGCTATTATCCCAACTGACGTATTGTCTAAAAAATCAGTTAAAGAAAATGCAAAACATGCAGTAATCATTACTTTTAATGATCTTGTCATTTGTCATAATGATGGTGGAAACATGACTTTCGGACATGTTGAAGTTGACACTAAACAAGATGACGAAGAAGATGATGATTGGTTCGAAGAAGAAGATGATGATGAAGACGAAGACGACTACTAAGGAGAATTCATATGCGCGTATTTCTAGTTCATGAAATTGAGTCAGAAAGAGGTTGGGGACCTCGCATTGAGGACCGTTATCTTTTCCCAACTGAAGAAAAAGCTCTTGAATTTGTCAGAAAATACAATGACAAATATAATATCGGCGTTGGTGAAGCCCCTGACTGGTATATGATGCAAGAATATATTGGACCAGTTGATGTTGATAAAGAACTATTTGAGCGTCGTCGCTATAAAGGCGATATGGTAGAAATGCCATCAAATTGGGAATATGTCGAGTAATTATCATGACTGATAAAATATTAAAAAAACATGTCTTTGTTATGCGAGACTTCGATGGTAAAGACATCAACGAAATTGAATTAGAAATGCCAAGCCCGTGTACTTTCAAAGAAGGTAAAGATGCATTTATTGCATTCTTAGTCAAACATATGGATGAGCCGTTATCAACTTTGCAATCTAGCGCAGAATCTATTCTTAATGAATGGCATGAGCAAAAGAAATTCTCTGATGGAACATTCTTTTTCATGAAAGCAAATAACGATTCGGGATTCCGTGTATCTTACATGTATAAGAAGGTAACATGACAAATAAATCAATTATTGAAAAAGGGATTCCATTAGTATGTTTGATAAAGAGCTGGCTGATAAATTTTTAAAAAAACTTAATAAGACTTTACTGGAAGACTTAGAAAAACGTATGAATGAAGCACCTGATTGTGGCATGGGCCCTATTATTGATGACTATGTAGAATCGCTTAGAGAGAATGAGCCCATGCGACAATTAATTTTTTTGGATGATGAACGTAATATAGAAGATGTAACCTGGATAAAATATCCTAAATTTCATTCTGCTATTACCGTACGCAATTTTCATGAATTCAAATATGTAATCCCTTATGTGAAAGATTGGAATAATACATATTTTTCATTCGATCATGATTTACAAGATTTCAATGAAGATGGAAGCGAAAATACCGGATATGATTGTTTGAAGTGGTTATGCGATTATATTATGGATAATGATATTAAGAATCTTAATGTAATTGTTCATACAAAGAATCCGGTCGGCGGAAATAACATTAAGTTTTACCATAAGAACTTTATGGATTTTATTAATAGAAAATAGGACCAAATGTGGTCCTATTTGATTCTGTATCGCATTCTATTACAATATAATATATGTTTGTATAATACGCGCGATATAATGCGATACGGAGCGAATGGTGAGCGATTACGCTGCTTCAGTTTCTTTCTCTTTCTTGTCTTCTTTTGCGTCGACAACATGATCTTTTAAAAGATCAACAACAGCAGTACGGATTTTATTAAAGTTGTATTCTTTAACTTTACCTAAGGTTGTACCACCTTTAGTAAGGATTACTTCACCATTATTTTTTGATGTTAATTTAAAATCACCAATATGGAAAATTTTGGCGGTAGTAGTATCTTCTATTGTATATTTTAAACCCAACTCGCGGATTGCCATTTCCACTTTACCATGTCCCGTCGTTAAGCCTTCTTCTAAAAATTGTTGAAATTTCATTTTATAATTTCCTACTTAGTTTCTTATTATTTATGTTTGCTATTCTTATTAAGAAATAAATGCAATAACTTCAGTAATTAATGCAATAAGCGATTCAGTATTAATATCATCGATATAACCATATTCGAAGTCTGTAATTAAGTCGTCAAATTCTTGGCTATTTGGATATTTCGATTGACCATATGCAACTAATTCGCGCGCCGCCGGCGTAGCATAGTATCAACGTTTGGATCTTTTTCAATTTTGATTTTAGCAACTGGGTCAGTGCTAGTCGGATATTTTGCATAGAAATAGCAGCGAGTTAATGCAAGGAATAATTTAACTGCACCGCGCGGGCCTAATTCATCAACTGGACCAGCTTTGTCTAACTGTGGTTGAATTTCTTTTTCAAATTCTTCAGCTTCCCAGTTATCTTTTAATGCACCAATACGACCTTCAATTTCTTTTTTAAGCCGATCAATACCTTTACCTGTTTTATGTTTTAATTTTTCTTTTTTATTGCCTTTTTTAGCTTCTACTAAAAACTCTTTAAAACTCATTTTTATATACCCGCACTTTTTTTAAAATTAGTACAGATTGGCCGCTAAGTAGCTAATCTGATTTATTAATTTTATTTAGCGACAGTACATCCTAAATTAGCTAGCCGATCTGCCTCAATATTACCTTCAGAAATATCATGACCACGTACCCAATGCCATTCTACACATTTACCCATATGAACGTTTAATTTATCTAATAGCTGCCAAAGGTCCGGATTCTTTACACCAACAAAGTTTTTCTTTTTCCATCCGACGATCCACTTTGTGATACCTTCTTTCACATAATTAGAATCAGTATGAATTTTATATAATTCTTTATTAGCTGATGGATCTTTACGATCGATCGATCGATTTTTAATAATCCACTGCAATGTACGAATTGCGGCTAATAATTCCATTCTATTATTTGTTGTACCTATTTCACCACCATGAATAGACATATCAATATCAAATGAATGCGATCCCCACCCGCCAATAGAATTCTCTTTTCCATTACCTTTACAAGCACCGTCACAATAAAAATTTATTTCTTTCATATAGTTTCTCCAAGTATTTTGACATTCTATCATAAAACGTATGTACTTTTGTATATACAGTTGATAAAATAATAAAAAATTTAGGAGGCTATAGCGATGTATAAATTCGAGCCTATTGTAAAAACTATTGATCAAGTCTTACGATACTTTGAAGACTATCAATTAGAAGCAGAAAAAGGTAAAGCTAACTTTTATACTATTTTAAAGTTAAAGCATATTGGACAAGGTTTTCCAGTAGAACCTATTGCGGTAGATATGGACAATAAACATATCTATGGTGAAGGTAAGAATATTTTGGGTGGATTACGAATTTTAGTTAGTAAAGATAGTCCAATCTATGTAGACCTGGAAAAGCGAGAATTTGTTCTTGAAAAGCATATTCGGCCTGGTTCATATTTTGTTCCATCATATCTAATGTTCGATTCTATCGGATTATTAAAATGGCAACGAGAACGTGAGTTACCAAAAGAAGTAATTGATCAACTTGATTTTATGCATAATCGATTAAACACTTATAAGATTGTCGTAAATGAAGTATGGCGAGTAAAATAAGGAATAAAAAAAGAAGACCGAAGTCTTCTTTTTTCTTTTTGTATCTAACCTTACGATTAGAACAATTCGCTGATTTGAGCAGCACGGTAGTAGCTGTTCGCGCCAGGAACGAATTGGTTGTTCGCACTGATGAACGGGTTAACTGCCCAACCGTAACGAGTCTTGAAGCCAAGAGCCATTTGGAAGTTAACTGGGTTGATTGCGCGGCTAAGAGCAAGCGGTAGGTACGGACAGTAGAAGATACCAGAGTCAGTAACGTCTTGACCTTTATAACCAACTAGGTAACCATCACCTTGAGCGTATGGGTCAACATAAACGCTATAGGTACCAAGTGTACCAACGAAAGTAGCACCAGATGGATCTACATTCAAGTTAGTTTGAGCAGCGATTGCAGGAGCAAACGACATGATACCAGCAAACGCAAGAGCAGATGCAACGTCAGCAGAAACGATAAGTTTGTTACCTTTACCACGACGAGATTCTAGAGCGATACGGTTAGCATCACGTTCGATAGCGAACTGAAGACCACGGAAACGTTCTGCAGACCAACGGCCACCAACATCAGCTGTTAGATCGATAGTACCAGGAGTTGCTGTCCATTGAGCACCTTGCTTAGCAGAAACGTAAAGTTTGTCAAGCATTTCACGGTTGATTTCAGCAGTGATTTCATTTGAAATGATATTCACAAGTTCTGAATCAGCGTTCATGCCGTGAACACGTTTCATGTCTTCAGCAATCTCTTGGCTATAGTCAGCACGTAATTGACGAGTTTCAGTGTTAACGTTTGTTTTCTCGATTGTTACGCCCATTGCGTTCCAAGCTGTAGATTGTTCACCAGCTTGAGTAGTCATACCTTTACCGCGAGCATAAGCAACACCACGACCGAATGAGTTAGTTACTGTAGCGTTCGCAGTTTTGTCACCAGAGTACCCTACATTAACTTCGTCAATACCCATTGCTTCTGGATTAGAAAGATCGTTTTGAGCTTTTGCAGGATCAGCAGCGTAGCGTGCTTTCATACAGAAGATCAGACCAGTAGGAAGTGTCAAAGGTTGAACACCTACTAAATCGTAAGCAATCAGACGTGGAGCGATACGACGTACCATACTGATCAGGATTGGGTTCCATTGAGCAGCATTACCAGTTTCGTTAGTAGATTCTGATAAGTTTTGCTCTTGGTTTTCTAAAAGCTGAGCAGTGATCTTAGCACGAGTGTCGTCTTGTACTGGCGCGAAACGTGAGTCAGTTAAAACGTCATCCCATTTTTCAGTAAGAAGTTGAGTCATTTTCTATTTTCCTTATTGTTTATTCTTATTTAATAAAAACGTTTAAAAAATTGTTATTTTGGTGAACTCTTATTTCAAGAGTTCTGCCCAGCCTGATTTCTTAACAGTTGCTTTTTGTTCAGCAGCTTGTTCGTTTAAGTTTTCCAAAGTTTCAGCAGTAGTTGCTTTGCTGTTATTTTTATTTAGCATAGTATTTTCAACTAATGTTTTAACAACTTCTGAAAGTTCTTCTTGAGTTTCACTGCGAGTACGTAGTGCCGCTTTCACGATACGTTCTTTGTCAGTAAATGCCAAGTCTTCAGACATAGATTCAACTAATTCTTTAACTTTTAATTCTTTTAGCTCTTGAGCGTTTTCACGTAGGCTACGTTCAAGTTGACGGTTTTTAGCACGAGCTTGACGTAATTCTTCTTCAAGCGTATCGAATGATTCAGATTCTTCAATAGAGAAGCCTGAAGATTCAAGTAACGACTTAAGATTTTTGAATACCATAGCCATGCGGTTATGTTCGTCAATGCGTTCAAATTCGTCTTTGTATTGATCTTTAAATTCGTTGATTTGCTTTTCAGCTTCAGCAAGACACTTAGCTTCAGTCAATGCAACTTGTTCAGCGGTATACTTTTCAGCTTCTGCGATTAAGAATTCACCGTAAGCTTCAGCTTTTTCTTGAAGGAACGCACCGTAAGCTTCAGCTTTTTCTTGAAGGTAATCACCATAAGCATCAGCTTTTTCAGTCATTTCTTCAATAGTTTCAGCCTTAACTTTTTCAGCGTATTCTTCAGCTTTTTCTTGTAAGAATTCACCGTAAGCTTCTGCTTTTTCAGTTAATTCAGCAGTAGTTTCTGCCTTAACTTTTTCAGCATATTCTTCTGCTTTTTCTTGAAGGAACGCGCCATAAGCTTCAGCTTTTTCAGTTAATTCAGCAGCAGTTTCTGCTTTAACTTTTTCAGCGTATTCTTCTGCTTTTTCTTTAAGCATAGCAACTTCAGCTTCATGTTCAGCTTTCGCTTCTTCAAGAGCTTCTTGTTTAACTTGTTCAGCGTATTCTTCAGCTTTTTCTTTAAGCACTTCGATATTTTCTTCAAGCGCTTTAATTTTCGCATCAGCAGTAACGAAAGATTCGTTAATTTCTGATTTGTCAGCTTCTAAGTCAGCTTTTTCTTGAGCCACTTTTTCAACAGCTTCTTGTAATTCATCAGCTTTATCTTGAAGCTCTGCCGCTTGATCTTGTGCAGTCTTAAGCTGTTCTTGTAACGCAGCAACTTGTTCATCAGCTTTAGCTTTTGATTCTTGAAGATGCGTATCTAAGATTGTTTGAAGAGCAACTGCAGTTTCATCTGAAATTGCATCACCCATTAGTTTCTTAAATTCGTTCATTAAATATTTCTCCAATATTTTTTATTTATTTAAGCGATTTATAAAAAAAATTATTTACCGACTTTATGGGTTAAAATCCAGTTAAAAACGTTAATTAATTGTTCTTCATTTTTTACAATCGACTTTGCATTTTTATTTAGTGTGGTTTTTACTTCAGATAATGTCTGTTCAGTTAATGCACCATTCACAAATAGCCACTCATGACCTTCCATAATAGAAGTCATAAATGCATCTGGTGCAGAAGGATCAGATACGATATCAGCTGGAGTAATCAAACGAAAATCTTCTTGAACAACTTTTACGCCTTTGCCATCTAACTTAAGTGAACCAGTTGCACGAGATGATACACCCATTACAACACCAGCTTCCATCAATCCTGCAATAACAGAACCCATTGGAGTTTTATGTGTAATAAGAGCTTCACCTAGCCAGTTTTTACCAGACTTAGTTAAGTTAGTAATTTTATGAGATACGCGCTCATAGTTTACTGATAAGCTTCCTTCGCCAGTAGGGTGATTTAATTCGCCAGTTGCCTGGTTAGTTAAAACTTTTTCTTGGATATAGCGCATTACTTCGCGATCCATGATATGTTCCGGATATACACGCCCATTACGGTTACGTAAATCCGATTGCATGAAAATACCCTTAATAACATATTTCTTTTCAGCAGCACCTTCAGGTACAACAATATTACTTTCGGTTAATTCCATGGTGCGCTCGATTAACAGCGCGGTTCCATCTTTAATCATTTTTATAGCCCCATCATTTTTCTAAAACGTTTTGCTCGGCGAACTTTTCTTAAAATTCTTGTTCTGTATGTCGCGCCAAGTGCTTTTTTAGTACGTGCCATTTGTCGATGTGCTACACGCGATAACGCCATTTCAGCGCCACTGATTTTTACACATGCCATGCGTTCTGGATCATATTTGAATCCAGGTTGGCAAGTCATCTTGATACGTTTTTTACCACGGAAATTAACTTTAATTTTTCGTGTAATCTCGCTCAATAGATTAATGTCGCAGTGTACTTCATCAGCATCGTTTGCAAATACCTCTACTATATTTAAAACATTACGTTTATTAATTGACGTATATACAGCTGATGTAGTTGAAAAGTCGCCTAATTTGTATTGTGCAGGTGTTTTAAGCTCTAATTTGTCACTATATTCGTCTTCAAGATTATTGATAAGATCTAAATCACGAATTACAGAATCAGTGTTTGGAGAACTTTTATAAACAGCTTGCACCAAAACTTCTTCATCATTCTTAGGATGAACAGTTACCAGGATAGAACCATCAGGTGCGTTAGATTTAATAGTTGATAATTTAACTAGTAACGGAGTTTCAGATACAGCAAGTGCATCAAAGCCTGGCGTTGTATCAAGCGGTAAATCACGCTGATCATTTACTTCGTCATCTGGATATTCATCGTATTCGCTAAAATCGTCTGCATAGAATTCAGCGCTATCATCAAATTCTTCTGGATATTCACCAGTGCCGGTCGCAAGCGGAATTTGGAAGGCAACAGGATAATCTTTTGCAAATGGACTTGTAGGGTCAACGTATACGTCGTTATAATTAACGTATTGCCATGCAATAACTACGTCAATAAAGAATTCTAAAAATTCAGATTCACGTGTATTGTCAAAGTCAATTTCGTCAACTACATTAGCAACTTTAGTCATTGGATTAGATTCAATAACGGAAATTGCATAATGCTCGACATACTGGTTATCATCCAGGAATTGCGCAAATTTTTCTATTGCCGCTTTTTGGTATGTAGAAAACGATAAAACGCCTTCTGTGTATCCCAAGAATTTCAGACCATACAACGGACCAGCCGCAGATACTTCGCTAACAATTTCTTGTTCGCCAATATCTGCATAAACAGGCTCATCCATAAAGATCATATGTTCTGTGCTTTCATTTAATAGTGCCGACAATTTTTTCTTAAAATCTGTCATTACATTGTCCTTTTATTTTATATTTATATTTATATAAAATATTTAATAGATACCTTTATTTAATATAAAATTATTGGGCGTTTGGATCAGGTTGATCGGCTGCTTCATCGTCAGGGATAATTCCATCATCTGTGTCACCACCGGTATCATCGTCTTCGCCATTCTGAATATCAAGTTTGTCACCTTCTTCTGTAGGCGCATCAATATTTTCTGGTGGTTGGTTAGGGTCCTGATTTTTCTCTTTGAAGACTTGCATATCAATTTCTGCAATTTCAGCATCAGTCTGCATAAGAACGCGTTTACGAATCCAAAGTTTTGAATAGTATCCGCCTTCAATAAGATCGGCCATTTTAGCAGCCATATCGATACGGTTATTCAAAATTTCTGCATCTTTATATTCAATAAAGGCGTTATCTTCGGTGAAGTCCCAGAAATAAGAACGCTTAATAATTTCCCAATCAGATTCTGAAATAATAGATTTCAATAGTAACTGAGTTTTTAATAAGTCATCAAATACAAGCATAAAGCGGTTACGAAGACGGTCAATAAACTTTTTATAGCGATACTCGTCACGCGAGATTTGATCAGATTTTCCATATACAAAAATATTTCCTTCTTCTGCATATCGCGATTTTGGTGCATTTAATGATTGATACAATTTATCTTTCATGTAGTTAACTTCATCAAGAATTTCTTGTGAAGACTGACCATCAATATTTTGAATTTCAGTTGTTCGGCTTTCATTGAAACGTGGAATAAAGTAGTCTTCGGCCATTGAAATAACAGAACGTTGATCTACCCATGAACCAGTTTCTGAGTTATATACCAATTTTGATTTAAAGCGGTTAGACATATTTTGCATATATTCTTCAGCTTTACTTTTTGGTAATGATGAAACATCAATATAGAAAGCACGACGCATCGGTGCACGAACTACACGATAAATCACCATTGATTGTTCCATCATCTTTAAGTTGTTATAAGGAACAATTGCTTTATCCAGGTGACCGATTGTCATATCATACATAGCGTCAGTCAAGCCAGAAGTCACATATGTGATACGACTAGTTTCTAAACGTTTACCTTCAATCACATCATCTATTGTGCTATAAACATTATTCAGATAATTAGACTGATTATTAATCTTCTTATTTGAATAGACAAAAAATTCCTGGATATCGGTCGCATTAATCATTTGAGTATTGCGGT
>RRZU011264171.1_pt1 | contig 10586 bp, 9 predicted proteins | sample 2165561 | NCBI WGS metagenome assembly RRZU01 (sample SAMN10456909, study PRJNA506462) | wastewater metagenome | isolation source: wastewater sludge | place: USA: Moscow, Idaho | reverse complement strand
CCAGCTGCTCCAGCTTCTGATTGCATTTCAACAACCTTTACAGGTGTTCCTAAAAGATTCTTCTTCCCATATGCTGCCCATTGATCTGTGTACTCTGCCATGTTCGAAGATGGTGTTATTGGATAGATTCCGGCAACTTCAGTGAATGCATAAGAGCAATACGCTGCAGCTTGGTTTCCGTCCATAGTTTTCATAACTTTAGCCATTTTGTCCTCCTAAATATTATATTTAATATACATCTATACATTTAAAATAATACTACTTAATATAATCTTAGTCAAGTACTTATTTCACAAGTTTTACAAGTATTTTACTTTGTTTTTTATTTAATTTGTTTATCAAAGTTTTGATATGGCATTTTTGAAAAAATCTACAGTAAAACATCCCCATTAAATCTGAATTTATACAAATTAAACTTTTGTTATCAAAGTATTTATTTTGATTTTTTTCTCTATATACTTTATTATTGTAAACTTTGTTTGATTATTTCATTTAAATATTATATAATAGGTACATATAAAATACGAGGTGATAAAATAATGAAAAAAATTTTTACTATATTAACATTAGCATTTGCTCTAGCAACTGTTTCATTTAGTGCTAAAAAGGAAGCTTTTACTTTTCAAGGACATGATATTCAATCTTCTGATGTATTCTCTACGCAAGAAAAAACTAAAAAAAGTAATTCCAGTTATATCTCATATCCTTATTTTACAGGAAGTGCAAATGAAGCTAACTCAATAAACAAAACTATTACTAAATTTATTGATTCTTTTGATTCTAAAAACACAAAATATGATATATCTTACAAAATAACTGGTAGTAATGCAAAATTTATTAGTGTTCTTTTTTCTGTAAGAGAAACTAAAACTGAAAATTATGAATCTAAATCTTATTATAAAGCTTTCTCGTTTGATGCAACTAATGGAAAAGAATTAAAGTTAAAAGATTTATTTTTACCTGGATATGAAGATAGTTTTAAAGAAGCTATAAATGATAAGATAAGACAGTTAGGAATTCCTACAAATGATAAATATAAAGGTCTTGAAAAAAATCAACAATTCTATTTAGAAGATTCAAGTCTTGTGATTTTCTATCAACCTAATACTATTACGACATTTGCTGATGGTGAGTTATTTTTACCTTTCATGTTAACAGATTTGATAGGTTTACTAAACTAGAAATGAATAAGTACTAATTATTATATAAATATAAAAGAGGGGGCATATTGCTCCCTTTTTTGGAAGTAGAGATGAATTATATGAGAAATACAATTTGGAAAGTAAAATCTTCTAATAGAAGCTCTCAATTTAACAATTTTAATATTGATCAGGATATATTAAATATTCTGTATTCACGTGGAATAAATTCTAAAAAAGATATTATTAATTTTTTAAATCCACATCTCGATAATATTCAATCACCCAACTTTCTTTCTGATTTAGAGAAAAGTTCTGATTATATTGTAGATTGCATTAAAAATGATAAAAATATATGGATATATGGAGACTATGATGTTGATGGAATAACTTCTACATCTATTCTTTATTTAGCATTAAAAGATTTAGGTGCTAAAAATCTAAATTATTATATTCCTATTAGAGATGAAGGTTATGGACTCAATAATACAGCACTTAAAACCATTAAAAATACTGGTGCTGATGTTTTAATAACTGTCGATTGTGGTATTAGTGCCTTTAAAGAGATAGAATTTGCAAATTCTATAAATCTAAGTGTTATTATTACTGACCATCATGATATTCAAAATAATAAAATTCCCAATGCATACGGAATTATAAATCCTAAAAGAACTGACAATAAATTCTCATTTAATGCACTTGCTGGTGTCGGTGTTGCTTTTATGCTAATTTTAAATCTTTACGAAAAGATTAACGTTAAAGAAAATGCTTACAAATATCTTGATTTAGTGGCAATTGTTACTATTGCAGATATAGTTCCACTAATAAAAGAAAATAGAATATTTGTAAAATATGGTTTAGAAAAGTTATTGAATTCAGAAAATTTAGGACTTAATTTTTTAATAAATAAACTCTTTGAAACTAAAAAACTAGAGTTTACTAGTTATGATGTAGGTTTTATAATTGCTCCTGTGTTCAATGCAGCAGGACGATTAAAAGATGCAAAAATGGTTGTCAAATTATTGACATCTACTAACATAAGAGAGATTGAAATTATATCTAAAGAGCTTATAAATAAGAATTTTGAAAGACGTGAATTACAAAATGAACTTATTGAACTTGTTGAGATTAATATACAAAATAAAAATTTAAATGATAATCTTGTAATTGTTGATTCTTCTAATAAGTACCATCATGGCATAATAGGAATTATTGCTTCAAAAATAGTTGATTCTCACTATAAACCTGCTGTTATAATGGAAATTAAAGAAGATGAAGGAGTTGCTATTGCTTCTTGTAGGAGTATTGAAAATTTTAATATTATTCAAGCATTGCAAACTATGCCAGAACTATTTACAAAATTTGGTGGGCATGCAGGTGCTGCTGGTTTTACAATACCAATCAAAAATATTGATCTTTTTACAAAAAAAATAAACGAATATGCTCGCCATAAAATGAAATCAGAAGATTTCGTAAAAACAATATATATTGATAAAACTATTGGTGTTAATAAAATATCGTATGAATTTTGTAAAGCACTTGAACTCCTGAAACCTTTTGGATTTGGAAATCCAAATCCAACTTTTCAGACAAAAAATATTGCTATCGAAAATGTTAAATTTATAGGTGAGAATAAGAATCATCTTATGTTTGATTTAAGACAGAATGGATTTTTTTCAAGAAATGCTGTTTGGTTTTCTTCCGGAGAATTTTTTAAAGAACTAAATGAAAATATTTTTTATGATATTGTATATAAACTAAAAATCGAATCATACCAAAATAAATACTATACTAAAGTCTATGTAGAAGATGTAAAGAAATCAGATTTAAAAAATGATACTTTTTTCTTTCTAAATTCTCTATACAATACAGCTTTTCCAATTGAATCTATTTTTTATACTAACATTGATATCAGTTCAGATATAAAGATTGTAGCAAAATATGAGTTTGATCAATTTTCTTTATTTCAAGGTTCAAAATTCATAGGTAAATTAGACTATAATATATCAAACTTATTATTTTTAATGAATAAGTATTATAATTGGAACTTTATAATAAATGTAAAAGATATTATATCTAATGATAACTCAAATACTGTAATAATAAATATAATGCGTGATTTAGAATTTGAAAGTTATGATTATACTGACAAACGTCTATTTATAAATATCAAGAAATTTTTGATAGGTGATATGGAGTATGATAGTTACACAAAATTGTTATTATCCTCTTTTTTCAAAGAAGATCATAATCTATTTATTATTTCTAAAGATTACGAAAAAGATTTTAATCTATCTTTCAGTTACGAGAACTTTATTTTAACTCTTGGAATTTACTTCTATAGATCAAAAGGTAAAAAGTCTCAAATTATTGCAAAGAAAAAAGTATTTAAATCAATTAATAACTATTATGATGTTTACACAGAATACCAAAATGATAATGATTATGATTTAACAATATTTATAGGAGATATTGAGAATATTAAATTTAATAATATTTCTAATTCTGAGAATAAAAAATTTATATTTATACAACAAAATTCATTTTCTAAATTGGATGAATATGAGTCAAATAATAATTATGAAACATTATTGGAAAAACTAAAAATAATTGGAAATATAAAAGAAATTAATTATAATTTTGATATACCACAAAATATAGTTTTCCTAAATAATAAAAATAAAAATGAAATTATCGATGATTCTAAGGTTTTTCTAAAATATTTACCGAATACTGATAAAATACGAATAAAAAAAATATTAGATGACAACAATAATGATATAATTTTTTCTGACTCATCCATTTGGCAGATTTTATAATAATAAAAATAAGGGAATTAAAATATTTTAATTCCCTTATTTTTTTCAATACAATTTAATTCTATTTTTTAATTTTATCTCTTATTTTTGATGAACAACTTGATTTACAACTCCCACAATCTGTAGAGCATAAATTTTTATTTTTTTTATAATCTACTACAATAACATAAAAAATTCTTGAAATAATTAATATTACTATCAAAAGTATAATTATCGTTTTCATTTAAACACCTTCAATCTATATAAATAACCTTGCTATATTGAAAAATAATGTTGATGCTATATAAGGAACTATTGATAAAGTTATTACTTCAAAAATCAACATTTTCCATCCAAATTCTTGCTTTAAAGCTGCTAATGCTACTGCACATGGAACAACTAATAATACATATAACATAAATGAATATGCTCTTATCCTACCAATTGAATCATCACCCCACAAACTCCTTACAGCTTTTATAATATCTCCACCTGCTGCTTCATCTAATGCTTCTTCATCTTGTATTTCAAATGTTCCACTTTTAAACTTTAATATGTTGCCAAGTGTTTTCACTGAATCAATTCCAGCTACACCCAACCCTTTTATTTGATCTTTTAAATCACCAAAGAAATTATATTCTATATTTTCTTTAGTATCTGCTTCAGAACTATTAAGCAAAACTTGTCCAAAGAATGCAACAACTGTTTCTTTAGCAATAACACTCGGAACAAGAGATGCTACAGGCTCCCATCTATCAGCAAATCCAGTTGGCTTGAATACAGGTTGAACTATTTTAGCTCCTTTTGCTAAATATGAATTATTAACATCACCATTTGCTGGAAAGTATGTAAACACCCAAATTATTAATAAAATACCTAAAATAACAGTAGTTGCTTTTCTCACATACATCATTGTCTTTGTTACCATTGTAGACCAAATCACTTTAAAACTTGGCAATCTATATGGAGGCAATTCAATTAATAATTCTGTATTATCTCCTTTAAAGTATTTAAACCTTTTTAAAAATAAAGCCCCTAATAACGCCATTACTACACCAATAAAGTATATAGAAACAACCACAATAGCAGCATCCTTTCCAAAAAATGCAGCACAAATCATAGAATACACTGGAAGTCTTGCTCCACAAGACATAAATGTTGCAATAGCTGCTGTTAATCTCCTAGTCTTTTCATCTTCTAATGTTCTAGTTGAATAGATTGCTGGGACAGTACATCCAAATCCAATAAGCATAGGTATGAATGCTTTTCCTGAAAGTCCAACTTTAGTCATTGCTTTATTCATTATAAAAGCTACTCTTGCCATATATCCACTTTCTTCTAAAAGAGACATAAATAAATATATAAACATCATAAGTGGTACAAATGTTAATACTCCACCTAAACTTCCTAAAATACCATCAAGTATAAAACTATTAAGCCATGCTGGAACACCATCTATCAAATGTCCTACATATTTGATTATAAAATTACTAAAGAATCCATCTACCCAGTCAATGAACGGAGCAGCTCCATCAAATATAATTATAAACATAATATATATAATTACTGCAAAAGAAAGAGCTCCAAAAAATTTATTTAATAATATTTTATCTAATTTATCAGTAAACTCAAACTTATTTGTTTTACCTTTTTTCAATGTACTATTTGCTATTCCTCTTATTGTTCCATATCTTGCACGAGCAATTGCATCACTAGGTTCTAAATCATATCTATTTTTTATGTCTAGTTTTTCTTTTTCTGATATATTTCTCAAATCTACATTATATTTCGTTTTTATTAATGCTAAAAAACTAAAGTCTTCCTCTAAAGTCTTTATAGCAACCCAATCTATAGGATATTTTTTAATTATTTCACTATACTCTGAATTTGATAGTAATTTTTCTTTTATACTATTAATTTCATTTTCTAACATATTATCAAATGTAAGACTATAAGTAATATGAGTTTGTTCTTTATGTAACTTAGCTAATCCCACAGCTTTTTCCATTAATTTATCTACACCTTCACCAGTTTTTCCACTTGTGAAAACTGCGTCTATCCCTATTTGTTTCTCAAATAATTCTTTATTTAAAGAATATCCAAGTTTCTGAAAATCATCCATAAAATTTAAAGCTATCAACATTGGTTTTCCAATTTCTTTTAGAATTGCTGTTAAATAAAGATTTTTTTCCAATGCTGTTGAGTCAATAACATTTATTATAACATCAATCTGTTCTTCTAATAAATAATCTCTTGATACCCTTTCCTCTGGTGTATTTGCCGTTAGACTGTATATTCCAGGTAAATCTACTAATTTAACATCTTGATTACCAACTTTAAAAAATACTTCTTTCCTCTCTACTGTAACTCCAGCCCAGTTTCCAATTTTTAAACTTGCATTAGAAATTTGATTTATTAATGCCGATTTACCAACGTTTGGATTTCCTATGAAAGCTATGTTTATCATTTATCTACTCCACTTCTATGTCAATTTTATTAGCTAAATTTAAGCTTATTACTAGCTTTGTTTCTGATGTTTTAACCAAAACATTCCCATTTGCTACATTTTCAACTAAACATGTGTCACCTCTACAAACACCCAAACTTAATAAACGAGAATCTAATTCTTTTTCTCTAATGTTTGTTATTCTAAATTTATTTCCCTTTTTACTATCTCTCAGCGTCATATAAGTGCCACCTTTCAACATTGTTATTAGATTTGATTAACCAATAAATTATTACTTTTACTATCAAAGTAATAATACAACTTTTTTTGTTCTTTGTCAATATTTTATTTAAATAAAAAACCTCACTATTAAATACAGCGAGGTTCTATTCATAAAAATAATTATTGTACCCTTTTATTTCTCTCATCTACAATTATTGCTATTGCTCCATCTCCAGTAACATTTGTTGCTGTTCCAAAACTATCTTGAGAGAAGTGTAATGCTATCATTAACGCTTGTTGAGGATCTGTCATTCCTAATAATGATCCTAATAAACCGAGTGCTGTCATTACTCCACCACCTGGTATTCCGGGAGCTGCTACCATTGTTACTCCTAGTAACAATACATATTGAATCCCTAATGCTACAGGTATTGTTGCACCAACTGGACTGAACAAGTATAATATTCCCATTGCACCTAATGTTAATGTTATAGTATCCCCTGCTAAATGTATATTTGCACATAATGGAATAACAAAATCTTTAACATCATCAGAAATACCATTCTTCTCAGTTGATTCTAATGTAACTGGAATAGTTGCTGCAGATGATTGTGTACCAATTGCTGTTAAGTATGCTGGTAGCATATTTTTCATTGACTGAAAATATGGCTTTTTCCCATATGCACAAGCAACTGCATATTGAGCAAGTATACACAAAATTTGTAATACTATTATCATCGCAAATAATACTGAAAACACTTGAATTACTGGTACTATTGCACCATCTCCAGCTAGTTTAGCGAATAATCCAGCTATATGAAATGGAATAAATGGAATAATTATATTTTTAAGAAGTTTTTCAACTATATCTTTAAATTCAAATACTACATTTTTCAATGTTTCTTCTTTAGAATATGCTAATCCTAATCCTATAACAAACGCCATAGCAATTGCTGTCATAGCTCCCATAATTTGACCCAAATCTAATGGTACAACTGATGCAAAAATAGTTTCTGATTTTATTTCCCCAGTTAATATTCTAGCATCTATTCCTTTCAACAATATTGGAATCAGCACTTTACCAACAGCAAAAGCTACAAACCCAGCTATTATTGATGAAACATATGCTAAAACTGTTGTAAATGTAAGCATCTTAGTCGCCTTTTTACCAAGATCAGCTATTCCAGGAGTTATTAATCCTAATATTATCAATGGAACTATAAACTTTAACAAGTTTCCAAAAAGTGACGTATATGTCCCTATTATTGCACCTAAAAACTTTGTTATTATACTAGATTGAGTCTTATTCATTATCAATCCAACAATTATACCTAGAATTATACCAATAATAAGCCTAGGTAGTAAACCTAATTTCTTCATTATATTCCTCCAATTTTGTTTTATTCATTATTATACCTCATTATTTATTATTTTTTAAATATATTATATATATTTATGTATTTACACATTTTACTTTATAACATTTAATACACTAACTATATTACTTATTATCATTTTTATTTCCACGAGTATACCCAAAAACATAATCTAAATTAATGTTATTCATTGAATTAAATATACTTTTCTTTATACCTGGTGTTTTTGCCTCTAGAGACTCTAATAATTCCTTTGTTTCTCTCCTTTTACTTGACGTTTTTCCCGCCTCTATTGTGCAACCACAATTCATCGGTGATATTCCATTTTTCTTTGTATAATCTATAATTGCTCCCTCTTTTATGTAAACCATAGGACGTATTAAAGTTAGTTTTCCTGTAGTTGATTTAACAATTGGAGTCATAGTCTTTAAAGTTCCAGCATAAAACATATTCATCATTGTTGTTTCAACTACATCATCAAAATGATGACCCAATGCTAATTTATTAAAACCTAACTCTTCAATTCTACTGTACAGTATTCCTCTTCTCATCTTTGCGCACAGAAAACATGGATAATCTTTAGCTTTTGCATTAGCTATTTCCCAAATATTAGTATCAATTATTTCACACTCAATATTAAGTTTCTCAAGATTATTTTTAAAATTATTTAAATCTGATATTTTAAATCCTGGATTTAAGCTTATTGCTTTAAATTCAAAATTTCTACTTTTATCTTTTTTTAATTGCTGAAAAAGCTTAACTAGCAATAAACTATCTTTTCCACCTGAAACTCCAATGGCAATTTTATCTCCATCATTTATAAGATCAAAATCATTTATAGCTTTAATAAAGTTTGACCATATTGGTTTTTTATACTCTGTTATAATACTTTCTTCTATTTCTTTAACTTCTTTCATGTCGCATTCTGGAATTATTGATTCACATTGTAAATTTATCATTTATAACCTCTCTTATATCAAAAATATAACAAAAAAATAAATGTGAACAATCTCTTTTATTCACATTTACATTTATCTGTACTTTTACATTCTAATTTTTCTTTCAAATATCTCATCTTATCTATTAATGCTTCATCTCTTGAATCTATATCGTATGCAGCCTTATACTCTTCAAGAGCTCTCTTGTGCCTACCCATATGCTCATATTTTCTAGCAAAATCTATATGTGCTGTATAAATATCAAAATCTAAAAAGATAGCAAATTCATAATTATCTATTGCTTTCATTACATCGCCTTTTCTAGAATATATATTTCCTAATAGAAAAAGAACAAATGGTTCCATTGGATTTAAGTTAAGTGACTCATTTAAATGTTTCTCTGCTTCTTCTAATTCATCATTTTCATAATACAAGTACCCTAAAAATGCCATCATTTCATGATCATTTGGTCTCAGATTTACAATTTTCTTATAAATTTCAATTGCTTCAACATTTCTTCTGAGTGCATGATAAATAGCTGCTGTATTTTGTAGTAACTCCACATCATCGTGGCTACTTTCTAATTCCTTTTCATTTTTTGATAATTCACTTTCAATATTGTCATTGTATCTAATTTCTCTAAATAATAAAGTTTTTAACATTAACTCCAACTCCAATTTTACTATATTTTCTTAACTTATTCTATCATAAATTATATTTTTAGTAAATAGAATTTACTACTTCAAATGTAATTTTTTTATTACATCCTCAAAATTATCAGTTGTTACATTATTACTTAAAGTTCCATCAACAGAAACATTAACACCATATTGACATGCTCCAAAACATTTTTTTGTATCTATGCGTACATTTTCTATATTTTTTTTGTTTATTTCATTTTGCAACTTTTCAAGCACAAATTTTGATCCCTTTAAAGAGCATGCCATCCCTGTACAAACAATAACTTCATTCATACTTTTCTCTTCTAAAAAATAACTAGAAATATTAACTATTTCTTTTATTTCATTCAAACTTATATTCATCTTATCTGCAATATATTGCTGTGCTTCATTTGGTATATATCCTAATTTTGATTGTACAAAATGTAGAACACCAAAAACATCCCCTTTATCCTCCAATATCAATAAAAATTTATCTATAGATTCATATATTTTATCCATATTCCCTCTTTTCTAATGAAATAGTACAAATGTAACAGTACAAATATTATTTTTTCAATAACATATCTATAAACATTATATCATATCAATTTAGTTTTTAACAACTCACTTTTAAAAGTGTTTGTATTTACAAACAAAATATGCTATTATATTTGTAGGGATTTTCATATTGATCTTCCCTAATTCTTTTAGATGAATTTTTACCCAAAAATTCAAAAAGGGAGCTTCCCGGCTCCCTTTTATTATCTTTAAATTTTATGTTTTTTAAAGTATTTAGTATGTAATAACTCATGAGCTTCATGACTCATTGGCTTATCTAAATATTCTTCGTATAATTTTTTGATGTATGGATTTTCATGTGATTTTCTAATAGTTTTTGAAACATCCTCAGCATTTATAGCAGCTGTTCTTTTCTTCAATGTTCCTGTATTTCCATGATGGTAAGGTTGTCCTCCTCCACCAATACATCCACCTTTACATGCCATT
>RRZU010361504.1_pt1 | contig 10588 bp, 10 predicted proteins | sample 2165561 | NCBI WGS metagenome assembly RRZU01 (sample SAMN10456909, study PRJNA506462) | wastewater metagenome | isolation source: wastewater sludge | place: USA: Moscow, Idaho | reverse complement strand
ATTTAAAGATTTAAAAGATGATGAGCTTTTAAAAGAGGCAAAAAATAGGGGAGTTTCAACTTTTGAAGAGCTTACATATAAACATTTTCAAAAAGAGATGAATCAAATAAACAAAGCTTACTACGAGATTATGACGGAAGGGGATAAAACGGGTCAGCCATTTACTTTTCCTATTCCAACTGTAAATATAACTGAAGATTTTGACTGGGATGGAGAAAATACAGATATTTTATTTGAAAATACAGCAAAAATAGGAAGTAGCTATTTTCAAAATTTTATAGGAAGCCAATATAAAAAAGATAAATCTGGAAATAAAATACCAAATGAAGAGGCATATAAACCAGGACATGTAAGAAGTATGTGTTGCAGACTTCAACTTGACTTAAGAGAGCTTTTAAAACGTGGTGGAGGACTTTTTGGAAGCGCTGAAATGACTGGAAGTATTGGAGTTGTTACAATAAATATGGCAAGGCTTGGATATTTATATAAAAATGATATAAAAGGACTCTATTCAAGAGTTGAAGAGCTTATGGATTTAGCAAAAGATAGTTTAGAAAGAAAGAGGATTTTTGTAAAAGAGATGTATGATAGAGGTCTTTATCCTTATACAAAAAGATATTTACCACACTTTAACAACCACTTTTCAACTATTGGAGTAAATGGTATAAATGAAATGTTAAAAAACTTTTTTGCTAATGAAACTATAGATTTATCAAATGAAAAAGGTATAGAGTTTACTATGGAGTTATTAGATTTTATGAGAGCTAAGATGCTTGAATATCAAGAAAGAACTGGAAATTTATATAATCTTGAAGCAACACCAGCTGAAGGAACAACTTATAGATTTGCAAAAGAGGATATAAAAAGATACAAAGATATTATTCAAGCAGGTTTTGGGAAGAATATTTATTATACAAACTCATCTCAGCTACCAGTTGATTTTACAGATGATCCTTTTGAAGCGCTTACATTACAAGATGATTTACAGTGTAAATATACTGGTGGAACGGTTTTACACTTGTATATGAAAGAGAAAATATCAAGTAGTGAAGCTTGTAAAAAGATGGTAAAAAATGTAATTTCAAACTTTAGATTGCCATATATTACAATTACTCCACTGTTTTCAGTTTGCCCTGTTCATGGATATTTAGTTGGAGAATATGAGTATTGTCCAAAATGTGATGATGAAATTTTAAAAAAGGAATTAGAAGATGGAAAAAATAAAATTGCTTGAGAAAAATATAGAAAAAAGAACTAAATGTATAGTATATACTAGGGTTATGGGTTATCATAGACCAGTTGAAAGTTTTAATATAGGGAAAAAAGGTGAACATAAACAAAGAGTTAAATTTATTGAACAAAAAGATTGTTTATAGTTTTACAAAATTTACAACAACAGACTACCAAGATGAAATATCTTGTATAGTCTGGCATATTTCTTGTAACTTGCTATGTAGCTATTGTTACAATGATAATATAGTTTTTTCCAAACAAGGATATTATTCTCATAATGATATTTTAGATTTTTTAAAATCTAGAGTTGGGCTTCTAAGTGCAGTTGTTTTAAGTGGTGGAGAAGCTACTATGCACAATTTAGAACCTTTTTGTAAAGAAGTTAAAAAACTAGGATTTAAAATAAAACTAGATACAAATGGAATAAATACCAAAATTATAAAAGATTTAATATCAAAAAACCTTATAGATTTTATATCTTTAGATTTTAAAGCTCCAAAAGAAAAGTTTAAAATTGTAACTCAAAAAAGTAGTTATGAAAGTATGATAAATACAATAAAACATCTTTTAAGTATAAATTTTAATTTTGAAGTAAGAACTACTGTAAATGCTGATTTATTGGACTTTGAAGATATAAATAAAATTATAGAGAAACTTTATCGTTTAGGATATAATGGTATTTATTACATACAGAATTTTTTACAAACTTCTACAAATATTGGAAATATTACTCAAAAAAAGATTTTAGAAAAAGATAAAATAAGAGATGATTTATTAAAAATTGAATTTAGAAATTAACTCTTAATTGATATTTTCTATAGCTTCAAAAACTTTAATTGCTTGAAAATGCTCTTTTACATCATGACATCTTATAATGCTAGCACCATATCTTAAAGATTCAAGATGTATAGCCAAAGTTCCTGGAAGCCTATTTTCAATCTCACTTGGAGTAATCATATTTATCATAGATTTTCTACTAGCTCCAATTAGAAGTTCATATCCAAAATGTTTAAAATGTTCTAAATTCTTAAGTAAAAGTAGATTATGCTCCAATGTTTTTCCAAAACCAATTCCAACATCTAAGACAATATCATCTATTCCAAAACTTTTAGCCTTTTGGATTCTTTCTTGAAAGAAATCATCAATTTCAACCATAATATCTTCATAAAAAGGATTATCTTGCATAGTTGTTTGATCTTTTTGCATATGCATTATTACAACTTGAGCTTTGTATTTTGAAGCTATCTTACAAACTTCATCATTTTGCAAACCTGTTATATCATTAACTATTTTAAAACCATGATTTAAAACAAAATCTATAACTTTTGGAGAAAAAGAGTCAATAGAGAAATCAACTTTTTCAAAATATCTATTTTTATATATTGTATGGGCTATATTTTTTACTCTTTCAAGCTCTTCTTCACAACTTATTGGTAAACTTCCAGGCCTACTTGAAACAGCACCAATATCTATAATATTTGCACCATCTTCTATCATTTGTTCTATTCTTTGTGAAGCACTTGAGTTATCAAATCTACTATTTTTAAAAAAAGAGTCTTCATTTGCATTTAAAACACCCATTATTTTTGTAGAAAATTTTTGCTCTTTTACAAAATCTTTTAAACTCTTTGCTAACTCTTTAAGTCCAAAAGGTTGTGATAACTCTTTTCTACTTAGAATTTCAAAATGTTTTGTAGTTCCTATAAGTAGGGCATTAACAAACTTGTCTTTTGCTATTATTACACCTTCTGGAACAGCTAAATCAGCACCAATAGATAAAGCATCTTGCTTTAATATATTAGCAGCACCTACATGCAAATCTTTTATAAAAAGTGTATGAACTTTTGCTTTTTTTGACATAATAGCAACACCACTTTTATCACATTTTAGAGTGCTTAAAAATGTTTTTGTCTCATTTAAAGATAGTTTATACAGTTTCATTTTGCCTCTTTTTCTAAAATAGATAGAAGAAGATAAGTTAAAACCGTAGTTGGTTTTGAGTTTAGTTCCAAAAGTTTTATAGATTTAAAAAATATATCCAACTCTTTTTGGTTAAGCTTTACATTTTCTTTATTTGCTTTTATTAAGATAGTTTCAACAATATTTATAGCTTCATCTTTTGTAATTTTTTGATTGTTTTTTATAAAAGTGTATATATCTTTTAAATCTAATTTTTTTATATTTAGTTCAATATCATCTTTTTCCACAACTTTTTTAAGATTTTTATATGGTAATCTTGAATAAATTGTAGGAAGTAAGGAATTTTTAGAAGAGACTAAAAGAATAAAGACTATATTCTTTGGTGGTTCTTCTAAAATTTTTAAAAGAGCATTTTGTGCTTCAACTCTAAATGTAGCACCACACAAAAATAGATATTTTGTCTCATTTGATGCAATATATGCCTCTTTTAGAGTTTTATTTGCTTGTTCTATTTGGAACTCATCTTTCTCTTCATTTTTAATAACTCTAGTTTGATGAATTGGATAAACAGCTAGAATTTTGCTTAAACTATCTTCAATGCTATTTACAATAAAAATTGAGGAGTTTTTAACTATCTCCAAGATTAGCTCTCTACATTAATATTTGCAAAAAGTGCTGCACTTATTGTTTTGTTATATAATCTAAACATTTGAAGAAGCTTCATATCAAGTCCATCATCATTTGATTTTAAGTTTATAGAACCTTGTCTCTCCTCATCAAAAATCCATAAAAAAGAGCTGTTTGTGATTTTTGCAAGAGTAGATCTATTATCTTGACTTTTTCCAATATACCAAAAACAGTATCCATTTGGAAAAGATATTTTTAGCATATCTTTAATATTTGAAATATCATCCTCTGATTTTATTTGATCAAGATTTTTATAAAATGAACTAAAATCATAAAATGGTAAAAAAGGTCTATTTAGTTTTGAAGAGTTTATGTTAGATAAAATATAGTTTAAAAACCATTCTCTCTCTTTATCTGTAATAATCAAGATAGAGTAACTTTTATCTAAAATATTTGTAATATTTTTTGATACTAATGGTGCCCATTCAAACTTTTTTTCTTCCAACCAAGGAGATAAAAGCTTATCTTCCCTGATTGTATCAACTGTCCAATTTAAAAACTCTTGCAAATTATTTGTCCAATTCGTATGCATCGTGTAAAGCTCTTACGGCTAACTCTGCATATTTTTCATCAATAATCATAGATATTTTAATCTCACTTGTAGAGATAATTCTAATATTAATATTCTCATTTGCCATAGCTGTAAATGCTTTTGAAGCAACTCCAGTATTTGATTTCATTCCAACACCAACAATAGAAACTTTACAAATTGCCTCATTATAATCTATATTTTTTGCTTGAGGTCTAAATTGTTCCATAACTTTTTTACAAATCTCTAAATCTGTTGTAGGAATTGTAAAATCTAAATCAGTTGTCCCATCAAGTCCTCTTGTTTGAACAATCATATCAACATTTATATTTGCATCAGCAAGAGCTGTAAAAATTGCACTAGCAACACCTGGTTTATCAACAACACCATACATTCCAACTCTTACTTGGTTTTTATCTAAAGCTATTCCACTTACTATTGGTTTTTCCATAATTTCCTCTTCATTTGTTATTAAAGTTCCCTCTACATCGGGTGTAAAACTACTTCTTGATACTAGATTTACATTTAATTTTTTTGCCATTTCAACTGATCTATTTTGTAATACTTTTGCACCAAGACTTGCAAGTTCCAACATCTCATCATAAGATATTTTTTCTAGTTTTTTAGCTTTTGGTTCAATTCTAGGATCTGTTGTATAAATACCATCAACATCAGTATAAATTTCACAAACATCAGCTTTTATAGCACCAGCAATTGCAACAGCAGATAAATCACTTCCACCTCGACCTAAAGTTGTAACTCTTGAACCATCAAGTGTAACTCCTTGAAATCCAGCAACTATAATAATATTTCCCTCACTTAAAGTATTTTTCATCTTTTGTGTATCTATTTTTTCTATTTTTTCTTTTGTGTGAGTATCTTTTGTCATAATTCCAGCTTCTCTGCCTGTCAGAGATATAGATGTGGAGCCAATACTAGTTAGAGCAAGAGACAAAGAAGTTGAAGTCACTTTCTCACCTGAGCATAAAAACATATCCATCTCTTTTAAAGCAGGAGTTTTTGTATAATATTGAGCATATTCTATTAACTTGTTTGTTTCACCGCTCATAGCAGAAACAATAGCTATAACATCATGACCCTCATCTCTTATCTTTTTAATAATCTGTGCAACATTTGCAATTCTATCAAGTGTTCCAACACTTGTTCCACCAAATTTTAAAACTTTTAACATCTAATTTACTTATCCTTTTTTTAAATATATCCCTCATCTTTAAAATACTTTAGAACTTGTTTGTAGACAGTTCTTTTAAAAAAAGTTATATGTTCATAAACTTCTTTTAAAGATACAAACTTATATTCACTAAACTCTGGGATTTCAGTGTTTATGTTTATTTTTGCATCTTTTTTTAATTTTACTAAATAGTATTTTTGTTTTTGACCATCATAAGGATACATCTTTTGAGCAATTACAGGAGGAAAAAGATAAGAGACCCAAGTTGGATATTCAGCTATTATTTCTATATCTTTTGTACCAATCTCTTCTTCAAGCTCCCTAAGAAGTGCTTCTTTTGTATTTTCTCCATCATCAATTCCACCTTGAGGAAACTGCCAAGCATTTGGAATATCAGTTCTTGAAGCAATAAAAATCTCACACTTCGCTGGATATTTAGATGATAAGATAATAGCTGCAACATTTGGTCTTAATTTTTTTTTCTCTTTTTCAATCACATTTTTATCAGTCATAAATATATTTTTCCTTATAATTAGGCGTTATTTTATAAAATATAGGATTAAAAATTGCTTTTATATATACATATTCCCTTTTGTGACAGCAAATGTTTTTACTGTGCATTTAACTCATATACAAATAAAAATAGTCAAAAAGAGGCATATATGAGAGCTTTAAAAATTGATTTAGAGTACAATTTAAAATATTTAAAAGATAAAGAGATAAAGTTAAATACCGTTTTTATAGGTGGTGGGACTCCATCAACTGTTGATGCTTCTTTATATGAAGATATTTTTAAATTAATAAATCCACATATTTTAGAAAATTGTGAAATTACAACTGAAGCAAACCCAAATAGTGCCACAAAAGAGTGGTTAGAAAAAATGTATAGTTTTGGAGTAAATAGAGTTAGCTTTGGAGTACAAAGTTTTGATGATGAGAAGTTAAAGTTCTTAGGTAGAAATCACAATAGACTTAATGCTATTAAAGCGATACAAAATGCAAAATGTATAGGCTTTAATAGTATTAATTGCGATATAATATATGGAGTTACAAATGATACTTTTGAGCTTTTAAAAAGAGATTTTGACACTTTAAAAGAGCTAGAAGTTGAACATTTAAGTGCATATAGTTTAATAATAGAAGAGGATACAAAATTCTTTTTAAATGAAAAAGAGCTTCAAAAAAGTAAAAAAAGCTTAAAAATTGATGATGAAGACTTAAGTTATGAAATATTTAACTACTTGAAAAGTATAGGCTTTAATCAATATGAGATAGCAAATTTTAGTACTAATGAAAAATTTGAATCAAAACATAACTATGGATATTGGTCTAAAGATGATTATATAGGAGTTGGAGCTGGAGCTGTTGCTTGTATTGAAAATAGAAGAATGTATAAGCAAAAAAATATAGAAAAATATATACAAAATCCAATTTATGAAGATATTGAAGAGTTAAGTAGTGATGATATAAAAGCTGAAAAAGTACTTTTAGGATTTAGATGTAAGTTCGGAGTTGATTTAAATATACTATCTTCTAAAGAGCTTAAAAAAGTAGATGATTTAGTAGTTGAAAATAGGGTTTGTATAAAAGAAAATAGGGTTTACAATAATAATTTTCTACTTGCAGATGAAATAGCGCTATATATTTTAGATTAAAAAAGAGGTAAAATGACAATAAAAGAGTGTGTAAAAAAATACACAGTATATTTAAAAAATATCACACATATTCCAGCAAAAGAGGTAGAGATATTAATCATGCATTTACTGGATAAAAATGTGATTTGGTTACATCTTAATTATGATAAAGCTTTTACAAAAGAGCTAGAATTAGAAAAATTGGTAAAAAAAAGAGCTACAAATTTTCCTTTAGAGTATATTATAAAAAAAGCCTCTTTTTATGGTGAACAATTTTTTACAGATGTGGATGTTTTAATTCCAAGACCAGAAACCGAGCTTTTAGTTGAAAATGCTTTTGAGATTTTAAAAGAGGTAAAAAATCAAGAAAAATCAATCAAGGTTCTTGAAATTGGAACAGGAAGTGGAATAATTTCTGTTATGCTAGCAACACTTTTAAAAGATAAAAATATAGATTTTATAGCTGTTGATATAAATCCAAAAGCTATAGAATTAGCAAGAAAAAATGCAAAAAAATTTGAAGTTTTAGAAAGAATAGATTTTAGACTTAGTAATTTATTTGAAAATGTAAAAGAGGATGATATTTTTATGCTTATTTCAAATCCACCGTACATTGCAAATGATTATAAATTACCAAAAAATGTAGAGTTTGAGCCATCTAATGCACTTTTTGGTGGAGTTGTAGGAGATGAGCTTTTGAAAAATATTATAGATGGAGCAAATAGTAGAAAGATTCCTTATGTGCTTTGTGAAATGGGATTTGATCAAAAAAAGAGTTTAGAAGAGTATTTTAAAGAGTTTAATGTAGAATTCTACTCTTTTTATAAAGATTATGAAAAATTTGATAGAGGATTTACTCTAAAATTTAAATAAAATGAATAATAATAAAGGATAAAAATATGTTTAAAGAGTTTCATATAGAGAATTTTGAGAATTCAAGTAAGCTTTTAGAAGAGCTTTTAAATAATAGTAGAGTTGAAGTTGAAAAACTTTTAGAAATTAAAAATAAAACTTATAAAAATTTTGTATTACCTTTTGCTGAAATAGGGGAGAAGATAAATGAATTTATAACTCCAATATTCCATTTAGATTCTGTAAAAAATTCAAAAATAACTTCTAAAGTATATGAAGAGTGCCTTCCTCTTATCTCAAAATATGAGAGTGAGATAAGTCAAAATGAGAATATTTATACATCTTTTAAAAATATACAGTCTAATGAAAAAAGTACTTTAAATAATATACAACTTAAAGTATTAGAAAACGAGATAAGAGATTTTGAATTATCAGGTTGTCAACTAGAAAATAATAAAAAACAAAGATTAGAAGAGATAGATTTAGCTTTGGCTGAACTATCACATAAATTTTCACAAAATATTTTAGAGGCAACAAACTCTTTTTCTCTTATAATTGAAAATTTTGAAGATGTAAAAGAGATACCAAAGTCGGATTTAGAATTAGCAAAATTTGAAGAAGATGGAAAAACTAAATATAAATTTACACTTCAAATGCCATCTTATATAGCTTATATGACTTATGGAACTTCTAGAGAAAAAAGAGAAGAACTATATAAAGCATATACAACAAGAGCACCACAAAATGGTGCGATTATAGAAAAAATTTTAGCTTTAAAAGATGAAAAAGTAAAAATATTAGGATTTAAAAACTATGCTTCATATTCATTGGCTACAAAAATGGCAAATAGTGAAGATGATGTTATAAACTTTTTGGAAGAGTTGGGAAATAAAGCAAAAGAAAAAGCAATGAAAGAGCTAGAAGAGATTAAACAAATAGCAAAAGAAGATGGTGTTGATGACTTTAGAGCAAGTGATATTAGTTTTTATAGTGAAAAATTAAAAAAAGCACAATATGATATTGATGAGGAGTATTATAGACCATACTTTGAGCAAAATAGTGTTTTAAATGGTTTTTTTACTGCTTTAAATGAGTTATTTGATATAGAGTTTAAATCTTCAAATGCATCTTCTTGGGATGAAAAAGTAAAAGTTTATGATATTCTTGAAAACAATAAAACAATAGCTAGAATATATATAGATTTAGAAGCAAGAGATGATAAAAGAGGTGGTGCTTGGATGAACAACTGGCACTCATATTACAAAGATTCAAATAACAATATAAATCTTCCAACAGCTTATATAGTAGGAAATTTTCCTCAATCAACAAAAGATATTCCATCTTTATTAAGGCATAGTGATGTAGTAACGCTTTTTCATGAAATGGGACATGCACTTCATCATCTTTTGAGTAAAGTTGAAGAACCAACTGTTAGTGGAATATCTGGAGTTGCTTGGGATGTTGTAGAGTTTCCATCTCAGTTTTTAGAGTATTTTTCTTACGATAGAGATATTTTAAAATTGTTTGCAAAGCATTATCAAACTGGTGAAGTTCTTGATGATGAGGCAATATCTAGATTAATAAAAGCAAAAAATTTCCAGTCATCAATGGCAACAGTTAGACAAATAGAGTTTGCTTTGTTTGACTTTAAACTTCATCAAAAACTATACAAAACTGAATTTGAGATTCAAGAGTTGTTAAATAGTATTAGGGATAAATTTTCTGTCATAAAAACACCAGAGTATAATAAGTTTCAAAATAGTTTTTCTCATATCTTTTCAGGTGGATATAGTGCAGGATATTACTCTTATAAGTGGGCTGAAGTACTTAGTGCAGATGCTTTTTATATGTTTTTGGATTCAAAAAATGTATTAAATAAAGAGTTGGGATTGAAATATAAAAATTGTGTACTTAGTTGTGGTGGAAGCGAAAATATGGATAAATTGTTTTTCGATTTTGCACAAAGAGAACCTAAAATTGACTCTCTTTTGAAAATAGATGGAATTATTTAGCTAAATTTTGTAATAATACCATTTCATAAAATTTTTATATAAGTAATAAAGGATTAAAGAATATGACAAATGCAGAAACTATTTTAAAACTAAACGAAGCTTTAACAAGCTTAATAAAGGCATATGAGGAGCTTCAAGGAGAGAATGGAGTTCTTAAGCAAAGAGTAAATGAGTTAGAAGATGAAGTTTTAAATCTAGAGTTGATAAAAGAGGATTTAGAGAAAAGTGTTAATGAGCTTAAGAGTAATACAGAGGAAGATAAAAATACTATTTATAGTATGCTTGGTCAAATTGAAGGAATATTAAATAAAACTACTTCTTCTATAGCTACAGTAGAAGAAACAAAATATGAAGAAGTAAAAAAGGTAGATGACAACAAAGCTTTTAATCCAGTTATTTCTCAAAATCTTTTAGACAACTCTTTTGATCATAAAAATGAAACAGAGTTAGAACCTGATAAAAAAGAGGAAGAAAATATCTTTGCTTATGAGCAAAACAGCACAAATATTTTAAATGAAGAGAATAGTTT
>RRZU013212555.1_pt1 | contig 10589 bp, 9 predicted proteins | sample 2165561 | NCBI WGS metagenome assembly RRZU01 (sample SAMN10456909, study PRJNA506462) | wastewater metagenome | isolation source: wastewater sludge | place: USA: Moscow, Idaho | reverse complement strand
CAAGCCGCAGGTGACGGTGATCGACTAGATCCAGACTCTGTGGTCGGAGCAACTCAGCTCCGCACCAGGATCGTTGGCTCAGGTGCGCGAGTGCGCCGCGCAGCTGACCCGTCTGGCCAAGCAGACGGGAATCACGGTCATTCTCGTCGGTCATGTCACGAAAGAAGGCGCGCTGGCCGGGCCGCGCGTGCTCGAGCACATTGTCGATACCGTGCTGTATTTCGAGGGCGATACGCATTCGAGCTTTCGCCTGATTCGCGCCGTAAAAAACCGCTATGGCGCGGTCAATGAAATCGGCGTTTTTGCCATGACCGACAAGGGTTTGAAAGGGGTGAGCAATCCTTCGGCGATGTTCCTCTCGCAGCACGGGCAAAACGTTCCCGGCTCGTGCGTACTGGTTACGCAGGAAGGAACAAGGCCGCTGCTCGTCGAGGTGCAGGCGCTTGTCGATCAGTCGCACGGCAACCCGCGGCGCTTGACCGTGGGCCTCGACGCGCAGCGGCTGGCCATGTTGCTCGCCGTGTTGCACCGCCACGCCGGGATCGTCTGCTTCGATCAGGACGTTTTTGTGAACGCTGTGGGCGGCGTCAAGATTACCGAGCCGGCGGCCGATCTTTCAGTGTTGCTGGCGATCGTATCTTCATTAAAAAACAAAGCTTTGCCGCAGAAACTTATAGTATTTGGGGAGGTTGGCCTGGCCGGTGAAATTCGCCCCGCCCCGCGTGGACAGGAGCGTCTCAAGGAGGCCGCTAAACTGGGGTTTTCGCGAGCGATGATCCCTGAAGCGAACAAACCCAAGCAGCCGATAGCCGGTATTGAGGTCATTGCGGTCCGGCGGGTTGAGGAGGCGGTGGAGCGCTTAAGGGAACTGGAGTAAGAAGGAGAGCGCTTGGGGAATTAGCAGTTTATGGACTCAATCCCATTCAGTTGTTCCCTATAATAGCGATGCGCGTTGTTTCCCAAAAACCAGTTCACTGGAAACGATATGAGATCTAATCTTCGCAGCGTTATCGCCCTCTGTTTGGCTATCACCGGCACATGCGCACTGGCACAAACCAACATTCCGGCATTCAACACCTACCTCACAGCTCCCTTTTTAACGGGTGAAAATACTGGATTGGCAGCCGATCTGGTGGAATATTTGAATGGCAAACTCAAAGGCAAGTACGTCATTACCCTAAAGAACGTACCGCGCGAGCGCCTGAATCAGGTAATCCTTGCCAGCCCTGACTTTAAAGGCATCGTTCTGTTCGCTAATCCGATATTTTTCGGTGACGTCGAAAAGCAAAAGTATTTCTGGACGGCAGCCATCATGGCCGACAAAAACGATGTGATTTCGCTACTGAGCAAAAAAATCGAATACAGCAACCCAGACTCCTTCAAAGATAAGCGGTTTGTCGGGATCAGAGGCCACAAATATGCAGGCCTTGAGGAGCGTTTCGGTATGGACATTAAACGTATTGATGTCTATACCGAGTCAACGTTGCTTAAAGCGATAGTCTTGGAACGGGCGGATGTCACGATAATGCCCGCCTCGACTTACAACTACATCATGAAAAAAAATGGCACAGAAGAAGGGATGATGGGGAAGCTGTATGTTTCCGCCACACCCCACCTCAAGTTTGATCGCTTTATGTTTGTTTCCTACAGTGATGTGGCATTGTCTAAAGAACTTTCTTCGGTAGCAAAAGAAATGGGAAGCGATCCCGCCTGGAAGGCGCTCCTTGCCAAATATGGCGTGGCGAACTGATATCGAAACGCAGGCGGAGTCAAAACAGTACGAAACGCGTACATTTATACGTTTGTAAAACGATTGTTCAACCGATGATCCCTTTCAGCTTTTCCCTGCGCATGCTGCGCCGCGATGCGCGTGCCGGGGAGTTGCGTTTACTGGTGGCGGCGCTGGTGGTGGCGGTGGCGGCCTTGACGGCAGTAGGTTTCTTTGCTGATCGGGTGCGTAGGGCGCTGGAGCAGGAGGCCAATCAGTTGCTGGGGGCGGATTTCTTGCTGATTGCCGATCATCCGTGGCCGGGCAAGGTGGCAGAAGAGGCGCTGTCGGCGGGCTTGGCGGTGGTCGAGACGCGTACTTTTCCGAGTATGGTGAGCTTGGGGCAGGGCGATGGCTTGCGCGCGCAGCTGGTCGAAATCAAGGCGGTATCCGAGGGCTACCCCTTGCGCGGGAGCTTGCGTATTGCGGCACAGCGCAATGCGGCCGATTCTCCGGCGCGTGGCATTCCGCTACCGGGCACCATCTGGATCGACGAACGGCTGGCTTCGGCGCTTTCGGTCGGCGTGGGCGATATGCTGGCCGTGGGGCAGCAGTCCTTGCAGGTTGCGGCCATCCTGACGCTGGAGCCGGATCGCGGGGTGAATTTTTTCAGCGTCGCCCCGCGCTTGTTGATGAACATCGCCGATCTTGAGGCGACGGGGTTGATTCTACCGGGTAGCCGGGTGACTTATCGCTTGTTGCTTTCCGGAGAACGTCAAAATATCAGTGACTTCCGTTCGCAAGTTGATAAACAACTTGAACGTGGCGAGCGCATAGAAGACGCGCAGAATGCCCGTCCGGAAATTCGCGTGGCGCTCGAACGGGCGCAAAAATTCCTCGGTCTTTCGGCGTTACTTACGGTGGTGCTGGCGGCGGTGGCGGTGGCGCTGGCTTCGCGCCGTTACATGCAGCGCCATCTCGATCCTTGTGCGGTGATGCGCTGCCTAGGGGCGACGCAGGCATTTTTGCTGCGTGTTTATCTGGCGCAGTTTGCCGTGCTTGGGCTGTTGTCAGCGCTGCTCGGGTGCGCGCTCGGCTATTTGGCGCACTTCGCTCTTTATGCCTGGCTTGCCCAGTTGCTTTCGACCCCCTTGCCACAACCGGGCTTGCTGCCTGCCTTGCAGGGCGGTGTCATCGGTGTTCTGCTTTTGCTCGGTTTCTCGTTGCCGCCTTTGCTTCAGCTCAAGCGGGTGTCGACCTTGCGGGTCTTGCGTCGCGAGTTTTCCAGCGGCACCTTGCCGCCCTGGCGCTTGATCGGGTCGTACGGCGTGGGGCTGGCTGTGCTGGCCGGCCTGATGTTCTGGGTGGCGGGTGAATGGCGGTTGGGCGCTTATGTGGTCGGTGGCTTCGCCTTGGCCATGGGGGCTTTTGCCTTGGTGGCGCGGCTGGCGATTCGTTTGGCCGCGCTCGGGCGTGGCGGGGCGCGGCTGCGGCGCGGGCCGGGTGGCGTCGGTTGGCGCTACGGGCTGGCCAGCCTTGAACGGCGCTCGGCAGCCTGTGTCGTGCAAATCGTGGCGCTGGCTTTGGGTTTTATGGCCTTGCTGCTGCTGACCGTGACGCGTAACGATTTGCTGGAGGCTTGGCAAAGGGCGATCCCGACTGATGCGCCGAACCGCTTTGTGGTGAATATCCAGCCTGAGCAGCTTTCAGCCGTACAGCAGCTTTTTGCTGACGCAGGGCTGGACGCCGAGTTCTCGCCGATGGTGCGCGGGCGCCTGGCCAAGGTGAATGGTTTGGCCGTCGGTCCGGCGGACTACGAGGACGATCGTGCCAAGCGTCTGATCGACCGCGAGTTCAATCTGTCGTACCGCATGGAGATGCCGGCAGGCAACGCAGTCACAGCCGGGCGCTGGTTCACAGCAGCGGAGCAGAACAGCGGCGTGGCTTCGGTTGAGGACGGGCTGGCCAAGACTTTGAATCTGAAGCTGGGTGATCGTCTGGAGTTTGTCGTCGCCGGTGAGCGTGTCGAAGTGCAAGTTGTTGGCTTGCGCAAGCTCAACTGGGATTCGATGCGGGTGAATTTCTTTGTGCTGACGCCGCCCTCGGTTCTGCAATCGTATCCGGCGAGCTGGATTACCAGTTTCTATCTGTTGCCGGAAAAGGCCGATTTTGTAAATCGTCTGGTCGGTGATTTTCCGAATCTGACGGTAATCGATGTGGCTGCCATCGTGCGGCAGCTGCGCGGCATCATGGATCAGGTGGCGCAGGCGGTGCAGTTCATCTTTTTATTCACGCTGCTTGCCGGGATCATCGTGCTTTATGCGGCATTGGCTTCGGCGGCCGAGGAGCGGCGTTATGAGCTGGCCGTGATGCGGGCGCTGGGAGCGAGAAGGGAGCAACTGCGGCGGGCGATGCTGGCGGAGTTTGCCGCGATTGGCGGTTTGGCCGGGCTGATCGCGTCTTTCGGTGCGATCGGTGTGGGCCAGTTGCTGGCCAGCAAGGCGTTTCAGTTCGAGGTGGCGTTGAATTTCTGGCTGCTGCCGGCCGCCATGCTGGCAGGGGCGGCGATTGTGATGGGCGCCGGCTGGTTTGCCGCGGCGCGCCTCATCAACGCGCCGCCGCTGGAGGCCTTACGCGCCGGTGGGTAGGTCTTCGCGACGCAGTATGAAGACGTTTTCATCGCCGGCACTGGTGTCCAGCCAGACGAAGGAAGTGTCGGGGAAGGCCATTTCCAGTGCCTCGCGGTTGTGGCCGATTTCAACAATCAGCAGTCCCTTGGGGCTTAGATGCCTGGCGGCTTGCTTGAGCAGGATGCGCGTAAAGTCTAGGCCATCCTCGCCGCTGGCCAGCGCCAGTTCCGGCTCGCGGCGGTATTCTTCGGGCAGCGCAGCCATTGATTCGGCGTTTACGTACGGCGGGTTGGAAATGATCACGTCGTAGACCTTGCCCTCTAGCGCCGCAAAAGCATTGGATTCGGTGAGGCGCAGACGCGCGGCCAGATCGTAGTCATCGACGTTGCGGCGGGCAACCATGAGCGCGTCGGGTGAAATATCGACGCCGTCGACTTTGGCTTCAGGAAAAGCGTGCGCGGCGAGGATGGCCAGACAGCCGGAGCCGGTGCACATGTCGAGCACGTTGCGAATGGCCCAGGGGTCTTCAACCCACGGGCTCAGTTGTTCGCGGAGCAATTCGGCAATGTGCGAGCGGGGAACAATGACGCGCTGATCAACATAAAAGCGGCAGTCGCCGAGCCAGGCTTCGTTGGTTAGATAGGCTGCCGGCAGGCGTTCGCTGATGCGGCGGCCGATGATTTCAAGCACGTCAGCGCGTTCGCTGCTGGTCAGACGGGCGTCCATAAAGGGCTCGAGGCGGTCGATCGGCAGGTGCAGAGTATGTAGCAGCAGGTATGCGGCTTCATCCCAGGCGTTGTCGCTGCCGTGGCCGAAAAATAGCCCGGCTTCGGTAAAGCGGCTGACACCAAAGCGCAGCATGTCGCGCAAGGTGGAGAGTTCGTTTTGGGCTTGTTCAAACATATCAGTTCAGTAGTTGTTCAAGAATACGGCGGTAAATGGAGGAAAGCTGCGTTAGCGCGTCGATTTCGACGCACTCGTTGATCTTGTGGATGCTGGCGTTGACCGGGCCGATCTCGATGACCTGCGGGCAAATCCCGGCGATAAAACGGCCATCTGAGGTGCCGCCGGTCGTCGAGAGTTCGGCCTTTATGCCTGTTTCCGCTTCGATTGCCGCGAGCGAGGCGTCGACCAAGGCGCCGCGGCCGGTGAGGAAGGGCTTGGCGCCGAGTGTCCAGGCGATGTCGTAGTTCAGCCCGTGCTGATCGAGAATCGCGCAGAATAGGGCTTTGAGGGTTTCCGGCGTGCTGGCGGTGGAAAAGCGGAAGTTGAAAAGAATTTCCACTGAGCCGGGGATGACGTTATTCGCCCCGGTTCCACCGTGGATATTGGAAATTTGCCACGTGGTCGGCGGAAAGAACTCGTTGCCTTGATCCCATTCTGTGCTCGCCAGTTCAGCAATGGCTGGCGCAACGAGGTGGATCGGGTTCTTGGCCAGATGCGGGTAGGCAATGTGCCCCTGGACGCCATGAACCGTGAGCTTGCCGGACAATGAGCCGCGCCGCCCATTTTTGACGGTATCGCCAAGTCGGTTGACAGCGGTCGGTTCTCCAACGATGCAGTAGTCGATCGATTCGCCGCGTGCTGCCAGCGTTTCGGTGACGGCAACGGTGCCATCGACGGCATCGCCTTCCTCGTCGGAAGTGAGCAGCAGGGCGATTGAACCTAGGTGCTGTGGATGGGCGCCTATAAAGGTTTCACTGGCCGTTACAAAAGCGGCGAGCGAGCCTTTCATGTCGGCCGCGCCACGCCCGTAAAGCAGGCCGTCGCGGCAGTTGGGCTGAAACGGATCACTTAGCCATTGATCAAGCGGGCCGGCAGGGACTACGTCGGTATGGCCGGCAAAGCAGAACAGCGGGCTGGTCGTTCCTTTGCGTGCCCAGAGGTTGCGCACACCGCCCCGGTCGAGTGTTTCACAGCTAAAACCAATGCGTTGCAGCCGTTCGGTAATGATCTCCATGCAGCCCCTGTCATCCGGCGTGACTGAGGGGCAGGAAATCAGTTGTTTGGCTAGGTCGAGCGTTGCGTCTGGGGGCATTTACTGCTCTTCTGGGGTATCGAGGCTGATGCTGAATTCCTTGAATGACGTACCGCCGTCGTCGGTTTCCGCGAAGTCCAGCGCTGCTTCGATGCTCAATTCGGGTTGCTGTGAGGTGTTGGTGATTTCGGAGTTGTTGATCAGCCAGGAGAGATTTGTTGGCGAATCGGAATTGGCCAGCGCCTCATCCAGGGTGATGACACCGCCCCGATAAAGCCGGAAAAGATCCTGTTCAAAGGTTTGCGAGCCGGGGGCCAGGCTCTGCTCCATAGCTTCCTTGATGGCGAGGATTTCGCCGCGCTCGATCAGCTCCTGCACGTGGCGGGTATTGAGCAGAATCTCGGCAGCGGGCGTACGTTTGCCGTCGGGCTTTTTGACCAGACGCTGTGAGACGATGGCTTTCAGACTGGCTGAGAGGTCGAGGTAGAGCGAGGTGCGGCTTTCCAGCGGGAAAAAGTTAATGACGCGGTTGAGTGCGTGATAGCTGTTATTGGCGTGCAGCGTAGCCAGGCACAGGTGCCCTGTTTGGGCGTAGGCAATGGCTGCCTGCATGGTTTCCCGGTCGCGGATTTCGCCAATCAGGATGCAGTCCGGTGCCTGCCGCATGGCGTTGCGCAAGGCAGGTTCCCAACCCAGCGTATCCATCCCGAGTTCGCGCTGGTTGACGATGGATTTTTTGTGTCGGAACAGGAATTCGATCGGGTCTTCGATGGTCAGGATGTGGCCGCTGCGGTTGGCGTTGCGGTGATCGAGCATCGAGGCGATGGTGGTCGATTTGCCGGAACCGGTTGAACCGACAATCAGAATGAGGCCGCGCTTTTCCATGATCAGGTCGGCAAGAATCGGCGGCAAACTCAATGAATCCAAGCCCGGAATATTGCCGAGGATGTAGCGCACGACAATCGAGATCGAGGCGCGCTGGCGGAAAATGTTGATGCGGAAGTTGCCGACACTGGGAACGCCGAAGGAGAGGTTCATCTCCATCGTTGCTTCAAACGTCTTGAGCTGATCGGGCGACATCAGTTCAAAAGCGATTTTCTCGATCATCGCCGAGTCCATGATCTGCTGATTGACGGGCATGGTATTGCCCTGAATCTTGATATGGATCGGGATGCCAGCGGAGATGAAAATGTCAGACGCCTGCTTTTCTGCCATCAACTGGAAGAGTTTGTCCAGAATCATAGTGTCTCCGCTGGTTATGAAGGATTGAGAGAAGGGTCAGTCGCCGCGCAGCAGGTCGTTGATACTGGTTTTGGAGCGGGTTTGTGCATCCACTTTTTTCACGATGACCGCACAGTACAGGCTGTGGCTGCCGTCTTTGGCGGGCAGGTTGCCGGAGACGACCACTGAACCCGGAGGAATGCGTCCATAGCTAACTTCGCCCGTTGCACGGTCGTAAATCTTTGTCGATTGGCCAATGTACACGCCCATCGAGATCACCGAGCCTTCGCCAACGATAACGCCTTCAACGACTTCCGAGCGAGCGCCGATGAAGCAGTTATCTTCAATGATCGTCGGGTTGGCTTGCAAAGGCTCGAGAACGCCGCCGATGCCGACGCCACCAGAGAGGTGTACGTTTTTGCCGATCTGCGCGCAGGAGCCAACCGTTGCCCACGTGTCGACCATCGTGCCTTCGTCGACATAGGCGCCGATATTGACGTACGAGGGCATCAGTACCACGTTGCGGCCGATGAACGAGCCACGGCGTGCGGTGGCTGGCGGCACCACGCGGAAACCGCCACGGGCGAATTTTTCGGCGTCGTAGTTGGCGAATTTGGTCGGCACTTTGTCGTAGAAGCGCATTGCGCCGCTGTCCATTGGCTGATTGTCTTCAAGGCGGAAGGAAAGCAGGACGGCCTTTTTGAGCCACTGGTGGGTGACCCATTCGCCGTTGATTTTCTCGGCCACGCGCAGGCGACCTTCGTCAAGCTCGTTCAGGATCAGGCCAACGGCTTCGCCGACTTTGGCAGGGGTCGTGCCCGGTTGCAATGAAGCACGGTCTTCCCACGCTTCTTCGATAATCTGTTGGTATTGCTGCATGGTGTGTGTCCTAGAGTTTTGAAACAAATTGTTGAATACGGTCTGTCGCTTCAAGGCATTTGGCAATCTCGGCAACCAAGGCAATGCGCACAAAACCGGCGCCCGGATTCACGCCTCTGGCCTCGCGGGCGAGGAAGCTGCCCGGCAGAACAACCACATTATAGTCGGCGACCAGCGCCCGAGCGAATTCCGTATCGGAAAGACCGAGCTGATTAACGCGCGCCCAGAGGTAGAAGCTGGCGTCGGGCATTGCAGTTCCGAGCAGGCCGGACAGCTTTGGTGTAATCGCTTCGAATTTTTCACGATACAGGCGGCGATTGGCGATGACATGCGCTTCGTCGTCCCATGCGGCAATACTCGCCGATTGCACTACGGGACTCATGGCACAGCCGTGGTAGGTGCGATAGAGCAGGAAGAGTTTTAGGATCGCTGCATCGCCAGCGACAAAGCCCGAACGCATGCCAGGGACGTTGGAGCGTTTGGAGAGGCTGGAGAGCATGACCAGGCGGTCGAAGTTGCGGCCGAGCATTTTTGCCGCCTGCATGCCACCCAGCGGCGGATTGGCTTCGTCGAAAAAAACCTCGGAGTAGCACTCGTCGGAGGCGATGATGAAACCGTATTTATCGGACAGCGCGAAGAGCTTCTTCCAGTCGTCCAGATTGAGCACCTTGCCCGTTGGGTTGGCCGGCGAGCAGACGAACATCAGTTGCACGCGACGCCATTCTTCTTCACTCAGGCTGTCGTAGTCGAATGCGAAGTTGTCTTCTGGCAAGGTGTTGAGGAAGCGCAGATCGGCGCCGGCGAGGTAGGACGAGCCTTCGTAGATCTGGTAAAACGGGTTGGGGCTGACGACCAGCGGCACATAGCCTTTCGAGGCATCAACGACCGTTTGCGTCAGGGCAAACAGTGCTTCGCGGGAGCCGTTGACCGGGATGATTTGTGTCTCTGGGTTAATTTCGGCAAGACCGTAGCGACGTCCCATCCAGTTAGCAATCGCTTTGCGCAAGGCGGGAACGCCCAGCGTGGTAGGATAGTTCGACAAGCCGTTCAATCCCGTGATCAAGGCTTCCTTGATGAAGGTGGGCGTTTCGTGTTGCGGCTCACCGATGGAGAGCTTGATTTCGTTCAGCTGCGGATTGGGGGCAACGCCCGCAAAGAGTTGGCGTAATTTTTCAAACGGGTAGGGATGCAGTTTGGCGAGATTCGGATTCACGGTTTTTAGTGTGGTTAGATTGAGCGTCTGATTATAAGGGGCATCGCCCGATGGCGGAAAGACAGGAAAGCGGGAAAGAAGGTATCTCCGATAAACGCGAAACGCATCTGGCCGTTCTGTCTTTGTTTGGCAGCGCCCTGATTTGGGGTTTGATCTGGTATCCCTATCGGCTTCTGCGCGATGCCGGGATTCACGGCATCGTCTCGTCTTCGGTAACTTGCGCAATTGCTTTTGCATTGGGGCTATTGTTTTTCAGGCGTTCGTTTTCGCGTTTTACGCCATCGTGGGCGCTGCTCTTGCTGGCATTGAGCTCCGGGGGTTGCAACTTGGGTTATGTTCTTGCGACCCTGACTGGCGATGTGCTGCGCGTGCTCTTGCTGTTCTACCTGGCGCCGTTGTGGACGGTGTTGTTTGCGTGGATTTTGTTGGGCGAGCGGCTTAGTCGTTTTGGCGCTTACATTATTGCCTTGTCCTTGGCCGGCGCATTGATCATGCTCTGGCATCCGCATATTGGCTTGCCTGTCCCCCGCGACAGTGCAGATTGGCTGGGTCTTGGTGCAGGGATCAGCTTTGCATTGTTCAACGTGCTGTCACGGCAGGCGGCGGATGTCAGTATCGAGATTAAGTCGATGAGCGCCTTTTTTGGTGTTGTGGTCGTTGGTGGGGGGCTGGTCTTGTTGGGGTTTGCGCCGGCGCAGATACCCTCAGTCTTCTCTGTCTGGGCGATGCTGGTGGCGATTGGAGCTGTTCTGGTGGGAGCCAGTCTTATTGCCCAGTATGGCCTGGCAAGGGTAGCTTCCAATCGGGCCATCGTCATCATGCTTTCGGAGGTCGGCTTTGCCGCGCTGGCCTCGTGGTTGCTTGCCAACGAGGTGCCGGCGTTACGCGACTGGATTGGCGGCGCGATGATTCTCGCGGCCAGCCTGCTTTCGGCGAAGTCCAAAAACTAGGGGAACTATT
>RRZU012665717.1_pt1 | contig 10589 bp, 12 predicted proteins | sample 2165561 | NCBI WGS metagenome assembly RRZU01 (sample SAMN10456909, study PRJNA506462) | wastewater metagenome | isolation source: wastewater sludge | place: USA: Moscow, Idaho | reverse complement strand
TCGTTGGTGGAGACGGCCAAGCGATTGGGCCGCTGCCCGCAGGAGTGGCTGAGGGCAGTTGTCAGGTCCTGCATCGAGAAAACCGACTACCCGTTCCCGGAGGAGTTGGTGCTGTCAACACCGTCCCGGTGAACGGTTACAATCGTGGCGCCATAAGACAGCACAACATCACCAGAAATCTCTTTTTCATTAGATTGCAATCAGGAACCTTTCAATGAAGATCCTTGTGACCGGCGGCGCCGGTTTTATCGGCTCGGCTGTGGTGCGCCATATCATCCGGGATACCAACGACTCAGTTATCAACCTCGATAAACTCACCTATGCGGGCAACCTGGAATCCTTGGCCTCTGTTGCAAACAGTGAACGTTATGCCTTTGAGCAGGTGGATATCTGCAACCGTGCCGAACTGGATCGAGTGTTTGCTCAGCACCAGCCGGACGCCGTGATGCACCTGGCGGCCGAGAGCCACGTTGATCGCTCTATCACTGGGCCGGCGGCGTTTATCGAGACCAATATCGTCGGCACCTATATGCTGCTTGAGGCGGCACGTGCCTATTGGAATGGTCTGGACGAGGTACGCAAGGCGGCTTTTCGCTTCCATCACATCTCCACCGACGAGGTGTACGGGGACTTGCCCCATCCGGATGAAGTCAGCGGCGACGACCCGCTGCCGCTCTTTACCGAGACGACTCCCTATGCACCGAGCAGCCCCTATTCCGCTTCCAAGGCGTCGAGCGATCATCTGGTGCGCGCCTGGCGCCGAACCTATGGCCTGCCGACCCTGGTCACGAACTGCTCCAACAACTATGGCCCCTATCACTTTCCCGAGAAGCTGATCCCGTTAGTTATCCTCAACGCCCTGGATGGCAAGCCGCTGCCTGTGTATGGCAAGGGCGATCAGATCCGGGATTGGCTCTATGTGGAAGATCATGCTCGGGCGCTCTACAAGGTGGTCACCACGGGCGTGGTAGGGGAGACCTACAACATCGGCGGGCACAATGAGAAGCAAAATCTGGAGGTGGTGCATACCATCTGCGATCTGCTTGACGAGATGGTGCCTAAAGCCTGCTCCTATCGGGAACAGATCACCTATGTCGCCGATCGCCCTGGCCACGACCGCCGCTATGCCATTGACGCCAGCAAGATGAGCTCCGAGCTCGATTGGCAGCCGCAAGAAACCTTCGAATCCGGGATCCGCAAGACGGTACAGTGGTATCTGGATAACCAGCAGTGGGTGGGCAACGTCAAGAGCGGTGCTTATCAATCCTGGATCGAGCAGAACTATGGGGAGCGTAGCTGATGCATATCCTGTTGTTTGGCAAAAACGGTCAGGTGGGTTGGGAGTTGCAGCGCTCGCTCGCTCCATTGGGCCGTATCACCGCCGTCGACTTCGACTCCACCGACTATTGCGGCGACTTTAGTAACCCGGCGGGGGTGGCCGAAACGGTACGGCTAGTCAAACCGGATGTGATCGTGAACGCGGCGGCGCATACGGCGGTCGACAAGGCCGAGAGCGAGCGTGAGTTTGCCGAGCTGCTCAATGCCACCAGCGTGGCTGCGATTGCCAGAGAAGCCCAAGTGCTGGGCGCCTGGCTGGTACACTACTCCACCGATTATGTATTCGATGGCAGTGGCGAACGTCCCTGGGTTGAAACCGATGCGACGGCCCCGCTCAACGTCTATGGTGAGACCAAGCTGGCAGGAGAACAGGCGGCAGCACTCTGCTCCCGTCATCTTATCTTCCGCACCAGCTGGGTCTATGCCGCCCGTGGCGCCAACTTCGCCAAGACCATGCTGCGTTTTGGTAAAGAGCGCAGCGAGATGTCGGTCATCAACGATCAATTCGGCGCACCGACCGGGGCCGAGCTGCTGGCCGATTGCACGGCTCACGCGATCCGTGTTGCGCAAGCGAGGCCGCAAGTTGCCGGGCTCTATCATCTGATTGCCTCGGGTACCACCACCTGGTTTGACTATGCACAGCTGGTGTTTAGCAAGGCCAAAGAGGCAGGGGGCGAGCTTGCGGTCACATGTGTCAATGCGGTACCGACCAGCGCCTTCCCCACCCCCGCCAAGCGTCCTCATAACTCGCGACTCGATACGACCAAGTTCCAGCAAACTTTTGATCTGGTGCTGCCAGATTGGAGCGTGGGTGTGGAGCGGATGTTGACCGAGATCCTCGGCACATAGGGATCAATGTCGCCGCACTCAGTGAATGTACAGCTGACTGATAGGGATAAAAGTGACTGGGTGGCAGCAGGCCCCCCTCATCTCGCAATTAAATAGAAGAAATTGAGCACCATGACCCAACGTAAAGGCATTATTCTGGCCGGAGGCTCCGGCACCCGTCTCTATCCTGTCACCATGGCCGTGAGCAAGCAGCTGCTGCCTATTTACGACAAGCCGATGATCTACTATCCGCTGAGCACCCTGATGCTGGCTGGCATTCGTGACATCCTCATCATCAGCACACCGCAAGATACTCCCAGATTCGAACAGTTGCTGGGTGATGGCAGCCAATGGGGCTTGAACCTGCAATACAAGGTGCAGCCGAGCCCGGACGGGTTGGCTCAAGCCTTTATTCTGGGAGAGGAGTTCATCGGCTCAGACCCCTGTGCTCTCGTGTTGGGCGACAACATCTTCTATGGCCATGACTTGCAGAAACAGCTGGAGGCGGCAGCAGCCAAAGAGAGCGGTGCCACCGTCTTTGCTTATCACGTACATGACCCTGAGCGTTACGGGGTAGTGGAATTTGATGAACAGGGAACAGCTATCTCCTTGGAAGAAAAGCCGCTAGAGCCAAAGAGCAATTACGCCGTTACTGGCCTCTATTTCTACGACAACAGTGTGGTGGAGATCGCCAAAGGCCTGAAGCCTTCGGCGCGCGGTGAATTGGAGATCACCGATGTGAACCGTATCTACCTGGAGCAAGGCAATCTGTCGGTGGCGATGATGGGCCGCGGTTATGCCTGGCTCGATACTGGTACCCATGAGAGCCTGATTGAAGCGAGCAACTTTATTCAGACCATTGAGACCCGTCAGGGATTGAAAGTCGCGTGTCCGGAAGAGATTGCCTATCGCAAGAAGTTCATTGACGCAGAGCAAGTGAAAAGCCTGGCGGCGCCACTTGCGAAGAATGCCTATGGCCAGTATCTGCTAAAGCTCATCGCCAGAGCCTGACGTACTCAATAGATATGCAGGCTTTGGTTCATGTCTCTCTAGCATCATAACGTGTGGGTAATCCAATGAATGTAATTAAGGCTTCTATTCCTGACGTGCTCATCTTTGAGCCGCGTGTATTTGGTGATGACAGAGGTTTCTTCTTCGAAAGTTTCAATCAAAGAGTCTTTGAAGAGGCGGTCGGGCGTGCGGTGGAGTTTGTCCAGGATAACCACTCACGCTCGAGTCAGGGCGTGCTGCGTGGGCTCCATTATCAGATGGCCCCGCATGCACAAGGGAAATTGGTGCGTTGTGTCGCCGGTGAAGTGTTTGATGTCGCGGTGGATATCCGAAAAGACTCGCCAACCTTTGGGCAATGGGTGGGTGTTAACCTCAGCGCACAAAACAAGCGACAGTTGTGGATCCCGGAAGGGTTTGCCCATGGTTTTCTCACTCTGAGTGAACACGCCGAGTTTCTCTACAAGACCACCGATTACTATCAGCCCACCGCTGAACGCAGCATCTTGTGGAACGATGCCACCTTGGCCATTGCCTGGCCCGAGATCGCGACGTCTCCAACCCTGTCGCCCAAAGATGCGCTTGCTGCTGCGTTCAATGACGCGGAGCTCTGTTGATGATTGCGCTCTTCGGGTCTGCTCTTGAACACAAGTCGCTTATCCGTGATTTGGTGATCAGAGACATTAGTGCCCGCTATAAGGGAACACTGTTAGGCATGGTGTGGGCATTACTCAATCCCTTGTTAATGCTTGGACTCTATACCTTCTTCTTTACCCTGATCCTCAAATCGAAGTGGGGCGTTGGCGATACGCAGGCTAACTATGGTCTGATGTTATTCTGCGGATTGATTGTCCACGGGTGGATGGCTGAGGTCCTATCCAGGTCCCCGGATTTACTGTCGTCCAACCGGAACTATGTAAAAAAGGTCGTCTTCCCGTTAGACACCCTGGTGTGGATCACCGTTCTTTCCTCTCTCTTCCAGGTATTTCTCAGTCTCGTCTTGCTGTGTCTGTTGGCATTACTCATGGGCAACGGTCTATCCTGGACGTTCTTTTTATTGCCGTTAGTACTGCTGCCACTATTTGCTCTGCTATTGGGGTTAGGATGGTTTGTTGCCTCTCTGGCCGTCTATTTTCGTGATATTGGCCAGTTTATGGGGAGTTTCCTGACGCTGCTGCTCTTTACCAGTACCGCGTTTTTCTCCCTGGAAACAGCCCCAGAGGTGATCCGCTCATTTCTCCTCTTTAACCCACTGACCATCATCATGGACTCGCTACGGGATGTACTGATCTTGCATCGACAGCCCGATTGGCGCTTGCTGGCTGTGCATGCGGTCGTCTCTTTCTCTGTGATGTGGCTTGGATACCGCTGGTTTAATAAAACCAAGGCCGGATTTGCCGATGTTTTGTAGGACGTGTCATGAAGATTGGTGAGAGACTGATCGCCAAAGGGGCGATCGGGCGCGAAGACTTAGAGCGAGCCCTGGAAGTACAACGTCAGGCCGGTGGACGCTTGGGCTCCATTCTGGTCAGGATGGGGGCTGTCTCTGAAGATGCGGTATTGCGATCGCTGTCAGAGCAGTTGGGCTATCCCTGTGTCGAGCCTGCCCACATGCCGGCCCCCTTGGATATCTATCAATGCCTGCTGCCTCTGCCAGTCAGGCTGGAGTGGTGGCTCGATAACGATGCCCTGTTGTGGGAGGTGGACGGTCAGCTGCAGCTGGTTGCAAAAGACCCGTTAGAGACGCAGCTGCAGGATCTCATCGCCTATCTGTTTGCGGGGCGCCCGGTGCAGTACTGGCTGGCTCGAACCCAGGACATCGACACCCTGGTGGACCAAGTCAGGCGTGAGAGTGCCGTCACCGACCTGTTCAGTAACAGCGAGCATTCGTTACAGGCGTTGATCGAAGAGGCGCCGGTCGTGGAGCTGGTCAATAACCTGCTGGCACAGGCTGTCGACAGCGGTGCATCCGATATTCACGTTGAGCCCGAAGAGCTGCGCTTCACGGTACGCATGCGGGTCGACGGCGTGCTTCATACTCATATGGTGCAACCGGCCGAGCGCTATCCGGCGATAGGGTCACGGATCAAGCTGATTGCCGGATTGGATATTGCCGAGAAGCGCTTGCCACAGGATGGCCGTATCACCTTGCGCCTGAGTGGCCAGGATATGGATATCCGTGTTTCGACGGCACCGGGTGTTCATGGTGAGTCGATCGTGATGCGTCTGCTGCCCAAGAACAGGGGAACGCTGTCGCTGGAAAAACTCGGGTTTGAGCCTGACCATCTCAGTTTGCTGCACAGCTGGTTGGCGTGTCCCAACGGGATCGTGTTGGTCACAGGCCCGACGGGCTCCGGTAAATCCACCACGCTCTACGCCGCGCTCGAAGCCATGCGCGATGGCAGCAACAAGATCATCACGGTAGAAGACCCTGTTGAGTATCAAGTCTCGGGTGTGACCCAGATCCAGGCGCACAACGAGATTGGTTACACCTTTTCCCGTGCACTGCGTGCCATCTTACGTCAAGACCCCGACACCATCATGATCGGTGAGATCCGGGACCTGGATACGGCGCAGATTGCCATCCAGTCAGCCCTGACGGGTCACTTGGTGCTCTCTACCTTGCACACCAACGATGCCGCTTCTGCCTTTACCCGATTGGTTGACATGGGGCTCGAGCCCTTCCTGGTGGCGGCGTCGGTGCGTGGTGTTCAGGCACAGCGGCTGGTCCGTCGCCTCTGTGAGCAGTGTGCCGTCGAGGACGACCATCCGCTCTTGCCACAGGGGTGGTCAAGCAGCCAACCGGCGTTTGCTGCCGCCAATTGGAAGAAGGCGGTGGGATGCCCGCACTGTCATCACACCGGCTATCGCGGGCGGTTGGGGATCTATGAGCTCGTTGCCCTGGACGGTGAGTTGCAACAGCTGGTCAACCGGCAGGCCCCCTTGCAGGAGATCAAGTCGCTGATCCGGCAACAAGGCCAGCGGACACTGTTTGAAGATGGTCTGATCAAGGCCAGCAGGGGATTAACCAGCATTGAAGAGGTGATGCGGGTCGCCTATGTGGAACACGACTGATGATTTTCCGATATGAAGGCGTAGACGCGCAGGGCAACAGCCTGAAGGGAGAGCTGGACGCAGTCCATCGTCATGCGGCACTGCGCCAGCTCAGTGACAAGGGGGTCATCGTCATTGAGCTCAGCGAGCTGGCGGCCGTGGCGCGCGCGCCCTGGTTTACCCCTCGCCTGACGCGTGCTCAGTTGCTGCAGGCTCTGCATGAGTTGACCACCCTGATCACCTCAGGAGTGACCCTCTCCGAGGGGATCGATGCGCTGATTGAAGGGGGACACCATCCTCAAATTGAGCAGGCATTTCGCACCATGGGCAGGGCTTTGCAGCAGGGGGAGAGTTTTTCCGCCGCCCTTGCCCAGAGCAAGCTACCGCTGCCCGACTACCTGTTTCATCTGGTGAGGGCGGGTGAAGCCACCGGCGAGTTGGGTGAGGCGCTGAGCCGAGCCTTGGAGAAAATGCAGTTTGACCAACGCACCGGCAATGAACTGCGTAATGCCCTGACCTATCCCATCGTGCTGGTGCTGGCAGGCCTGTCGGCGGTCGTGTTGATGTTTGCCGTGGTGGTGCCGAAATTCACCGGCATGTTGGGCCACGGTAAGGTGACGCTGCCCTGGTTGGCCGACATGGTGCTCTCGACGGGGGAGTGGTTTAACGCCAACTGGGATCTATTGCTCATCGCACTCACTCTCTGTGTGGCAGGTCTTGCCTTGGCGCTGCGCTCGCGCGATGTACGCCAGCGTCTGCTCAACGGCGTGTCACGCCTGCCCGTGGTGGGGGAATGGCTCTACCAGAGCGATGTCGCAAGCTGGTCTTATACCCTGGCAGCCATGCTGGGATCCCGGGTCGAGTTACTGCAGGCACTCGAGTTATCGCGCGGCTCTTTTCGTATCCCGTTTCGCCAGCGTGGGATGGGGGAGGTGATCCGCCTGGTGCGCTCGGGCAAGAGCCTGTCGGAGGCTCTCGCCGAGACCCGGCTGATCGCTCGCTCCGGGGTCAATCTGGTGCGGGTCGGTGAGAAGAGTGGCCGCCTTGCCGAGATGTTCTCCTCGCTGGCCGCCATGTATGAAGAGAACAGCAAGAACCGCATCAAGAAGGTGCTTGCGTTGATCGAGCCCCTTGCCATTCTGCTGATTGGCTCTATCATCGGCGTCATTATTCTTGGCATCATCCTGGCCATCACCAGTGTGAATGAGATGGCCGTCTAGTTAATCTGAGGACTCTCCATGCAATCCCAACGTTTCTCCCGCCATCAAGGCGGTTTTACCCTGATCGAGCTCTTGGTCGTGCTGGTTATTCTGGGCATGCTGGCCGGTTTGGTGGGCCCGCGCCTCTTCTCCAACGTGGATAAATCCAAAGTCAAGACGGCAGAGACTCAGGTCAAGATGCTGCGCGGGGCCTTGCAAAGCTATCGCCTGGATGTGGGGAGTTATCCCACTACAGAGCAGGGCCTCGTCTCTCTGATGAAGGCTCCTGCCGATGTGCCGAGCTGGCAGGGACCCTATCTGGAAGATCAACTGCCCAAAGATCCCTGGGGCCGTGACTACGTCTACAAGAGCCCAGTCAGCAACCTGCAAGGTTTCGCCCTCTACTCCCTCGGTGCCGATGGCAAGGAAGGGGGGGACGGTATGGATGCAGAAGTCGGCATATTGGAGAAGTAAGCATGCCGCAACGGGGTTTTACCCTGCTTGAGCTGCTTGTGGTACTGGTGCTGGTGGGCATGATAACGGGGATGGTTGGTCCCCGTTTTATCGATCTCGCCGAACGTCTGCGTCATCGCAATGAGTGGCAGACACTGCAGCAACGCATCAATGGTTTGCCAATGGAAGTGCAACTGACCGGACGACCCATGGCGTTGCAGGCGTTGCCATTGACACTACCGGCTGGCTGGCAGCTCAAAACGGAGCGACCGGTACGCTATCTGCCCAATGGCGTTTGCCTCGGCGGGCAATTGCAGCTGCTGCAAGGCGACGAAGTGAAGCGTCGGATCGCGCTCACTCCTCCCTATTGCCAATGGGAGGGCCGGGCATGGTGAAGCAGCAAGGTTTTTCGTTGCTCGAGGCCATCGTCGCCTTGACCATACTGGCCGGTGCATCGATGGCGCTGTTTGGGTGGATTGGTGCGAGTATCAATCAGCTGCAACGAGCAGAACAGTACACCAAGATTGCCCCGGCAGTGGATAGTTGCGTTTCTTTTTTGAGCAGAGCCAATCTCTCGGCCCAGTCGACCGGTGTGTGTGAATATTCCGGTGTTACGATTCGTTGGCAGAGTTCATCGATAGAGATGAATGCCACAAAAATGGGTGAGATGGGCGGAAGCAACTTCTTTGTGAGTCTGTATGAAGTTGCTCTTACCCCTTCCATCGGTTCGCGTACCTACCAGAGTTATTCTACTCGGATCGTTAACTTTGAACTGAAGCCCGGAGTAGGGGATGTCATGAATGCGTTTTAATCCAAATTTGCAACGAGGCTTAACTCTATTAGAGCTCTTGGTCACGATGGCAATCCTTGGGTTGGTAACTGCGTTGTTGTTCCAAGGTTTAAACAGTGCATTGGTGACCTATCAGCGTGTGCAAAGTCGCCAGTGGACCGAAATGCCAGTGTATTTATCTAACAAATGGTTACAAAGTTCACTGGCAGGTGTTCAGGTCGACAGCAATGAAGAACGTCAGTTTTTAGGCTCATCGCAGACGATTAAAGCGGTCAGTCACACACCATTAGTCGGTGACAGTGGTGAGACTCAACCAATTGAATGGCGCTTATCGAAAGATAGCAACAATAAGCTCGTCCTGTCTTATTCTCAGATTGGGTTGGAATGGCCAATCATGAGGTGGCCAGAGGGTTCCGAGGGTGAGTTTTCTTATTATTTCAAAGGTGAGGCCTCTACCCGATGGCCTGCAATAACATCACCACCACATAATTCATACCTGAAAAAGCCGGATGCAATATCGCTAAAAGTAGTGAACGGGGGGGCGATATTGTTTGAGATTCTTGTAGATATGCCGAACCGAACCTACCCCAGAGGGGACTATCGTGATCTCTAACGCTCGGCTTGAACATGAAAAAATGGAAAGAAGCAGCAGAAGGGATGATGGTTTTGTCCTCATTTCTGTGCTTGGACTATTAATTGTACTTTCATTAGTTGCGGCATTTGTTAGTGCATATAGTCAACAGCGTATCGAGGTAGCCGAAAAGATAAAGCAGGACATCCAATTAAGACTGGATGAAAAGGCAACCCTGTCGACCTTGCTTCATTTGTTCTCTACAAGGCAACCAACATATGGTTCTTTGAAACTTCAGGAGTCTGCATCGCCCACCATGATGAATACTGATGGGCTACTTATGGCGCTTGATAATAGAGTTTATCAAGGCATAGGGGCGATTCAATTTTCATTGGCGGATGAGAGCAGTCTGTTGGGGCTCATTGACCCTGACAGAGATCGTTGGACTGCCTATTTACAGTCAATCGATGTGAACTTTTCCGTCGCTAATAATTTTCTTGATCAACTCCAGGACTATACAGATAAAGATGATCTGAGACGATTAAATGGCGCTGTGGAAAGTGACTATGTCAATGCGGGAATGACGTTGCCTTCACATCGTTTCATGGTTTCACCTGGGCAAGTTTTCAACTTGTTGAGTGCGCCACAATGGAAGGGGTGGTTACATGCATCAATGCCCTATATCACAGAAACATCTGGGCAGGTCATCAACTTAAATACCATGCCTAGAGCATTACTTGCCACTCTTCCTGGTATTGGAGATGAGCTGGCGAAGCAGATCGTGACGGAAAGAGAAAAAAAACCATTTCAGAATCTACCAGATGCAAATCAGCGATTGGGAGCGATTTTACCTCTGGATGCACTTTCAACAAGATTCTATTTCGATAACTATATTCGAGTGATTTTTCGTCGCTCGGATATGCAATGCAGACAACAGCGATGGGTTGGGATATCATTATCGCCTGATTCTATCGTAGTGCCTTGGGAAGTCAGTTATGCTTTCGATTACACGGATAACCAACCATGTCAGGCATCTTCAAAGCTGGATTTTAAACCATTTTTCCACTAGGCAATGGTTGGTCACTCGGTCTCAGATTGATGAGGTTCAATTACCTGGATTACGTTCAAGAGTGATCGTCTGTCGCTCGCTGTCCCTCTATTATCATCTGGATTTTTCGAAGGTGCCCACGGCCAAGCGTGGGAAGGCATTGAACCAGAGAGTTGAGCTAATAACCCCATTTCAGGAAACGGGCTTTTATGCCATCTGGAAAGGTGCCAGTGCTATGGTGTGGCTCTGGGATAAATCTGCGCTCTTAGCTCGTTTGCCTGAGGCCGCCACGATTCCTTG
>RRZU012214950.1_pt1 | contig 10589 bp, 10 predicted proteins | sample 2165561 | NCBI WGS metagenome assembly RRZU01 (sample SAMN10456909, study PRJNA506462) | wastewater metagenome | isolation source: wastewater sludge | place: USA: Moscow, Idaho | reverse complement strand
TACCCATATTATGGAGGCGGTTATGTTTCTAATGTTGGTGGCAATCCTCGTGGCTTGACAGGATATCGTACATGGGGTGGTATGAATGAAAATAATAATAGATCATCAGATTCACGTACCTTTGGGTCTCGTGATGCAAAATATAACACCTATTCAAATAGAAGCAGAAGCAATCGTTCTTTTGGCAACCGTACGTATAATGAACCGTCTTACTCTACTCGAAGCAGTAACTTTGGAAATGCTGGAGGCTTTGGCGGCGGTCATGTTGGCGGAAGTACTGGAGGCTTTGGCGGCGGTCATGTTGGCGGAGGCTTTGGTGGTGGTCATTTTGGTGGTGGTCACAGGTAATGCAAGCATATTTTTTATAATGATAAGATATATAATGAAATTATGAAAAAGAGATATTTATATTTGGCAGCTTTGGGACTTATAGTAATCCCGGCTGCTGCTCAAGAAACCTATCAGAGCGAGAAGCTGATTGAAAATGATCTGAATGGTACTGCTCGTTATGTTGGTATGGGTGGTGCAATGGAAGCTTTAGGTGCTGATATCTCTACCATCAGCAGTAACCCTGCAGGTATTGGTCTCTTTCGTAGTTCACAGGTAGCACTTTCTGGAGGACTCGTTGTACAGGGTAGTGCAAAAACGAGTTTGAACTATGACAATACTGATATAAGTATTAAGGGACATAAGAATAATGCTAGTTTTGACCAGATAGGTTTTGTGTGGGCTCACCGTACAGGGAACCGTTCTTTTTTGAATTTCGCTTTTAATTATCATAAGGGGCAGAATTTTGATCAGATTCTCTCAACAGCCGGCAGCCTTATAGGTCAGGTGAATAATAATACTATTTATGCTTCACAGAATAAGCTTTCAGCTTTGAAGTATAATAATAATGCTACTGATTCCTGGCAGACTAATGCTTTGGATGCAGCCTATATAGGTAATACCAGCAATCCGGGGATGTTGAGCATTGTTAATGGAGTTGCTGATTACCTTGATGGCAAGTCTTATCTTTTTGGGCAATATCAGCATGGTTATATAGGCAATTATGATTTTAATATCAGTGGAAATATTAATGACCGTGTTTATCTTGGTGTAACTTTTGGCATTCAAGATGTACATTATCATAGCAACTCTTTTTATACAGAGAATTTGGAAAATAGTCAGTATAGTAATTCCTTTGAATCACTGCGTATTACAGGCACAGGTTTTGATGCTAAGTTTGGTGCTATTTTTCGTCCCATTGCTGATTCACCTTTTCGTATAGGACTGTATGTGAATACACCTATATTTTATGATCTTAGTTTAAGTGCATCCAGTGATGTTGATATGGGATTTATTTCGAATCCTGATAATACAGCATCAAGAGGAAATGATGCGGATTATGATTATAAAATCAATACACCGTGGAAATTCGGTGTCAGCCTGGGTCACACTATTGGCAATTATCTTGCATTGGGTGCTACATACGAGTATTCGGATTATAGTACGCTTGATAATCGCTATAATGATGGTGGTTATTATGATAATTGGTATGGTGATTACTATCAAACTTCAGTAAGTGATGATGCTATGAATGACAATACTAAGTTTGTTCTGAAGGGTGTACATACATTGAAGCTTGGCGCTGAATATAAACCAATTAAGGATATGGCTATCCGCTTGGGATATAATTATATTTCTCCGAAATTTAATAAAAATGGTTTTCGTGATGGTTCTATAGCTTCTCCAGGTACAGCTTATGCTACGTCTACTGATTATACGAATTGGGGGAGCACTAATCGCTTTACGTGTGGTCTTGGATATACTATGGATAAGTTTTTCTTTGATATGGCTTATCAGTATAGTTCTACTAATGGTGATTTCTATCCCTTTATGAGTTATACTCCGAAGGTTGCTACGGACTATGAAGGTTATAATGTAGCTAATGCATCAAAGGTAAGCAATAAACGTAATCAAGTCTTGTTGACTTTAGGATATAAGTTTTAAGTTTATAATTAGGACGATATAGTGATAAAATATCTTTGAAAAAAGTTAAGAAACATTTGGTAGTTCCGAAAATATAATATATCTTTGCGCTGAATTTAGAGATTAATGCATATATTGTGTTCATCTCAAGCAAAAATGATTAAAGACAATAACTTTAAATAAGATTAGTTTTTTTAGTGGTTAATTTAGTTTTAGTAAGTATGTAATAGAGTTTGTCGTGAGACAAGCTCTATTTTTTTTGTTTAATTAAAAATAAATGGTATCTTTGCAAAAAATACTCTGATTTATAATGAAAAAATACCTTTTTTTATTGTTGATGTTACTAGCAACAATTTATTCTTCTGCTCAAAACAAACGTGAATTTCGTGGTGCATGGATACAATGTGTTAACGGACAGTTCCAAGGCTTGAGTACTCAGGAAATACAGGCAAACTTAATTTATCAACTTGATCAGTTGCAAAGGGACGGTATTAATGCTGTCATTTTCCAGGTACGTCCAGAATGTGATGCGCTTTACGCATCCAAATATGAACCATGGAGCCGGTTCCTTACGGGGATACAAGGGCAAGCTCCAGCTCCATATTGGGATCCTTTACAGTGGATGATAGAACAATGTCATAAACGAGGAATGGAACTGCATGCTTGGATTAATCCTTTCCGTGCTAAAACAAAGGGTACAAATGTTTTGGCCTCTAACCATATTGCTATGCTACATCCTGAAAGAGTTTTTAGTTATGATAATCAATTAATTTTGAATCCCGGTATCCCTGAAAATCGTGATTATATATATAAAATAGTACAGGATATTGTGAGTCGTTATGATATTGATGGTATTCATATTGATGATTATTTTTATCCTTATCCTGTAGCAGGGCAGCAAATTCCGGATAGTAATCAATTTAGGCAGCACAGTAATGGTTTTACTAACATCGCAGACTGGAGAAGAGATAATGTTAATATTTTTATTAAAGGCCTTTGTGAGTTAATTCATAAAACCAAACCATGGGTGAAGTTTGGTGTAAGTCCTTTTGGTATTTACCGTAATCTGAAAAATGCGGCTAATGGTTCAGATACTAATGGTTTGCAGAATTATGATGATTTGTATGCAGATGTGCTTATGTGGGTTAATAACGGGTGGGTGGATTATACTGCGCCACAACTTTATTGGCAGATAGGCCACCCTACAGCTGATTATGAAACTTTAATAAAATGGTGGAATCTAAATGCTTCTAACCGACCTTTATATATAGGTGAAGATATAGAACGCACTTGTAAGTATGCTGATCTGCATAGTCCAGGAAGCAATCAACTGATGGCTAAATATAAATTACATCATGAAATGAATCATGTTCAAGGTACTGTGTTGTGGTATTCCAGATTATTGGCAGATAATTATGGTAATTATGCATCTGCACTTCATAATAATTATTGGAAATATCCAGCTTTACCACCATTAATGCTGTTTCTGGATAATAAGGCTCCTCGGAAGCCTCGGAAAATGAAACCGGTGTGGACAAGCGATGGATATATTCTTTTCTGGCAGGCTCCAAAAGCTAAAGATTGGGGAGATACGACTGAAAGATATGTTGTTTATCGTTTTGGAAAAAACGAAAAATTGAATATTAATGATCCAAGTAAAATTGTATGTATTACTTCTGAACCAATATTTAAACTTCCTTATTTGAATGGAAAAACAAAGTATATATATGTTGTTACGGCATTAGATCGGGTTGGGAATGAAAGCCACATTGCAAAGAAAAAAGTTAAACTATAATTAACAAAATCAAAGGGCTAACTGAAAGATCAATTAGCCCTTTGATAATATATCTATACTAGAAAAATTATTCTTTAGTTAACTTTTCAAAGAATTTGTTAAGATCATCATCAAGACCAGGCATTAAGTCTCCTCCAAGAATGACAGTATCATCATCAGCAATATAAAGTTCTGCAGAATCGTTTTTATCATCTTCGCACTCGAGAACAAAACTGTAAGGTTTAAGAATACCCATGTTATTCACTAAGTCTTGATTCTTTCTTAATTCGTCACGAAGCACGGTCGCTGCCTCATCGAAAAAATTTTCATCTTGATAGTTGATCCACTCTTCGATAGTTACACGGGTGATTTCTTCCTCGTCATCGTTGTAGGCAATAAGTTCGCCTGTGTCCTGGTTTGATTTGACATGAATGTCCGTAATAAGGGATGTTTCTTCGGATACGGGGAACTTCTCGGCTATCTTGCGAATAAACCGATCAATTTGTTGTAAGAACTGTTCTGATCTTTCCATCATCACTTTAATTATAATTGTACTATTAAGCAAAGATACAACAATTCGTATAAACCCCAAAAAGAAATGCTGTTTATTTTTTCTTTCAAATTATTTGATATTTCAAAATATAATATTACTTTTGCATTTGTAAAGTCTACTTTGCAAAAAAGCAAACTACAGGATTGAAAAACGGACAAAATTCAAGCAGACACAAGGAAGAAAGATGAATAAAATAACTCATAATGGAATTATACAATCTATAGAAAATGATTGTATAAATGTACGTATATTTCAATCTGCAACATGTGGTTCTTGTAAGATTGCAGGTCATTGTAATGCATCTGATCAGAAAGAGAAGATAATTAGTATTGAGCACTGCAATATTACTGATTATCGTATTGGAGATTCTGTTATCGTCTATACAGAATCATCTACAGCTCATAGAGCTACATTTATAGGATATGGCATACCTTTTATATTGCTTGTTGTGACTCTTTTCATTATCAAGGCTTTTACGGGTAGTGATGTAGCTGCTGCTTTGGGGAGTATAGCTGTATTGATACCTTATTATTTCGCCGTTTTTTTGCTGCGAGCTAAAATACAGAATCTTGTTAATTTTAAAATCGAAAAACAGAACCACCATTTTTCTTAAAAAATATTTCAAATAACTAAAACAAAATCAGAAAATTATGAATTTTATTTTAATTGCGGTTTTAGTTCTTGGAGCAATAGCCTTGATAGCAGCTGTTGTCTTGTTTTTTGTGTCCAAAAAATTTGCCGTCCAAGAAGATCCTCGCATTAATGGGGTTACAGGAATACTTCCCGGAGCCAATTGTGGAGGGTGTGGCTATGCTGGTTGTTCCAATATGGCTGAAGCTCTTGTTAAAGGCGCTGATTCTGGTACTCTTGAAGGAATAAGGTGCCCAGTTGGGGGGGATGGTGTCATGTCGAAAGTCGCAGATTTGTTGGGCATGGCTGTTGCTAACTCGGAACCGATGATTGCCGTCGTCCGTTGCAGTGGTGCATGTGATGTTCGTCCACGTATTGCGGAATATGATGGCCTTCGCACTTGTAGTGCCATGCATTCTACTGGTCGTGGTGAAACAGCCTGCGGTTATGGCTGTCTTGGCTGTGGTGATTGTACTTGTGCCTGTCAGTTTGATGCTATTCATATGAATCCGGTAACAGGATTACCTGAAGTAGATGAAGATAAATGTACTTCCTGCGGTGCTTGTGCCAGGGCTTGTCCACGTAATATTATCGAGCTTCGTAAGAAGGGGCCTAAGAACCATCGTATTTATGTTTCCTGTGTTAATAAAGACAAGGGGGCTGCTGCAAAAAAGGGCTGTCAGGTAGCTTGTATCGGTTGTGGCAAATGTGCTAGAGTTTGTGCATTTGATGCGATTACTATTGAGAATAATCTTTCTTACATCGATTATAATAAATGTCGTATGTGCACAAAGTGTATATATGAATGTCCTACAGGTGCTATTGTGAAAATGAACTTTCCTGTATGCAAACAGACGTTTATGGACTCTGCAAATACGACAGAAACTGTTCTGCCTGTAATATCTATAGTTAAATCTAAAGAGGAGAAGTAAATGAAATTTCATACATTTAAAATAGGTGGTATTCATCCTGACGAGAATAAAATTACTTCAGATATGGCTACTATAGTTGCTGCCTTACCGAAGCAGGCAATTTTTATGTTGTCACAGCATATTGGTACTCCTGCTAAACCTGTGGTAACTCGTGGTGATAAGGTTAAAGTTGGAACATTGCTGGCTGAAGCTGGTGGTTTTGTATCAGCACCTGTATATAGTAGCGTTTCCGGAACTGTTGCTAAAATTGATAATGTAATAGATGCTACAGGTTATTTGAAGCCTGCAATTATTATCAATGTAGAAGGAGATGAATGGGAGGAGAATATTGATAAAAGTGATAATCTTGAGACTCTTGCTGAACATCCGGAATTAACATCAAAGGAAATTGTCAATCGTATCAAGATTGCCGGTGTAACAGGCATGGGAGGTGCAGGTTTCCCAACTTTTATAAAACTTTGTCCTCCTCCTACAACTAAGCCGGAATACATTATCATCAATGGAGTGGAGTGTGAACCTTATATTACATCGGATTTCCGATTGATGATGGAACATAGTGAAGAAATTCTTGTAGGACTTGATCTGTTAATGAAAGCTGCTAAAGTAAATAAAGGCTACATTGGTATAGAAGCAAACAAATCTGAAGCAATAGAGCTTTTGACGAAATTGACAGCTGCTGATGATAGAATTACAGTGATTCCATTAAAACAGAAATACCCTCAGGGTGGTGAAAAACAACTTATTAATGCTGTTATCGGACGTGAAGTTCCACCTCCACCTGCAATTCCTGTTAATGTTGGTGTTGTAGTACAGAATGTGGGTACAGCCTTTGCTGTGTATCAAGCTGTTATGAAACATAAGCCACTTTTTGAACGCTATACAACGGTTACAGGCAATAATATCAAAAATCCCGGTAATTTTCTTGTAAGAATGGGAACCCCATTTTCTCAATTAATTGAAAGTTGTGGCGGACTTCCTGAAGGGGATAATAAGGTTCTTGCTGGAGGCCCTATGATGGGCAAGGCTGTGATGAGTCTTGATGTCCCTGTTTGTAAAGGAACTAATTCGATTACTGTCTTGACAGGGAAAGACGCTCATCGTAGATCAGTACAGGATTGTATCCGGTGTGGCAAATGTGTGGATGTTTGTCCAATGGGACTGGAGCCATATCTGCTGGCAACACTGTCGTCTAAAGAAATGTATGAGCAATTAGAGCAAGAGGACGTTACCTATTGTATTAGCTGTGGCAGTTGTCAATTTACATGTCCTTCGCATCGTCCTATTCTTGATAATATTCTTAAGGGCAAGGGCATTGTTCTGGGGAATATAAAGGCAAGGGCTATTAAGGCTAAAGTTGAATCTCAAGCGAAACAAGCTCTGTCCGATATAGAATAATTCATATCACTAACTAAAGAATATAAGAAATAAACATAAAAATGGGAAAAATAATAGTTTCTCTTTCACCACATGTATATGGAAATGACAGTGTTGAACGTAATATGTATGGTGTACTTATTGCGTTAATTCCTGCGGTTCTCGTATCTCTGTTATATTTTGGTCTCGGGTCTGCGGTCGTTTTATCGGCCAGTATTGCTTCGTGTGTATTTTTTGAGTGGGCAATATCGAAGTATCTTTTAAAAATAGAACCACAGATTCTTGATGGGTCTGCTATGGTTACAGGCTTATTACTAGGTATGAATTTACCTACTAACTTACCAGTTTATATAATTATTATCGGAGCTCTTGTTGCTATTGGAGTAGCAAAGATGTCCTTTGGAGGATTAGGACATAATCCTTTTAATCCTGCATTAGTTGGCCGCTGTTTTCTTTTAGTTAGTTTCCCTGCTCAGATGACAAGCTGGCCAAAAATAGGGCAGCTTGCTAATTATCTTGATGCGGAGACTGGGGCAACACCTCTCAGTGTTATGAAGACAGCTATCAAAACTGGTGATTCCTCAGTGCTTTATCAACTTCCTGATGCGGTACATATGATGTTCGGTAATGTGAATAATGGTATGGGTGCAGGTACGACTGGTGAAGTTTGTGCTTTAGCCTTACTCATCGGTTTAATATTTATGTTATATCGTAAAATCATCACATGGCATATCCCAATATCTATTCTTTGTACTGTCTTTGTATTTAGTGGTTTACTTCATTTAGCTAATCCTATATATGCTAATCCTGTATATGAGCTTTTGAGTGGAGGCCTGCTGCTGGGTGCTATCTTTATGGCAACAGATTATGTGACAAGCCCGATGACTCATAAAGGGCAAATTATTTATGGTATTGCTATAGGATTTCTGACGGTTGTTATTCGTAATTGGGGAAGTTATCCTGAGGGAATGTCATTTGCTATCCTCATCATGAATGGTTTTACACCACTTTTCAATCATTATCTAAAACCCAAGCGTTTTGGCCTTTCTAAATGAGTAATCTAATTAAATAACTAAGAATTAAAAGATTAAAAAGATGCAAAAATTAAAATCATCTTTAACAAATATGGTTCTTGTGCTTGTCGGATTCTCTCTTGTTATCGGCGGATTATTGGCTTATGTCAATCATATAACTGAGAATCCTATTGAAGAAAAAGCAGAAAAGACTCTTGCTGCTGGTATTAAAACGGTTATGGGGACTGAAGATTTGCAGGTTCTTGATCCTGTTAAAGATCAAGAGACTATTGCTGGTAAATCAATCTTCTTTATAATTCATAATGCTCTTGATAAGAATGGCAAACCATTGGGGGCTGCCGTGGAAAGTACGACAAGTGGTTTTGGCGGTGATCTTAAGGTCCTTGTTGGTTTTGACCTTCATGGTAATATATTGGGATATACAATACTAAAAACATCAGAGACTCCAGGTTTGGGAGCAAAAGCTCAAAAATGGTTCCAGAAAGAGGGTAAAGGAAACGTTATTGGAAAAAATCCAGGTAAAGGGGACCTGCATGTAAGTAAAGACGACAAGAGTGGCAATGCTATTGATGCCATTACTGCTAGTACTATTACTTCGCGTGCCTTCCTTAAAGCTGTTAACCAAGCTTATACTGCTTATACGAAAAAGTATGATGATGGTAATACGGGAGCAAGTTCAAAGGTTAACATTAAAGCAAAGAAAGGATAAATGAAATGAGTAATTTGAATATTTTTCTAAATGGCCTTATTAAGGAAAATCCTACATTTGTTTTATTCCTTGGTATGTGCCCTACGTTGGCTACAACTACCAGTGCTATTAATGGCCTTTCTATGGGATTGGCTACAATGGCTGTGCTTGTCTGCACAAATTTTGTTATATCGTGCATTAAGAATATTACTCCTAATATGGTAAGAATTCCAGTATTTATAGTCGTAATTGCTGCTTTTGTTACTATATTGCAAATGTTTATGAGTGCTTATGCTCCTGATTCAATCAATCAGGCACTTGGTATTTATATACCGCTGATTGTTGTTAACTGTATTATATTAGGTCGTGCAGAAAGTTTTGCATGTAAGAATACTCCTGTAGCCAGCGTTTTTGATGGATTAGGTATTGGACTTGGCTTTACATGTGCATTAACTCTTTTAGGCAGTGTTAGGGAATTGCTAGGAGCAGGTTCCCTTTTTGGAATTCATCTGTTGCCGGATTCATTTAATATCCTTCTCTTTATTCTTCCACCGGGAGCTTTCCTAACATTAGGATATTTAGTTGCAATCATTAATCGTATCAAACGCTAAAACAGACAAGCATAATGGAATATTTATTAATCTTTATATCGGCAATATTTGTTAATAATATTGTTTTATCACAATTTTTAGGTATATGTCCTTTTCTAGGGGTATCCAAGAAAATTGATACAGCGATAGGTATGGGGGTTGCTGTGACTTTTGTGTTGACCCTTTCTACTGTTGTTACCTATTTGGTGCAGCTTTATGTTCTCAATCCTTATCATCTTCAGTATCTTCAAACATTGTCTTTTATCTTAGTTATTGCGGCTTTGGTACAAATGGTTGAAATTATCCTGAAGAAAGTATCTCCGGCTCTATATCAGGCGTTGGGTATTTTTCTGCCGTTAATCACAACGAACTGTTGTGTGCTTGGTGTAGCAATCTTAGTTATTCAGAAGCAGTATAATCTAATGGAGAGTGTGGTTTATGCATTTTCAACAGCTTTAGGTTTTGCCCTGGCTTTGGTCCTTTTTGCCGGTATTCGTGAGCAGCAGGCATTGGTTAAGATTCCTAAAGGTATGCAAGGTATGAGTATTGTCCTTATCACTGCTAGTTTATTGGCTTTAGCCTTTATGGGGTTCAGTGGATTACAGGGTGGACTTAGTACTCTTTTTGGTTTGAACTAGAAGGAGCAAGTGAACTCTCAGATAAGATAGAAATATTTTTTTGAAAAAAGGTACGTATTATGAAAATAAATACGTACCTTTGTGTTGTTAGAATACAACTAGATAAGAATGAAATAGACTATATTAGTTACAGGTGGAACAGGTTTTATCGGCTCACACACTACTGTAGAGTTGATAGAAGCAGGTTATAATGTTGTTATTGTTGATAATTTGAGTAATTCTAAAATAGAAGTACTTGATGGAATTGAGAAAATAACAGGTACAAGACCAGCTTTTGAGCAAGTTGATCTTAGGGATAAAGAGGCTACAGAAGGAGTATTAAAAAAGTACCCTGAAATAGAAGGTATCATTCATTTTGCCGCTAGTAAAGCGGTAGGTGAAAGTGTAAAGATACCTTTGGTATAT
>RRZU012915511.1_pt1 | contig 10590 bp, 6 predicted proteins | sample 2165561 | NCBI WGS metagenome assembly RRZU01 (sample SAMN10456909, study PRJNA506462) | wastewater metagenome | isolation source: wastewater sludge | place: USA: Moscow, Idaho | reverse complement strand
GCCTTGAGGCCAAGCGAGCGGCTGGCTGAGTCGAGCAGCCAGGCCATAACCAGGGTATCGTCGAGTATCCCCGCCACGTCCAGCCCATAGCGGCGCAGTACAGTCAGGTCGTACTTGGCATTATGCGCGACTTTTGCCACGTCAGGATCGGCAAAAGCGCCCTGCACGCGTTTGCGCACCTCGCTCCATTCAAGGGGAGTGGTATCCGCATGTGCCAGCGGGACATAGACGGCCTGCCCTTTGTCCCAGGCAAGGCCAAGTCCGACCAACTGTGCCTGCATGGCGTCTGTGCTGGTCGTCTCGACGTCAAAAGAGAGGACGCGGGCAGATGCAAGCGACGACACGAGCGTGTCCAGTGCTGCGGTATCCTGGACGGAGCCGTAGGTAGAGTCTACGGTTTGTGCCGGGCGCTCCGTCTCACCAAACAGCGACATCTGCCCGCGCTGGCTGGTGTCGGCGACGGCTGGTGTTGAAGCGGGCTGCTCACCTGCCAGGGCCGGCAGCTCTTTTGTGAGGCTGCGGAACTCGAGATGATTGAACACATCGGCAACTGCGTCTTGTGAGAACCCCTGAAATCGGAACGAAGCCGGGTCATAGGCAATTGGCAAGTCCGTGTGAATCGTAACAAGCCGCTTGTTGAGCGTCACCAACTCGCGTGCGTCGACCAGGCTCTGGCGCGTCTTAGGGCCGCTGACCTCGTCGACGTGCGCATATAGCTCGTCCAGCGAGCCGTACTGCTGGAGGAACTTGGTGGCGGTTTTGTCGCCGATGCCCGGTACGCCGGGTATATTGTCGGACGAGTCCCCTGTCAGCGCTTTGAGATCGATGAACTGCTGGGGGGTCAGGCCATAGCGTTCGGCGACCTCGGCCACGCCATAGGTTTTGGTTTCGGGATTCGGGCCGCCTGAGGTGTAGAGGATTTTGACGCGTTCGTCCACCAACTGGAACATGTCGCGATCGCCGGTCATCACGAGCACATCCGTGCCTTGCGCAGCCGCGGCGCGGGCAAGCGTGCCAAGAATATCGTCTGCCTCGAAGTTCGGATAGGTGATGATTGGAATATCGAACGCCTGCAGCAGCTGCTCGATGCGCGCCATTTGGGTGCGCATCTCGTCAGGCATGGCGTCACGCGTCGCCTTATAGGCAGGGAACTCTCCGTGGCGCCAAGTATCGCCGGTATCAAAGGCAACGGCCACTTCCTGCGGCTTGTAATCGCGCAGTGTGCTGAGCAGCTTGCGCGCAAAACCGTAGACGGCGCCGGTAGGTTCGCCGTCGCGAGTGGACATAGGATTCTTGATCGCAAAGAACGCGCGATAGGCCTGCGAGTGGCCGTCGATCAGCAGAAGGGTTGGCATCGATCAGGTTGTTGCTTTACGGCTGATTTGCCGTGCTAGGATCACCCACACTACTCGATGGCCAGTTTGCCGGCTCTGATCAGTTCCATTACCGACTCAAACTTGAGAATGGTACGCAGGGTGCGCATCCGCCGGCCGGCGTCGAGGCGGTAACGGCCGGCGGGCAGGTCCAGGATAAAGTTCTGGTTGCTGCGGTTGGCGAGCACGATGATATCGTCCGGATTTTCGATCCAGGTGTACTCACTGACTGCGGAAGCTTGCTTATTAGCCATTTGTGTTCGCCTTCTCCCGTGAGGCGCCCAGCGGCGCCGACGTTCACTGTGTAAAGCTACCTTATTTTACTTGTGCAATTGTCGTTTTGACAAGAACTCAGGCTGGCGGCGCTGTAACTCGCGCATGCGCGGACGGCCTTGCCAGATGCCTGCGCCTGCCACAGCTGCAAAGCTGGCGGCATATAGCAGCATGAAAGGCACGGAAAACCAGCCTTCGCGTTGGCCAATCAAGACGGCGGCGAACATGGCGTAGAGCATGAGCAGCAGCTCGCCCACCATTATGCGGTCTACTGGCAGGCGGTAGCCGCTGTGGCGCCAGCCGTCGCCTGCACGTTCAACCCGGAACTTAGGCGTGCGTTGAAACTCCCCGCCATTGGAACGCAAACCCTGCCACACCGCCCAGGTATTGCTAAGGCAGACGCCCATGCCGAGCAGCGTCAGCAGCGGCAAATAGGCCCATTGCCGCCACCAGGTGCGGCGGTCGAGGCGAATCTGGCCGGCAGCATAGAGCAGCGGCGGACCAAATGAGGTCATACCGATGAGGGGAACAGGTGAGAGTGGCGCCGCCCCCAGCAGCAAAATGGGGGGAATGATGAGCAGGAGCGTGAGCAGCATCGGATGGATCAGGTAATTGCCCAGGTGGAGCAGCGCCGAGAGGCGCTGGATGAGTGGGCGCTGGCTGTCCCACACCCTACCTGATAACTTGCGCAGTGTCTGAACACTCCCTTTGGCCCAGCGGAACTGCTGGCGCTTGTAGGCAGTGACCTGCGGCGGAATCTCTGCGGGTGCGATTACTTGGTTGAGGTAGACCGGGCGCCAACCGGCAAGCTGGGCCCGATAGCTGAGGTCCAGGTCCTCGCACAACGTGTCCTGCTGCCAGCCGCCGACGCCGAGATCTTCGATACAGGCGCGGCGCCATACCCCCCCAGAGCCGTTAAAACCGATCAAGTATCCTGATGCGTAGCGAGCATCCTGCTCAATCGCGAAATGGCCGTCGAGTGCCAATGCCTGGCACCGGGTAATCAAGGAGTAGTTACGGTTGACATGGCCCCAGCGCGCCTGAACGAAGCCCACGCTCTGGGCATCAGAAGAGAGGAAGTGCGGGATGACGCGGCGCAGGAAATCCGGCGCCGGCTGGAAGTCGGCGTCAAAGATGGCGATGTACTCGCCGGTGGCAAGCGGCAGAGCATGGGCAAGGGCGCCGGCCTTATAGCCACTTCGACTCGGGCGGCGCACGACCTCCACGCAGCGGCCAAGGCTTTGCCAATAGGTGCAACGGCGATTGACGAGGCTCACCGTGTCGTCGGTTGAGTCGTCCAATATCTGGATCTGCAGCAAATCAGCGGGATAGTCGAGGCAGGCGCAGGCGTCGATCAGCCGCTCGATCACGTGTCGCTCGTTGTAGATGGGCAGCTGAATTGTGACCGATGGCCATACGGCCGGCTCAGGCGGCGCGGGCGGCACCTGGCAGCGGCGACTGTTCCAGACCAGCCAGACTGAATGCAAGCTGTACGTCGCAAGACCTAGAGCACATACACCGTAAATAAACTGCAACGCATACAAAACCCATTGCTGCATAAATCGACTTGCTTCTCGTGTTTGGGGCGCAGGTTGCCACGGCATACTCCTGCACCGTATATAGCAAGAGCCGACGTACGTCGGCTCAAACTTGCGAAATTATAGCCAATTCAACGGGGGCAGCCAAATATGCTATACTATTACCACCAAACGCTTTTGCGTCTTCAGCTAGGGAGGCTTTAACCGATGTGGAATGAACAGCCGGCGCCGGCAATCGACGCAGAGGCATTGGAGCTACTCGTAGAAATGATCGGCCCCGACGAACCGGCGGCCGTTTTGGATCTGCTGGACACCTACATTGCGGATTCTACAGTTCAAGTCGCAGATCTTCAGCGAGCGTTTGCCACCGGCGACGTAAAGAATACACACCGGCTTGCGCACAGCATGAAATCCAGCAGTGCCACCTTTGGCGCGTTAGAGCTTTCAAAGTACTGCGAGACGCTTGAGCAGTCCGCTAAGGCGAATTGTTCCGGGGGCAACTGTGCGGAGGAACTGCAGCGCGTCGTTGAAGAACACGCCCGCGTGATTGAGTCGCTCACCGGCTTGCGCTCTCGGTTTGTGGAATAACGCCGCCGATGAAAGCCCTGGCTCGGGAAAACGCTGGAGGGCTGTACGCGTACAGCCCTCCAGCCTGACGCTACTATTCCTCTTCCGTCTCTTCCTTGTGTTGGGCGACAATTTCCTGTGCTAACTGGCTGGGCACCGGTTCGTAGCGGTCAAACTGCACCGTGTACGTGCCACGACCCTGCGTCATCGAGCGCAGATCGGTGCTGTAGCGCATGATCTCGGCCTGCGGAACCGTAGCGCGAATGACCGTGCGGTTGCCTTTCTGCTCCATGCCAAGCACGCGGCCGCGGCGCGTGTTGAAATCGCTCATCACGTCGCCCATGTATTCCTCGGGCACACTCACCTCAACGACGACGATGGGCTCTAGCAGCACCGGATTGGCAGCCTTGAACGCGAGCTTGAATACCTCGCGACCGGCTGTCTGGAACGCAATGTCCTTAGAATCGACCGGGTGTTCTTTGCCGTCAAAGACGACTGCCTTGACGTCTACCACCGGGTAGCCGGCGATCACACCGCGCTCCATTACCGACCTGACGCCCTTCTCAATCGAAGGGTAGAACGAACTGCTGATGGCGCCACCAAACACTTCGCTGGTGAACGCATAGCCCGCGCCGTGCGGCTGCGGGTCAACGCGCATGTGTACCTCGGCAAACTGACCGGCGCCGCCCGTCTGTTTCTTGTGGCGGTACATCGAACTGGCAGACTTGGTGATCGTCTCCTGGTAGGGGACTTTTGGTACATCAATCGCCACATTCACGCCATACTTAGCCTGCAGCCGGCGCACAGCAACGTCCACGTGCGCCTCGCCCATCCCGGAGAGAACCGTCTGCTTGGTAGCAGAAAGAGTCTCGGCACGCAGCGTGGGATCTTCCTCGGTGAGAGCATGCAGCGAGGGCCCCATTTTGGCACTGTCTGCCTGGCTGACCGTTGTGATCGCCACCGAATAGAGCGGTTCGGGGTAGAGCGGTGGGGTCACCGTCAGCGGCTGCTCCGACGCAGAGAGCGAGTCGCCGGTGAGCACGTCTTCGAGCTTGGTCACTACGCCGATATCGCCGGCCACCAGTTCATCGGCGGCCAGCAGGTCTTTGCCGCGTACGTTGAATAAGTTGGCTATGCGCATGGATTTGCCCGTGCGCGTGTCGAGCAAATGGGCGTCTTTGCTGATTTTGCCGGAGAAAACGCGCACGTAGTTCATGCGGCCGATATAGCGGTCGATAATTGTCTTAAAGACAAGGGCAGCCGCCGAGCCGGAGACGCTGCTGCTGAGTTCGGTTTCCTTGCCGTTGCGGGAAGCGGTGATGGTGCGCTCGTTGGGGGCAGGTACATAACGGCGCAGTGCAATCATCATGCGCTCGAGCCCAATGCTGCCGGCTGCAGTCCCGCAGTAGACAGGCGTGATGGCGCAGTTTTTTACGCCTACGTGCAGGCCGTGGCGCACCTCTTCGGGTGTCAGCTCTTCGCCGTCCAGGTACTTCATGATCAACTCGTCGTCGGCTTCGGCGGCCGCCTCAACCAATGCCACGCGGGCCTCTTCGGCCTCTGCCTGCATATCGGCCGGAATGGGAGATTCCTTGCCTTCAGGGCCTATGTAGGCCTTCATCTCAATCAGGCTGACGACGCCCTTGAAGGCGTCCGCCTGCCCGATCGGAATTTGGAATGCAACAATCTTATCGTCGCCCAATGTCGCGCGCAGCGTTTCGACCGCCCGGGTAAAATTGGCATTCTCGCGGTCCATGCGGTTGACAAACATTAGGCGGGGCTTGCCGAGATCTTTTAGACGTTCGTATGCCAGCTCGGTGCCAACCTGGCAGCCCGACACGGCATCGACCACTACCAGGCCGGCTTCTGCAGCGTGCAGTGCGCTGATCACTTCGCCGACAAAGTCCTGGTAGCCGGGCGCATCGATCAAATTGATCTTAGTGTCTTGGAATTCGACGGGAATAATCGAGAGGTTAATCGAGATGCCACGGCGGTGCTCTTCTGCGTCCCAGTCGGAGACGGTGGAGCTGTCCTCCACGTGTCCCATACGACCGATGGCGCCGGTTTTGAGTAACAACGCTTCGGCGAGCGTTGTTTTGCCAGAGCCGCCGTGGCCGAGCAAGGCCACGTTGCGGATCTGCTCCGTCTTATACTTAGCCATAAAGCCTCCAAACCTACCTACATGAAATTGAAACAGAAAATGGAAGCCGGGCGCGACGACTAGGACAACGAGGCGCCTGCGCACCGGCAGGTCGACCGAAACGACAGCACGCAAACGATGGGCACTTCCAGCGGGACAACGTAAACTGCCGGGAATCAGAAGCAGAAAACCGGAGGGAGCGCACAGCCAGAAACGGCATTAGAGCGTGCGGTTACGTATGAGACAGCAGTCAGGGAAAAGGATCTTCTTTCACGATATGAGCATGCATTTTAACGCAAAGCCCCGTGAGCTGTCAACGTAAGTGTGATGGTGCCAATCCGCCGTGGGCCTCAGCTGCTGGGTGCCTGGAGGTGTCCTTCGCCGATCGCTCGATTTACCGCATCCACCAACTGCCCATTTGCTACGAACTGGCGTACGGCCTCGATTAGTGGATAGAGCACCTCGTCGCAATCCAGAAACGGGACACGGCTGCGGATGAGATTGTATGCGGGGCGGGTGCCTTGGCCCAGTTCGGCCTGTGCGCCCAGCACTTGCTTGCGGAAATCGATGCCTTGCGCTGCTGCCAGCAGCTCGATGGCAAGGATGCGCTCGACATTGTCGTTGATCTGGCGCAGCTTGAGGCCTGCCGTCAGGCCCATGCTGACGTGATCCTCGACGTTAGCCGAGGTGGGAATCGTATCCACGCTGGCGGGGTGCGCCAGGACCTTGTTCTCCGTGGCGAGCGCCGCCGCCGTGTACTGGGTGATCATAAAGCCGGAGTTGAGCCCGCCACGAGCGGTCAGGAAGGCGGGCAGCACGTGGGAGTTGCTGCTCTCGTCGGTGAGGCGCGTGAGGCGGCGCTCTGAGATATTGCCCAGTTCGGTCATGGCAATGCCCAGGTAGTCCATGGCGATGGCCAGGGGTTCACCGTGAAAGTTGCCGCCGGAAAGCACCGTCACCTCGCCGGTGGCTTCGTCGACAAAGAGCAGTGGGTTGTCCGATACGGCGTTGAGTTCGATATCCATTGCCCAACGCGCGTAGGCGATGGCGTCGCGCACAGCTCCGTGTACTTGCGGGATGCAGCGCAGCGTGTAGGCATCCTGCACATTGTGTGGATCGTGGTGGCGTGTGAACTGGCTGCCTGCCAGCAGGCGGCGCAGGTAGGCAGCGCAGTGCACCTGGCGGGGAAATGGACGCAGCGCATGGATGCGCGCGTCGAAGGCCAGTTCGGTCCCATGCAGCGCCTCGAGGCTCAGGCATCCTCCAATGTCGGCCACCTGGCTCAGGCGCTGTGCACGCCAGCTCTCCAGCACGCCGAGCGCGTTCATGACGGAGGTACCGTTTGTCAGCGCCAATCCTTCCTTGGCAGCAAGCTGAACTGGTTCCATACCGGCCGCGGTCAATGCTTCACGTCCGGACTGCGTGCGCCCATCCAGCCGCGCTTCACCTAGACCGATCAACACCAGCGCCAGATGTGCCAGCGGCGCAAGGTCGCCGCTGGCACCCAGCGAGCCCTTGCTGGGGATCACGGGATGAACGCCGCGATTGAGCAGGTCGAGCAGTCGTTCCAATGTCTGCAGGCGAATACCCGAGTGGCCGCGCGCGAGCGTATTGGCGCGGATGAGCATGATCGCGCGCGTGGTGGGAATGTCGAACGGATCGCCCACGCCGACGGCGTGGCTCATGATGATATTGCGCTGCAATTGTTCGACTTGCTCGCGTTCAATCACGCGATCTTTGAAGGCGCCAAAGCCCGTCGTGATACCGTAGGCCACCACGTTGTCGTCGAGCAGGCGCTGGACGGCTGCGGCAGTGCGTTGAACGCGCTCGGCTGCGGCGGCTGCAATGCCGACATTAGGCATGCCGGGTTGGCCGTATGCGACGGCGATCACCTGTTCAAAGGTGAGGGATTCGCCGTCGAGGAGGATGTCAAAATCACGCATGGATAACCTCTGTCCCTCGTTTAAAGACGCGCCGCACCAGGTTGTGGCCAAACCAGTAGGCAAGATGGCGATAGTCGGGGGCGTTGACCAGTAACAGGTCGGCCTGTTTGCCCGGTTCAAGCGAGCCCAGCCGGTGGCCCTGGCCGAGCGCGTGGGCAGCGTTGATAGTGACGGCATTGAGGGCCTCGGCGGGCGTGAGTTTCTGATACCGGCAGGCAACGGCCATGACGAGGGGTAGTGACAGGCAGGGCGCGGAGCCAGGGTTGACGTCGGTAGCCAAGGCAAGCGCGGCGCCGGCGGCAATCAGCGCACGCGCGTCGGCGAAGTGGCGGCTGCCCAGATGGAAGTTGACGGCGGGCAGCACCACGGCGATAGTAGGTGACGCGGCAAGCAGCTGGCGATCGTGGTCAGGTGTGACGTCGAGGTGATCCACCGAAATGGCGCCCAGTTCGACGGCAAGGGAAACGCCCCCCTGTGAGACGAATTCGTCGGCGTGCAGCTTGAGTGGCAGTCCGTAGTGTCTGCCCGCCGTCAAGATCGCAGCTGTTTGCGCGTAGTCAAAGGCGCCTGGCTCGCAGAATACGTCGCAGAACAAGGGTTTTGCTGCCAATGCTGAATCCTGATGCCAGGCGACGACCGCCGGCAGCATTTCTTCGATCACCAGTTGGCTATACGCATCGCCCCGGCCTGCATACTGCGGCGGCACGGCATGTGCGCCGAGAAAGGTGGGGAACACCTCGCAGCAAGGTTCTGCGGCCAGGGCTGCCGTCACCGCCAGGATCTTGAGCTCTGAGGCCGTATCCAGCCCATATCCGCTCTTAATCTCCACAGTTGTCGTGCCCGAACGGCTCATTTCGTGTAGCCGTATACGGGCTTGCTCGGCAAGATCGTCCAGCGAGGCGGCCCGCGTGGCGCGCATGGTGCTCAGAATACCGCCCCCGGCTTGCAGGATCTCCATGTAGGATGCCCCCTGCAGCTTCCGCTCAAACTCCTGGGTACGGTCGCCCGCAAATACCAGGTGCGTATGTGCGTCGACGAAACCGGGGCACAGTACCTGGCCTCTGGCGTCGATTTCCTTGGTTGCGCGATATTCGCCGCGCAGGTCGGTCGTGGCGCCGACCGCTACAATCTCGTCGCCGGATACAGCCACGGCGCCATCGGCGATCGCTCCCACTTCAGCCAGTGCTGCGCCGCGCTTGGGGCCTGTTGGGCTGGCACAGGTGACTAATTGCGCAGCACTGTGGATCAGAAGGTCAACGTGCGGCATAGCTAGACGGTTCGTTCCTTTATGGGCCGTTCCATCATCGGCACTTGGACGTCGTGAGCCCGGGCAAACTCGATCGCTTCCGGGTAACCGGCGTCGGCATGGCGCAGCACACCCATTGCAGGATCGCTGGTCAGTACACGCTCCAGGCGTTGCGCTGCTTCGGGCGTACCGTCAGCGACGATCACCTGCCCCGCGTGGATGCTGTAGCCAATGCCCACGCCGCCGCCATGATGAATGCTGACCCAGGTTGCGCCGTTGACGGCGTTGACTAATGCGTTGAGGAGTGGCCAGTCGGCAATGGCATCAGACCCATCACGCATGCCTTCTGTCTCACGGTTGGGGCTGGCCACCGAACCACTGTCGAGGTGGTCGCGGCCGATGACGATCGGCGCCTTGACCTTGCCGCTGGCCACCAACTCGTTGAGCCGCAGTCCAGCACGCGCTCTTTCGCCGTAGCCAAGCCAGCAGATGCGTGCAGGGAGCCCCTGGAATTGAACCTGCTGCTGTGCCAGCCTCAGCCAGCGCGCGAGGTGTTCGTCTTCGGGGAAGAGCTCTAGCATTGCTTCGTCGGTGGCATAGATGTCCTCAGGCTCGCCGGAGAGCGCTACCCGGCGGAAGGGGCCGTTACCCGTGCAAAGGAGCGGCCGGATATAGGCAGGCACAAAGCCGGGATAGTCGAAGGCACGCGTGAGTCCGTTATCGTAGGCGCGCTGCCGAAGGTTGTTGCCGTAGTCAAAGACGATCGCCCCGCGATCTTTCCAGTCGAGCATCGCCTGGACGTGGCGCGTCATGGCATCCATAGAGCGGCGGACATATTCCTGCGGATCAGCCTGGCGCAGGTGGGATGCCTCGGAAATGGTAAGCCCCGCCGGAATGTAACCGTAAAGGGGGTCATGCGCCGAGGTCTGATCGGTAACGACGTCAGGCTGAACCCCTCGGGCAACCAACTCCGGCAGCACGCTGGCGGCATTGCCGATCAGCCCGATCGAGCGGGGCGTGCCTGCGGCTAATGCCTCGTTTGCCCATGACATTGCCTCTTCCAAATCCTCGCTCAACACGTCGATCTGGCCTAATTGCAGGCGGCGCTCGGCGCGCCAGCGGTCCGCTTCGACGATCAGCCCCACCCCCTCATTCATAGTGATGGCAAGCGGCTGCGCCCCTCCCATCTCACCTAGCCCGGCCGTAACGACCAGTTTGCCGCGCAGATTTTGCCAACCGGCCTGGCGCGCCAGTGAGCCAAGGGTTTCGTAGGTGCCCTGTAAAATTCCCTGGGTACCAATATAGATCCAGCTGCCGGCGGTCATCTGCCCGTACATGATCAGGCCGGCCGCTTCCCAGCGGTCGAAGTTTTCCTGCGTGGCCCAGGCGGGGACGATATTTGAGTTGGCAAGCAGCACGCGTGGGGCATCCGTGTGGGTGCGCAGCACCCCCACCGCCTTGCCTGACTGCACGAGCAGCGTTTCGTCCTCTTGCAGCCTTTCCAACGCTG
>RRZU011387370.1_pt1 | contig 10590 bp, 8 predicted proteins | sample 2165561 | NCBI WGS metagenome assembly RRZU01 (sample SAMN10456909, study PRJNA506462) | wastewater metagenome | isolation source: wastewater sludge | place: USA: Moscow, Idaho | reverse complement strand
TTAATTGAAAAATTACAACTTTCCATTAAATCGGTAATACCATCAGTCATAAAACAGAATACATCATTACTACTTATTGGAATTTTATGCTCTTCATAATCGATATCTTTGAGCATGCCAATAAAGGGCCCTGGTGCTTTGATAAAAGATTTTTTCTTGTTATTAAGCTTTAAAAAAGAATTAATACCCGCTGTAACATAAGTTAAGGTCATTGCAATGAAGTCAAATTCAAAAGCAATGATGGCGGCAAACGAATCTTCGGTAAAGCAGGAACCGGAAACTTTATTGACGGTTTTTAGTCGCTGGCTCAGCGGGATTCTTTCAGTTAAAATCTGATGACACAGAATTCTTAGTCCAGACGTTTGGAGGGCTGTACCCAGACCGTGCCCCATTACATCAGCAACATAACCGATTAATTTTTTACCACTTTTGCTGGCACTAAAATCGAAGGTATCACCACTAACATGACGATAAGGTTGATAAAAACTGATGAGTTCAAAAAAAGGTGTGGAAATATTAGTAGGTAATAAACTTTTTTGAATTTTTCCGGCTAAAATAAAATCTTGTTGAAGTTTTTGTTCGGTTTTTTGTAGGTTTTCTTCAGCTTTTTTTCGAGCATTAATATCATCTTTTATTGCCAAATATTTTATATTTTCACCATGCTCATTTTTAATGGCGGAAATAGAAGTGAAGTCCCAGAATAGCTCACCGTTTTTTTTGATATTATGAAACTCCCCTTGCCAATTTTTACCTGAGGATATTTTTTTCCATAATTCTTGATAAATAAAGTCCGGCAATTCACCGGACTTTAATATACGAGGATTCCGCCCTAAAACTTCTTCTTTGGAATAGCCTGTTAGTTGGCAGAATTTTTTATTGACATATTCAATAGTGCCATCTAAATCAGTTATGACAATAGCATTTGAACTTTGCTCTACGGCATGCAGTAAGTAAGAAATTTTTTCGGTAAGAGGTATTTTGGTTGTTGGAAGGTTTGTTTGAAAAATATTACAATCCATCATTATCCCCTAATTAAAAGCAAGTGCTTTATTGTATTTCAAAAACTTTTGTTAAGCGAGTTAACTCGAATAACTCTTTAACTAGTCCATTAATACCTTTGATAATAAGTTTGCCACGATTTTGTAATGTGCGCTTATTAATGGCTACTAATACTCCTAAGCCTGAGCTATCAATGTAATCAACTTTTTCTAAATCTAAGAGAAAATTATTGTGACCTTGTTCAATATGGCTTAATAAATTTTCTCGTAATTTAGCAGCATCTTCTACATAAATGCTACCGGATAGTTTTACGATTACTTGGCTACCGTTATTGGTATATTCACTGTGCATGTTATCGCCTCCAATTAAATTTTAAACCTTTCAACAACGCTACGCAACTCTTGTGCCATCGCACTGGTTTGTTGTGCACTGCTGGCAATGGCTTCTACTGACATTGTGGTTTCTTCAGTTGTTGCTGAAACTCTTTCAGCGTGGCTATTGACATTTTCAATACTGCTAGATAAGACATTGATTAAATTTACTATTTTATCAGAAGTAGCAACTTCATCTTTTGTAATATCGACAATTTTTTTCATATCGTTTACATTATTTTCGACGGATTTTAAAATGCGTTCTAAGGCTTGTCCTGATTTTTGGACAGCCTCTACGCCATTATCGGCTTCGATTGCACTTAAATTAGTAGAACTTACTGCGATGGAAGTTGTTTCGGAAATTTTCTTTACTAGCTCGCTAACTCTTTCTGCTTCCACGCTAGAATGTTCAGCTAGTTTTCTGACTTCTTCCGCTACTACGGCAAAACCTCGTCCGGCATCACCGGCACGAGCTGCTTCAATCGCTGCATTTAAGGCTAATAAATTAGTTTGTTTGGCAATGCCGGTGATGGTGTCGGTGATTAACCCGATTTGCTCAGAATACTTACTAAGTGTTGAGATGGCAGCTTCGGTTTGTCCGGCTTGTTTTTTTATATTGTCCATTGAAAGAACTGTTTCTTTAACGGTTGTTTGGCCTTCAAACGCAATTTTTTGGGTTTCATTCGAGTCTTTTGCAGCTGTTTCAGCGTTTGTTTTGGCAATTTGAATTAAAGAAGATAATTCCAGTAAAACTTCTGAACATTCAATTGTTTTTTCGTTTCCTTGTTCAGCTTCAGTTGCAACTTGAGTAATGTTATTAGCAACTTGAATTGTTGCAGCAGAAACCTCTTCGCTAGAGGCAGCCATTTCCTGAGAAGCGGCTGCTAACTCAATAATCGCTTTATGAACAGCACCAATAACATTTGATTGGCTACTAATCATTTCATTGAAATGTTGCATCGCTTGTCCTAGTTCATCACTGCCGGACACTTGTCCTTGTATAGTTAGGTCGCCAGCTCCGGCTTTGCTCATTAATTTTACCAATTCTTGTAATGGTGTAGTTATTAATTTAGCGATAACAATACTTAAAGTAGCACAGAAAATAATTGCTATAAGGGTTAAGACCATCATTTGAATAGCAGCAGTGGTAGCTTGACTACTCATTTTTTCATCGGTTAAAACGATATTTTGCTCTAAGTCAGTTGCTAACTTGTCGCGAATTTCTTCGACACTATCTAACAGTGGAACTGCTCTGTCTTTAAAGTGCTTATAAGCTTCGCTATTATTGCCGTTTAAGGCTAGGTCAACTGCTGTTTGACGTTCTTGGCGATAAAGCTTGGCTTGATTTTTAAAGTCGTTAAATAACGCTTTTTCGGCAGGCGTTAAATTGCTTTCTTCAAATTCTTTGAATTTTTGATCCATCTCTTGACTAATTTTTTCGATTTCAATTATTAGAGATTTTTGCATAACCTGATTATTAAGTAATAATAACTCCATTGTTTTGCTCTCAGCCATACGGGAAAGACGACGCGTGTCATTTATTAACAAGGCCGGCTTAACACTTTCTTCATAAATGGTTGTGGCCTCAGAGCTTAAGAGATGATTGTAATAATAGCCAATGCTGCTAATGGTAATTAGACCTAGAGAACTTATTGCAATGATAACTACTAATTTATTAAATACAGTTAGGTTTTTCAGCCAATTCAAGATAATCACCTTTTCTAAATTGTTTTTTTCATTAATAGAACTTCGGTCCCTGTCTTATTATAGGTCATATAATCCGTTAAAGTTTTCATTAGAAAAATTCCGCGACCGCTTTCGGCCTCGTGATCAAAAGCGTAGCGATTAACAGTTTGCAAATATTTATTGCCGTTAAAAACTTGTCCGGAATGCTTTATTCTTATTATCAGCCTTCTTTCTTTCAAGATAGTAAATTTTATAAAGACTTCATTGCTCAAATCACTATTGTTTTCTAAGACATTATTAATAGCTTCATTGAAAGCGACAACCATTGTTGTTGAATTATCTTTTAATACGGATCTAATAAAATTATTAATAAAATCACGTAATACTAGAAAATCTTTATGCTTATTAAAAGATATTTTAAACATTATATTGACCTCCTCATAGAGTGATAACCATTATCAACAACTTGAATTATAACTTACAAATAAATAATGTCAATATTAAAATTAGTCTTGTAGTTAGACTCAAGACTTTATAGTCTAAAGCGAATATAGGTTTATTCTTTAAAAAGTGAATAAGCCTATAATTTTTCCTTCTACAGAAATATCCAATTTCCTCTATAAAATGTAAAAAAACAATAAAAAAGATTGAATAATGACATAAAACGACAAAACAATGCGAAAAAAGAGAGTGGTTTACACACTCTCAGTAAATTTTCTTATCAGGTTTAGCTTGATATTTTTCAAAAGTTTTGATGGTTATATCACGACCCAATGGCTTTAGTTCTAGTAAATTAATACTTTTATCGGCTAAATATTGATACATAAAATCATCTCTAAAGCCTATTTTATCGGCATCCTCAGCCGTATTGCCATAGTAGATTGTTTTTATATTGGCCCAAATTGTTGCACTTAAACACATTGGACAAGGGTAGCAGGAAGTATAGAGAATGCAATCTGTAAGATCATAAGTGCCTAAATTTTGACAGGCATTTCGGATTGCTTGGATTTCGGCATGGCAAGTTGGATCATTATTAAGTAAGACTTGATTATGACCAGTACCGACAATAACATTATCTTTTACAATAACAGCACCAAACGGTCCACCTTCATTACTGGTAAGATTTTTTTCGGCTTCAGCCGTAGCTAATTTTATATAGTCTAAGTTTTCCATAACAATGCCCCCTTTGAGTTTAATTATAGCATAATGTTTTTTAAAAGTTGTTTTTCTAAAACGTAAATTATGTTAACTTTGTCTGCACGCAGGAGAACTTTTCAATGTATACAAAGTACTTTTAAAAATACAACATAATGACAATGTGTATTGTATTAGTGTATACAGAAAAACTATACAATACATTGAAGTTTAATTTTTTGAAAAATGCTTATCTTAATGGTTTTACTGTTAATGGTTGCTTGTATAATTATGAATAAAAATACACAAGCAGTATAAAAAAAACAATATCAACCGCAAAAAACGGCCGTTTTTTGCGGTTGATTATTAGGAATTGTGCAGAAAGGTTTGTTGACAGTAGGCTCTTTGACCAATATAATAAATTGTACTAAATTTACACAAGTGGTCATCTAAAGACAAGTGTCTACTGACAAGAGAAAACTGGTGTAATGTTTATTAATGTTAAAATCTTAGTTAATTTTGTAACTTTAAAAAGTTAATTAAATGATATGGGGGAAGAATAATGTGCAGAATTGGTGCAATTAAAAGTAAAATAGCATTTCATCCGTCAAAAGCTTTACAATTAATGTTGCCACAGCAAGAAGGGCATGATAATTCAGGGTTTGCGATGGTTATGCAAGATTTATCAGGAGTGTTTAGTGACCATAAAGATAAACCGCTATTATCATTAGCGTGTACTCAAAAAGGTGCTAAATTGGTTGAAGATTATATGGAAGCCCACAACTTTGTGCAAGTTGCGGAATGGATTCCGACACCAAATAAAGAAAAAGGCTTAGATATAAAAGCGATGCCTTATTATATTTTCCGTAACTATGATTATCCGGAAAATTATCGTGATAAAACTCAACAAGAGAAAGAAGATCTATTATTAGATGTTAGACTAAACTTGCGTAAGTTATTGGAAGATCAAGACCAAGGTTATGTTTATTCTTTCTGGCCAGATGTTTTAACGTTAAAAGAAATTGGTGATCCTCGTGATATAGCGACATATTTTGGATTGTGGGAAGAAAAAGGCGATTTAATGGCAAAGAGCATCGTGGTTCAATGTCGTCAAAACACAAATTATGATATCGTCAGATATGCGGCACATCCATTCTTTATTCAAGGTTATACTTTATGTGCTAATGGTGAGAACACCTTCTATACTAAAAACAAAGAATACCAAAAATCATTACACCGTGGTTATATTGGTTTTGAGTCAGATTCGCAAAACTTCTTATATACTTTACATTATGTTTTAAATGAGCTAAAATGGCCGATTAAATATTATAAACATGTTATCACTCCATTACCGTTCGATGAAATTGAGCAACGAGCAGATAAAGAAGTGTTAACGGCAATTCGTCAATCACTAGGGCACTTAGAAATTAACGGGCCTAATACAATTATTGCGGTCTTACCAAGTGGTGATATGATGACTTGTTGTGATTCCAAGAAATTACGCCCAGTTGTGGTTGGTGGCGATGAAAATACAATTGCGATTGCTTCAGAGGTTTGCGGTTTAAATGTAATTTTACCGGACCGTGATAGGGAAAAAGATATCTATCCTAATGAAAGAGAAGTTGTTGTAATTAACAATGATATGGAGGTGCAAAGATGGAAACAGTAAAAACTCAAGATGTCACTGTTAATGATTTAAATTGGAAAATTGATTATGATCCAGACCGTTGCACGATGTGTGGTAGCTGTGTGGCTGCCTGTACCTTCAACGCTATTGAGGTTGTCGTTGAGCGTCAAGCAAAAACAGTATCACAAGGCAAGTTTCCACAACCGATTCAAACTCATGTGGCAAAACCGGTTATTAAGCAAAGAGGTGCGGTTGTAACTGCTTGTGTTGGTTGCGGTATGTGTGAAAAGGTTTGTCCAAATGTGGCGATTAAACCGGTTCATAATCCTGATACCAGAGCTAATTTATTGGCTCGTTCAGCCGGTCCGATAAAACGTGGTGGTCGTACCAATTTAAACGCGCAACGTACTTTAGATAAAATTGTCGTTGGTCGTATTTCACAAATGACAGATCCATCGCTTGACTCAGAGCGTCATACTTTTGATATTTTAGCGCCATTTGGTAGGGTTTTATTACCGAATGAATTACCGTTCTCAACAGCAGGTGGCGATTTAAAACTAAATGAAAAGACTCCACCGGTAAGTTGGATTTATCCGTTAATCTTTAGTGATATGTCCATTGGGGCGTTATCAACTAGAGCCTGGGAAGCTGTAGCAATAGCAACGGCGTATTTGAATGAAAAACATAATTTGCCGATTAGAATGTGCTCCGGTGAAGGTGGAATGCCGGTTAAATTAATGGAATCGGAACAATTAAAATATATGATTTTACAAATTGCTTCCGGCCATTTTGGTTGGAATCGTATTGTAAAAGCGATGCCGAAAATGAAAGTTGATCCAGCTGGTATTTTAATCAAAATTGGTCAAGGAGCAAAACCTGGTGATGGTGGTTTATTGCCGGCGGCAAAGGTTGCTGAGCATGTTCAAGCAATCCGTGGTGTTCCTAAGGCTGACCTTAATTCTCCACCAAATCATCAAGGCTTGTACTCGATCGAAGAATCAGTACAAAAAATGCATTTATCCTTGAATGCAGCGTTTGGTTTTAGAGTACCGGTTGCAATTAAGTGTGCTGCTTCAGCCACTTCGGTATCGGTTTATAATAACTTATTGCGTGATCCTTACAAAATTTGCGGAGGGTTCTTCATTGATGGTATTCAAGGTGGTACCGGTGCGGCGAACGAGGTTTCGTTAGATCATACTGGTCATCCGGTAGTATCAAAATTACGCGAATGTTATTTAGCGGCGGTTAAACAAGGTCGTCAAGGTCAAATTCCTTTATGGGCTGGTGGTGGTGTTGGCTTAACCGGTAATGCGGCAGCCGATGCGTTCAAAATGATTTGTTTAGGTGCCAATGGTGTGTTTGTTGGTAAAATTCTTATTCAATTATTAGGTTGTATTGGTAATGAACAAGGTCGTTGTAACTCTTGCTCAACCGGTAAATGTCCAACCGGTATTTGTACACAAGATCCGCGCTTGGTGAAACGCTTAGATGTTGATAAAGGCGCGCAAAATATTGTTGATTATGTTTTAGCGTTAGACAGCGAATTGCGTAAATTAATGGCACCAATCGGTAATAGTTCCTTACCGGTAGGTCGATCCGATGCATTAGTATCAACGGATAAAGCTATTGCTGATAAACTTGGAATACAATATGTATGTTAGGAGGAAGCTAAGTGTTTAAAATTAATACTATTGAAAACAATAATCGTATGTCGACACAAGATTTGTTGTTGGCGATCAGTGATGCCTTAGCTAAAGGCGAAACAGAATTTAATATCGAGGCTTCTGGTCAACATGATATTGGTGGTCCATTATGGCATCCAGAAGGTAAAAAACTTAAATTTTATGTAAAAAATGCGGGTCAAAGGGTTGGCTCGATGTGTTTGGATAATACTGAAATAATTGTTGAAGACTCAGCATCAGCTGATGTAGGTTGGCTTAATGCCGGTGGTAAAATTGTTGTTAAAGGCGATGCCGGCGATACTGCTGGTCATTGTGCGGCTGCCGGTACTATTTATATTGGTGGTAGAGCCGGAACTAGATCTGGTTCGTTAATGAAACATGATCCATTATATGATGCTCCGGAACTGTGGGTTTTAAAAAATGTCGGCAGTTTCTCTTTTGAGTTCATGGGTGGCGGGATTGCTGTAGTTTGTGGTTATGACAGTGAAGAATTTGAATCAGTGCTTGGAGATAGAGCTTGTACCGGTATGGTTGGTGGGGTTCTATATTTTAGAGGTAAAGCTTCTGGTATTTCAGCGAAAGATGTTAAAGTTATGGCGTTACAAGCTGAAGATATTGAATATTTATCAAGTAAAATGGATGATTTCTTAGGCTCTATTGAAAAAGCGGAGTTAAAAGCAGAATTAAGTGATTGGTCACAATGGCAAAAAGCAATTGCGCTTACTTATGAGGAGCGCCCGAAAAAATCAGCTGGTAATATACCGCATTTCCGTACTGTAGAATGGGTTGAGGGTGGTATTTTCAGTGATGTTTGCAATGATGATTTTGTTGTAAACTCTATTGTTAATAGAGGCTTGTATCGCCAACGTGTTCCAGAGTGGCAAAATGCACAATATGCAGCACCGTGTGAGTTTAACTGTCCTGCTTCAATCCCAACGCAACAACGTTATAATTTATTACGTAAAGGCGATGTGGAAGAGGCTTATAAATTAGTGTTAGAATACACTCCATTCCCGGCATCAGTTTGTGGTTCCGTTTGTCCGAACCTTTGTATGGAAGGTTGTACTAGAAAAGAACTTGATTTATCAGTGCAAATCGGTCAATTAGGCAATTATTCAGTGGATACCTACTTGGAAAAACCACAAGTTAAAACAGGGAAGAAAATTGCTGTTATTGGTGGCGGGGTAGCCGGTTTAACAGCGGCATGGCAATTGATTAGAAAAGGTCATGAAGTTACTGTTTTTGAAGAAGCACCAAGAATGGGTGGTAAGTTAGAACAAGTAATTCCAAGATCACGCTTAGATGAAAATGTTTTAAATAAAGAATTAAAACGTATTTCTGATATGGGTGTTGAGTTTGTTAACAATTGTAAAGTTGACAGCGTAAAATATAAAGAAATTAAAAGCACTTTTGATGCGGTTGTAGTTGCTACCGGTAGCCATAATACTAGAGTTATTCCATGGGAAGGTCATGAAAGAATCGTGAAAGGTTTAGATTTCTTAAAGGCTGTTAATCGTGGTGATAAAGTAAAAGTTGGCAAAAAAGTAATTGTTATCGGTTGTGGTAACTCTGGTATGGATGCGGCAATTGGTGCATATCAAATGGGCGCTGAAGAAGTTACTTGTATCGACGTTCAAAAACCGGCAGCTTTTGAAAAAGAAATAGCTCATGTTAAAGAGCTTGGCGGTAAATTGGTATGGCCGGTGTTTACGCAAGAAATTACGGAAAACGGTATTTTAACAGAAGATGGTCAATTGATTGAAGGTGATACTGTTATCATCACAATCGGTGAAACGCCAATTCTTGACTTCTTACCAGAAGGAATGAAAATTGAGCGTGGTCATTTAGTGCCGAATGAATTGTTTGCGATTGCTGACGGGGTGTTCACTGCCGGTGATACTATTAAACCTGGACGCTTAGTTGATGCAATTGGTGCTGCTAATGTAGTGGCGAAAGCTGCAGATGCTTTTGTTAAAGGTACAGCGCCGATCATTAAAAAAGACAAAAAACTTATTCCACATAATAAATTATCAAAAGCATATTTTGAAAAGTGTCATAGTTGTGACATTCCTGATGCTAATAAAGATCAAGATCGTTGTATCAGCTGTGGTACTTGTCGTGACTGTCATATGTGTGAAGCTTCTTGTCCGGAAAAAGCGATTACTAGAAATGCCTTACCGGATGGAACTTTTGCTTATGTATCTGACAGTGAAAAATGTATTGGTTGCGGAATTTGTGCCGGTATTTGTCCTTGTGGTATTTGGACAATGTTGCCAAATGAAGAACCGATTAAAATGTACAGAACATATAATAAAAAATAATAATTTTATTTTGATACAATGTTTAAGAAGAAGGTTGATTCAGCCTTCTTCTTCTATATTTAATTAAAAGGTGTGAATTACATGAAAGTAATCTATAAAATCATCTATCCCAATGGAAAGATTTACAGCGGTAAAGACTTAACTGATAGTATTAATTATTTTGGTAGTGCTAGTGATAAGTTAATAGAAAAAGATTTTAGTAGAGAAGAAAGAAGAAGTTTTACCATAACAAAAGAAATAATTTGGGAAAGTGCTGTCGCTACTGCCAAAGAGGTTAATGCTAAAGAAGTTGAATATATAAAGTTTTACAAGTCTAATGATCATAATATTGGCTATAATCAATGGCCTAAATTTAAAGAATAGCTTGAAGTTTTTTTAAAAAGTTGTTATATTTAATATTATTAGAAAACTATTATTAATTAGAACAAAGAAGAGGTATTGAGAATGATTAGATGGCAAGATAAATATGCATTAGGGGTAGTCGAAATTGATGAACAACACCGGAAATTATTTGAGATTGCTGGTGAAATAGAAGCTTTGTTAAATGATGAGTTTATCACTGATAAATATGATGATATTGTTGCGATATTAGGAGAGCTGAAAGATTATACTATCCAACATTTTAAAGATGAAGAAGAATTTATGTTAAGTAATAAATTTCCAATGTTTTTAACGCATAAAATGATGCATAATGACTTTGTGGAAAAAATTGAAAGCATCGACTTATCAAAAGTTGATAATGAACAAAACTTATATTTAAAAGAAATTTT
>RRZU011259244.1_pt1 | contig 10591 bp, 10 predicted proteins | sample 2165561 | NCBI WGS metagenome assembly RRZU01 (sample SAMN10456909, study PRJNA506462) | wastewater metagenome | isolation source: wastewater sludge | place: USA: Moscow, Idaho | reverse complement strand
TGTCGGGCTCGGGCAAGTCCACGGCGGCCGCGCAGCTCTTGCAACAGGGGGCGGTGCGGCTGCGCTCGGACGTGGAGCGCAAGCGCCTGCACGGCCTGGCGCCGCTGGACGATTCGGCCGCCCTGGGCCTGGACATCTACACCAGCGAGGCCTCACGCCGCACCTTCGCGCAGCTGGCCGCGCAGGCGCGCGCCCTACTTGCGGCCGGTTATCCGGTGATCGTGGACGCGGCCTTTCTGCGCCGGCGCGAGCGCGACGCCTTTCACGCGCTGGCGCGCGAGCTGGGCCTGCCGTTCGCCATCCTGCACTGCCATGCCGACCCGGACCGGCTGCGCGAGCGCGTGCGCCAGCGCCGCGCGGCGGGCGGCGACCCCTCCGAGGCCGACCTGGCCGTGCTCGCGCGCCAGCAGCAGCAGGCCGAACCCCTGGCGCCCGAAGAGCAGGAGCGCACGCTGGATCTGGCCACCGATCAGGCCTGGGACGCGCCCGCCCTGTACCGCCGCTGGCTGTCCGTCCAGGCTTGATGTTTGTCAATACAAACGGCGGCACCGGTGGCATGCTGGAGCCATGAACACTATCGCCCTCACCGATTCCCAACGCGAGCAACTGCGTAGCGCCCTGGAGTTGCGCAAGGAGCAGCTGCTGCAGGAGCTGGACGCCGTCCAGCGCGACACCCTGGCCGTCGCCTCGGCCGCCAGCCGTGGCCAGGCCGATCCCGCCGGCAGCCCGCGTGACCAGGCCAACAGCATGGCCGCCGACATGGTGCGCGACGCCGAGGCCGCGCGCGACCATGCCGAGCTGACGGCCGTGCGCGCCGCGCTGGAGCGCCTGGCCGATGGCAGCTATGGCGAATGCACCGACTGCGGCCAGAGCGTCGGCGTGCCGCGCCTGCTGGCCCAGCCGTCGGCCGCACGCTGCATCGCCTGCCAGTCCAAGGCCGAGACCCAGACCAGGCGTTGAGCCGCAAGGGGCAGGGCGGCCTGTCATTCGCCAGGCGCACCCAGGCCATGGCTTCGTCCATCAGCCGGACTGGATCACGGGTTGACGGGGTGTCAAAATACTATTAATTAAATAGCTGTTCGCGCTTTATGCAAGCGCGCTGAAGGCCTGTTTTATCTATATTCTGCGCGCGCTTGGCGCCAGCAGCACCACCAGCGCTCCCGCGCCGCCGTCGGCGGGCCTGGCCTGCACGAAGGCCAGCACCTCCTTCTTCTGCACCAGCCAGCCCTGCACGCGGCCCTTGAGCACGGGCGTCTTGCCCGGCGAGCCCAGGCCCTTGCCATGCACCACGCGCACGCAGCGCAGGCCGGTGCGGTGCGCCAGGCGTATGAACTGGCCCAGGGCCTCGCGCGCCTCATCCACGCGCAGGCCGTGCAGATCGAGCTGGCGCTGGATGCTCCACTGGCCCGCGCGCAGCCGGCGCGTCACGTCAGGGCCCATGCCCGTGCGGCGAAAGCTCAGCTGGTCGTCCACGTCCAGCAGGGTGCTGACGTCGAACTCGTCGCTCAACGATTCATGCAGCACGCGCGCCTCGTCCAGCTGGCGCTGCACCGGCAGGGGCTCGGGCGGCACGGGGGCGGGCCAGTGGCGCTCGTGCTGGCCCTTGAGCGGCTGCACGGCGCCCACGGCGTCCTGGAACAGGTGGCGCTCGGCGCGCGCGCGTTGCTCGGCCTCGCGGCGCAGCCGTTCGCGCTCGGCCTGCAGCGCGGCCCGCTCCTGCAGCGTGCGGCGCAGGGGCTTGAGGTCGGCAAACGATTGGGCTTTGAGCGGGGCGGTCATGGGTAAGTGCTCAGGACACTAGCGCCGGTTGTACCGCATTGCCCACCGTCGCCATCCGGGCCCAGGTATTGCGCGGCGATGAACTGCGTGACCTGGGCGGGGTTGAAGTTGTCGTCGCTCACGAACACCAGCACGCAGCGGCCCTGCACGGGTGGGCCCCAGGTCATGCCCTCGATGTTGTCGGGGGTGAGGCCCAGGGCCGCCAGGTCGGCCACCAGGGTCTTGGGCACCGGGCGGTGGTTGGCGGGCGTCAGGGCATCCAGCGTGAGGGTGTCGCTGCCGGCGCGGGTGTCGATGCGGTACAGGCGCGCGCCAAAGCCGGCGCCGGCGCTGTAGCTGCGCTCCAGCACCAGCAGGTGGTGCGGGCCGTGCGCCAGGATTTCGCTGACGCCGTTGATCTGCGGGCCGGGCAGGCGGCGCCGCTGCGGCACGGCATCGCCCTGGTAGGCAATCTGGCGCAGCGGCTGGCCGCTGGCGATGTCCATGGCGGTGATGCGCACGGGTGCGCCGCCGCTGTCGGGCGTGGCCTGCGGCCCGTCCTGGTGCCAGGGCAGCTCCATGGCCAGCCAGGCGGTGCGCCCGTCGGGCGTGAGCGCCAGCCCCTCCAGCGTGCCGTTGCCGCGCGGGCCGCGCCTGGGTTGTGTGCCGGGGGAGAAGCTGGCGGGCAGGGCGATGTCGCGCACCGGCCGGCCGTCCAGGCGGCTTTCGCGCAGCTGCGGGCCGAAGCCGCGGCTGAAGTCGCCCTCGCTGCTCCACAGAAAACTGGTCTTGCCCGGCAGCCAGCGCAGGCCCTCGGCGTCGGGCCGGTCCATGCCCGCCTGGCGGCGCCACCAGGGCGCAAAGGGCTGGCCGCTGGTGTGCAGCAGATCCTGGGTGGCGGTGAACTGCGGCATGTCCAGCCGCTGCGCGTCGTAGTGCAGGCGCGCGCGGTAGATGCGCGCCGATGCGTCACTGATCAGCAGGTATTCGCCGCTGTGCGCGTCGTAGTCGATGCCCGACAGGCCGCCGATGCGGGCGCCGGCGTACTCGCTGCCGTGGGCCAGTTCGGCCACGCCGATCAGGCGCAGATGCGGCGCCAGCAGCGGCGCGGGCGCCGGCGGCGCCAGCGGCAGGGCGCAGCCGGCCAGCGCCAGCAGGGCGATGCAGGCCCAGCGCGCCAGGCTCACACCAGGCCCTGCTCGGCCATGGACAGGGCCGCGCCCGGCGCCACGATGACATGGTCGAGCACGCGCACGTCCACCAGCGCCAGGGCGGCCTTCAGGGTCTGGGTCAGGGCCTCGTCGGCGCGGCTCGGTTGCACGCTGCCGCTGGGGTGGTTGTGCGCCAGCACCACGGCGGCGGCCTGGTGCTGCAGGGCGCGCAGCACCACCTCGCGTGGGTAGACGCTGGTCTGCGTGAGCGTGCCCCGGAAGAGTTCTTCCATCGCCAGCAGGCGGTTCTGGCTGTCCAGGAACAGCACGGCGAACACCTCATGCGCGCGCGCCGCCAGGTGCAGCTGCAGGTAGTGCTTGACGGCGCCCGGCGTGCCGAACACCTCGCGCTCGCGCAGCTGCTGGGCCAGGGCGCGGCGCGCCAGCTCCAGCACGGCCACCAGCTCGGCGCGCTTGGCCGGCCCCAGGCCCTTGATGCGCGCCAGGTCTGCCGCGCCCGCGTGCAGCAGGCCGGCCATGCCGCCAAAGCCGCCGCCGGTGATGCGCCCGCCGGCGTCGCGCTGGGGCTCATCGAGCAGCTCCTGGGCCAGCTGCAGCACGCCCTTGCCGGCCATGCCGGTGCGCAACAAGATGGCCAGCAGCTCGGCGTCCGACAGGGCGGCGGGGCCGCGCGCGAGCAGCTTCTCGCGCGGCTGGGCATCAAAGGGCAGGTCTTTCAGCGGCATGGCGTGGGGCAGTGGGGGTATACCCGGTTTTCTACAATGGCGGCAGTTTATAGAGAGCTTCTCAATGACCGCTGACGCCCTTGCCTCCGACACCAGCCAGCCCATCGTGCAGATGGGTTCCTTTCTTACGCTGCATTACCGCCTGGCCGGCCCGGCGGGCGATGTGGTCAACACCTTCGAGGGCAAGCCGGCCACGCTGTCGGTGGGCACGGGCGAGCTCTCGCCGGCGCTGGAGCAGCGCCTGATCGGCCTGGCCGAGGGCGCGCGCGCCCGCTTCGAGCTGGCCGCCGGCGAGGCCTTTGGCGAGCGCAACCCCGACATGCGGCAATGGGTGGGCCGCAAGCTGCTCAATGACCTGGGTGACCCCGATGAGCAGTACCACGTGGGCGATGTGGTCGAGTTCCCCACGCCCGATGGCGCGGGCAAATATGCCGGCGCGGTGCTGGAGGTGCGCGGCGATGGGGCGGTGCGCTTTGACTTCAATCACCCACTGGCCGGCCTGCCCGTCACCTTCGAGGTGCAGTTGATTGGTGTGCTGTAAATGAACAAGCCCCAGGAAATTGTTCTGGCCGAGCCGCGCGGCTTTTGCGCCGGCGTGGACCGCGCCATCGAGATCGTCGAACGGGCGCTGCAGAAGTTTGGCCGCCCCATCTACGTGCGCCACGAGATCGTGCACAACACCTATGTGGTGAACGACCTCAAGTCCAAGGGCGCGATCTTCATCGAGGATCTGGCCGAGGTGCCGCCCGGCGCCACGCTGATCTTCAGCGCCCATGGCGTGAGCCGCGCCGTGCAGGACGAGGCGCGCGCGCGCGGTTTCAGCATCTTTGACGCCACCTGCCCGCTGGTGACCAAGGTGCATGTCGAGGTCGCCAAGCTGGCCAGGGAGGGCTACGAGTTCATCATGATCGGCCACAAGGGCCACCCCGAGGTCGAGGGCACCATGGGCCAGCTTGACAGCGGCATCCACCTGGTCGAGGACCTGGCCGACGTCGCCCGCGTGCAGCCCGCGCAGACCGAGAAACTCGCCGTGGTCACGCAGACCACCTTGAGCGTGGACGACGCCGCCGAGATCACCGCCGCTGTGCGCGCGCGCTTTCCCTCCATCCGCGAGCCCAAGCAGCAGGACATCTGCTACGCCACGCAGAACCGCCAGGACGCGGTCAAGCTGCTGTCGCCCCAGGTCGATCTGGTGATCGTCGTCGGCAGCCCCACCAGCTCCAACAGCAACCGCCTGCGCGAGCTGGCCGCGCGCCTGGGCACCGCCGCCCACATGGTCGACAGTGCCGACGAACTGCGCGCCGAATGGTTCGACGGCATCGCGCGCGTGGGCCTGACGGCCGGCGCCTCGGCGCCCGAGGTGCTGGTACAGGCCGTGATCACGCGCATCAAGGAGCTGGGGGCGGTGTCGGTGCGCAAGATGAGCGGCATCGAGGAATCGGTGAAATTCCCCCTGCCCAAGGGCCTGAGGCTGGACGCCGCCACGGGCCTGGAGCTGGCCGAGCGCAGCCCGGAGACCGGCGCGAGCAGCGGCTGAACTTCGGGCGGCGCCGTGCCAGGTGCGCGGCGCAGGAGGTGGTTGCGCTTCTGTATTTATAGCTGTTGACGCGCTATGAGTGGGCGCTGCAGCCAAATTTGGCTAATATAACGAAATGCCGCTGATCGGGCAGGGCATGTGGGCCGCAGCGGCCGAAGTCCCGCACAATGCGGGACTTCTTACAATTGCCGCATCTTCACACCTTGGGAGCACGTCGGGCTCCCTGCATATGGAAATAGCAATACTGTTCGCCCTCATCCTGCTCAACGGCGTGTTTGCCATGTCCGAGCTGGCTTTGGTCTCCGCGCGCAAGACGCGCCTGCAAAAGCTGATCGATGAGGGCGATAGCGGTGCCATCGCCGCCGTCAAGCTGGGCGAAGACCCGACGCGCTTTCTGTCCACCATCCAGATCGGCATCACCTCGATCGGCGTGCTCAACGGCATCGTGGGCGAGTCGGCCCTGGCCAAGCCATTTGGTGAATGGCTGATCGGCCTGGGGCTGCAGGCGCAATACGCCAGCTACATCGCCACCGGCCTGGTGGTGGTGTTGATCACCTACTTCTCCATCGTCGTCGGCGAACTCGTGCCCAAGCGCCTGGGCCAGAGCCACCCCGAGGCCCTGGCACGCATCGTGGCCCGCCCCATCAACTGGCTGGCCCTGGCTACCAAGCCCTTTGTGCGCCTGCTGTCCATCTCCACCGAGACCCTGCTGCGCGCTCTGGGCGTGAAGCAGGGCCAGGGCAACGCTGTGACCGAGGACGAGATCCATGCCGTGCTGGCCGAGGGCACGAGCGCCGGCGTGATCGAGTCGCACGAACACCAGATGGTGCGCAACGTGTTTCGCCTGGACGACCGCCAGATCGGCTCGCTGATGGTGCCGCGCGCCGACGTGGTGTGCCTGGACGTGCTGGAGTCGTTCGAGGAAAACCTGCGCCGCATCGACGAGTCCGAACATGCGCGCTTTCCGGTGGTGCGCGGCGGCATGGAGAACATCCTGGGCGTGCTCAGCGCGCGCCAATGGCTGTCGCGCGCGGTGCGCGACCCGGCCGCGCGCGAGCTGGGCGCGCTGGCGCTGCACACGGCGCTGTACGTGCCCGAGACCATCAACGCCAAGGAGCTGCTGGACAACTTCCGCCAGTCCGGCATGCACATGGCCTTCGTCATCGACGAGTACGGCGAGGTGCAGGGCATAGTCACCGTGCAGGACTTGATCGAGGCCATCACCGGCGAATTCCAGTCGCTGGACCCGGACGACTCCTGGGCCGTGCAGCGCGACGATGGCAGCTGGCTGCTGGACGGCCATATTCCCGTGCCTGAGCTCAAGGATCGCCTGCAGCTGGCCACCGTGCCGCAGGAGGATCGCGGGCGCTACCAGACGCTCAGCGGCATGATGATGCTGCTCACCGGGAAGCTGCCTGGGGTCACCGACACCGTGCAGTGGGAGGGCTGGCGCTTCGAGGTGGTGGACATGGACGGCAAGACCATAGACAAGGTGCTGGCCAGCCGCCTGCCCGAGGTGCAGTTGCACATGGGCGACCAGGCCGTGAGCGGGGACTGATCGCCCTCAGCTCCACAGATCGAGTGGCGGATCGGCCACCACGGCGCGCAGTATGTCGGTGCGCGTGATGAAGCCCTGCAGCACGCCGGCATCGTCCGTCACGGGCAGGCCCGGCAGGCCCGTGTCCAGCAGTACCGGCGCCACGCGGCGCAGCTCGGTGTGGGCGGCCACGGTGGGCACCGGGCTGACCATGGCCTCGGACACGCTGCGGCGTGCGCGTGCAATGGCCTGCGGCACGGCGGCCGGCTGGGGCAGCAGATCCACGGGAGCGATGTCGGCGCGCAGCAGCAGGCCGACCACCCGCCCCTGGGCGTTGACCACCGGCGCCTGGGCCACGCGCTGCCGTGCCAGCGCCAGCCAGGCGTCATGGGCCGGCATCTCGGGCGGCAGGGTGACCGCACCCACGGTCATCATGTCGGCCACGCGCAGCACCGGCAGGCGCGGCTGATCGGGGCCCTGCTCGGTCTGCACATAGGCGGCAGCGGCCTCCTGCAGGCGTTGCTGCTGCGCCGTCTGGGCCTTGACGGCGCCGGTGTGCCGGGGCGCTGCATCGGGCTCCAGGGCGCGTGCGCGCAGGCCCTGCGGGCGCTGCACGCGCTGCACCGGCGCCAGCTGGGCCAGCTTGCCCGAGCCGCCGCGGTAGATCTGCCCCGAAGGACCAAACACAAAAAACATGACCACCTCCTGCATGGCCCCCGGTGGACCTGCCATCGCCATGTTATCGACAGCCGTGCCGGCCACTACACTGCACCCTTTTTTTCGCCAGGTTCCCGCATGATCCATCGCGCCGCCATCACCGCTGCCCGCCGCCAGCTGGCCAGCCAGCCGGGCTTTCTGCGTACCACGCCGCTGCTGCGCTTGTCTGGCCGCTCGCTGGGGGTGGATTGCGACGAGGTCTGGCTCAAGCTGGAGCAACTGCAGGTGGGTGGCAGCTTCAAGGCGCGCGGCATGCTCTATCGCCTGCTGGCCAATCCCGTGCCCGACAGCGGCGTCATCATCGCCTCGGGCGGCAACGCCGGCATTGCCGTGGCGGCCGCCGCCAAGGCCCTGGGCGTGCGCTGCGAGGTGTTCGTGCCCGAGGTCTCGCCCGAGGCCAAGCGCGCCCGGCTGCGCGCCCTGGGGGCCGAGGTGGTGGTGACCGGCGCCGCGTATGCCGAGGCCTTTCAGGCCTGCGTGGCCCGCCAGCAGGCCACGGGCGCGCTGCAGGCCCATGCCTATGACCAGCCCGAGGTGGTGGCCGGCGCCGGCACGCTGGCCCTGGAGATCGAGGAGCAGGGCGGCCGGCTGCCCGACAGCCTGCTCGTCAGCGTGGGCGGCGGCGGCCTCATCGGCGGCGTGGCCGCCTGGGTGGACAGCCGAGCCCATGTGGTGGCACTGGAGCCCGAGCGTGCGCCCACCCTGCATGCCGCCCGGGCCGCAGGCATGCCGGTGGACGTGGAGGTCGGCGGCCTGGCCGCCGATTCGCTGGGTGCGCGCCGCATCGGCGCCATCGGCTGGGAGGTGAGCCAGCGCCATGTGCACGCATCGCTGCTGTTGCCCGACGACGCCATTCGTGCCGCGCAACTGTGGCTGTGGAAGGAGTTCAAGCTGGCCGTGGAACCTGCCGCAGCCCTCGGTCTGGCTGCCCTGCAGACCGGCGCCTACCGCCCGCAGCCACGTGAAACCGTGGCGCTGATCCTGTGCGGCGCCAACTGCGACCCGGCAAGCTTGGCCTGACCCCGGCACGCCTGCCCTCTAAAATTGCGCCATGCTAGACATCCTGCTCCTTCGCAAAGACCTCGCCTCGGCCGTCGCCCGGCTCGAATCCCGCAAAAAACCCCAGGCCTTCCTGAACGTGGAGGCGTTCCAGGCGCTGGAGGCTGAGCGCAAGACGATACAGACGCGCACCGAGGCGTTGCAGTCGCAGCGCAACCAGCTGTCCAAGCAGATCGGCGCGCTGATGGGCAAGGGTGAGAAAGACGCCGCCGAGGCCGCCAAGGCCCAGGTGGCAGCGCTCAAGAACGAGTTGGACGGCTCCGTCGTGCGCCTGGAGCAGATCCAGGCCGAACTGCAGGCCATGCTGGCGGCCGTGCCCAACCTGCCGCACGAGAGCGTGCCCGTGGGCGCTGACGAGGCCGGCAACGTCGAGCTGCGCCGCTGGGGCGCGCCCAAGGCCTACGACTTCGCGGTGAAAGACCATGTGGATCTGGGCGCGTCGCTGGGCCTGGACTTCGATCTGGGCGCCAAGCTGTCGGGCTCGCGTTTCACCGTCATGCAGGGCCAGATGGCGCGCCTGCACCGGGCGTTGGCGCAGTTCATGCTGGACGTGCAGACCGGCGAGCATGGCTACACCGAATGCTATGTGCCCTACATCGTCAACGCCGACTCGCTCAAGGGCACGGGCCAGCTGCCCAAGTTCGAGGGCGACCTGTTCGCCGCCAAGAAGGGCGGCCAGGACGCCGAGCCCGTGCCCGACAATGCCGCGCTGTACCTGATCCCGACCAGCGAGGTGCCGCTCACCAACATCGTGCGCGACGAGGTGCTGCAAGAGGCCGAGCTGCCCATCAGGCTCACCGCGCATTCGCCGTGCTTTCGCTCCGAGGCAGGCAGCTACGGCCGCGACACGCGCGGCATGATCCGCCAGCACCAGTTCGACAAGGTCGAGATGGTGCAAATCGTCCACCCCGAGAAAAGCTACCAGGCGTTGGAAGAGATGACCGGCCACGCCGAGGCCATTTTGCAAAAGCTGGGCCTGCCCTACCGTGTGGTGGCTCTGTGCACCGGCGACATGGGCTTTGGCGCCGCCAAGACCTACGACCTGGAAGTCTGGCTGCCGGCGCAGAACACCTTCCGCGAGATCAGCTCGGTGAGCAACTGCGAAGCCTTCCAGGCGCGCCGCATGCAGGCGCGTTTCAAGAACGCACAGGGCAAGAACGAGTTGGTGCACACCTTGAACGGCTCGGGACTTGCCGTGGGCCGTACGCTCGTCGCGGTGCTGGAGAACTACCAGAACCAAGACGGCTCCATCACCGTGCCCGAGGCGCTGCGCCCCTACATGGGCGGCATGGAAATCTTGAAGCCCTGATTTAACTGCTAGAATCGCAGGCTTCGACACACAGGAGAGGTGGCAGAGTGGTCGAATGTACCTGACTCGAAATCAGGCGTAGTGGCAACACTACCGTGGGTTCGAATCCCACCCTCTCCGCCAAGTAACGCTAAGTGATTGATATAAAAAGAGTTTTCTGATTCTTCAGTGCTCTTCAGTCATTTGGTGGCACATCAAGGTGGCACATCAGCTGTTTGCTGTTGTGCCATTTTTTTTGACGCCATCCCGCATCCCATCAAAACTTGGAGATGCTCGATGTCGCGAACTTCATACCTCACTACCCACCACGGGAGCTTCTGGTTCCAAATACGCGTTCCTGTGGCGCATCAGCCGCGCCACGGCTTGCGGGTCCGCACGAACCTGCAAACGACCGACCCAGCGGTGGCCAAGACTCTTGCCCTGCGACTGGCGGCTGAATGGTTGGTGCGCTTCAGCCATGAACCGGAGGCGCCACTGGATGAACATCCATTGCCAGCTGAAATCGGCCAACCACCATTGCCATTGGTGGTAGCCCCACCCGAGCCGGTAGCACCAGCCCTATCGAGCGCTGCTCAGGCCGCGCCCGAGACCTCGGGTCCCTCGCCACATGTAGCGGATATGCTCGCGCTCTATCGGTACTGGCGGGGATTGAATACGGACCGCGCGCCCAGCACGGTCCGGGAGTTCGAGCGATTGACTCGAACATTTGACAAGTTCATGCAGAAGACGCCTACGCAATTGATGCGGACCGATATCACCGCGTATCGGGACCATCTA
>RRZU010044883.1_pt1 | contig 10591 bp, 7 predicted proteins | sample 2165561 | NCBI WGS metagenome assembly RRZU01 (sample SAMN10456909, study PRJNA506462) | wastewater metagenome | isolation source: wastewater sludge | place: USA: Moscow, Idaho | reverse complement strand
CGTTATTCAGGCTGCTGACATCCAGGGTTGTGACTTGGCCCCGGGCCGTATGCTCGGCAACTGCCTTCCACAGACGGCGCAAGAAGCGCTGGGCACCTTCTACGCCGGCTTCCTGCCACTCCAGGGTCAGATCTGCCGGTGAGGCGAACATCATGAACAGACGCACGGTATCGGCGCCGTAGCGTTCGACCATCAGTTGCGGATCTATGCCGCTGTTCTTGGACTTGGACATCTTGGTCATGCCGGCGTGGACGACTTCGCGCCCCTCGTTGTCGACGGCCCGGGTGATGCGCCCCTTCTCGTCACGCTCGACTTTCACATCCACGGGACTAACCCAGACACGGGCACCGTGTTCGGTGTAGTAGAAGGCATCAGCCAGCACCATGCCCTGGCAGAGCAGGCGGGTGAAGGGCTCATCGCTCTTGACCATACCGGCATCGCGCAGCAGCTTGTGGAAGAAGCGGGCATAGAGCAGGTGCATACAGGCGTGTTCGATGCCGCCGATATATTGATCCACTGGCAGCCAATGGTTGGCGCGCTCGCTGTCCAGCATGCCTTCCTGATAATCCGGGCAGCAGTAGCGGGCGTAATACCAGGAGGACTCCATAAAGGTGTCGAAGGTGTCGGTTTCGCGCAGGGCGGGCTGGCCGTTGAAGCTGGCCTTGGCCCAATTGGCATCGGCCTTGATGGGGCTCTGTACGCCATCCATCACCACCTCTTCGGGCAGGATCACCGGCAGTTGATCGGCCGGTGTCGGTACCACAGTGCCATCTTCGAGGGTCATCATGGGGATAGGCGCTCCCCAGTAGCGTTGACGGGAAACCCCCCAGTCGCGCAGACGGAAGTTGACGGTGCGCTTGCCCTTGCCCAAGGCTTCGAGCTTGGCACAGATGGCATCGAAAGCGCCCTGGAAGTCGAGGCCGTCGAATTCGCCGGAATTGAACAGCACGCCCTTCTCGGTGTAGGCCGCGGCGCTGATGTCCAGTTCGCTGCCGTCGGCAGGGCGGATGACGCCACGGATTTCCAGACCATACTTCTGGGCAAACTCAAAATCGCGCTGATCGTGAGCCGGTACGGCCATGACGGCGCCCGTGCCATAGTCCATCAGCACGAAGTTGGCCACCATGATGGGGACGCGACGACCATCGACAGGATGCAGGGCGTAGAGGCCGGTAGCCATCCCTTTCTTCTCCATGGTGGCGAGTTCTGCTTCGGCCACCTTGGTGTTCTTGCACTCTTCGATAAAGTGGGCCAGGGCCGGATTTTGCTCGGCAGCCTGTCTGGCCAAGGGGTGACCGGCGGCGACGGCCACATAGGTGACCCCCATCAGGGTATCCGGGCGGGTGGTGTAGATATCGAAGTGTTCGTCACTGCCATCGACGGCGAAGGTCATGGTCAGGCCTTCAGAGCGACCAATCCAGTTGCGCTGCATGGTCTTGACCATCTCAGGCCAGCCATCGAGCTTGTCCAGATCGGTCAGCAGCTCTTCGGCATAGGCGGTGATCTTGATAAACCACTGGGGGATCTCTTTTTGCTCCACCGGCGTATCGCAGCGCCAGCAGCAGCCATCCTGCACCTGTTCGTTGGCCAGCACAGTCTGGTCATTCGGGCACCAGTTGACGGAAGAGGTCTTCTTGTAAACCAGCCCCTTGTTATACAGCTCGGTGAAGAACCACTGCTCCCAGCGATAGTACTCAGGCGTACAGGTGGCCACTTCACGATCCCAGTCGTAGCCCAGCCCCAGCATCTTCAGCTGGCGCTTCATGTAGTCGATGTTCTCGTAGGTCCACTTGGCGGGGGCCGAGTTGTTCTTGATGGCGGCGTTTTCTGCCGGCAGACCGAAGGCGTCCCAGCCGATGGGCTGCATGACGTTCTTGCCGTTGAGGCGCTGATAGCGGGAGATGACATCACCGATGGTGTAGTTGCGAACGTGCCCCATGTGCAGGCGACCTGACGGGTAAGGGAACATGGAGAGACAGTAGAACTTCTCCTTGTCGACTTTCTCTACGGCCTTGAAGGTCAGATTCTTGTCCCAATACTGCTGGACGGCAGGCTCTAGGCTCTGGGGATTATACTGTTCTTGCATGACTGACATCGATGACATCCGATATGTGTGAATTGGATAGGCTATCCTGTTGGAAGATCGCCATAGAATACTTGCTAAGGCTCCACGCAACAATAGCGCAGCCGTGCACACTAGGGCGACTGGTATCGGGATGAATGTCAGGAGGTGCTTATGTCGAAACAACTCAAAGGGTATGAAGCCTTTATCCAGCGCCTCAAGGAGGAGTGGCAAACCGCCGCACCGGGCGAAACCGTGAATCAGCTGGTTGAGCGGACCCGGGCCTATATCGCGGCGGCCGGGGAGTTGACCCAGGATGAACTGGCGTTGATTGCCGAAGCCGTGCGGGAGGATCTGCAGGAGTTTCGCGAGGCGCCGGGGGGATATCGTGACAGTGCCTTCTATCACGCCTTGCAGGAGTCGATATGGAGCTGGCTGCTGGAGTTGACCGACCGCACCCAGATCGAGTTGATGACGGTGCAGCAGGGGTGGCGTAATCAGGGGCGTTACCAGGCGGGAGAGAAAATGGGACTGGGGCTGCTGGTGTGCGACGCTTGTGGTCACAAGCGGCAGGTTATGCACCCCGAGCAGATCCCGGCCTGCAGCAAATGCGGTACGGAACGATTCCATCGGCAACCGCTGCAATCATAAGAGCATCACCAGGAGAGGCTAAGTCCTCTCCTGGAACCATTTTTAGCGCCATTTTTTCTTTTTCATCTGCCTATCATGCTCCTGTCATTCTTGTGACGAGTTTTTTTCCCGTTAACTACACGCAGAAGTTGAATTTTTACCCTATTCGGGGAAAAATGCCGAGCCGGTCACAACCTGATGTTGGGGCCACTTCAGATTCTGCACCACTTCGATATAGCACAGGAATTTTATGAACATGCTCCGCATCATGGCCTCAGCCTTGCTGTGTGCCAGCGCCTTTACTGCTACTCAGGTTTGCGCACTCGAATACCCCTTACCACCAGCCAATAGCCGTCTGATCGGTGAGAATCAGGAATACACGGTGCCCAATGATGGCCAGCCGCTGGAAGCCATTGCCGCCAAGTTTCAGTTGGGCTTGACCAATATGCTGGAAGCCAATCCGGGTGTGGATCCTTATCTGCCCAGGGCCGGTAGCGTTCTGAAAATCCCTCATCAGTTGATCCTGCCGGACGCGCCGCGCGAGGGGATTGTGATCAACGTGGCCGAGATGCGCCTCTACTACTACCCCAAGGGGCGTAATGTGGTGGAAGTGCTGCCTATCGGCATCGGCCAGTTGGGCACGGACACCCCGGAGAACTGGGTGACCTCGGTGCAACGCAAGCGCGCCAATCCGACCTGGACTCCGACCGCCAAGGTGCATGCCGAGTATGCTGCCAAGGGTGAAAAACTGCCGGCTGTCTGGCCTGCAGGTCCTGATAACCCCATGGGACTCTACGCCCTGTACATAGGTCGTCTGTATGCCATTCATGGCACCAACGCCTCTTTTGGTATCGGCCTGCGTGTGAGTCACGGTTGTGTGCGTCTGCGTAATGATGATATCGAGTACCTGTTCAGCAAGGTGCCGGTAGGCACGCGGGTCCAGTTCACCAACCAGCCGGTGAAGGTGACGGTAGAGCCGGACGGTGGTCGTTACATGGAAGTGCATCAGCCGCTCTCCCGCACGAATGAAGAGCTGACCTCCAAGGCCAATGCCCCGCTGCAGATGACGCCTGCCGTGACCCGCTTCATTGCCCACAAGGATAGCGACTCCTTTATGGTCAAGCAGACCCTGGAGCAGCGCAGTGGTATGCCGGAGCGCCTCAATCCCTGATTGTGGATGCAGAGATGACAAAACGGCGGCCCGCAAAGGCCGCCGTTTTTTATTGTCTCGCTATGGTAAAGCCGCAGTGAAATGAGGCCGCGTTGCATAACCAGTAGCAGAAATGGCTATGATGAGAATATATTTATGAATAAAATCAATAACTTATATGTTGTTGATTTTTATGGGTATTTTGTATCTATTTGATTTTATTCATGTTTTTTTGGCGTTGACGCCAGAGGCCGAACAGCAGCGTGGTGCAGACCCAGGCCAGCAGCGGCCAACTGCCGATGCGGGTGTAGGGGGTCACTCCCTTGGCGGGTGCCACACTGACTCTGAGTACCTGCTCCTTGAATTGGGGGATTTGACCCACAGTATTGCCCTTGCTGTCAAAGGCGATGGTGACACCGCTGTTTGTGGCGCGCAGCAGGGGTTTGCCAAACTCGATGGCGCGCATGCGGGTGATCTCCATATGTTGCCAGGGGCCGTGGGAGGCGCCGAACCAGGAGTCATTGCTCACGGTCAGCAGATAGTCGGTATCGGCATGCACGTTCTGCCTGAGCTCATCGGAGAAGGCCATTTCGTAGCAGATGGCGGGGGCAAAATGGTAGCCACGGGCCTGCATATTGCTCTGGATCGCCTCACCACGGCTGAAGGAGGACATGGGCATGTTGAAAAAGGGGGCTATGGGGCGCAGCAGCTCGCCGAAGGGAACAAATTCGCCGATGGGCACCAGATGGCGTTTGTAGTAGCGGTTACCCTCACCAAACTGGTACTCCCGCTTGCCGTCCGCATCCTGTATGCCCAGCCCGATCAGACCGTTGTAGAAACGCCGCTCGGCCATGTCCATGTACTGGATGCCGGTGATGAAGCCAATCTTGTTAAAGCGCATCGAGTCATCAATATTGACCAGAAACTCCCGCATGTCGTTTTCGAAGGCGGGGATGGCCGATTCGGGCCAGATGATGATCTCGGCATCCTGATTGGCACGGGTCATATCCAGATAACGCAGCAGGGTCGGCTTGATGTTTTTCGGATCCCACTTCACCGCCTGGGGAATATTGCCCTGCATCAGGGCAAACTTGACCGGCTTGCCCTCCTGGGTCCACTGGATGCCATGAAGCGCGGCGCCACCGGCAAAGAGAGCCAGCGGCAGCAAAACCCAGAGGCGGCGACCGGGTTGCACCGCCAGCGAGAGGGCGGCGGCGGATAACAGCAGGGCCAGGGTCACGCCCTGTACCCCGAATACAGGCGCAAAGCCTACCAGCGGGCTCTCGATCTGGCTGTAACCCAGCCAGAGCCAGGGGAAACCGGTGAGCAGATGGCCTATGGCCCAGTCACTGAGCAGCCAGAGTGCCGGAAAGACCAGCAGCCGCTGACCGAGTGGGCCCAGAGCCGGGAAGAAGCGGGCCAGCAGACCGCAGGCCAGGGCCGGATAGAGCGCCAGATAGGCGGCCAGCAGCGCCACCATGAGGAAGGCGGCGGGCATAGGAATACCGCCAAACTGGGTCATGCTGACATGGATCCACCACAGTCCTGGCAGGTTGAGACCAAAGAGGTAGCTAAACCCCAGCAGGGCACTGCGGCGCCAGCTCTGGCCATCGAGTAGCAGTAACAGGCCGGTCATGGTCAGCAGGGGCAGGGGCCAGATGTTCCAGGGGGCAAAGGCCGGTACCGTGATGGCACCCAGCAGCAGGGCAAGCAGCGGGGTCCAGCGAGGAAAGAGCGGACGGGTAAACAGTGTCTTTATTGTCATCATAAAACCGGAGTTGTTGTGCTGTACTCTGTGCGAGTCTGGGCGTTAAAAACGGCACGGCGCCAGAGTCTGGCGCCGCAGGGATCAGCGAGGTGTTCAGCTTTCGCTGCTCTGCTGCTCCTCTTCTGCCTCGTGAGTGGCGGGGATCCGGACCTGTAACTGCAGCAGGCGCCGTCGGTCGGCATGGACCACCTTGAAATCAAAGCCATCCAGAGTGACAGACTCCCCCTTCTTCGGCAGGTGACCGAAGGCGTGCATGATGAGGCCACCCACTGTGTCGACCTCTTCATCGCTGAAGTGAGTATCGAAGTAGTCGTTGAACTCTTCGATGGGGGTCAGACCATGGATGCCGTAAATGCTCTTGCTGATGCGACGGATCTGCTCCAGCTCCTCTTCCCCGGCATCATATTCGTCTTCGATTTCGCCGACGATGAGCTCGAGAATATCCTCTATGGTGACCAGGCCCGAGACACCGCCAAACTCGTCCACCACTATGGCCATATGGTAGCGCTGCTGCTGGAACTCCTTGAGCAGGCGATCTACCCGCTTGCTCTCCGGCACCACAACCGCCGGACGTAACACCTTGTCAAAGCTGAAGGGTTCCTCGGTCTGACCCAGAGAGAAGCGCAGCAGATCCTTGGCCAGCAGGATCCCTTCCACATGATCCTTGTCTTCGTTGATGATGGGAAAACGGGAGTGGGCTGACTCTATGATAATGGGCAGGAAGCTCTCCACCGGCTGGTTGCGGCGGATGGTGACCATCTGGGAGCGGGGGATCATGATGTCACGAACCCGTAACTCGGCGATCTCCAGTACCCCTTCGATCATCTCCTTGGTCTCTTCGTCGATGACCTCGCGCTCCTCGGCATCCTGGATCATGCCGACCAGTTCATGGCGATCCTTGGGTTCGCCCTGAAACAGGTGACTCAATCGCTCCAGCCATTTATTGCGGCTGGAGGTGGAGTGGGATGGCTGTTGTTCGTCGCTCATAGTGGGCTCTGGTTTCCTTAAAACTCATCATCCTGATAGGGGTTGGCAAAGCCGAGCGCGGCCATGAATTCTATCTCCAGCGCTTCCATCTCTTCGGCTTCTCCATCTTCTATATGGTCATACCCTAACAAATGCAAGCTGCCATGCACAACCATATGGGCCCAGTGAGCCATCAGAGGCTTGCCCTGTTCGGTCGCTTCGCTCTCCACCACCTGACGGCAGATGACCAGATCGCCCAGCAAGGGCAGCTCGATACCCGGAGGGCACTCGAAGGGAAAGGAGAGCACATTGGTCGGTTTATCCTTGCCGCGGTAGGTATGGTTGAGCTCCTGGCTCTCGGCCTCGTCCACCAGTCGTACCGTGACTTCCGCCTCTTCCTGGAAGGGGAGAATGGCGGCATCGAGCCAGCGCTGGAAGTCAGCCGCCTGGGGCATGCCCTCGGCGTTTTCGCAGGCCAGCTGCAGATCCAGGGTAACACTCATACTTTACTCTCCTGTGACAGCGGACCCGGTTTGCGTTCGGCGTCGAGGCGTCGCTGCTGCTCATCAAAGGCCTCGTAGGCCATCACTATGCGTGCCACCACAGGATGACGCACCACGTCGCCAGCCTGGAAAAAGTTGAACGAGAGACCATCGACGCCGCTCAAGACCTCGATGGCATGGCGCAGGCCTGACTTCTGGTTGCGCGGCAGGTCAATCTGGGTGATATCGCCGGTCACCACCGCCTTGGAGTTGAAGCCAATGCGGGTGAGGAACATCTTCATCTGCTCCACAGTGGTATTTTGCCCCTCATCGAGAATGATAAAGGCATCGTTGAGGGTCCGGCCGCGCATATAGGCCAGGGGGGCGATTTCGATCACCTGGCGCTCGATCAGTTTTTCTACCCGCTCGAAGCCCAGCATCTCGAACAGGGCATCATAGAGGGGGCGCAGGTAGGGATCGACTTTCTGGGAGAGATCGCCGGGCAAGAAGCCCAGTTTCTCGCCGGCTTCGACCGCCGGACGGGTCAGCAGTATGCGGCGCACCTCCTGACGTTCCAGGGCATCGACGGCGGCGGCGACAGCCAGATAGGTCTTGCCGGTACCCGCCGGGCCTATGCCGAAGGTGATGTCATGGGTGACCACGTTGGCGATGTACTGGGCCTGATTGGGGGTGCGAGGCTTGACCATGCCGCGCTTGGTCTTGATGTTGATCTCCTTGCCATAGGGGATGGTGCTGCTGATCTCGGCATCCACCTCGTCATCCTGCTCCAGCGCCCGGCATTCGGTAATGGCCAGATGAACCTGATCCGGTGTCAGATCCACCAGTTTCTGGTCACGTAGCGGCTGGGTCTCGATGTAGAGGCGCTTGAGCAGTTCAACGACGGCGAGGGCTTGCTGCTCTTTGCCGAGGATCTGGAAATGATTGTTGCGATAGACGATCTCGACACCGAGGCGGCGTTCAATCTGCTTGATGTTGTCATCGAACGGGCCACACAGGCTGGCAAGGCGCTGGCTTTGCGCCGGTTCCAGATGCAGATCCAGAGTTGTGATATGACGGCTCAAGGTTTCCTCTCTGCGGTTATTTAAAAAAACGGGTCGTGGTAGCGACCCGTCGTGACACTTAGGGGCGGAAGGTGGCCACACCCAGCTCATCGGCAACCCCGTCCGGGCGGCGGGCAATGATCTCCTGCGGGCGAATGCTCTGACGCAAATCCATCTGCGCCTCGGTGCGTACCAGCTTGCCACGCAGGGAGTGGGGGAATACTTCGGTGATCTCCACATCCACAAACTGGCCAATCAGGCGGGCATCACCTTCAAAATTGACCACTCGGCTATTTTCGGTGCGACCGCGCAGCTCCAGCAGATCATTTTTCGAGGGGCCTTCCACCAGTATGCGCTGTATGGTGCCAAACATCTCGCGGCTGTACTGCATGGCCTGGTTGTTGATGACTTGCTGCAACCGGTAGAGGCGTTCTTTTTTGACCTCCATCGGTGTGTCGTCGGGCATGTCGGCGGCCGGTGTTCCGGGGCGCGGACTGAAGATGAAGCTGAAGCTCAGATCGAATTTCACATCGTCAATGAGCTTCATGGTGCGCTCGAAGTCCTCATCGGTTTCCCCGGGGAAGCCGACGATGAAGTCGGAACTGATGGTGATATCGGGACGCGCTGCCTTGAGCCTGCGGATCTTGGACTTGTACTCCAGGGCCGTGTGGGGGCGCTTCATCATGGTCAGGATGCGATCCGAACCGCTTTGCACCGGCAGGTGCAGGAAGCTCACCAGCTCGGGCGTGTCCTTGTAGACCTCTATGATGTCATCGGTAAATTCGATGGGGTGGCTGGTGGTGTAGCGAATGCGGTCTATGCCATCGATGGCGGCCACCAGACGCAGCAACTGGGCGAAGCTGCAGATCTCCCCGTCATGGGTGGCACCGCGATAGGCGTTGACGTTCTGCCCCAGTAGATTAACTTCCCGTACCCCTTGATCGGCGAGTTGGGCAATTTCGAACAACACATCATCCAGCGGACGGCTCACCTCTTCGCCCCGGGTGTAGGGGACGACACAGTAGGTGCAATATTTGGAGCACCCTTCCATGATGGAGACATAGGCGGTGGGGCCTTCGGCTCTGGGCTCGGGCAGGGCATCGAATTTCTCGATTTCGGGGAAGGAGACATCCACCTGGGCGCCATGGCCGCTCTTCACCTGTTTAATCATCTCGGGAAGACGGTGCAGGGTCTGGGGGCCGAAGACGATGTCCACCTGGGGCGCACGCTGGCGAATGGCATCTCCTTCCTGGGAGGCCACGCAGCCGCCGACGGCAATCACCAGATTGGGATTGTTTTTCTTCAGCTCTTTCCAGCGTCCCAGTTGGTGGAACAGTTTCTCCTGGGCTTTTTCCCGGATGGAACAGGTATTCAGCACCAGCACATCGGCCTCTTCGGCCAGCTCGGTGGCGGCGTAACCTTGGGAAGCACCTAACAGATCAGCCATCTTGGACGAGTCGTACTCGTTCATCTGACAGCCCCAGGTTTTGATATGCACTTTTTTGCTCATGGAGATCCGCATGTGTGACTAGATGATCGACTAGGCGGGAAAAGCGGTAACTTTACCGGCCCGAAGGACCGCGTATTCTACCCCTGATCCGATGGGCTGACCAGATTCTATCCAGCCCGTTTTTTGTAGGGTCTTTCGCTGCCAAACAGGGATGACGCCATGCTTTGCTGCCGGATCGCTGGGGGATTGTCCGACACTGCGCTAGAATGGCCCGTCGTCAAATTTGGTCCTGTCAGGAGTCCCCATGTCTGTTTCCCCTTTTGTGCCAACCACCGGTGTTTGTGAGCTGTCATCGGATCTGGTGATCATAGGTGGTGGCATGGTGGGGGCTGCTGCCGCCTGTCGCTTGGCTGCCGCCGGATTGCGGGTGATCCTGGTGGAGTCGTCGGCGCCGGAGCCCTTTTCTCCGGAGCAGCCCAGGGATCGGCGGGTGTCGGCCATCAGTCCCGCCTCCATTGCCCTGCTGGAGGAGTGCGGCGTCTGGGAGGCCATTGTCGCCATGCGCACCTGTCCCTATACGGCGTTGGAGGCGTGGGAAAAGGAGGGGTTCTCCACCCGTTTTGATGCGGCTGAGCTGGGGGTGAACGAGCTGGGGCACATAGTGGAGAACCGGCTCATTCAGCTGGCTCTGTGGCAGAAACTCGATACCCTGGCCAATGTCACCCTGCTGACACCGGCGCGCATAGTGGCCATCCGGCAGGATAAGACCCAGGCCGAGGTGACGCTCGATGATGGTCGCCGGATCTCGACCCGTCTCATCATAGGGGCGGATGGCGCCCAGTCCCAGACTCGCCAGCTGGCACATATTGCCCTGGATAGTCGCGACTACGAGCAGCGCTGCCTGCTTGTCAATGTGCGCATTGCTGGCGGGCAGCAGGCCATCACCTGGCAACACTTTACTCCCGAAGGACCCAGAGCCTTTTTACCACTCTCTGGCCCCCATGCCTCGCTGGTCTGGTATG
>RRZU012498596.1_pt1 | contig 10592 bp, 6 predicted proteins | sample 2165561 | NCBI WGS metagenome assembly RRZU01 (sample SAMN10456909, study PRJNA506462) | wastewater metagenome | isolation source: wastewater sludge | place: USA: Moscow, Idaho | reverse complement strand
GTCGCACCTAACCAGCCAAGGCTATATAAATTCAATTATTAAGCCAATTTATGCAAAACCGCTCTACAAACTAATTTCCAATGCTTGTGAATGCAAGACAAACAAAACAGGAGGAATAAATCCTCCTGTTTTTATTACTGTAGGCGAGTAATAAAGTATCATACTAAATCAGCTCGCAAACCGCATTCTAGCCCCTATGAAAACTTGAAATAAAAAATAAAGTATCATACTGAATGCGGTTAACTCTCTTTGGGGAAGCAAAAAAAGAGTAATAAAGTATCATACTAAGTTCATTCGCGACTTATAACTCATCGCCTTTAGTTAGCGTCAACATTTACCACCTCGTACCCCATTGCTTTATAACCCGTTTTTCTTTTATTCCACATTTTTAACAATGTGGGATTTGTAGCGTCAATAAAGTCGAGAATTTGGACGTTAGTTTTTAAGGCGTGCTCTCGATGTAAACGTCCTGCATATTGTTGGAGATTCCCACGCCATGAGATAGGCATTGCTAATACCAAGGTATCCAAGGCTGGATGATCAAAGCCTTCACCGACCAATTTTCCAGTGGAAAGCAAAACTCTAGACTTTTCATCACTCAAAGCATTTAAAGAAGTAACTAATTCAGTTCTCTGCTTTTTTGACATACGCCCATGCAGTAAAAATAACTCAGGAACATTGTTAACCAGAGCGTGATGAATCAGCATCAGATGTTCAGTTCTTTCTGTTAACACAAGGATTTTTCGTCCTTTTGAATATGCAGAAATTATTTTTTCCACAACAAAGGCTATACGGGTCTGATCATTTGCCAAATGACCAAGTACATCTTGTATTCCTGCTTCCAGTGGTAAATCAAACTTTGTTTCAAGGGTATAAACATTTACAGATAGATCATGAGGTGCGCTCTGAGGGCTGCTAGCTTTATATCGAATTGGACCACATTGCATAAAGATAATCGGCTGCAATCCATCTCGTCGAAATGGTGTGGCAGTTAATCCAAGAACATATTTCGACTTGACTCGTTTGAGTAGCAACTCAAAAGAACTAGCACCCAGATGATGGCATTCATCAACGATTATTTGCCCGTAATTTTCGACAACAGGATTTACATCCCCCCCACGAGACAAGGACTGCACAACCGCGATATCAATTTTGCCACTCAACTTCTTCTTTCCAGCACCAAGCACGCCAATATCACCTTTATCAGTTTTAAGAAATGTTTCTAGTCTTTGCTGCCATTGCTGTAATAGCTCCGTTCTATGCACCAAAACTAGAGTATTAACTCCTCTCTGAGCAATTAAGCTTGCTGCTAATACGGTTTTACCAAAAGCAGTAGGCGCACATAAAACACCGATTTCATGGTGAAGTAACTCCGCTAGCGCTGTTTCTTGATCCAATCGCAATTGACCAATAAATTGTGTCGAGAGCTGTTTACCTTTTTCACGTTTATCAACAAGTTCATATTGAATTCGATTTTCCTGAAACAACGACAGCACAGCATCCAGACACCCTCTCGGCAAAGCCAAATACTTCGGGAAGTTCTCAGCACAGCCAATGATTCGGGGCTTATCCCATACAGGAAATCTCATCGCTTGAGCTTTATAAAACTCTGGATTTTGAAATGCAGCTAAACGAATTAAACGATTTGATAACGATTGTGGTAATGCTGACTTTTCAAAATATAGCTGATTTGCCATTGTCACAGTTATGAATGCAGGCATCGGTTCAGATAGTTTATCTTGAGTGACAGTGGCTGCTTGCCACGGAGTGTTTAAATCTTCTTCTTCAATAAAGGTCACATCCAGCGGATGAGATCCACCAGTTGCTCTCAGGATAACTGGCTCTATATCTTCAACCGGCATTTTGGATACCGAGGCAAGAAATGCCCACTGATCTTCATAAGGTTGTAGTTCTCTATTTACGAACAGGCTGAAACCATTTTCTCTTGGTTTCTTCTGAAGAGGTAACGCTATTAGATTTCCAAATCCGCCTTTAGGCATTGAATCCTGATTCGGAAATAAACGATCATAAGATGTAAGCTTTAACTGCCGAGTACGATTACAAGTATACGAAATAATGGCAGATCCTAAACGTCTGGCATCTCTTGCTGTTACAGCTTTGTCGAAGAATATCCATATATGAGCACCACTGCCTGATCTTGAAATTTCAAGGTAAGCGCTAACACCTAAATCATCACAAGAAACTAGAAAAGCTTTCGCATCTTCGGACCACTGCTCGTCATCAAAATCCACAACTAAAAAATAACAACAATCATTGGTCAATAATGGGTATATACCCACTGTATGTTTACCTGCTAAATGATCGTAGATAACCTCATCAGTTAACAAAGATAGCTGTCTGTTACTGCATTCCAAACACTTAATTCTTGGTTTTTCGCAGACTCCAGATTTCCACTCGTTTGCACAAGCTGGCGCATAACCTGATTTACCAGTTGAATGACTTTCCCATCGAATCGGATAAACATCCGTTCTGCCACGGAACAGAGAACGAAATAACGCTATTTTTTGTGAAGGGGAGAATTGGCTTGTCTGATGCAAACGAGGAGGTTCTATGGATTGAGCGAATTCAGGCAATCGCCATTGGATGCCATGCAATTCAAGTAATTCAATTAGTCGTTGGTTTTCTGCTTGTAGAGCAAACAACTCATCATTATTAACCATCAGACGATTCCGATAAATTTTAGATATCGATAGCCTATTTTTATTCAGTTCAAATGATGTAGAGTCAGTATAATCTTCTTTAATACACAAAAGACTCAATAGGAGCCAAATAAGCGTTTGTAGTCTGATTTAAAATTAGCAGGTACATCAGAGATATAACGCCAGAAATCACATATGCCATTAATACTTTTCATATCAATATGTCCGCAGTCCAGCATAATTTTTAGCAGTTCCAGTGTCGGTATAACTTGTACCTCAAATGTAGTTGCAAGTTCAGTCATGTCTTGATCATCCGTGACCACGGGTACGTTCAATTCCAAGGCATAGGCAATATACCAAACATCAACTTTTGATGGTCCATTAAATTCAGTTAGCACATAGCTCCATATGTACTCGAAATTTCGATCTATTTCTTTTTTTTGCACTTTTCCAATTTTTGGAAAAAATTTACGATTTTCAATAAATTCGTCCTCTTGCGTCCAAGGAAATTTATTGTCCAACTTCGATGTTTTTAGCTCTTCATTTAATTCAGAAAGTATGTATAGACAGTACTCTTTGTCGCCAAAAGGGACAAACAATAAGGGTCGAATACTTTTTGCCAATCTCAGGTATGAGTTTGTATCTACAAGGATTTTTGATTGAGGCATTAAGTCAGCTCTGCGTAAAGACTCCGAGCATCAAGCAGCGGCATATCCAGCACTGTCTGAACAAAACTTGGGCCTTTGTTATGTTCTTTCAAGTATTTTCTGAGCAGCTCAAAAAAAGGAGTCTCAAAAGCATTTTCAGCTTTTTCAATATACTCTCTCGCGCTAACTTTTCCTTTTACTTCACCGAATAAAGCTTCACTTATATTTTTAAATTTTTTATTAAAATTAGTTACGGCTCCATGGAACGCGGGACTAAGAACTAGCTCCGGTAATCCTTTTGCTTCAGCATATTTATTCGCCTGCCCAATAACGGTATATGGAGAAATAGTTAACTGATCTGCAAGATTTAGCACATGATGAATCTTCGACGCAGATGTTGTTTGAGATTTGATGGAGTTATATGCCTTAACTGCTAACTCATGTGGGTATAATAAACTTGCTGCAAATGAATCAGCAAAATCTTCCGCTTCATCACCGTCTAAACTAGGTGAAAGACAGTGACCTAATTCATGAGCCATCCAGAATTTAAAATCATGGATATTGGTATCAAGATTCAGATATACCCAAGTACTTTGAGAATCAGGAAGGTATATGTGTACTGCATTTTCATGACGCTGTTTTGCCCCCCAAAGCACAGGAACGACTACAGCCTGAAGTTCACCAAATCGCCGAATAAGATGTGAAAAATCGACTTGATCCACAGACCCAAGATTAATATCTCTTCTTACTTTAGCTGTTACTTTGCGCAAGTATTCATAATCACAACTCGGTGATTTAAGAACGGGCGGCATCTCAAAACTTTCGGCCCCCAGATAAGGAACTAAATTGCGGAGAAAAATCCCAATTTCCTGAGCTTTTTCAACATGATGTTCCCTTGTTTTTGTACCTCTCATTTTTCGAAAAGCAACTTTTGGAACAAACTCTTCTTCGTGTATAACTAATTCGCTGAAAGACAGATTTAGTAATTTACCTAAATGGAGTAGCTTATTTGGGCGAGGAAATGATTTTGAACTTAGCCATTGAGACACCGCTTCTTTGGATACAGAAAGGCTTTCTGCCACAGCAGTCTGTGTCAGCCCTTTTTTCTGCATCGCTGAATGCGCATTTTCTATATTGAGACTTTTTTTCATAGTGAAAGTATAGAAAACAGTCAAGTTTTGTCAAGTTTACTGTTTATTGAAATGTGAACTCAATGATATCTAGCCTATCTAAATCTGTTCGCTAACAATATATAGGTGACGGTAAAGTTGGGTATACCTTAAAGATATGCTGGAATACTTTATCGGTAATGAGTGATATTTCATCCTCTTCATAATCATCAACAGGCAAGCCAGTCTTCTCATTGTAGAGAAAATCATAAATTTGCTGTTTTACTCCATCGCGAGATGACTCTTTCTGTTGCCAATTAGCTACATTCAGTCGTTCCGCTTTCAGGGAGGACAACAGCGAGATAGCAACTTGTTTAATCTTTGAAATCTCTGATGGTCGAAGTGATTGTTTACTTAGTAAATCGAAGATCGCTAATGACTCTTCATCTAAGCCCTCGCGCATTGCTCGCTTTTCTTCCTGAGATAGCCTTTCATTGAACTTTAATAAAGCCTCGAATGTACTTTCTATATTCACTCGATCTTTTTCTTGGTTATATTCCTTAACCAATTTTTCGTAATGTTCTTGATAATCAGTTCTCAAGGGGTTTTGCATTAGCAACACTTGGAGCTTGTCTTCTAATACATGTTTAAGTATTTGAACTGTTGTATTTTTTCGTTCTGATTTTGCAAACTCTTGGCGTAAACGATCAAAATCAATTTGACTGATATCATAAATACGATCAGAGTCTGGTTTTGGCTCTCGAATGCCTTGCTTGGTATCAATACTAGCATCAACAACCGCATATAGTTCTTTCATGATATCGGAGATATCAGCCTTCTCTTTATCTGCTTGTAAACTCTTATAGAGTATATTGATCGCATCCCGAATATCTCGATACGCATTAATGCCTGGGACATTAATGCAAGCCTTGAATCTGTTGAAAACTTCGCGAGCCATAATTTCAAAACGCTTACGAGTCGCATCATTTTGATTGATGACTTCCTTTGCCTCTGCAATTACAGCATTTTTTGCAAAACCTGATTCTGTAACAATTCTGTTTAAATCAAATTTTTGAGTATGAAAATAATCAAGAACATACTGAATAGACTCTTTCAGGTTTTCAAGTAACGCTTCTTTTTCTTTTGCTGGGTCGGTTTTGTCATCTTTTTTACGCGATGTATCACCAGTACCAGCATACGAAGAAAGTGCTTTTCTCAGATTTTTAAGAATGCCGCAGTAGTCTACAATTAGACCGTTCGTTTTACCTTCCGAAACACGGTTAGCTCGTGCAATAGCTTGCATTAGTGTATGTGCTTTCAATGGCTTATCGAGATAAAGTGTTGCAAGGGTAGGAACATCAAATCCAGTTAACCACATGGCACAGACTATAGCGACTCGAAATGGATGTCGTGCGGACTTGAATGCTTCCTCCATATCTAACCGAGAACCATCGCTGAGCGTAAAACCAGTCTTCATTAGCTTACGATGTTCTAAAATATCTAAATCCCATTTTTGGAACTTTGCTACCTCTCCTTGTTCTTCGCTGACAATTACAGCCAGCAAAGTTTCTTTCATCCAAGCTAATTGACGCTCTTTCCAGGCAAGGTCTTGATCGTTATCTAATGAAGAAAGCTCTTTTTCCTTTGTTTTGATTTCTTCTTTCCAGTAGAAATCAATTAACTTATGCATACGAACACAAGTAATTTTATCCAAACAGACAAACATAGCCTTCCCTGTTTCCCACGCATTGGCATAATGGGCAACAAAATCTCTCGCTATCTGATCTAATCGGCTTGTTGCAGTAATAATGTGATAATCACGCTTTAAATCTCTTTCTAATCTCTGCTGAACATCAACATCATCAATTTCAAGTTCAGCTAATTTTTCTGCTATCCGCTCATTCAACCCTTTTGGATCGGCTACCGAATACTCATTCCCTTCGTCATCAGTAAAGACTAAGTCCTCGCCACGCGCATCATAGTACAAAGGTACAGTTGCGTTATCTTCTACAGCACGCTGGAAGTCATAAGTAGAAATATAATCGCCAAAAACTGTTTTTGTAATTTCGTCATCTTTGAATAATGGGGTTCCGGTAAAGCCGATAAAACTTGCATTAGGTAATGCATTTCTCATATTAAGAGATAATGTTCCATATTGGGAACGATGTGCCTCATCCGTAATGACGATAATGTCATCACGTTTTGAATAAGGATTTTCGGGAGCAACCTTTTCGTTAAACTTTTGTATAAGTGTAAAAACGAAAGCTTTTTGTTGGCCTAATAGGGCTTTTAACGCTTTACCGCTATCTATACGACAAGGATCTTTATCGTTATCTACAAGTCCGCATCCAGCAAAGGTTTTATAAATTTGAGTATCTAAATCTTCTCGATCTGTAAGCACCACAAATGTGTAATTACCACCGAGCTTGCGATGAATCATCTGTGCAAAAAATACAATTGAATATGATTTACCAGAACCTTGTGTATGCCAAAAAACGCCCAATTTGCCTAAAAGGTCACTGCGGTTTTTAACTGCTTCAAATGCTTGTATAACACCAAGATATTGGTGATTCCTGGCGACAATTTTAACAAGCCGTTCGGAACCCTGATCAAAGAGAGTAAAGTTCTCGAATATGTTCATTAAGTTAAACTTTGAACAGGTTCCTTTGAGCAAAGTTTCCATATTCACTGCACCGGCATCTTCCTCATGCAGCCGTTTCCAATCATTGAAATGTTCGAATTTGCTAGAAATTGAGCCAATCTTAGCATCTATACCATTGGCTAAAATGATGAATGCATTGTGATAAAAAAGATGAGGTACAGTGTCTTTATAATCAGAAAAGTTTTTGTCATATGCTACATGGATATCTTTATGAACGTTTTTGACTTCCATGAATAACAGAGGAATTCCGTTCACAAACCCGACTAAATCAGCTCTACGGCGGTAAATATCACCTTTTATCCAAAACTCTCGGACTAGTAAAAAGTGATTGTTTTCATAGTTATCAAAATCAAATAGACGAATACGTTTTTTAACTCGCTCGCTTTTATCATTCAGATAACTAACTTCAACACCATTTTTATGAAGTAAGTATTTTTCCTTATTAACTGAAACTATATTTTTAGAGACAGGTGTTTCAGTAATAATCCGCAATGCTTCAATATACGCAACGTCAGGCAACCCAGGATTTAATTCAATTATTTTCTGCCCCAGATAGCGAGTCAGCACTACTTCATGTTCTGAATTTCGGCCTAAGTCACCTTCTTTTCCAAGCTTTTCATGCATCCCCATGAATGACTCATTCCACTGTAATTCATTCAGCAAATATTCTGCTGTTACTTCCTGAACCAGTGTTTCTTCCGTCATAGCCATGGGAACGTCCTTTTATTTATGCCCTATAAATTGGTAACGAGTCGGTCGATTAAGTTTCTTCACTACACCATCATCTGATGCTCTATGTAACCACTCATTTAACTGTGTTTTATGCAAACAAGTCTTCTCGATCAGAGCTTCAAGGGTGATAGGTTCTTCCGCTAAGTTTGGAAGAACATTTATGAAAATACTATAAAAATCATATTGTTGATCATCGGGAATATTCAAATCTTGATTTTCGGCAACTCTTTGTTCGACAAACTCATTTGTATCTTCTGAGCTGTTCGCTAACAAAGGAGTTGATGGCTCTGGCTCTGGCTCTGGCTCTGGCTCTGCAAATAAATCAGTCTGTGCAGGTATTGAAAAAAGATCTGGTTGCTCTTCTTTAACCTGTAATTCGATATCGCTGGCTGTAGAAAATAACTCTCTTACACTCAATTGATAAATATCAGACTCACACCAACGTCCACCCTTATTCACCAAATCAGCATTAGCTGAATCCTTATCATTCGTCGGCTTAACCCATAATGGAACCCAACGTTTTTTCAGATTTTCTTCAGCACCACTTAATGTGCCACCCTTTTTACCTGAATGAATCACTAGTGATGTATCAGCTAAGCAATAAATGTATTTATTTCGGGCCATTGCATTGCCTGCATTGAATCCAGCTTCAGGATAAAACGGCGACACTAGAACAACATGACCATCCATTAAGCCTCTACGCCACTTAGCACTTGTTGCCGCTTTTAATAAGCTATCAGCCATAATACCGATAACAGGTCCTCGGCTATGCATCGCACCAAGCATTGCGGTTTCATCAACACCACGAGCACCACCAGATACAATCGCGATACCGTTTACCGCAGCTTTTGCCCCAACCTCACCAGTAAAAGCTAAATCAGCCTCACTTGCATTACGAGAACCAATGACGGCTAAACCACTAGCATTTAATAGAGCCTTATTACCACAACCGAAAAGAACTGGAGGTGAATCAGTCTTCAAACGTTGCTTCAATCGCCATGGATATTCAGGGTCTGAGCGAGTAACCACCCAAAGTCCTGCTCGTTGCCATTTTTCAACGGCAAGCGCTAGGCTATGGCCTCGGTTTAATAACTGGACGATTCGATCAGAATCTACCTTTGAATCACTCCAGCCATTTAGAAGTGGTTTTGGATCTGGAACAAGTAAGTCAGCAGGCGTGATCGATTTGGATTTTAGCCACAATGCAAAACGCCCCCATTCGGCATTGGTAAGAGGTTTCACATCATCGCTACTAGCTTTTGAAAAATAACTAGTTAGTAATAAAGTAGCTTGCGCGGTTGGAGATAAAATCATCACTCTTTCACCGAAGAAGAAGCTAGTGCGACTGGATAAACCAATCCGCTACCCGCTTGTTGTAGTAGTGCTGCAATCACAGTCAGAGTCCAACCTGAATCGACCACATCATCAACAAGTAAAACATTCTGGTTTGAACAATCAGGTATTATTTCAAATACACCATCTAAATTGTGACATTGATGAAAACTATTTTGTTGGCCTTTTTGGGGCTGATTATGCCGAACTTTAGAAACAGCATCGACAAAAGGAATTCCTAATCTTTGAGCTAATCGTTGGGCAAAATGAGGAACTAACATAGGGTGATTGAGAGATGGAACGCAACAAACCCATGTAGGCGCAGGATTTGGCTTCCACCTGTTTTGAATCATATCAGCCACTGCCTCGACTAGTTCATCTGAAAAAGAGCCGTTGTGTTTATTATCCGCAACCATTTTGCCCCAGCCAGCATCTCCCCATCGAGATAACACTCTACCTGGTTGAGCGATCAATGGCCCAAGCTGCCGAGGAAATTGATACCGAGGGAAAGCTCTTGCAGCTTCAGCCTTTGATGGTGCAACTTGTTTCCTCGGCTGAATAACCATTTCAGCGTGTTTAAGGAAAGTACCCGCCCGATGAGCCAATGCAGGATCTATGACTTGATTAATTACCTGCTGACCAATGCACGAGGCACATTTGCCACACGGTGTAGGATCAAGATCATCCAATGCTCGGCGCAGAAAAGTCATTTTACAACCAGGATCTGCTAAGTATTCTTGAATTTCAGTCCATTCTTGAATTCGTTGATTAGTCAGGTGAGCGATACGAGCATGATCCATTCTGTAATGAACGGGAGTTCGGACCCAACGACTACCTTCTTTTAAAACAGGAGCAGGATTCTCTACACTTAGTAATTTGAGAACCTTTTCAATTTGACTATGTCGCAGATTGGTTTGTTCTTCGATACCGTGAAGTGAAAGACCATCACTATCCTCTAATACCTGCAATATTTGATAAACCTGAGCTTCTGATGGAAAAGCTGAATCTCTGAAGAAATCATGAATATCATGATCTTCAGTACCAGACATAAGAACACCGATAGCCCGATCAATACCTCGACCCGCACGACCAACTTGCTGGTAGTAAGCAACGATTGAACCTGGAGCTTGATAATGAATTACAAAGCCTAAATCAGGCTTATCGTATCCCATCCCTAAAGCTGTCGTTGCCACTAATACCTTCATACGGTTATTGAGCAACTGATCTTCAAGATATTGGCGGTAAGCATTGCTATCCTCAAAGCCATCCGCCTCAACGCTTCCATGATAAGCTTTCGCATCAATGCCATTAGGGGTCGTCTCAGAAAACGGAAAATAAAGCACGCTAAGCCGGTGGCAGCGGTCGCAATGGCCTGAACTTCCCCGCACCGACCTTGGCACTGCTGCGCCATAGGTAATCGCCGGTCAGGTTGATATGCTCCCACCCCAGC
>RRZU011085577.1_pt1 | contig 10592 bp, 10 predicted proteins | sample 2165561 | NCBI WGS metagenome assembly RRZU01 (sample SAMN10456909, study PRJNA506462) | wastewater metagenome | isolation source: wastewater sludge | place: USA: Moscow, Idaho | reverse complement strand
GCCCTGAACATGGTCCCCACCACCACCGGTGCGGCCAAGGCCGTCTCGCTGGTTCTGCCCGAGCTGAAGGGCAAGCTGGACGGCTACGCCATGCGCGTTCCCACCCCGACCGGCTCCGCCACCGACCTCACCTTCGAGGCCTCGCGTGAGACCTCCGTCGAGGAGATCAACGAGATCATCAAGAAGGCTGCCGACGGCCGCATCCTCGTCTACACCGAGGACGAGATCGTGTCCAAGGACATCGAGACCGACCCGGCCTCCTGCATCTTCGACGCCAAGCTGACCAAGGTCATCGGCAACCAGGTGAAGGTGCTCGGCTGGTACGACAACGAGTGGGGTTACTCCAACCGTCTCGTCGACCTGACCGAGCTCGTCGGCTCGAAGCTCTGATCCTCCGCACACTCTGTGCTCAAGACCACGGCCCCGTGACCCCTCGTGGGGTTGCGGGGCCGTGGTCGTCCCACACCTTTTAGAGAAAGGCCAAACATGAAGTCCGTCGCAGACCTGGGAGACCTCTCCGGCAAGCGCGTGCTGATCCGGCACGACTTCAACGTCCCGCTCGACGCGGACAAGAACATCACGGACGACGGCCGCATCCGCGCCGCGCTCCCCACGCTGCAGCAGCTGCGTGACGCGGGCGCCCGCATCGTGATCATGGCCCACCTGGGCCGCCCGAAGGGCGAGGTCAACCCCAAGTACTCGCTCGCCCCGGTCGCGAAGCGGCTCGGCGAGCTGCTCGGCACCGAGGTGAAGTTCGCGGGCGACGTCGTCGGTGACTCGGCAAAGGCCGTCGTCGACTCGCTGCAGGACGGCGAGGTCGCCCTGCTGGAAAACGTCCGCTACGAGCCGGGCGAGGAGTCGAAGGACGAGGCCGCCCGCACCGAACTGGCGAAGAAGTACGCGGCCTTCGGTGACATCTTCGTCTCCGACGGCTTCGGCGTCGTGCACCGCAAGCAGGCCTCCGTCTACGACGTCGCCAAGCTGCTGCCGAACGCGGCCGGTTCCCTCGTGGCCAAGGAGGTCGGCGTGCTGAAGCAGCTGACCGAGTCACCCGAGCGTCCCTACGTCGTCGTGCTCGGCGGCGCGAAGGTGGCAGACAAGCTGTCCGTCATCGACAACCTGCTCAAGGTCGCAGACACGCTCGTCATCGGCGGTGGCATGCTCTTCACCTTCCTGAAGGCGCAGGGCCACGACATCGGCAAGTCGCTCGTCGACAACGACAACCTCGAGACCTGCAAGGCGTACCTGGAGCAGGCGAAGGCCGAGGGCAAGGTCATCCTGCTTCCGGTCGACGTCCGCGTCGCCGACGGGGCCGACTTCGAGGGCCTCAAGCCCATCGGTGAGGTCGAGGTCGTCTCGGCCGACGCCATCCCGGCAGACAAGATGGGCCTCGACATCGGCCCCGAGTCGGAGAGGCTGTTCGCCGAGGCCATCCGCGGTGCGAAGACCGTGTTCTGGAACGGCCCCATGGGCGTGTTCGAGATCAAGGAGTTCTCGGACGGCACCAAGGCCGTCGCCAAGGCGCTCACCGAGGTCGGTGGGCTTTCCGTGGTCGGTGGTGGCGACTCCGCCGCCGCCGTTCGTGCGCTCGGCTTCGCCGACGACGAGTTCGGCCACATCTCGACCGGCGGCGGCGCGTCGCTGGAATTCCTGGAGGGTAAGGACCTTCCCGGCATCTCGGTTCTGGAGGAGAACAACTGATGACTCGCAAGCCCATCATGGCCGGCAACTGGAAGATGAACGTCGACCACATCGAGGCCACCGGACTCGTGGAGAAGCTCCACTACACCCTGGTCGACAAGGACTGGGACCCCAAGAAGTCGGAGTGCGTGCTCTGCGTGCCCTTCACCGACATCCGCACCGTCCGCACCCTGATCGACGGCGACCGCCTGCAGTTCGGTCTCGGCGCGCAGAACGTGTCCGAGCACGACAACGGCGCCTTCACCGGCGAGATCTCGGCGTCGATGCTGTCGAAGCTCGGCGTCCAGTACGTCATCATCGGCCACTCGGAGCGTCGCCAGTTCTTCGGTGAGACCGACGAGCTGGTCAATGCCAAGGCGTTCAAGGTGCTCGGCGCGGGCATGATCCCGATCGTGTGCGTCGGCGAGGGCCTCGACATCCGCAAGGCGGGCAACCAGGTTGAGTACACGCTCGATCAGGTCCGCGGTGCGCTGCAGGGCCTCTCGGCCGAGCAGGTCGCCGGCCTCGTCATCGCCTACGAGCCCGTCTGGGCCATCGGCACCGGCGAGGTGGCCACCCCGGCCGACGCGCAGGAGGTGTGTGGCGCCATCCGTAAGGAGGTCGCTGCGCTGTACGACGAGGCGACCGCCGAGTCCGTCCGCATCCAGTACGGCGGTTCGGTGAAGTCCGGCAACGTCGTGCAGATCATGGATCAGCCCGACATCGACGGCTGCCTTGTCGGCGGAGCGAGCCTCCAGCCCGAGGAGTTCGCGGCGATCGTGCGCTTCTACCAGCTCTGAGCAGAGCCCGGTGGCGCCGTCCCTGAGGGGGCGGCGCCACCGGCTTTTTTCCACCCGCTCACAGCGATGAGCATCGGCAGGGGCGAATGTGGAATAACGGGGCTCGTCCGATAACATGGGGCGCGTGATTGTCCCCCTGGTGTCCTGGCCCATTACGACGTTGTCGATCATCGTGGTGATCCTCAGCATCCTGCTCGCGGCCACCGTCCTTCTCCACAAGGGTCGTGGAGGCGGAATGTCCGATCTGTTCGGTGGTGGCATGTCCACCTCGATGGGCGGAGCCTCCACGGCGGAGCGTCGACTCGACCGGATCACGGTCGTGCTCGGTCTGGTCTGGCTGCTGACCATCGTCGGTCTGCTCGTGCTGTACCGCATCGACTTCTGAGCGCGCGACAAACTCACTGAATCACTCTTCACAAGGAGAACAACAAAGTGGCAGGTGGCAACGCCATTCGTGGCACGCGCGTCGGCGCAGGACCCATGGGCGAGGCCGAGCGCGGCGATTCCGCGCCTCGGCTTCACGTCTCGTACTTCTGCTCGAGCGGGCACGTGACCCGTCCGGCCTTCGCGGCAGATGCGCAGATCCCCGAGACGTGGGACTGCCCGCGCTGCGGACTCCCGGCGAACATGGACGCTGACAACCCTCCGCCCCCGCCGAAGATCACCCCGTACAAGACGCATCTGGCCTACGTCAAGGAACGCCGCACGGATGCGGAGGCGGCGCAGATCCTCGAGGAGGCGGTCACCGCCCTTCGTGCGCGTCGCGCCAGCGGCGAGGTCATCTACTGACCCCCGTCGCGCACAGCTGACACAAGGACCCGGGCATCGCCTGGGTCCTTGTCATAGGGGCACCGGGTCGGTTCCGCGGGGATGGCGCACCCCCGGAATGGGACGCCTCCCCGTTAGGATGTCGGGCGACACGACGTCTGAGGAGCCAGCGTGACCAACGATCCATACGGCATCGGCGAGCCGATCGACGCAGACCCGACTCTCGAGCAGCCCGCCGTCCAACCGTCGCTGCTGGCCGACACCCGTCCCCAGCCCGCGGTGCCCGCCGCGCCCCAGGGGTATCCGTCGGGGCAGCCCCAGGCGGGTCCGGGACAGCAGTGGTCACCTCAACCGGCGTACGGGCCCCAGCCCGGATACGGGCAGCAGCAGTACCGTCCGGCCGCGCGACCCTCGGGCGGCGGCTGCGGAAGGGTCGCGGCCATCTTCACCGCCATCACCCACCTGATCGCCATCCCGCTGTGGCTCTTCGGCAACACGATCCTGCACGAGGGCTACCCGGAGGTCGGCGACACCATCTACCTGATCGGGCTCGGCGTCGCCGCGCTGCTGCTGCTCCTGCAGCTGATCCTCGCCATCGTCACCGTCGCAGCGGCCCCTGGCGCGCCGAGGGTCGGCGGAGTCCTCACGATCCTCGGCGTGTTCGCAATCGTCGGGGTGGTGGGCGCGCTCCTGGTCGGCATCTCCCTGCCGATGGGAGGTGTCGCCATCGTGGCGAGCGTGGTGCACCTCATCCTCGCGGTGCTGCTCTTCATCCCGCCCTCGCGGCGATGAGGCTCAGAAGGGGCAGGTGAACTGGGCGGGCAGCTCAGAGGCCGCCCCCTCGTCCAGGTACCAGAAGGTGGCCACCCGGCCATGCACGGCGGCGCCGGGGAAGGCGGGGTCCCCGGCGAGCGAATGAGCCACTGCTTCGGCCTTTCCCCCGCCGGTGGCGATGAACCACACCTCCTCCGAGCGGTTCAGCGTCGGCAGGGTCAGGGAGATCCGCTCCGACGGCTCCTTCGGGCTGTCTGTGACGCCGATCACCGCGCGGCTGGTCGGCTCGGAGCTCGGATGCGCTGGGAAGATCGAGGCGACGTGCCCGTCGACGCCGATCCCGAGCAGCGTGATGTCGAAGGTGGTGTCTCCCAGCTCGGCCTCGTACTCGGCGGCCGACTCGTGGGAGTCCTTCCTGCCGTCCTTTGCAGCCATCATGTGCGTGTCTGCTGACTTGATCGACACCGTCCTCGCGAGTCGGCTGACGGCCTGCAGGGAGTTGCGCGCCGGATCGGTCGCGGGGACGAAGCGCTCGTCGCCCCACCACAGCTGCAGCTTGGAGGCGTCGAGCTCGGAGTCCTTCGCCAGGTCGGCGAAGATCTCATACATCGCGTTCGCCGCATCGCCTCCGGTCAGGCACAGGTGCACGATCGGCTGTGAGCGCTGCAGCTCGATCAGGCGGTCGAGGAGGCGCGTCGCGACGACGGTCGAGACGTCGAGCGCGTCATCGAGGCGCACCACCCGCGTGTACATCTACTTGCCTTCTGACTCGGCGACGATCTGCTCGGCCGCGGCCTCGAAGACGTCGTCGGCGTCGAGGCGACGCAGCTCCTCGGTCAGCAGATCGGTGAGCGGCCGGCGGCGGAGTGCGACGGTACGCTCGGGCTGGCCGGGAACCTGGTAGATCGCGCTGCCCTCGGCGACCCGGCGCACGGTGATGTCACCGTCCGGGGTGCGCAGCACCACGGCGTTGACGCCCGGGCCGTCGCCCTGCTTGTACGTCACGGGCACGTGCAGGCGCGAGGTGAGCCAGGCCGCGAGCAGTATGGCGGGCGCGTTGTCAGGCGCCGCGGTGACGACCGCCTCGGTGACCTGCTGCTTCGATTGGTCAAGTGAGGCCGCGAGCAGGGCCCGCCACCGGGTTAGGCGCGTCCAGGTCAGGTCGGTGTCGCCGGGCGCATGGTTGCGGGCCCTCCGGACGAGCGCCGCCACCGGATCGGAGCAGCCGGCGGCATCGGTGATGCGTCGGTCGGCGAGCGATCCGATCGGATCCTGGGCCAGGTTGTCCGGCGCCTCGTGCGGCCACCAGGCGATGGTGGGGGAGTCGGGAAGCAGGAGCGGGAGCACCACCGAGTCGGCGTGCTTGCGCAGTTCGCCGGAGACGCCGAGCACGATCAGGTCGCCAGGCAGGCCCTCGCCGACCTCGACGGTCGCGTCCAGGTTTGGCTCGTCCTCGCTCGCGTAGTTGACCACGATCACGCGCGACGGATGCGCCGTGGCAGAGGCCTTCGCGGCCTCCAGCACCTCGTCGAAGCGCGAGTCGTCGGTGACGATCAGCAGCGTGAGCACGAGGCCGGTGGCGTTGCCGACGCCCCGGTGCGCCTCGATCAGGGCGCCGGAGATCTCGCGGGCGGAGGTGTTCTTCAGTTCGACGATCATGTTGTGTCTCTCCCTACGGCCTGCGCCAGGTGAAGCCGTCGCGGGCGACCATGTCGTAGCCCGACTGCGGACCCCAGGTGCCTGCCTCGTACTGTTCCGGCTGCTCGGGGAGCGAGGCCCAGTGTTCGAGCACCGGATCGAGAATCTCCCAGCTGAGCTCCACCTCCTCCTGCTGCGGGAAGAGGGGCGGGTCGCCGAGCAGCACGTCCAGAATCAGTCGCTCATACGCCTCGGGGGAGGACTCTGTGAAGGACCCGCCGTAGGCGAAGTCCATCGATACCTCGCGGATCTCCATCTGCGTCCCTGGCACCTTCGCGCCGAAGCGGAGGGTGACGCCCTCGTCGGGCTGGATCCGCATCACGAGGGCGTTGGTGCCGAGCTCCTCCGTGTCGGTGATGGTGAACGGCAGGTGCGGTGCGCGCTTGAAGCTGAGCGCCACCTCTGTCACGCGGCGGGGCATCCGCTTTGCCGTGCGCAGGTAGAAGGGGACGCCAGCCCAGCGGCGGTTGTCGATGTCGACCCGGATCGCGGCGTAGGTCTCCGTCTTGGAGGCGGGATCGACCCCCTCCTCCTCCAGGTAACCGATCACCGGCTGGCCGCCCTGCCAGCCGGCGGCGTACTGGCCGCGTGCCGTGTGCAGGTCGTAGTCGTCGGGAACCCTCGCGGCGGCAAGGACCTTCTTCTTCTCGGCGCGCAGCTGCGAGGCCTCGAAGCTGGTCGGCTCCTCCATCGCGGTGAGCGCGAGGAGCTGGAGCAGGTGGTTCTGCATCACGTCGCGGGCAGAGCCGATGCCGTCGAAGTATCCAGCGCGCCCACCGATGCCGATGTCCTCGGCCATGGTGATCTCGACGTGGCTGACGTAGTGGTTGTTCCAGATCGGCTCGAACATCTGGTTCGCGAAGCGCAGCGCAAGCAGGTTCTGCACCGTCTCCTTGCCCAGGTAATGGTCGATCCGGAAGACCTCGTGGGGCTTGAAGAGGCGCTCGACGACCGCGTTGAGCTCGTTCGCCGAGGCGAGGTCGTGCCCGAACGGCTTCTCGATGACGACGCGGTTCCAGGTCCCCGGGTGACGCTCCGCCAGGCCGTGCTTCGCCAGTTGCGACATGACGGGCTCGAAACCGGAAGGGGGGATGGACAGGTAGAAGGCGTGGTTTCCGCCCGTGCCGCGCGTGGTGTCGAGTTCGTCGATCGTTGCCTTGAGGCTCTCGAAGGACTCGTCCGAGTCGAACGTGCCGGAGACGAAGCGGATCCCCTCGAGCAGCTGCTCCCAGACCTCCTCGCGGAAGGGCGTGCGCGCATGCTCCTTCACGGCGTCGTGGACGACCTGCGCGAAGTCCTGGTCTGCCCAGTCGCGACGGGCGAATCCGACCAGCCCGAAACCGGGGGGAAGGAGGCCGCGGTTGGCGAGGTCGTACACGGCGGGCATCAACTTCTTGCGCGAAAGATCGCCTGTGACACCGAAGATCACCAGCACACATGGCCCGGCGATGCGAGGCAGTCGGCGATCCTGGGGGTCGCGCAGGGGGTTGTCATAGCTGTTCATCAGGGACCACCCTAGCTGGCACCGAGCACCCTGCGTGAGTGCATACCACATTGCAGGTGAGCACTCTTGCGTGGGGCGAGGTAGACTGCCACGGACGTTCGTTCGAAATCGGGGTTTGTGTGGCTGTCGTTTCTGTCGCTGCGCCAAGTGAGGCGCGGGTTCGCGATGTGGTGAAGGCCTATGTGGCGCTCACCAAACCGCGGGTGATCGAGCTACTCCTCGTCTCCACCATCCCCGCCATGTTCCTCGCCGCGGGAGGCCTTCCTCCCTGGGAGCTGATCCTCGTCACCCTCGTGGGCGGGTTCCTCGCCGCCGGTTCGGCAAACACCTTCAACTGCGTGCTCGACGCCGACATCGACGAGATCATGCGCCGCACCCGGCGTCGGCCCGTCCCGCGGCACCAGGTCTCCACGCGCGCCGCGTTGGTCTTCGCCGTCGTGCTCGGCATCGCCGCGACCCTGATCCTCGGCTTCGGCGCCAACTGGCTCTCCGCCCTGCTCGCCCTCGCCGCGAACGCCTTCTACGTGTTCATCTACACGATGTGGCTCAAGCGCCGAACCTGGCAGAACACCATCTGGGGCGGCATCGCAGGCTGTTTCCCGCCCCTGATCGGCTGGACGGCGGTCACGGGAAGCGTCGCGCTTGCCCCCCTGATCCTGTTCGCGATCGTCTTCCTGTGGACCCCTCCGCACACCTGGGCCCTCGCGTTCAGGTACAAGGACGACTACGCGGCCGCGAAGGTGCCGATGCTCCCGGTCGTGCGCCCCGCCCCGAAGGTCGCGAACCAGATCGTGATCTACACGGTCGCGACGGTCGCGGTGTCGCTCGCGTTGTGGCCGCTCGCACCGACCGGGCCGCTGTACCCGATCGTCGCCGCCGTGCTCGGCGCGGTGTTCATCTGGGAGGCCGTGCAGTTGTGGCGCCGCGCGCACAGCGGCCTTGAGGGGGCCCAGTTGAAGGCCATGCGCCTGTTCCACTGGTCGAACACCTACCTCGCGCTGCTGTTCCTCGCGGTCGCGATCGATCCGCTGATCTTCTGAGCCCCGCCGACCCGCGACGGCCGGGGCGGCCTAGGGTGGCGGGGTGGAGGACTTCCTGATCGAGCTGCCCGACGGCACTGTCAAGCAGCGCAACCCGTTCACCGGAACCGAGGTCTGGACCGCCCCGGGACGGGGCAACCGGCCGCTCGGCGTGACCCACCCTGATCCGAGGCCGGTCACGACGGAGGACCTCACCCACGCGTGCGCCTTCTGCCAGGCCCGATATCTTGAGACGCCTCCCGAGAAGCAGCGCCTCGTCCGTGAGGGTGATGCGTGGGCGCGGCTCGACGCCCTGCCCGCGGATGCGTTGTTCGACACCGTTGCAGAGTTCCGCCGGGTGCCCAACCTGTTCGAGATCCTCGGCTACGACTACTGGCACCTCAACTACGGCTACCTGCTGCCCGGCCCGGTGCGCAGACGGCGGGACCTCTACCTCACCTCGGCTGCCGGGAGGGCGCACGTGCTCGCCGTCGCCTCCGCAAAGCTGAGGGCGGCAGGGGTCGACCCGTCGGCCCTCACCGAGGACGAGGTGCTCGCCCAGTCGACCGGCTTCTTCGGTGGGGGACACGACGTCATCATCGCGAGGCGGCACTTCGTCGACGGCGCCACAGACACCTCCCAGCTCGCCTCCCCAGGGACCCTGACCCCTGCCGAGCACGTCGAGTACACGGCCTTCTCGGTCGAGGCGGCCCGATCCGGCTACGACCTCATCCCCGCCGCGCGCTACGTGGTCGTCTTCCAGAACTGGCTGAAACCCGCGGGGGCGTCGTTCGACCATCTGCACAAGCAGATCGTCGCCATCGACGAGATCGGGAGCCAGCAGGAGGCCGCCATCGCGAGGGCAGAGGCGGCGCCGAACGTGTTCAACGACGCTGCCGTCAACGTGGCCATCTCCCGCGGGCTGCTGATCGCGCACAACGAGCATGCCGTCGCCTTCGCGGGATTCGGCCACCGCTACCCGACCATCGAGGTCTACTCGCGCGCGGCGAGCGGGATCCCGTGGGAGCACTCGCCCGAGGAGGTCGCAGGCATGTCGGATCTGGTGCACGCGATGCACGCCGCGACCGGGGCGGACGTGGCGTGTAACGAGGAGTGGCACTACCAGCCTCCGGGGGTCGGGACGGCGATGCCGTGGCGGATCATGCTGAAGTGGAGGGTCTCCACACTTGCCGGCTTTGAGGGCGCGAGCAAGATTTACTTGAACACGATCGCACCGGGTACGATTCGATCTCGCGTCGTCGAGCGACTACGGCTTCTTCGAGCCGACGGGCTCATCGCCCCCGGACTGGCGATCGCGGACGAGGCGGACCTCCGCCCCGACCCGCTGCTCTACCACCGGTAGCGGGAAGCTCGCCCGCAACACCGGGCACCCCGAGAGGACTCCCATGTCCGACGAGATCTCACTCAAGAAGAGCAGCGGCAGGGCAATCATCCCCGTCCTGCTCGTCGCCGCCTTCGTCGTGATCCTCAACGAGACCACGATGAACGTCGCGCTCACCGCGATCATGGCCGACATGCACGTCACCGAGCGGACGGCCCAGTGGCTGACCACGGCGTTCATGCTCACCATGGCCGTCGTCATCCCGGTCACCGGCTGGCTGTTGGACCGCCTGACCACCCGCCAGGTCTTCATGATCGCGATGACGGCCTTCAGCGCAGGCACCCTCCTGTGCGCCATCGCGCCCGGCTTCGGCTTCCTGCTCTTCGGGCGCGTGGTCCAGGCGAGCGGCACAGCCGTCATGATGCCGTTGCTGATGACCACCATCATGCAGATCATCCCGCCGGACAACCGCGGAGGAGTGATGGGCAACATCTCCATGGTGATCGCCGTCGCCCCCGCTATCGGCCCGACGCTGTCAGGACTGATCTTGCACTTCGGCTCCTGGCGCCTGATCTTCGTGGGCGTGCTTCCGATCGCGCTGTTGATGCTGTTCCTCGGCGGCCGCTACCTGGAGAACGTGGGCGAGCCGAAGCGCACCCCCCTCGACCTGATCTCCATCCCGCTCAGCGTGATCGCCTTCGCCCCGCTGATCTACGGGCTGAGCCTGCTCGGTGCCGAGAACGTGGAGTTCTGGGTGCCCATGCTGGCGATCGGCATCGGTGTCGGAGGACTCGTCGCCTTCCTCGCCCGGCAGCGGGTGCTGCAGGGTCGCGACCGGGCCTTCCTCGACCTGCGCACCTTCACGCACAGCTCGTTCACCATCTCGCTGACCATGCTTGCCATCGCCATGATGGCGATGTTCGGCTCGATCATCATGCTGCCGCTGCTGCTGCAGAAGGCCTACGGCATGGAGGCGCTCCAGGTCGGCCTGATGATGCTGCCCGGAG
>RRZU012894525.1_pt1 | contig 10595 bp, 6 predicted proteins | sample 2165561 | NCBI WGS metagenome assembly RRZU01 (sample SAMN10456909, study PRJNA506462) | wastewater metagenome | isolation source: wastewater sludge | place: USA: Moscow, Idaho | reverse complement strand
TCCACTGCAAGGCCCGACCCCATGAATCCGATCCAAGCCGCCCGTGCCGCCGGCCAGCAAGTCTGGCTCGACAACCTGTCCCGCGCCCTCATCAGCTCCGGCGAACTCGCCCGCTTCATCGAGCTGGGCGTCGCCGGGGTCACCACCAACCCGGCGATCTTCCACAAGGCCATCGCCGAGGGGCAGGACTACCGCCCGGCGCTGGCGGCCATGGACGCATCCCTCGGCGCCGAGGCGCGCTACGAGGGCCTGGTGATCGAGGACGTGCAGCGCGCCTGCGACGTCATCCGCCCGGTCTTCGAGGCCAGCCGCGGCGACGCCGGCTACGTGAGCCTGGAGGTCTCCCCGGCGCTGGCCGACGACGAGGCCGGCACCGTGGCCGCCGCCCGCCGCCTGCGCGCCGCGGTGGCCCGCGACAACCTGCTGGTCAAGATCCCCGCCACCGCGGCCGGCGTGCGCGCCATCGAAACCCTCACCGCCGAGGGCGTCAGCCTCAACGTCACGCTGATGTTCTCCCTCGCCCACGTCGATGCGGTGGCCGGCGCCTACCAGCGCGGCCTGGACACGCTCGCCGCCGCCGGGGGCGACATCGCCCGCGTGCGCTCGGTGGCCAGCGTCTTCCTGTCGCGCTGGGACAGCCTGATAGACAAGCAGCTCGAAGAGATCGGCACGCCCGAGGCCCTCGCCCTGCGCGGCAAGGCCGGCGTGGCCCTGGCCCGCCAGGCCTACCAGCGCTACCTCGCGCGCTTCCACGGCGCAGGCTTCGCCGCGCTGGCCGCCAAGGGTGGCCGCCCGCAAAGCATGCTGTGGGCCAGCACCGGCACCAAGAACGCGGCCTACCCCGACCTGATGTACGTGGAACCGCTGATCGGGCCGGAAACCGTGAACACCCTGCCCGACGCCACCCTCGCCGCCTTCATCGACCACGGCCAGGTGAGCGGCAACACCGTCGCCCAGGGTGCCGATGCCGCCGCCGCCCACATCGCCGCGCTGGCCGCCCTCGGCCTCGACCTCGACGTTCTGGGTGAGCGCCTGCAGCAGGACGGCCTGGCCCAGTTCGCCACCGCCTTCGGCAAGCTGCTCGAACTGACGGCCTGATGCCGGGCCGGAGCGCCGACAAGCCCGGCCCTCCGGCCGTCACGATTGCTTCCGAAGCTGTCTCGCGCCTCGGAGGCTGAGACGTCAGCCCTGAAACCTCAAGAGCAGCCCCCGAGGGTGCGTCCCCTCCGAATCTGACTCATTCCCGGATGAGGGCAAGCTCCCCTGGGGGAGTTACTCACAGCCCCCAGCCAGTGCCGCGCTGCGCCCAGGCCGGGACAGCCTTCCAAGCGTCGCGCATCCTGCCATGTAACAAGTCTGTCGCAGGTTCGAAATGCCGCAAGTGCATCCAGAACCGCTCCGAGTGATTGGGTTCAAGCAGGTGACAGAGCTCGTGCCAGATCACGTAGCGCACCAGGTCACTCGGCAGGAACAGCAGCTTGCAGTTAAGGCTGATGCGTCCTGTGGTCGAGCAGCTCCCCCAGCGCGTGCGCTGGTTCTTGATGGCCAGCTCCGCATAATGCAGACCCGCGGCTTCGGCCAGAGTCTCCAGCCTCAGAGACAAGGTCCGGGTGGCGTGACGGGCCAGCCAGCGACGCAAGGCAGCGTGACAGGCTTCGACATCGTCAACCGCCCCCGCAACAACGATGCGCCCCGGCTGATCGACGCTCGCCCCCACTGTGCGGCTGCGCGTGGGCTTGTATTCCACACGCCAGGATTCGGCCAGTGCCGGCAGATCGAACGCCTGGGGGCGCGCCGCAGGCTCGGTAGCGATCAGATGACGCACGGCATCGAAGCCTGCCATGCGCTCGCCGATCCAATCGGCCTTCGCCGCCACCAAGGCGAGCAACTTCTGGCGCTCCAGATTCGGCGGAGCCACCACAACCATGCCGTCACGGGCGCTGAGCTTCAGGCGTAGCGAGCGCGATTTGGGCGAAATCCGGATCGAGTAGGCGATAGCTCGCCCATCGGGCAAGACCAGCTCCCCGCAGTCATCACCTTCACGCACCATCGTCACCCGTGGCCACAGGAATGCCGGGCTTGTAGTGGCGCCGTTTCAGGATCTGCACCAAGCTGCCGATGAAGCCCATCGCATCATCGCTCAGCAGTCCCGCCGATGAAAATCGGGTGGCGAGCATGAACAACAATCCACGCGACAGGTCCGGGTCGACCGTGCTGCCGCCCCACCACCCCGGGAAGCAATGCTTGTCGGCTTCGGCCAACGTGGCGGCCGCGATCTCCGCTGCCAGGGTCTCGGTGATTGCAGCGTTGCGCGCCTTGACCTTCAAGGCCAGCTGCTGGGCGAGCGGGCGCTTGGCCTCGTCGACGGCAGCGCGCACCGCATCGGTCAGCTTCTCCAGCTCCTCGATCAGCGCAATCCCGGCCAGGGTTCCGGCCCGCTTCTCGTCGATCAAGCGTTGCAATCTCTCCGACAGTGGGCGGAAGGCATCATCCTGATCGAGCCGAATGCTCAGCTCGGCCGACAGCATGGCCTCGATGTCCAGCGCCTTGGCATCCGGCTTCTTGTCCTTCAGCTTGGTCAGGAAGTGCTCATCGAGCACATAGGTCGGGAACTCGGTTTCCAGCTCGCCTACGTCGATGTGCTCCCGAATGAGTTCCCGCGTGCGGGCGGCATCTTCCTCGGTGGCCTCGATGCTCTTGCTGGCATTCGGGTAAAACTTCTTGCGGTACAGCATGTACAGCTTGGTCAGCCAGGCATAGGGCCGTACATAGTCGCGCAACTGCTCGTCGGGCTGGAGCGCCTCATACAGAACGCGCAGGTTGCGGTAGCCGGTATCGAACTGCTTTTCGGCACCATCTACATCTCGCAAAATTTTCATCGCCGCGACGAAAGCGTCGTGCGACCCATCGCGTGGCACAAGGCCCACCGGAAACAGATCCCAGACCTGCTGGAAGGTCTTGCGGAAGTGCTCGCGGAGCGCGTCGAACGGAAACGCCACATCGCCCAGCTCATCGGGGCGGTAGTTCAGCGCCTCGTTCAGGTCATCGAACATGCCGTAGTAGTCCAGCACCAGGCCGTGGCCCTTCAACTCGTTGTAGGGCCGGTTCACGCGCGCAATGGTCTGCAGCAGCGTGTGGTTCAGCAACTTCCTGTCGAGGTACAAGGCCTGCAGGATAGGCGCGTCAAAGCCGGTGAGCAGCATGTCGCAAACCACCAGGATCTCCACCTTGCGGAAAGCCTTGTCGCGGTGCGCCTCGTGTTCAGACTTTGCCGGAATCAGGAATTCATTCAGCAGCATCTTGCGCTTGGCTTCACCCAGGTACAGGGCCTGGATGTCTTCGGGATCCTTCTGCGGCGCCTCGGAGATGACGGCCATCACGGCCTCGTCACCCAAGCGCTCCCGCAAGGCCGAAGCGTAGAGCTTCACCGCCCGTTTGTCGCGGCACACCAGCATGCCTTTGAAGCCGTTCGGGCGGACGTGCTCGGTGAAATGCATGAGCACATCATCGGCAATCTGGCTGATCCGCGCCGGGTGGAACAGGAGAGCCTCCAGCCGTGCGCCTTCGGTGGTCAGCTTGTTCTGCTCCTCTTCCGGCAGATGGCCGAATTCGCGCTTGAAGGCCAGGTCCAGCTTGGCGCCGTGCAGCTGCCAGTCGGTCACGCGGGGCAGCCAGTGAATCGGCTTGACCACGCCATCGCGCAGCGCGTCAGTCACCGTATAAGGCCGGCCCATGTAACGCTCGATCTTGCCGTCGTCCTTCACGTAGCCCCAGGCCTTGGGGGTGTTGTGGTCGTCGGATTCGATCGGGGTGCCGGTGAAGCCGAACAGCGAGGCGCCCTCCAGTGCCGAGCGCATGTAGGTGCCCAGCTCGCGCTCCTGCGTGCGGTGCGCTTCGTCGGCCATCACGATCACGTTCGGCCGCTGCTTGGTAATGTGCTTGGGCATGCCCTCGAACAGATGCACCGTGGTCAGGATCACCCCCCGGTAATCGCCGCTGAGCTTCTCTTCCAGGTCACGCTTGCTGGCCGCCACATGCACGTTGTCGGTGCCAGTCGAGTTGAGTTCGCGATCCATCTGGTCGCCCAGTTGCTCGCGGTCCACCAGCAGGATGACCGTGGGCTGCTGCAACCTGGGGTCCTCCCACAGGCTGCGGGCGGCATAGATCATCGTCAGCGTCTTGCCCGAGCCCTGGGTGTGCCAGATCAGGCCCCGCCGCTTTGTGGCGGGCAGGGTCAGGTCGGTGGCGCGGTTCAGGATGTCCCTCACCGCCAGGTATTGCTGGTAGCGCACCACCACCTTCTCGGTCTTGCCATCCTTGGTGACGAAGACGATGAAATGCCGGATGAAGTCGAGCAGGTTGCTCCGGTCGAACAGGCCGTAGAGCGACACCTTCATCTCGTCGAAGTCGTCGATCTCGTGTGGCCACGGGTCACGCCATTGCAGCCAGAACTGCAGCCGCCGGCCGGGCACGCCATACATCATCCGCGTCTCATTCACGCCCACGCCGTAGGCGTTGGTGTAGAAGAGCTGGTCGATCTCCTCCGCGTACATGCCCAGCTGCTTTGCGCCCTCGCGCCAGTCGGGCTTGCTGCGGCTGGCGGTCTTGGCCTCGATCACGATGATCGGGATGCCATTGATCAGCAGCACGATATCGGGCCGGCGCGTCGACTTGCCTTCGATCGAAAACTGGTTGGTCACCCACCAGTCGTTGGCATCAAGGTGCTCATGGTCGATGAGGCGCACGTCCTGAGCGTTCTCAGCAGCGTCGAACTTGTGATTGACGCCATCCTTCAGCCAGGCCAGCCATTGCTGGTTGTCACGGCACCCCTGCAGCCTGGTGATGATCGCATCGACCCGCGCATCGTCAGTCAGCACGGCGGGGTTCAGCGCCTTGAGCTTCTCGCGCAGCAGCGGCAGCAGCAGCACCTCGCGCTCGTCGGGCCGGTACGCCTTCAGCGCTTCACGCGAGCGCCACGTCCAGCCCAGCCTGCCCGCCTTCAGGTGCTCGATGATTTCGCGTTCGACGGTGGTTTCCTCGTTGAACAGCGTGCGTACCGCATAGGCGCCCGGCCCCTCCATCAGCTCAGACATGAATCGCCCCCTCGGGAATCCGGATCTTGCCGGTGAGCAGGTTTTGCAGAAGGGAGCGTTTCACCTCAGTGAGCGCTTCCACTTTCTTGGCCGCAGCATTACAGGCGTCTATGCTGGAGTCGATCAAGTTCACGATTTCCCGCTGTTCATCTCTTCCCGGCAAGGCAAGCAGTTCCTTCTCGATGTCGCGCTTGCCAATCTTCCAAAGACCGCTCCCTGATTTTGCCTTCGCTTGCAGGCGGTGCAGGAAGGCTTGTGTCTGCCACATGTACGGAAGAAACAAAGGCACGACCTCCGATTCCTTGAACTGCAGCCTGAACAACAAATCCGAGTAGATCATCGGCTCAGTGATGTCGTCGCGCACAACACCGCCAATTCCGATGAAGTCCCGATTTCCATTGCCGCGAAGCACGAAGAAATCGCCACGACGCACCTGCAACGACGCTACGACAGCATTCTCAATATCGACGTAGGTCGCCTTTTCAATGGCGCACTCGCCATTACGGATACAGGACACGTTCAAGGTTTTGGTGCCTGGAGGCTCGGGGTTGGACTGCGGCGAGTAACCGTTCAATGGTTTCCCGACCAGAACGTCCTTCACACGCTTGACCTGCCAAGATGCAGGCAAGCGTCCGAGCTTGGTTTCCTGCCAACCTGTTCGGTATCGTTCAAGCCCCTCGGAGAAAACCGATTTCATCAGCGACCGTTTCAGTTCCCGCGTCGCATCCAACTCCGCCCGTGCCTTCTGAATGGCGTCGTCAGCCAGCTTGAGGGCGGCGGCAATGCGGCGTTGCTCGTCCAGGGGCGGTAGAGGCAGTGCCAGCCACTTCTTCAAGGTGTCGCGAGTTATCCGCAGCCGCCCGGTAGATCCTTCCATCCGCGACACCAGGCGCCGATGAAATGGGCCAGCGGTAACGGCGGCAAACAGAAACTCAGGGACGATGCTGTCATTTGGCGAGAGGACGAAAAACTCGGTTGAGCCAATTCCAAAGGTATCCGGCAGATTGGAAACCAGTGCCGCCTTGCCGTTTTCGGCACAGGGGGTGATCTTGCCCAGCATCAGGTCGTTTTCCTTGAACCGGCAAAGGCCCGAGCGATCCCAAATACGCTGCTCGAAGCGCTCAATGCCACCGAAGCCCTCACGGACCGATGCCATTTCGACGAACGGATATGCCTTGCCGACCTCAAGCCGGTACGGAGGGTCGATTTCAGCAAGCTCTCCAACCGTTTTTCGTGGCCATTCCGAGGGTGCCTCGGGGTAGCAATCAACGCGCATTCGCAACGGCCTCCAAGAGTTCGCTCAAGCGCTTTGCGGCCGTATCGGCCTCTGCCTTCGCCTCGGACATCGCCGAAATCGCAACGGGCAGCGCCAAGAGCTCCTCCGGCTCAAACGTATCGACGTAACGCGGCAGGTTCAGGTTGAACTCGTTCTCGGCAATCTCCTCTTCGCCGACCACGGTGAAGTAGCGCCGCGCTTCGTCCGCGTTACTGCAGATGCGCAGCAGATCGGCTGCCGCCTCGCGCAGATGGGTAATCTCCCGCTCGGCGGCGAGCCTGACCTCCTGCTCGCGGGCATCGCGCTCTTCCTGCAGCTTGTCCAGGTCCTTGACCGCGCGAGCGACCTGCTTATGGCGGACCTTGATGGCGTCGATCAGCTGCTTGCGAGCAACATCGAACTTCGCCTTCGGGGTGAGCAGACGGGTTTTAAGCGCGGCCTTCTCGCCACGCCCGGCCACGGCAATCTCGGCTTCGATGCGCTCGACCTCGGCCAGCAGGAGCGCCAGCGGGTGGAAATAGGGATGCTCGGGCGTGATGGCACCCTTGACGGCCTGCTGCTTCAGATCGAGGGCGTCCAGGGTGGCAAGCTCGGCTTGCAGCCGCGCCAGCGGCTCCAGCACCGGGCCGTAGGCGTCTTCGATATCGGCAAGCCGCGTGTCTCGCTGCGCCTCGACCTCGCGGATCAGTTGCGCCTCGTGCTCCGGCACCAGCCGCTGCGCGGCGGGCAAGTCGCCAAAGGCGCGCCACGGCACCAGGATGCGCATCAGGTCCGAGGGGCGCAGCAGGTTCTGCGGATTGCCCTTCTGGAAGTGGCGCGAGGCCCAAATCATCAGGATCTTGTCCTTGCGTTCGGCAGGCTTGGCCTTGTTGAGCAGCACCAGGCAGCCGGGCACGTTGTTGCCGTAGAACAGCTTGCCCGGCAGCACGACGATGGCCTCGATCAGGTCGGCCTCGATGAAGCCCCGGCGGATCACGTACTCGGCATCGGCCTTCTGGTTCTGGCCGTCTTCTGCCTCGGTCTGCTCGGGCTGGCCACGGAACAGCACGCCCTGCGACATCACCACCATGCCCTGGCCGCCGCTGCCCGTGTCGGGGTCGGCATCCTTGAGGGATTTGACGATCTGCTGCATCCAGGCCCAGTCACCATTGCTGGCCGGCGGCATGCCGTGGGACAGGCGGCCGAACTTGTCGCCCGCTGCCACGGTGTCGTAACCCCAGTCCTCCAGCGAGAACGGGGGATTCATGATGATGCGGTCGAAAGCCTTGAGGCGGTGGTCAGGCGTGAGGTGGCGCGGGTCGCGCAGGCTGTCGCCCTGCTTGTGCTCCCACACCGGGATGCCGTGCAGGATCATGTTGATGCGCGAGATGTTGTAGGTGGCGACGTTGGACTCCTGCCCGTGCAGTTGCAACTGGCGCACGTCGCCGCCGTGCTTCTTGACGTAGCGGATGCACTGCAGCAGAAGCCCACCCGAGCCACTGGCCCAGTCGCAGAGGGACATGCCCGCCCTGGGCTGCAACACCTCCGCCATCAGGAAGCCGACCTCGGCCGGGGTGTAGAACTCGCCGCTGGACTTGCCGGCCTTGCTGGCGAAGTTGCGGATCAGGTATTCGTAGGCGTTGCCGAACAGGTCGTCCGACACATGGGCGCGGTCGAAGGTCTGGCTGCCGAAGTGGTTGATGAGGTTGACCAGCTTGTCGCGCGGCAGCTCGTCCTGCTTGTTGAAGTCGATCTTGCCGGTGAGGATGCCGTCGAAGTTGTTCTGGCGGTGGGCGTTGGCCCGCTCGATGGCCAGCATGGCGTCGTTCAATGCCTGGCCGAGCTGGGCCTTGGCCGTGCGCGCCACGGTCGCCCAAGCGGCCGCCTCGGGAACAACAAAGTGGTGATTCTGCGGGTCGCATGCCAGCATCAGCGCCTGCTCCTGCGGCACGCCCGCCTTGGTCAGGGTGGCCACCTGGGTGCGGACTTCTTCGTCGAAGCAGTCGCTGATGCGCTTGTAGAACAGCAACGCGAACACGTAGCCGCGAAATTCGGAGTGGTCGGCGTTGCCGCGCAGGATGTCGGCGGCCTTGTCGAGATAGCTTTCAAGCTCGCCCTGGGTCATGCGGCGCGTCGGGCGGATGACGATGGGCGATTCGAGGGTGCTGAGGAGTTCTTCTAGGTTCATGGATTCGCTATTTTTACAGGACAGCTTAGTCCTGGACTTCAGATTGATTGAGCTCCGACGCCCCCATCCAGTAGCACAACAGCGGGGCCGGGATGCGCATGATCTGGGTGACGGCATTGACGGCATCGGGCAGGCCGGTCATCGGCCCGAAGTCGTCGAGTGATTTGGTCACCACGTAGCCCCGCGCAATCTTCTTCTGCTCGCAGAGTTCGATCAGCCCCTTCAACTCCCGCGCGCCGGTGTGCTGGGCGCGATATTTGACTTCGAAAGGGATGAGTTGCTGACCGATGTCGGCCACCAGATCGACTTCCCGGCCCTGCTTGCCGTGCCAGTAGGTGAATCGAACGTTCTGTGAGTAATACCGGGCAAACAGGTGCTTGAAGACGGCGGTCTCCGTCGCAACCCCCAGCAGCGCCGGGTCATCGATCACGCTCTTGCCCTTGAGCAACACGGCGGGAGCAATGGCCGCATCGGCCAGATAGACCTTGAAGCGCCCCTTGAGCACATCCTTGCCGTAACCAAAGGGTGGCAGACGGTAGATCAGGTGGCAGGCCTCGAGCAGTTCGATGAAGTGCTGGGCCGTCGGGCGCTTGACCTCGAGGTTGTTCGACAGATCGGAGATGTTGAGCAGGCCGCCATCGTGCATGCACAGGTAGAGAAAGGTGTGCTCGAGATCCAGCACGCGCCGCACGCCGAACAGCGCCGTCATGTCGCGCTTGAGGGCTTTGTCGATGATGTCCTCGCGCAGCAGGCGCTGGGCCTGGGTGATGCTCTCAACCTGTGCCGTCTGCGGAAAGCCGCCGCGAATCAGGTATTCGTGGAAATGGCCGACATACGGAGCGGCCAGTTCCTGAACACGGTAGAACTGCGGCGGTGACCATTCGAATAATTCCGCAAGACTTTTGACCGGCGACAGGGGCGGCAACTGCACTTGCTTGAGCTGCAGATACTCGTAGAACGACAGGGTTGTCAGCCGGATGATGTGCCAGCGGCCAACGCCGGACTCCTGATCCGCCTCGACCAGCGGCATGGCCGAACCGGTGAACACGATACGGCGCTGCTTGTTGAAATCGATCTGGTGCTTGACCCAGGTGCCCCACTCGCGGATGAACTGAGCCTCGTCAAGAAACAGATACTCGGGGCCATCCACGCGCGGCTCTCGCTCGCGCCAGGCTTCCATGACTGCATCGACCCCAGCCAGCTTAAGGACCGGGTGGTCGAAGGTTGCGTAGATGATGTTGGCCGGCGATACGCCCTGCTCCAGCAGCGCGTTGATCTGCTGGAGCAGTAGCGTGGTCTTGCCCACCTGGCGGGCGCCGGACACCAGGATCGCGCGATGCACGGGTGGATTGCCAACCCATCGATGCAGCTCGCGCCAGGCAGCCCGCCTCCAACCAGACAGATCGGCAATAGGCTCACCGCGCCACCAGGGGTTGAACTGGGCCAGGACGGCGATGAGTTCTTCTTTTGAGACTCGCATTCGAAGAATTTAGCACTTAATCGTATTTTTTGTCATGTATACATATCAAAAAATACGATTCATCGCCATTCCATGGGATCTGGAGGCTGATTTTGCCCGGTTCCCAGATCGCACAACGCCTCCGCGGTAGCGACGACTCCGGCGGGCTTGCGCCAGCGCCAGCGCCCGGCAGCGTCGGAGTAGCGCCGGCCGCCGCAAGGCAGGCATACTCGGGGTACAACACCACATAAACCCCAGGAGACACCCATGGAACGCAACGCGATCAACCCGCCCCAGCTCTTCACCGGCAAGGCCTTCAGCCAGACTTTCTCGATCAGCGGCCACCAGCGGCTGATATTTGTCTCGGGCCAGGTGGACTGCGGCGTCGACGGCAAGGTGCGCCACCCGGACGACCTCGACGCCCAGCTGGTGGGCACCCTGGACAACCTCAAGATCGCGCTGGAAGCCCAGGGCTGCACGATGCAGAACCTGGTGAGCGTGAACATCTATGTGACCGACCTGAAGCCCGAGGACTGCACCCGCATCCGCGAGATCCGTTCGGGCTATTTCGACGCCGAGAAGCCGCCCGCCGTCTCGCTG
>RRZU012612077.1_pt1 | contig 10595 bp, 11 predicted proteins | sample 2165561 | NCBI WGS metagenome assembly RRZU01 (sample SAMN10456909, study PRJNA506462) | wastewater metagenome | isolation source: wastewater sludge | place: USA: Moscow, Idaho | reverse complement strand
GAAGGCGCCGCAGGGCGGCACACGAGAACTCGAGGTCTCGCGCACGCCCTTCACGATCGGACGGAAGCACGACAACGATCTCTGCCTGGAAGACCTCGCTGTCTCCGCCCACCATGCGCGGATCGTCCAGGTGCAGCAAGTCCTGTTTCTCGAAGATCTGACCAGCACCAACGGCACATTCGTGAACGAGCAGAAAATCGACCGGCGACAACTGCGCGACGCAGACAGCATTCGTCTCGGCACGCACCGGTTGATTTTTCGGGAGGCACACCCGATCACAGCGGAAACGGCCGGCACTGGCGAGGTCCTGATCACCGACGACACGATGGTGGTGTCGCGTCCGATGGGCGGCGAGCGCCCGCCGACGGAGCAGAAAATCGGCGTGGTGGAAATTCTCTCGGGAAAGAGCGGGCAATCACAGTATCGCCTGACGAAACACGTGTCGCTGATCGGCGCACAGGACGACGCCGTCATCACATTGACCGGGTGGTTTGCGCCGAAAACGGCCGCGGTGATCAGTCGGCGCGGCGAGGGATACGTGGTGAGCCAGACCGAGAGCGGGAAACGTATCCTCGTGAACGGCCGTCACATTCAGGGGGAACACGCGCTTCGCAACGGAGATGTGGTGGAAGTGGCCGGTCTCACCATGCGATTTTTGCTGCGCGACCCGAAGGGGAGTCTCGTCGCGCGCTAGCCCGCATTAGTCACGAGAGTCCGTCACGAAACCACGGAGACGCCTTGCGAGACGGGCGCGTGGAGCCTCTCGGGCCGAGGCATACTTGAACCAGTATGGTGAGGCCACGAGGGGCGAGCCCGCCTGCTTGGGTGCGAGCATCTCGCACCCAAGCTTGTCACAGCGGCGTGTCGGTGGTTGCAGTAGGAGTCATCGTGAATACTGCGGGCTAGTTGAGCAAACGACCCCGTTTCGGCAGGAGTTGAAAACACTGGTCCGAGACTTCCTGGGCATGAGATTCCAGACACTGCACCAAGGCCCCGCCGCCTAGCGGCACCTCCCGACAGAACTGCCTTCGGTCCGCCTCACAGGCTGTACGCAGCTGTTGCATCGCCTCTTTCATTCGCACGAGCCGTTCCCGCAGCATCGGCCGGCATGGGGCGGAGAGTTGTGCCGTCTTGCGTAGCAGACAGGCGCGCCGCTCCCCTTCCTCCTCGGGGCACAGCGCCTCAATTTCCAGATCGCATTTCAGCTCCCTCCCGAACGGCGCACGCACGGGCTCGACCGGAGGATGCTCCTGGGCTTCAATTTGTATGACCGGCGCCGGCTCCCGCACCACCGGTTGCGAAACCGGCCCCGGGGTCGGCGGGGCGGGAACACCGGTATGTGCCGGAGAAGCAGGTGTCGCAGGTTGTGGCGGGAAGGAAACCGGTGTCGGTTCGGGGGCCAGGTCGCTCTGCGGCAGCGTATAGAGCACCAGGCCCCAGACCGCGCCCAACACCACACAACTGAGTACTGTCACAATCGCGATGGAACCGAGTCGGGATGGGCCAGCCAAGGAGCTCCTACGGGGTATGAGATCGATCCTGCCTGATCAGCAGGATCTGGGAAGAGGCTTCCCCTTACCCGTTCGACGCGGGCGACGATGCGGCACACATGGAATTGTCCGGCAACCGCCGCTCAGTTCTCAGGCGCTTCGACGATGTGGTTCTCGAAACGGGTGCAACCTTCCGCCAGCAATCGATTGGTCAGCATTTCCCCCGGCCATTCGATCGGGAGGTCGGCCGTGAACACCCATACGTCGGGCGACGTCCACACAGGACCGTGGTCCTCCGGCAACTCCGGATCGAAGAGATCGGTCCAGACCGGCATATACACGCCGTTGCCACATTGCGTGTGCAGATGGGCGATCGTGCGCGCCCGCACCATGGGATCCAAATCCCGCCAGACTGCGGCGGTTTCGTCGGCCAACCGGTGCAGTCGCACCGCATTCTGCGCGTCGAACAGCGCATAAGAGGCGTAGACCGGCACCTCCAGGGTGTCCGGGGCCAGCGCCAGCTCGGCGCATTGTGCGACGAGACCTTCCAGCAGCGCCCGGCGCTCCGGTTCCTCCAGGGAATCGGGCAAGCCCGGATCGGGCATGCCGATCAATTGAAAGAACAGAAACGCGGTGTTTTCGACCGGGGGATAGAGACGCGACGCAATCGCCTGAGTGCGCTGAGAATCCGCGATGCTCACGAGATGTTCGTTCAACGTCTGGAGGGTTAACCCTTCGAGGGTCGCGTCGGTCAGGAGACGGGGTTCCACCCGCACGACCACGCCGGCCGGAATCTGCAAATGTCGATGCAGCAGATCTGCCGTCGCGACGGGGTCGATCTTCAATCCGAGCGGCTGCCCCAAGTTGGCTTGGAGCGGCAACTCCAACGCGGCCATCAAGGCATAGGCGCCCTTGTCGTCATCCGGCCCATCCATGATGACGGCGCACGAGGCCTCCGCCACCAGATCAAACATCCACTCCGCCATCTCCTCATCGAGCGCCGCCAAGACGGTCAGCAGATCCTGCTCACGTCCCTGCTCGATAAAGGCTTGCAGGGTATCGATTGCGGCATCCGTGTCCCCATGGTCATGGCGACGGGCGTTGATCAAATGAATCAAATCCCTCGTCAGCGGATCCGGTCGTGACCAACTCAACATGGCTGGCCTCCCATGTCGATACGAAGTCCTGCTGAATGGTATCTGTTCATGCTGTTATCCATGTTGCCAAACTTTCCAGAGCGTGGCAAGCGCGAATGCGGTTCTTCGTCGACCTCAGCAGCACACCATCCGTGGCAGCCTCGCCACAGAACGTTCGACGCATCATTCTCCGATGACCTTGACCAGCACACGCTTACGCCGCCGCCCATCAAACTCTCCGTAAAATATTTGTTCCCACGGCCCGAAGTCCAGCTTCCCATCCGTAATGGCGACCACCACCTCCCGCCCCATGAGCTGCCGCTTGATGTGCGCATCGCCGTTGTCTTCACCGGTGTCGTTGTGGCGGTACGTCGCCTCGTGCGGCGCGAGACGCTCAAGGAAATCATCATAGTCGCGCAACAGCCCTGCCTCGTCATCGTTGATATACACGCTGGCGGTAATGTGCATGGCATTCACCAGCACCATCCCCTCCCGCACCCCGCTTTTTTGCACCACGGCATCGACCTGCGGCGTGATATTCACATACGCGCGCCTGGTTTTCGTTTCAAACCAGAGTTCTTCTCGATAGGACTTCATCGGTCTTCACATTCAGGGTGGTGCGCGATTCTGCAACGAGGATGTTGGAACTTGCAAGCCCTTGCGCATCAAGTCAACCCTTCACGCGCTCCGCCTCCGCGGCCGCAATCGGTTCGACATTTCCAACCCAGGAACCTGTCCGACATGGCCTTCGTAGCGGGGCGAAGGAGGCGCGACCAGATGCTAGCCCGAAAAAGCCGGACGCGTATTCGCTGGAATACGTTGAGGACTATTTCGGGCCGAGAACGACTCAGATGATCGTGGATCGTTTGCCGCAGTAGAACGGTCAATGTCGGACAGACTCCCGGCCGGCCGGGCCTTGTCGCAGAACATGCGTGCCGCCTGTCGCTTTGTCGAACAAAATTGACAGGCTGTGGGGCCGGTGATAAGTACCTACAAATAGACAGACCCGCGCCATTGTTTCGAATGAGGAGGTCCTCCGATGGTTTCATCTACGGGCATTCCTGCCATGCGCAGCGAGTGGACGAACTGGCATCTCCTGTTCGCAAGTCAACCGGAGCCGGATCTGGAATTCACCGAGGAAGACCTGGATGAATCAATGCCGCCCCCGGCGCCACCGATGAACTCGCCGAAGCGATCCGGCAAAAAGCCGTTGCTCTGGATTCTGCTGCTTCTGCTGGTGGGAGGAGTCGGCTACGTCGCCATGGACCCGGATGGAGCCATGCAGCTGGTTGAACCCTATCTGGGTGGCGGCGCAGAGCCCGCTCAGCCCGTGATCCAGAAACCGCCGGTCAAAGCTCAAGCTCCGAAACAAGCACCGACGGTGGCACCACCCGTGGTGGCCGACAACAGCACCCCGGCTCCGGCTGATGTGCCTGCTCCGTCGTCCGCCATGCCTGCTCCCGCCATACCCGCACCTGCCATGCCGGCCCTCCAGCCCGCAGCTTCAGCCCCCAAGCCCGCGGCTCCGACCGTGCGCGTCGCCGGTCCGCTCTATGCGGAAGGTCAACGGGTGACGGTCATCGCCGATCCGACCAGACCCAAGTCCCCCATACCCCTCTTCGTTGACGCCGTAGGGACTAAAACCAGCACGACAGTGCTGGCCGGCGCCACGCTCACGATCCTGGACGGCGATTACCAAAAGCGCGGCTGGGTCTACTCGGTTCGAGCTCAGGATGGTCGAAAAGGCTGGGTCCCTGAACGTAGCCTCAGGCTGAAACGCTAAGCCCACGATCGTCTCTCAGGCCTCGTATGACGGCCCGTTCCTCAGTGGGACGGGCCGTCGTCTTTTCTTGTCGATACGCCCTTGTTATAATGCCGCGCCCACACGACCGACAGCCCGATATTCAACGAACTACGCACAGGGATGCCAGAATAATGACCATGAGCGAACTACGCGCCATCATTTTTGATTTTGACGGAGTCATTGCCGACACCGAGCCCCTGCACTTTGCCGCCCTGCGACAGGTTCTGGCCGGCATTGAGATCTCCCTCACCGAAGCGGAGTACTATACCGACTACCTCGGGTTCGACGATCGCGGCTGCTTCCTGGCCGCCTTGCAGTCCCACCGGCGCCAGGCGTCTCCCACGCTCCTTGGCGAATTGATGGAGCACAAGGCCCACGCCTACCTGGCCGCCGTCAAACAACATCTGGCAATCTTCCCCGGCGTGCGCGAACTGGTTCATGAGGCCGCCGCTCGATATCCGCTCGCCATCGCCTCCGGCGCCCTGCGGAATGAAATCGAACTGATTCTGGAAGAGGCCGGTCTTCGTAAGGCCTTTCTGCACATTACCAGCGCCGAAGACGTGACCCGTGGCAAGCCGGCGCCTGATCCCTTCCTCCACGCGATGGCCGGCTTGAACTCACAACCGAACCAACCCGCACTGTTCCCGAACGACTGCCTGGTCATCGAAGATTCCCTGCCCGGCATCAGAGCCGCGCGCGCAGCCGGCATGAAAGTGCTGGCTGTCGCCAATACCCACACGGTGCAGGATCTCGGAGAGGCCGATGCCATTACCCATTCGCTTGCAGACACCAGACTGCAGGACCTGCAGGCGCGCCTGTGGGGAGCGGCTCAAGGCCGCCCATGAAAATTTGTTCGCTGGTGCCGGGTGCCACGGAAGTCGTCGCGGCCTTGGGGTGCCAACACAATCTGATCGGGATCAGCCATGAATGTGACTTTCCGCCGAGCCTCGCACAGATCCCGGTGATGGTGCGTCCGCGCATCGAGAGCCATCATCTCTCCAGCGCTGAGATCGACCAGCAGGTCGGCGCGCTGCTCGCCGCCGACGTAGGGCTCTATGAATTGGATGAGACACGGTTCTTGGCCGCACGACCGGACCTGATCATTGCCCAGGCGCTGTGTGATGTCTGCGCCATCACCCCGTCACAGTTGGAGCGGGTCGTTCATGCACTCTCGCCGCCGCCTCGCATGCTCACCCTCAATCCCGGGCGACTTGATGACATCCTCCTGGATATTGAAACGATTGGAACAGCCATCGGGCGGGAAGAAGCCGGAACACAGTTGTCCGCGGTGCTCCGCAGCAGGCTCGACACCGTACGGGCCACCGTGGGCGCTCAGGCAACGCGCCCCAGAGTCGCCTGTATCGAATGGCTCGCGCCGCTCTACACTGCAGGCCACTGGGTTCCCGACATGGTGGCCGCTGCAGGGGGCATCGACGTCCTGGCGCAGCCCGGCACGGCCTCCCGAAAAATGGATTGGGACACACTCGCGGCCTCTGAACCGGACGTGATCGTCCTCATGCCCTGCGGATTTACCGTCCCGCGCACGAAAGCCGAACTCGCAAGCATGACGGCACATCCGCAGTGGCAACATCTTCCCGCCGTTCAGAGGGGAGAAGTCTACCTGGTCGATGCGCTCTCATACTTCAGCCGCCCCGGCCCACGACTGATCGACGGCGTGGAACAACTCGCCGCCATTTTGCACCCAGCCTCTTACGGCCGCCACCTTCCCGCGTCCGTCGAACGACTTGAGGGACAGACGACGCACTCACACTGATGACACGATGATGACACCAGCTGAAGCCCAAACCTACTGCACGACCCTCACCAAAAAAAGCGGGAGCAATTTCTACTACTCCTTTTTGTTTCTTCCGAAAGCCCGCCGCGAAGCGATGTACACGGTCTACGCCTTCTGTAAGGAAGTGGACAACGCCGTGGACGAGCCGCCTCCCGGCAGTCATCCGCAGGAAGAATTGGCCCGCTGGCGGCGCGAGCTGGCCGCCGCCTACGACGGCACGCCGACGTTCCCCGTCACCGTCAGCCTTGCCCGGCACGTACGGGAGCTGTCCATTCCGCAGGCCTATTTCGAGGAACTCATCAAGGGCGTCGAGATGGACCTCACGACCACCCGGTACGCCACCTTCGACCAACTGTCTCTCTACTGTTATCGGGTGGCGTCGGTGGTGGGATTGATCTGCCTGCACGTGTTCGGCACCACCTCCCCGCGCGCCCAGGACTATGCCGTCAATCTCGGCATGGCCTTTCAATTGACCAATATTCTTCGCGACCTGGGCAACGATGCAGAATGCGGTCGCGTCTATGTGCCGCAAGAAGACCTCGCGCGTTTCGCCTACCGGGAGGAGGATCTCCTGCACCGGCGGTACAAACCGGAATTTACCGAGTTCATGCGGTTTGAAGTCGGCCGAGCAAAGGAATTTTACGCCAAGGCGGCGCGGGCGCTCGATTCGCTGCCACGCGCCGAACGCCGGGCCCTGACGGTGGCGGAAATCATGCGCGGTGTGTATAGCCGGATCTTGCACCGGATCGAGCAGTCCGGTTACCGCGTATTGGGAGATCGGGTCACGCTGACTCCGAGCCATCGCTTGGCCGTGGCAGCAGGCGTGTGGTTGCGCTCCCGTCTCCCCTCTTCGACTCCATGAACCGGACAGTGCTCATCCTCGGCGGCGGGATCGCCGGTCTGACGGCAGCCTTACACCTCGCCGCCGACGGCCATGCCGTCACCGTGATCGAGCAGGCCGACCACCTGGGAGGCCGCCTCTGTCACGCGCCTCCCCCGTTGCTCCTCGAAGCCCACACAGCCACCTGGTCCCTGCTCAAGACCCTCGGCAAAGACACCGCCACCAGGCGGCTTCGACATACGCCGCTTGAATTTCTTCAGGCGACGGGAACTCGCACCCAATTTCTGCACCTTCCCCTGCCGTCCCCGCTCAACACCCTCCTCGGAACCACCCTGTTCCAGGGTCTGTCGATGCGGGACCGCTGGCATCTCCTCTCCTTCCTTGAACGCACATGGGAACAGGATCCTCCGTTGCCGAACGATCTCGACACACGAGCGGCCGACGAATGGCTCGCGAGCATCGGCCAGTCGGAACATGCCCGGCACGGTGTCTGGAACAGCCTTGCCCGCTTGTTGCTGGGGGCGGCGCTTCCGCAGGTATCCGCAGAGCTTTTCATGCGCACACTGCGACGCTGCTTTTTGACCGGTGCCCGCGCCACGAAGTTAATCATCCCGCCTCACGGACTCGATTCATTCTTGCTCACGCCGCTTCGGGCGCAGCTTGACCGGATGGGAGTCCGGTCTCGGCTGAACACGACGGCGACGCAATTGCACTTCACCCAGGATCGTGTCGCCCATGTCGAACTGGCAGACCGCACCCGGCTCACCGCCGATTGGTATGTCGCCGCGCTGCCGCACCATCGACTCACGCCACTCTTGCCGGAACGAGTCGTGACGCACTATGCCTATTTCCAGCAAATCAGCCGCCTGAGCGAGTCTCCCCTGGTGATCGTTCGCCTGCACCTTGCGCAACCGGTCGAACAGACACAACTCGTCCTTTTGGAACGCAACCGGCTTCATTGGATGATCCGGCACGCAGACGAGGAACGGCACGAGCAGGCCGCTGTGTTGTGGGCCGTCGCAGTCGATGAGCCGGACCTGTTGCCGCAATCGAAAGACGACCTCGTTCAACTGACCCTGAAAGACATGGAGAGAGCGTTCCCCGGCGGCCCGCTTCCCAGGCTCATCGAGTCGGATATCGTTCGTCTCCCGTCGGCCATCCTGACCACCAAACCGGGTACGCAACAGTGCCGACCGCTCTCACACAGTCCGTTTACCAATTTTCTCGTCGCCGGCGCCTGGACGGACACCGGCTGGCCGGCCAGTCTGGAGTCCGCAATTCTCAGCGGCCAACGCTCCGCCGCGCTCGTTCCCGCCGACGCATCATGACTCGTCCGATGGGCGAATGGCTCACGACATCACGTTGACAACCCCTCCCACCGCGACTAAGATTTGGCCCTCCACTCGAATGGAACGCATATGTCTTCATCCCTGACCACCCTGCAGGAACTCGCCGAGTCGCTTCACAATTGCCAACGCTGCCCGCTCGCCAAGCTCGGTCGACGCCAGGTCGTCTTCGGCGTCGGCAACCCTCATGCATCCGTCATGTTCGTAGGGGAGGCACCGGGATTTCACGAGGATCAGAAGGGGGAGCCATTCGTCGGGGCAGCCGGACAATTGCTCAACGACTTGTTGGAGTCAGCGGGGCTGTCGCGCGCGGATATCTACATCGCCAATGTGATCAAATGCCGCCCGCCGAATAACCGCGACCCCGAACCTCAGGAGGTCGAGACCTGCAAACCGTTTCTCTTGCAGCAGATCGCCATGATTCGGCCGAAGCTGGTCTGTTCGCTGGGCAATTGGGCGACGCAGACACTTCTGGAGCGCAAGGTCGGGATTACGAGAGTACGCGGACAGGCGTTTTATCTGAAGGAATTCGTACTGTTTCCCCTGCTCCATCCCGCCGCAGCGCTGCACCAGGGGACCATGCTGCAGCCGTTGCGGGAGGACTTCCAGAAGCTGAGGGAGTTTCTCGACCGGCACAGTCAGCCTCCTGCGACGCAGGAGGGAGCCGCTTCGAGCACCACCGAAACGGTGCGGATCGATCCCCCCGCTACGATCGCGCAACAAATGGATTTGTTCGGGTCATAGCACGACCGCTCCGAAGAGACTGAATCAGGAACGACCGCCCGTCCGGGGCCGTCACAGCCGCCTTCAGGTGCGGGCGGGATCCTTCACGGCATCGGGAGTTGCGGCCTCATCAGCCGTGGCTTCCTCCGACGACTCCTCTTCTTCCGGAGCGCCGAACCAGGCAACCAACATTTCTTCCCACCAGGCCTCATCGATTTCAGGGCCGGGATCGACACCGAGAAACGCCACATCGTCGGCCGAAATACCTTCTCCGACCAGGTGCGGCTGAAACTTCGCGCGATCAATCACTTCCTTCGTGGCGTACCCGCCTAAGATCCAGGAATCCGGATCCGCCCGCCTGGACTTGTATGCCTTGAGGTTGAGCTTCAGGTACATAAAGACCTGCTGCTGATGATCGTCTCCGACCCCGCTCTGCGGCAGACTGAGTGTCTTTTCGATTTTTTTTCTCCAGTGCCGATCCTCGTATCGCGAGGTGATCAACTGAAGCATCGTCTTTCCCAGTTCGGCATCAAGAGACATGGTCTGTTCCCTTACTCTGTTCTGATGATTGTTCGCTTACCGGCCGTAGGTGCCGGTGAAGGATGCTTTTCCGATGGCGTTCTGATTGAGATAGTACCCGACCATCGCGCCGGAGGCCTCTTTCTTGAGCGGCAACTGATCCACCTTCAGCGCGAACACCGTGAAGATATACCGGTGCGGTTTATCTCCCGGCGGTGGACAGGGCCCGCCAAAACCAGGCTGGCCAAAATCCGTCACGCTCTGAATGCTCCCTTGAGGCACGCCGGCACTCTCCGGCTGCCCCGCTCCGGCCGGCAAGTGCGTCACGCTCGGAGCTATATTGAAGATGAGCCAGTGCCACCAACCGCTTCCCGTGGGGGCATCCGGATCATAGACTGTCACGGCAAAACTCTTCGTGTCTTTCGGCGCATGATCCCATCGCAGTTCAGGCGACAGGTTGCCACCCGTGCAGCCGAACCCGTTAAACACGTGCTCATTGCCGATCGTGCTCTGATCCTTGATCGTCGGGCTCGTTACCTGAAATTCCGCTGCCCGCCCGACCGCAGGACCCACCAGCAAGGCACAGATCATCGAGGCCATCAGTCGTCGCATCACTTACCCCCTTCGCAACCTAGCAGGATGCGGAAAAAGTCCGCCAGCGGCGTTCTCGCAAGACACTGCCGCCTCACCGGCTCGGCGGCGTTCACAAACGTGACGCGCGTTATTCCGCGCGTCGTGAACCTCAGAAGCTCACCGTACAGCGCGAGTACGATTCGCCGCCTCGCTTGCTGCGGCCTTGCTGGACGGCCTTTTTTCACATCCTGCGGGTTATTGCAATACCAACACGGCGCATGAGTTGATACGTGGCGTATTGCGCAACAGTCAAGTGCTTCCGCAGCCCGCTAGTTCCCTGCCAGCGTCATCTCCGCGAGCTTCACGGT
>RRZU011651593.1_pt1 | contig 10595 bp, 10 predicted proteins | sample 2165561 | NCBI WGS metagenome assembly RRZU01 (sample SAMN10456909, study PRJNA506462) | wastewater metagenome | isolation source: wastewater sludge | place: USA: Moscow, Idaho | reverse complement strand
GAGGGTTTCGTCGTCGGCCACCGCTTCGGCGCGTTCGACCTTGGCGATCAGCCAGGCCGTGCCACCGGCTTCGTCGCGCAGGCGGCGGGCTTCGTGCATGTCGGCCGCATCACGGGGGAAGGATACGGCCAGGTAGTCCAGCTCCATCTCGGCAGCCAGCTTGATGTCGGCCATGTCTTTTTCGGTCAGGGCCGGCGCTGTCAGGCCGCCACCACGACGGTTGATGCCTTTGTTGTCGGATAGCGGGCCACCGATGGTTACGCGGCAATGCAGCTCGTCGGCGCCCTTGAGTTCAACCCGCATGACCACGCGGCCGTCATCCAGCAGCAGTTCGTCGCCGACGTTGCAGTCCTGGATCAGGGCCGGGTAGTCGATGCCGACCACCTGTTGATTGCCGGCGGTACGCGAGTGGCTGGATGACAGGCGGAACAGGTCGCCTTCCTTGAGCTCGATACGCTTGCCTTCGAATTTGGCGATGCGGATCTTTGGCCCCTGCAGGTCGCCGAGCAGGGCCACGTGGCGGCCGTGCTTGGCGGCCAGGTCGCGCACCAGTTGTGCGCGGGCCTTGTGGTCTTCCGGTGAGCCGTGGGAGAAGTTAAGACGGGCCACGTCGATGCCGGCGAGAATCAGCTGCTCGAGGACTTCCGGTGAACTGCTGGCTGGGCCGAGGGTGGCGACGATCTTGGTACGGCGAAACGACATGCTAAGGCTCCCGATCTTGAACGATGCGAGAGGCTACTACGCGCGTTTGCTGTAGTCATGCACGGTCTTCACTACCTGTTCAAACCTCGGCAAAGGCCGGTGGTTTCATCACCAGCAGATCGCAGTCCACGGCTTCCAGCACGCGTTCGGCGGTATGGCCGATCAGGGCGCTGTCGAGCTGACTGCGCGAGATGGCGCCCATCACCAGCAGGTCGATGTGCTGCTCGCGGACGAAATCGGGAATCACCTGTTCGGCAAAGCCGCTGAGCAGGTGGGTGTTGGCCTGGGGCAGGCTGTAGTGACTGCACAGGCTGGTGAGTGCTTCGCGGTGGGCCTTTTCGGTCTGCGCGACATAGCCGGGGTAGTCGATCACCAGTTCGGCGTCGAACATCAGGCTGTGCGGCAGCGGGGCGAAGCAATGCAGGTAGTCGGCTTCGAGGCCGAGCTTTTCGCTCAGCTCGCGGCTGGCGAGGATCAGCTCATGCTCCAGCGCGGCCGGCTTGTCGGCGCTGTGGGTGGGGTCGAGGGCTGCACACAGGCGCTTGGGCTGCTGACCTTCGCGCTGCACCAGCCACACCGGTACCGGGCAGTGACGCAGCAACTGCCAGCTGGAGTTGCCCAGCAAGAGGCGACTGAGCAGGCCGTGGTGGCGCGCCGACTTGAGCACCAGGTCGGGCTGCAGTTGCTCGACCCGTTCCAGTACATGGCTGACCAGTGTTTGTCCCCAGCGCGCGCAGCAGCTGACGTTCAGGCCTTCGTCGCGCAGCGGTGCGGCCAGTTGCTCAAGGCGTTCCTGCTGCTGCTTGAGGTAGGTATCGCGTGCCTGCAGGGCAATTTCCGGCGCCAGCAGCAGCGTCTGTTCGAACCCCGGGTGATGCTCGGCCAGCAGCAGTTCGATGGCGGCGCCAGTCTGCTGGGCCAGCCAGCGGGCACGCAACAGGGCGGGTTGCTCGTCGCGGTGCGGGGTGATGACGACCAGTAGCTGGCGCAGTTGCATGGGAGCGGTCTCCTTGATCCGTTGCATACATTGCAGCCTGCAGGTGCCGGTTGCGTGTTGATCCGGGTCAGGAGAAGGCTGCGCCGCTCAGCATAGCGCGGCACAGCCGGATGCGGTTACTGGCTGTTGAGTCCGGCATTGAGGTGGCGCGAGGCTTTGCCGGCCAGGTCGCTGTTGGGGAACTGCACCAGCAGGCGGCGCAGGTAGCCGATGCCCTTGTCGCGGTTGCGTTGCGGATTGTCCGGCGCCAGGTACATCAGGCCTAGCTGGTACAGCGCTTTTTCCTTGATGTCCTGCGGTACGCCCGGGTCGGCCACGGCCAGCATGTACAGCTGTTCGGCTTCGTCGACGCGATCCTTGAGCACGGCGCGGCGCGACAGCAGGGTCATGTCCGGATCGAGGCTGGGTTTGTACAGGTCCAGGGTCTGCTGCGGCTTCCAGGTTGCCAGCAATTCGCGCGAGTTCTTCTGCACCGGCTCCTCGGCGCGTTTGCGCAGCATGATGATGCGTGCTTCCGCACGCGTGGCCGCCTGGGTCTGGGGGAATTCGTTGAGTACCTGGTAGAAGTAGTTGAGCGCCTTGGTGTCGTTGCGCTGGTCGTTGTAGCGGCTCATGTAGACCAGACCGATCGGGTACAGCGCGATGGCACGCACTTCATTGCTCAGCTTGCTGTCGTGGTAGCCGGCCAGGTAGGTCTCTTCCGCCTGCTCGCTGTGGGCATCGCGGATGGCCATGGCGCTGAAGGTCAGCAGGTCACCTTCGTCCTCGATGGCGGCGACCATGCGGTTGTTCTTCATGGTCTTGTAATCCACCACTTCGTGGGTGGCGACCTGAGCAATGAACAGCGGCGTGGTCGGCGAGCAGCCTGCCAGCAGGGCGAGGGCGATCAGGCTGTAGCGGGCGTGGCGCATGGCGACTCCAGGTCGAACTGGGAAAGGGAAATACAAGGCTCTGTCGGAGTCTATCAGCCGTGTCCTGGGCTGTGGCCGGCGGGCCGTGACTTCCCAACCTAGGTTGGTACGCGAGCCTGCCTTTAGCTTTACTGCACGCAGTCGATACATCTCCCAATGAGGAGGATTTCGTCATGCGCCTATCACTGCTGATCGTTGCCCTGTTGAGCCTGCACGGTTGCACCCGCACTACCGCCGACTATCACCTGGACAATGCCTACAAGGCTTATGCCGAGGGCGAGTGCGGGCGGGTGATGCTGGAGTTGTCGCAGACCGAACGCAACATCCGCTCCAGGCCTTACCTGCAGCCGGAGATTTCTGTGCTGCGCGGCCAGTGTCTGGAGCGCCAGAAGCTCTATGTCGATGCGGCGCAGACCTACCGTTTCGTGCTGCAGAATTACCCGCGCAGCGAGTATGCCTTCCGCGCCCAGGCCCGCCTGGACACCCTCGAGCAGCTGGGGCATCTGCGCGAGCCAGTGGCCAAACCGGTGGCGATTGGTCTGTAGCGGCTGGAAGGTCGATGACCGCCTACGCGCCTCGGGTTAAGCTGACGGCCTGACAGGAGGTCTTATGCGTGCACTATTGCTGCTTTTCATGCTGCCGGCGCTGGCGTCGGCGCAGATCTATCGCTGGACCGACGAGCGCGGTCAGGTGCATTACTCGGAAAAGCCGCAGGCGCCCAGCGCCGAGCAGATCGAGGTTCGTCCACAGGTGGTGGAGCGCGATGCAGCCACCCGCGCCCGCGAAGAACGTCTGGAAAAACTGCAGGCCGCGCGTCGTGCCGAGCAGCAACAGGCTGCCGAGAAGACAGCCAGTCGGCGCGCCGAGCAGGAGCAGCAATGCTCGCAGTTGCGCAAGCGCCTGACGCAACTGGAAGAGGGTGGGCGCTTCTATCGGCGCGGAGCCGATGGCGGCACCGAGTACGTCAGCGATGCCGAGGTGGTGGCCACCCGTGACCGGCTGCGTGGCGAGGTCGCTGCCGCTTGTCCATAAGTTTGGCTGCTGGCTAATCGCCAGCCATACTGACAGTCCTTACTTCTTGCCAGGTCGCCATGAAAAGCCAGCGTCGCATTGAGCGCCATCAGCTGCCGTATTACCTGAAGGTGTTCAACCGCCTCACCGACAAGCCGATGGGCTCTATCGGCAACATCTCCCTGGACGGCCTGATGCTGATCAGCCAGTTGCCGATGCTGGTGGGTGCGCGCGTCGAGATGCGCCTGAAGATTCCCGGCACCGACGGTGTGCATGTCATCGACTTTGCGGCCACCTGCCAATGGTCGCGCGAGGATGTCACGCCGGGCAGTTATGACTCGGGCTTTGCCCTGGTTGCGCCGCCAGCGGAGTTCGTCGAGCTGGTTGATGCGCTGCGCTTCTATTTCAGCTTCCATCATCTGGCCGCTTCGGCCTGAGCCGGAGTCTGGCGACACAACAAAAAGGCCCCTAGCGGGGCCTTTTGCATGACGGGTCTTTCAGACTTTGAACTGATTGATCAGCCGGCGTTGCTGCTCGGCCAGTTTGGTCAGTTCGGAGCTGGCGGCGCTGGCTTCATCGGCGCCACTGGCCACTTCCTGGGCGACCATGCCGATATTGGTGACGTTGCGGTTGATGTCCTCGGCCACCGCACTCTGTTCCTCGGCGGCGGTGGCGATGTGGGTATTCATCTCGCTGATCACCGATACCGCCTGGGTGATGGTCTCCAGCGCCTCGGCCGCCTGGCGTGCGTGCTGCACGCTGTCGTCGGTCTTCTCCTGGCTTTCCTGCATCACCTTCACCACTTCGCGCGTGCCATGCTGCAGCTGCTGGATCATGGTCTGGATTTCTTCGGTGGCCTGCTGGGTCTTCTGCGCCAGGTTGCGCACCTCATCGGCCACCACGGCAAAGCCGCGGCCCTGCTCACCGGCGCGGGCGGCCTCAATGGCGGCGTTGAGCGCCAGCAGGTTGGTCTGTTCGGCGATGCCGCGAATGGCCACCAGGATGGCGTTGATGTTTTCGCTGTCCTTGGCCAGGTTCTGCACCACGCCCACCGCACGACCGATCTCGCTGGCCAGGCCGGCAATGGAGGCCGCTGTGCTGTGCACCACCTGCTTGCCATGGTTGGCGGCGGCATCGGCGTTGTTGGCGGCATCGGCGGCGTGAGTGGCGCTGCGCGAGACTTCCTGGGCCGTGGCCGACATCTCCTGCACGGCGGTGGCCACCTGTTCGATTTCCGAGAGCTGACGCTGTACGCCCTGGTTGGTGCGGATGGCGATGTCGGCGGTGTTTTCCGAGGAGTCACTGACCTTCTGCACCGAGGCGACCACCTGGCTGATCATGGTTTGCAGCTTGCCGAGGAAGGTATTGAAACCGCCGGCAATCGAGCCCAGCTCGTCGGCGCGGGATACCTCCAGGCGGTGGGTGAGGTCGCCTTCGCCCTTGGCGATGTCGTCCAGCATGTGGACCATTTCCTTGAGCGGCTTGGCGATGCCGTAGCCCACCAGCCAGATGACCAGCAGGCCGATGGCAGCAATGATCAGGCCTACGACCGTCATCCCAATCGCACTAGTGCGCGCCTGCTCCTTCATGTCGGCTTGCAGGGCGTCCAGGTCGGCCATGACTGCCGACAGCGGCAAGTGCACCAGTAGGGTCCAGCGCGTTTCGGTTCCCGCGACGTTGAAGGGCAGCAGCAGTTCGACGTGCCCACTCTGCTCATTGATTTCGACTTGCGGGGTGTTGCCGCTGATCTTGCGCAGGTTCTCCATGTCACTGCTGTCGAGAATGTCTTCGGCAGGCCGCCCCATCATGCTGGCATCCTTGGTGTGTGCGATCACGCGCAGTTTGCCGGAGATCAGGCTCATGCTGCCGACCCCGTCATACAGGGACTTGTTCGCGGTGCTCAGAAGTTCCTGAATGAAGTCCAGGGCGAGGTCGTTGCCGACGGCGCCGCGGAATTGCCCATCCACGATAATGGGGGCGTTGAACGAGGCCATCAGAACCGATTTGCCGGCCAACTCATAAGGTGCCGGATCAACCACGCAAGGAGCCTTGGTTTGCTTGGGGCAGAGGTAGAACTCGCCTTCGCGTACGCCGGTGGGCAGGATCTTCTCGCTTTCCATTACGCTGGCCATCAGCGGTTCGAGTTTCAGATTGCTGCCGTCGCGATACCACCAGGGCATGAAGCGGCCGGTATCGTCATAGCCCAAGTCTTTTTGGCCTTTGTAGAGGTCATCGTCCTGATCGAAGGCGTTCGCCTCCCAGCCGATATAGAAGTCGATCAGCTTGGGATTGGTGCGCAGGTACTCGCCGGTGAGTGCGGACAGTTCCTCACGGCTCATGCTCAAGCCATTGCTGCCAAGCTTGGCATTAACAGTCGCCAGGGCCTTGGACATGTTCATCGGATACTCGAATTCACGTTGCAGTTTGCCAACCTGGCCTTCTGCCAGGCTCAGCAGTCGCTGCGTGATCACGCTCTGCAGTAGTTCGCGACTTCTCTGCTCTACCAGTTCCTGGGTGCGGGCGGTGGAAAACACGGCGTAAAGCACCAGTGCGATAACCACTGCAAGAATGCTGGCGCCGGCAAGGACGGCAACGGAAAACTGGATCGATCGGAACTTCATGATGACTCCGCAAGTCGCAGATAGGCCTGTTTCCGTGATATCGGCCAGGGTGGCAAATTTCCTTAATTTCTTTACTTAGCAAAGATGCAGAACGTGCCACACGCAAGCCGAGCTTGCTGGTGTTTGCACGGTTGCCTAGGATGGCCGCCCTCATGTGGCCAAGGAGTGATGCAATGAGTGGTGTGTGGCGTGTGGTACTGGTGACGTCGCTGGCCGGCCTGAGCGCCTGCCAGGCGGTGAATACCACCCAGGGCGGCGCGGTGGGGGTCGACCGTAAGCAGTACATGTTCAGCATGGTGTCCACCGAACAGGTCAACCAGCAGTACGCCCAGGCGTACCAGCAGACGGTGCAGAAGGCCGCCAGCGAGGGTGTGCTGGAGCGCGGCACGGCCGATAGTCGGCGTCTGAATGCGATTGCCCAGCGCCTGATTGCCCAGGCGCCGGTGTTCCGTGCCGATGCCGCGCAGTGGCAGTGGGAAGTCAATCTGGTCGACAGCCCGGAGTTGAATGCCAACTGTGGTCCAGGCGGCAAGATCATTTTCTACAGCGGTCTGATCGACAAGCTGAAGTTGAGCGATGATGAAATCGCCGCGGTTATGGGCCACGAGATCGCCCATGCGCTGCGCGAGCATGGTCGCGAGGCGATGTCTAAGGCCTATGGCGTGCAGATGGCCACTCAGTTGGGCGGTGCCCTGGGTTTTGGCGATGCCATGCAGGTGGCCAATGTCGGGGTCGAGTACCTGATGACCCTGCCCAACAGCCGTGGCAACGAGAACGAGGCCGATCTGATCGGTCTTGAGCTGGCGGCGCGGGCCGGCTACGACCCGAATGCGGCGATCAGCCTGTGGCAGAAGATGGCCCAGGCGAACGCCGGCGCGCCGCCGGAGTTCATGAGCACGCATCCGTCATCGAGCTCGCGTATCAGTGCGCTGCAGGCGGCCATCCCCAAGGTGATGCCGCTGTATCAGCAGGCGCGTCGCTGAGGGTAACCCGGCAGTGCAGACTGCCGGGCGTTTATCAGGGCAGGGCTTTCTCGGCGAAGGGGCGGGTTTCCAGACCCAGCTGGCTGCGGAAGCTCTCCATGTCGAACATGGTGCAGATTTCCTGGATTTCGCCGACCGAATTGAGCGTCCAGAAGGCCATGGCCGAGATGCTCAGTACCCGGTCGCTGGCCGGGTAGCCCATCGCTGCTTTTTCCAGCGTGCCGATCAGGGTGCTCCAGGTGACCACCTTGTTGCCTTCGGCCAGGCATTCCTCGATCACCACTTCCAGATCGGGCATGGCGCTGCGGATTTCCTCGACCATTGCGCAGTAGTCGCTGCCGTTCAGCGGGCGACCCATGAACGAGCTCTTGTAGAGGAAATCCTTGCTGTGCAGGCGTTCGGCCAGAGCTAGGCGGCCCTTGTTCCACGACAGGTCGATGTGCTGGCGCACGGTACGTTTCATGTCATCCAGTGACATTTGCAGCTCCTTGCTGAGGACGAATTAATACTCGATACGCAGAGCTTAGCAGCCCGGTCTGGTGGCAGTGCACCCGGACAAAGGTTTTGCCCGGGTGCGTCACATCACAGGGCGACGATACCCAGTGCCTGGCAGGCGGCGTAGATCGCCAGGCCGGCAAAGCACAGGGCGGCCAGACGGTGGATCAGCGTCATGGGTAGGCGGTCGGCGGCGAAATGCCCGGCCAGTACCACTGGCACGTTGGCGATCAGCATGCCCAGGGTGGTGCCGGCGACGACCATGGTCAGTTGCTGGTATTGCGCCGCCAGCATGACCGTGGCGATCTGCGTCTTGTCCCCCATCTCGGCGAGGAAGAAGGCGATCAGGGTGGTGACGAACGGTCCGTAGCGCTTGAGCTTGGATTCCTCGTCATCGTCGAGCTTGTCCGGGATCAGGGTCCAGACCGCCACGGCGGCAAAGCTGGCGGCGAGAATCCAGCTGAGGGTGGTCTGGCTGAACAGACCGGCGACCCAGTGACCGACGGCGCCGGCGGCGAAGTGGTTGGCCAGGGTGGCGATGACGATGCCCCAGATGATCGGCCAGGGGCGGCGGAAGCGGGCGGCCAGAACCAGCGCGAGCAATTGCGTCTTGTCGCCGATTTCGGCGAGCGCAACGATACCGGTGGAGACGGCGAAGGATTCGAGCATCAGGGATTCCTCAGGGGCGGGTTCGACGATTGGCTATGACACGTACTACCTTCCCGCCCCGGGTGAGGTGTGCGTGTCATAGGTCTTGTCAAACCACAGGCCTGGATCAGGCCGGAGGTCGCAGGCGCCATGCTCTGTGGAGCAAGTATGTTGACGCGTGCCGGGTGAGCGGGCGCTCACGGGAGACTACTCCCCTAGGACGCGCGCATTGTGCCTTTGAGCCTTACGCCTGGCAAGTCGCTCAGCGCCGGCGCGCGCGGTAGATGCGAAAGCCCTCGGCCTCGGCCAGGATCTGACAGGTGCCCAGGTGCTCTTCGATCAGCGGCGGGTAGCGCAGGAAACTGTTGGCTACGATGCGCAGCTCACCGCCCGGCAGCAGGTGGCGGGCCGCCTCGCGCAGCAGGGTTTCGCTGGCGGCATAGCTGGTGTGCACGCCGCTGTGGAATGGCGGATTGCTGATGATGGCGCTGAGTCCGCCGGGGGCGCCGTGAATGCCATCACTGGCCAATACCTCCGCCTCCAGGCCATTGGCGGCCAGGGTCAGGCGGCTGGCCGCCAGAGCGAAGGCGTCGACATCCAGCAGGGTCAGCCGGCTCTGTGGATAGCGCCGCTTGAGCACGCTGCCGAGGACGCCGGCACCGCAGCCGAAATCCAGCAGATGGCCCGTGGGCAGATTGTCGAGGTGCTCCAGCAGCAGGGCGGTGCCGCGATCCAGACGACCATGGCTGAACACGCCGGGCAGGGTGATCACTTCCAGTGGGCCGTCACTCAGCGGCAGGCTGATGCGCTCGGCCAGTTGTTCCAGTTGCGGTACGGCGGGGGCGTTGTCGATCTGTACCTGCCAGAGCTGGCAGTGACGGGCGCTGTCGAGCTTGCGTGGCTTGCCGAAACGCTGCAGCTGCTTGGCGGCCCGCTCGATGCCGGCGCGTTTCTCACCAACCAGATAGAGCAGGGCGCCGGGCAGGCGGGCGGCCAGGCTGTCGAGCAGGTAATCCGTGAGTTCGCGGGACTTCGGCAGGAACAGCACGGCGCTGGCAAAGGGCCAGGCCGGCGCTGTGGTGCCGAATTCGCTGCGCCCGGCAAAGCGCTGCTCAAGCCCGGCCTGCTCACCGGCATGCCAGCTCCAGCCGTGGGCGTCGGGCAATTTGCCGAGCAGATCGTCGGCCGGCAAGCCGGCCAGCAAAACCTGGCCCTGAAACAGTTCGGCCTGACGCAGCAACACTTCGCTTCGCGGATCCATGGGCGCTCCTGAAAAAGGCGACAAGGCTAACCGGATCAGCCCGGCGTGACCACCCGCCGAGGCTGCCCGGCGAAGAAGGCAGTGGCGTTCTCGGCCAGTTGCCCGACGATGCGCTGCCGGGCTTCGCGGCTGCCCCAGGCCGAGTGCGGGGTAATCAGCAGATTCGGAATGTCACCGGCCAGCAGCGGGTTGTCGGCCGTGGGTGGCTCGACGCTCAGCACATCCAGCGCGGCGGCGCCCAACCGACCTTCGCGCAGGGCATCGGCCACGGCCTGTTCGTCGAGCAGGCCACCGCGGGCGGTGTTGATCAGCCAGGCATGGCGCGGCAGCAGGTCGAGGTGCTGGCGGTTGATCAGTTGTGCGGTGACCGATGTCAGCGGGCAATGCAGGGACAGCACGTCGAGTTGTGGCAGCAGCTCGCTCAGTGGCAGGCGATCAGGCTGTGCTGGCCGTCCGGGGAGTTGGCCCAGCAGCACGCGCATGCCGAAGGCCTCGGCCAGTCTCGCCACGGCGCTGCCGAGTTCTCCGGCGCCCAGAATACCGAGAGTCTTGCCGCTGAGTTCGCTGATGGGGAAGTCCAGCAGGCAGAACTGGCTGGCCTGCTGCCAGCGCCCGGACTGTACCGCGTGATGATAGTCGGGCAGCCGGGTGGCCAGGGCCAGCATGAGCATCAGCGTGTGCTGGGCGACCGAGGGCGTGCCGTAGCCCTGACTGTTGCACACGGTGATGCCGAGGCGCTGCGCGGCCGGCAGGTCGACATTGTTGGTGCCGGTGGCGGCTACCAGAATCAGTTTCAGATCCGGCAATGCCGCCAGGGTTTCGGCAGTCAGCGGCACCTTGTTGCTGATGGCCACCTGAGCACCCTGCAGGCGGTCAACCGGCTCCTCGGGACTCGTTCTGCCGTGACAGGTCAGGCTGGGGAAGGCCTGGCGAAGCGGGGCCAGATCGAGATCGCCGAGATCGAGG
>RRZU013461524.1_pt1 | contig 10596 bp, 10 predicted proteins | sample 2165561 | NCBI WGS metagenome assembly RRZU01 (sample SAMN10456909, study PRJNA506462) | wastewater metagenome | isolation source: wastewater sludge | place: USA: Moscow, Idaho | reverse complement strand
TGGGGGCCGGCGGCGGTGAATGTGAATATGCCGCCGGCCCCTCACCCCCACCCTCTCCCCAGAGGGGCGAGCGAGCAAGGACCCACACACGCCGACCGCAGCGCCCAGAAACGCCCTCTCCCGCTGGCGGGAGAGGGCAGGGGTGAGCGTGCGGCCGCCTACCACGGCGTCGCCGCCGTCTACGACGAGATGCGCCGCGCCATGCACGGCGCCATCGCCGGCATCACGTGGGAGCGCCTGCAGCGCGAAAGCAGCGTGACCTACCCGTGCCTCGCCGAAGACGACCCCGGCCAGCCCATCGTCTTCACCGACAGCGTGCCCACGGCCAGCGGACGCATTCAGCTGGTGCCGGCCGACATCATCCCCCCCGACGAGCGGCCCGATGCCGATTACCCCATGGTGCTGATCACCGGCCGCCAGCTGGAGCACTGGCACACCGGCGCCATGACGCGCCGCTCCGAGGTGCTGCACGCCATCGAGCCCGGCCCCACCGTCAGCATGCACGGCGACGACCTGGCGCGCCTGGGCCTGCAGCCCGGCGCCACCGCGCGCGTGCAATCGCGCCGGGGCGAGGTGGCGCTGACGGTGCGCCGCGACGACGGCACGCCGCCCGGCAGCGTGTTCATTCCCTTCGCTTACCGCGAGGCGGCGGCCAACCTGCTGACCAACGCCGCGCTCGACCCGTTCGGCAAGATTCCGGAGTTCAAGTACTGCGCGGTCCGGGTCGAGCGGGTGGGTTCGCCAGCGCTGCCAGCAGCGTGATCGCAGCGGGCAGAATCGCGCCATGGCCCTGCCCGAAATCAACATCACCAACGTCAGCCAGGCCATCCAGCTGGCGCTGACTCCCGTGTTCCTGCTCACGGGCATCGGCGGCCTGCTCAACGTCATGACCGGGCGGCTGGCACGCATCATCGACCGCGGGCGCTACCTGGCCGAGACGCCGCCGCCCACGCTGGCGGGCAGTGCGCGCCTGGAGCGTGAATTCCATGATCTGGAGAAGCGCCGTCGCCTGGCCAGCGGCGCCATCACGGCCTGCACCTTCGCGGCACTGACCACCTGCCTGGTCATCGTGCTGCTGTTTCTGGAGGTGATGGGCTCGCTGCGCATCATGTGGTTGGTCGGGCTGACTTTCATGCTCTCCACGCTGGCGCTGGTCATCAGCCTGGCGCTGTTCCTGCGCGAGGTGCATCTGGCCACGTACACCGTGCGCATCGCGCAGCACAGCGGCCAGACGAGGTTCTGACGCGGTGGACGATCCGGTGCGCGAATTCAAGCGCGGCCCCTGGTGGTCCTGGTCGCGCTTCCAGGCCTTTCTGCGCACCGAGCTGGGGCACCTGACCACCGTGCACGCCAGCGACCGCCCCTGGCAGATGCCACTGGCAGCGGCGCTGGCCTCGGGCCTGCCGCTGATGGTGGGTGCGTGGTTCAACCGGCTGGATTACGGCCTGGCCTCTTCGCTGGGTGGCCTGGTGTTCCTCTACGTGCCGCGCACCGCGCTGCACCACCGCATGGTCACGCTGATGGCCTGCGCCTTCGGCATGTCGGCGTGCTACGCGCTGGGGTTGATGAGCCACTTCTATCCAGCGCTGATGGCGCTGTCGCTGGCCGTCATCACCCTGCTGGCCACCATGGTGTGCCGCTTCTACGCCGTGGGGCCGCCGGGCAGCTTCTTCTTCGTCATGGCGGCGGCCATCGGCGCGCACATGCCGATCCACGTGCCCGACTTTCCGCTGTACGTCGGCCTGTTCACGCTGGGCTGCGTGCTGGCCTGCCTGATCGCGTTCGGCTACAGCCTGTGGATCTTGCGCCTGCGCGAGCCGGCGCCCATCGCGCCCCTGCCCGCGCCTACGTTCGACTTCGTGGTGTTCGACTCGGTCGTCATCGGCGTGTTCGTCGGCGGGTCGGTGCTGGTGGCGCAGGCGCTGGGCCTGCAGCGTGCCTACTGGGTGCCGGTGAGCTGCCTGGCCGTCATTGCCGGTGCCACGCTGCGCGCGGTGTGGGACAAGCAGCTGCAGCGCATCCTGGGCACCGCGCTGGGTCTGCTGCTGGCGTGGGGCTTCATGGCGCTGCCGTTCAACCCGTGGCTGATCGCGGCCATGGTGATGGTGCTGACCTTCATCATCGAAACGCTGGTGGTGCGCCACTACGGCGTGGCGGCGGTGTTCATCACGCCGCTCACGCTGCTGCTGGCCGAGGCGGCGGCGTTCGGCCAGCAGTCGACCATGGCGGTGCTGCAGGCGCGCTTTGTCGACATCGTGCTGGGCAGCGTGATCGGGCTCGTCGGCGGCGCGTGCATCCACAGCCCGCGCTTTCGCGCCGCCGTGTCGCCGTGGCTGCGCCGGCTGGCGCCGCAGCGCCTACTGCCGCCGCCGCGCTGAGCCATGCAGCTCACCCGCCGCCACACCCAGCGCCTGCGCCAGATGCTCCGCTCGGCCGGCTGGCCGATGCTGGACGTGCTGGAGGCCGAACTGCTGACCGCCGGCCTGCTGCAGCGCGTGCCGGGCAGCGCGGGCGCCGAGACGCTGCGCGTGACCGACGCCGGGCTGGCGGCCATCGCCGCATCGGCCGTCAGCAACCGCGCCGCGCTGTCGGCGCACGAGGCGCTGGTGCAGCGCGTGGCGACCGAGCTGGCGCGCGCCGGGCGCATCGTGTGGCGCGGGCTGGGGCTGCGCGTGCCGCTGCCGCCGGTTGATGGGTCGAATCAGGCTCCAGCGCTTGCTGGGCAATCGCCATTAGCTATCAATAGTGAAGTTTCTGAAGACGATGGAGGCCTTGGCGAGACCATGGTGCCCGGTGCCCCGAAGGCCCGCTGGCTCGTCGCTTGCCCCGACGTGTTCTCGCTGCGCCACACCAGCGTCGAGGCCTACCTGCAACCCACCGTGCACGAGATCCAGGTCAGCCGCGCCGACCTGCTGGGCGACCTGAAGCGGCCCGACAAGCGCGCCGCCTACCTGCAGATGGGCGGCGCCTGCTGGTACGTGCTGGGCCGCGATGCGAATGGCCGTGCCATCGCCAGCCCCGAGGAAGTGCCGCCCGAGTGCGGCGTCATGCAATGGGAGGCGGATGATCGCCTGGCCGTGTTGCGCCCTGCACCGCGCCGGACGGTCGAGCGGTTGCCATTCCACGTCTGGATGGCGCTGGCGCGCGCCACGCCGCTGCCGCCGCCCGAGGACGAGCAGGGCGATCTGGCCGTCGCGGATTGAGTGGGCACCTGCTTTGTGGGAGCGGGCTTGCCCGCGATGGCAGCGCTTGGACCACAAGATACGCCGCATCGCGGGCAAGCCCGCTCCCACAAGAAATCAGAACGTTATCCGCCCCGAGTCGCCGCCGGACAAGCGCGAGCAGCCATCTAATCAATAGCGTCAAGGCCGCCCCGCCAGCTGCGCCGCGACGGCGCGCTTGAACGGCGTCACGCGCTCGGCCACGCGCAGCACGGCGTCGCGCAGCAGGCGCGCGGGCGGCGCATCGGCCGTGTACAGCGTGGCGACCAGGCGCGTGGCCTCGTACAGCGGCCGCGTGGCCAGGCGGTGTGTGCGCTGGTAGCGCGCCAGTGGCTCGGGCGCGCCGATGTCACGGCCGGCGGCGTGGGCGGCCAGCAGCTCGCGCGACAGCGCTTCCACGCTCAGCAGCCCGAAGTTGAAGCCGTGCGCCGTCACCGGGTGCATGCCCACCGCCGCATCGCCCACGCAGGCAAAGCGCGGCGCCACCAGCCGGTGCGGGTATACGCCCACCAGCGGGTAGGCGTGGCGCGTGCTGGTCAGCCGCATGGCGCCCAAGCGCTGCTCGAAGCGGCGCGTGATCTCGGCGCTGAAGGCGGCCTCGTCCAGCGCCAGCAGCGGCTCGATCTGCTGGTGCGGCAGCGTCAGCACCACCGACGCGCGGTGCGCGCCCTTGGCCGGGTCGTCGTTCATGGGCAGCAGTGCCAGCGTCTGGCCGTGGCCGATCCATTCCCTACGCGCGCCGCCGTGCTGCACCGCGTGCCCCTACTCGCCCCCCTCCCGGCTGGGGCCAAAGGGGTGCATGCCCGCGCCGATGCCCACGGCGCGCCGCGTGGGCGAGAAGCGGCTGTCGGCCGCCACCAGCAGCCGCGCCTGGTGCGTGGCGCCGCTGGCCAGCGTGACCTGCGCCGTGTCGGTGGACACGTTGACCCGGGCCACGCCGTCGCCGGCGATCAGCGTGATGTCGCCATGCCGCGCCATGCTGTCCTGCACCGCGTCCCACGCGGCGCGGCGGATCAGGTGGTTGGACACCAGCCAGCCCAGTTCGCTGCGCGCCGTCAGGCCGTGGCCGATGGTCATGGCGAAGGGCGAGGGCCCGTTCATCACCCGCGCATCGCGCAGCGGCGCCAGGGCCGCAGCGTCGTAGCCCTCGATGCGCTGCCACAGACCAAGCCGCCGCAGGGTCTCGGCCGAGGGTTGCGTCAGCGCGATCTCGCGGCCATCGAAGGCCGGCTCGGCGATGGCCGCCTGCGGCTGCTGCTCGACGATGCCGATGGCCAGGTCCTGGCCCGAAAGCGCCTGCGCCAGGCACAGCCCGGCGGGGCCGGCGCCGCTGATGAGAAGGTCGAATGCCATGGCGGCCGAGCATAGGCGCGCCCGTCAGGGCGGTCATTGACCGCAGTCAACCGCAGGGGCTGGCGCGGGTGGGTCTTGTCAGGTGGCGGCGGCCGCATTCGCCATGGCCTGCAGCCGCTCGCGCATCGATGCAGGGATGGGCGTGACGCGCCGGCTCTGGCGGTCGATGAACACGATGCCCGTCTTGCCCAGCGCCACTTCGCGCCCCGTCAGCAACTCGCGCATGCGGAACTGCAGATCGAACCCGTAGCGGTTGAAATCCGTCGCCGCCATCTCGATGCGCAGGGTCTCGCCGTGATAGCCTTCCGGCTTGTACTGCGCCACCAGGTCGCTCACCACCACGGCCGTGCCTTCGATGTGGCCCTCGCGGTAGCCCAGCGCCTGGAAGAAGCGCACGCGCGCCTCCGACACCAGGCTCAGCAGCTGGGCGTTGTCGAGGTGCCCGCCCTGGTTGACGTGGCTGATGTAGATCTGCACATCGGTGTGAAAGTCGTAGCGCGGCAGCGCGGGGTGGATGAGTCGGGGCATGGGCGGCGATTCTGCAGCAGCGGCTTGGCCAGGCCATTGCCTCAGTCGACAGGGCGCTTGCCACCATGGCCGCAAGCCGCCGATGGCGGGAGAGTCTTGAGTGCGATGCGCGCCACGCGTTAATTCCGTGCTCTCAACAACCCCGCAATCTCCTCCGCCGTCAACACCCGCCCGGTGCTCACCACCTGATCATCGAAGGCCAGGCCGGGCGTGGACATGACGCCGGCGCGGGCGATGGCGGCTATGTCGGTGACTTTTACGACTTCGTCGCTGCGGCCGAGATGGGCGACGGCGGCCTGGGCGTTTTCGGCCAGCGCCACGCAGCGCTTGCAGCCCGAGCCGAGGATCTTGATCTGCATGTGAACTCTCCTTGGGTGGGGTGAAAGCCGGCCCTCACACGAACCAGTGCGCGAGGGCGTTGAACAGGTAGCCGATGACGACGATGCCGCACGTTACCAGCACGAAGAACAGCACCAGCAGCGGCGTACGCACCACCTGCTTGAGCATGATGAGCGAGGGCAGCGACAGCGCCGTCACGGCCATCATGAAGGCCAGCACGGTGCCCAGGCCCACGCCCTTGCCGATCAGCGCCTCGGCAATCGGCAGGGTGCCGAAGATGTCGGCATACATGGGCACGCCCACAGCGGTGGCCAGCGGCACCGACCACCAGTGTTCCTTGCCGAGCAGCGCGGTGATGAAGGGCTGCGGAATCCAGTTGTGGATGGCGGCGCCGATGCCGACGCCGACGAGGATGTAGAGCCACACGCGGTGCACGATGTCGCGCACCTGCTCGCGCGCGAAGCGCAGGCGGTCGGGCAAGGCCAGTGCTTGCTGCGGCACCTCGGCCATCTGGGCCTGGCGCACGAAGTCGGCCACGTGGCGCTCCATGCGCGCGTGGTCGATCACCGTGCCGCCGATCACGGCCAGCACGACGCCGACCACGACATAGGCGATGGCGATGGGCCAGTTGAAGATGCTGGCCAGCAGGATGACCGAGGCCAGGTCGACCAGCGGCGACGAGATGAGGAACGAAAACGTGGTGCCCAGCGGCAGCCCGGCGCTGGTGAAGCCGATGAACAGCGGGATCGACGAGCACGAGCAGAACGGCGTGATGGTGCCCAGCAGCGCCCCGGCCAGCCGCGCACTCACGCCGCTCATGCTGCCCAGGATGCGGCGCGTGCGCTCGGGCGGGAAGTAGCTCTGCACCCACGAGATGCCGAAGATCAGCACCGACAGCAGGATGAAGATCTTGACGACGTCGTAGACGAAGAAATGCACGCTGCCGCCCAGGCGGCTGTTCATGTCCAGCCCCAGGGCTTCGACCCCCCAGCGCACCAGATCGGACAGCCACTGCATGCGCAGCAACTGGTTGTTGAGCCATTCGAAAACGGACATGGGCGCAGCGTGAGTGATTTCACTCGCAGCTTAATGGATGGCGGCGTGTGCGTGAGGGCAGGCGCCGCAAGCTGCCAGTGCCGATGCGCGAGTCGCCCCGGTGCTGGTGGGCTTGCTGCCCCGTCGGCCGCACAAGACGGGCGTACTCGGGATAATCGGGCCGTGAACGCCGCTTCTGATTCTTCGGCAGTCGAACCTGCACCCATTCATGCCGCCCGCCCGACCATCCGTGTATCGGTCCTGATGCAGCGCGTGCCCAACCACGGCGCCGCCGCGCGCTGGCAGCCTTGGCGCTGGGTGCTGGGTGACGTGGTGCCGCAGCAGCCGCAGCACGGCGATGCGCCGCACCAGCTGTACGACAACGACAGCGGGCAATGCTGGATCTTTCCCGGCCACACCGTCACCCTGTTCAAGGACGATGCCGAGGGCCATTACCTGAACGTGACCACGCCCGCGCCGGGCTGGTTCGTGCTGTGGCGCATGGACGAGGCCACGGAAGGCGGCGAGCCAATACCGCAGCCGCAGGCCGTCAGCCTGAGCTACCACGACGCCGGCCGCTGGCTGGACGCGCAGGAGACGGTGGAGCAAGTGCCCGCGCCGCCCGAGGTGGTCGAATGGCTGCGCGCCTTCGTCGATGCGCACTACCAGCCCGAACCCAAGCGCCGCCAGCGGCCGCAGAGCTTTCAGCCGCTGACGGACCGCTTCGGCAACCCGGCGCGCGTGTCGACCGAGCAGAAGCGCCGTGGCGGCGGTGGGGCGTGAAGCGATGAGCGACGAGCAGAACGACGGATTCCTGGGCCGCTGGTCGCGCCGCAAGGTGCAGGCGCGCACCGGGCAGCCGCTGGCCGAGCCAAGCGTGCCGCCGGTGGCGGCTGTGCCGGCACCGGCGCCTGTGGTCGATGACCTGGAGGTTTCCGAGTCCAATCGGCCTCCAGAGCTCGTTGATACTGCGCAGGCAGCTATCAATAATGAAGCAAAAGAGCCCGCGCCAGCACCGACGCTGGACGACGTGAAGGCGCTCACCATCGATTCCGACTTCCAGCCCTTCGTGGCGCGCAGCGTGGCGCCCGAGGTGCGCAACGCCGCCTTCAAGAAGCTGTTTGCCGATCCGCACTTCAACGTGATGGACGGGCTGGACATCTACATCGACGACTACACCCAGCCCGATCCGCTGCCCGCCAGCATGCTCAAGCAGATGGCGAGCGCGAAGTTTCTGCGCCTGGTCGAGGACGAACCCGAGGTGCCGGCCGGTGCGCCGCCGGCCGGCGCGCAGCCCGTGGCTGAGGGGTCCGCGGACGGCGCGGCCGAGCAACCCCGCGCCGATGTGGCCGAGGGTGATGTGGCACAGTCCGACGCATGCAAAGATTTGCCTATGTCGGCCCCGCTGGCCGAACCCACGGGGGCGCCCGCCGATGCGCACCCTGATCTGCGATTGCAACCAGACGATGCCGCTCGATGCGAAGCGGATCGGCCTGGCGCTGCATGAGGAGCTGACCCCGCATTCCACGCTGTGCCGCCGCGAGGCGCCGGCGTTTCAGCGCGCGCTGCAGGGCGGCGAGCCACTGGTGGTGGCCTGCACGCAGGAGCAGCGCCTGTTCGCCGAACTGGCCGACCAGACCGAGGGTGCGCGCACTTCGGTGATCCGCTTCGTCAACATCCGCGAAACCGGTGGCTGGAGCCGCGACGCGAAACAGGCCACGCCCAAGATCGCCGCGCTGCTGGCGGCCGCGCGACTGCCCGATCCCGAGCCGGTGCCCACGGTGAACTACCAGAGCGCCGGCCGCCTGCTCATCATCGGCGCGCTCGACGACGCCGAGCGCGCCGCCGCGCTGGTGCAGGACGTGCTGGACGTGACGCTGTTCACCACCGGCCCCGGCAACGCCGGCGGTGCGCAGGCGCGGCGCTGGCCGGTGCTGGGCGGGCAGCTGAAATCGCTGAAAGGCTGGCTGGGCGCGTTCGACGTCGAATGGTCGGCCAGCAACCCGATCGACCTGGACCTGTGCACGCGCTGCAATGCCTGCGTGGCCGTGTGCCCCGAGAACGCCATCGGGCTCGACTACCAGATCGACCTGGCGGCCTGCAAGTCGCACCGGGCCTGCGTGGCCGCCTGTACTGCGGCGGGCGCTATCGATTTTGACAGGCCGATGAATCTTCAGCAGGAGCGCTTCGACCTGATCCTGGACCTGCGCGCACCCGACGCCACGCCCACCTTCCTGCAGCACGCGCCGCCGCAGGGTTATCTAAGGGGGGACGGGCGCGACGCCGGCACGCTGCTGAAGCTGCGCGAGCTGGTGGGCGAGTTCGAGAAGCCGCGCTTCGTGCAATACAAGCCCGCCATCTGCGCCCATGCGCGCAACGAACAGGTGGGTTGCAGCGCCTGCATCGACATCTGCTCGGCCGAGGCGATCAGCAGCGAGAAATCGCAGAACCGCGTCAAGGTCAACTTCAACCTGTGCGTGGGCTGCGGCGCCTGCACCACCGCGTGCCCCACGGGCGCCATCACCTACGCCTACCCGCGGGCGCCGGAGCAGGGCGCGCGCATCAAGACCCTGCTGTCCACCTACGCCGCGGCCGGCGGGCAAGGCGCTGTGCTGTTGCTGCACAGCCAGGACAAGGGCCAGGCGCTGATCGACGAGCTGGGCCGCGCCGCGCAGCTCAAGCTGATGCACGGCGTGCCGCACAACGTGCTGCCGCTGGCGCTGTGGCACACGGCCAGCCTGGGGATCGACGTGTGGCTCGCCGCCGTCGCCTGGGGCGCCCAGCAGGTGGTGGTGCTGACCACCGACGAGGAGGCACCGCAGTATCTGGACGGCGTGCAGGCCCAGATGGACGTGGCCCAGGCGCTGCTGAACGGCCTGGGCTACAGCGGCACGCACCTGAAGCTGCTGCGCGCCAGGACGCCGCAGGATCTGGACCACGCGCTTCAAAACCTGAAGCAGACACAGCAGCGCACGCCGCGCGAGCCGGCGCGCTTTGCCTTGGTGCCCGAAAAGCGCAGCACGCTGGAACTGGCGCTGGATCATCTGATCGCGCAGTCGCCCTTGAAGGAAGCAGACCGGCCCGAGGCGATTGCGCTGCCCGCTGCGTCGCCGCTCGGTGCCGTGGTGGTCGACAAGGCCAGGTGCACGCTGTGCCTGTCCTGCGTCAACGCCTGCCCGGCCGCGGCCCTGCAGGACAACGAGGAGCGGCCCGAGCTGCGCCTGATCGAGAAGAACTGCGTGCAGTGCGGCCTGTGCGTGAGCACCTGCCCGGAAGACGCACTGGCGCTGCTGCCGCGCCTGTCGCTGTCGCCCGAGCGCCGGCAGCCGCGGGTGCTGAACGCCGCCCAGCCCTATGGCTGCATCCGCTGCGGCAAACCCTTCGGCACCGTGCAGGCCATCGAGGCCATGCTGGGGCGACTGGCCGGGCACGCCATGTTCCAGGGCGCGGCGCTGGAGCGCCTGAAGATGTGCGCCGACTGCCGCGTGATCGACATCTATTCGGCCGACAACGAGGTCAGCATCGACGACGTGGCCGATGGCCGCAACCTGCAGGGGTGGAAGCCATGAGCGAGCTGCATCTGTCCGACGAAGGGCTCGACGAGGAAATCGCCCGCGCCGAGGTTTATGGGCTGCTGGCGCAGCTGTACCAGGCGCCGCCAGCGCCTGACTTGCTGGCCAACCTGCGCGTGGCCGTGACCGAGGCACCGAGCGCGGGCGGCTTTCTCGAAGAGCCCTGGCGCCAGGTGGTGGGGGCGGCGCGCGCGCAGACCGATGCGCAGATCGCCGATGAGTACGACGCGCTGTTCGGCGGCGTCGGCAAGCCCGAGGTGCTGCTGTTCGGCTCGCATTACCTCAGCGGTTTTCTGAACGACAAGCCGCTGGCCCAGCTGCGCACCGACCTGGCGCAACTGGGGTTGACGCGCGACGAGGCCCTGGCCGAGACGGAAGACCACATCGCCTACCTGTGCGAGGTGATGCGCTACCTGATTGCCGGGGACGATGTGGCTGTCTGCAACCTGACAGCGCAGCGCGACTTTTTTGCGGCGCATTTGCAGCCCTGGGTCCTGCAGTTGTGCGACGCACTGGGTGCCCATCCGCAGGCACGCTTTTATGCGGTT
>RRZU011195333.1_pt1 | contig 10596 bp, 7 predicted proteins | sample 2165561 | NCBI WGS metagenome assembly RRZU01 (sample SAMN10456909, study PRJNA506462) | wastewater metagenome | isolation source: wastewater sludge | place: USA: Moscow, Idaho | reverse complement strand
CGGAGGTAAGCAGAGTGATAGATTCTCTTAGCTGGCTGAAGACGGCCCGGGAAAATACGGCAGATAGCTATTTTGCTTATCTCGAAAATATAAAGATAGGCCGTCTTGTAGGCGAATATCGCGAAAAAGCGCAAGAGAGATATGATTATTTGAGCCAGCTGAAACCTGTTGAAGGCGAAGAACTCACTCAAGTGAAAAAAAGGATTAATGATTTTTTCAAGTCATTGTCGAAAAGAGACGAAAAAGATTTAGCGAAGACGATGGTTCCCACATTGGCTAAATTTTATGATGCGCAGAACCAGTCCTCAAAAAATATTATCGAGTCTGCCAAATCAGAGTTTAAGAAAAATAAGGTGCGAAGTATTTCTTATACTCCGCTTACCGACTACATGGAAGCTATTGTAGATAACAAGGGGATTTATTTTCTGACACTGTCTGTGAAAGAAGAAAAAACTTATGCGGACAGGAAGAAAAAGAAAGAGATATCGGTATATGTATTAAATCTTGAGATGGACAACAATAAACGCCTGCAAACTGTTTATAAAAAGTAGTAGTTGATCATTTTAAAACATAGAACTTTATAGAAAAAGCTTGTTATAGATATTCTCTATAACCATATTTTTTTGACAAAGGCTTTAATTATTGCACGTTTTTACTACTTTTGTGCGATTATTTTCAATAAACAATAAAATAGGAAATGAATAACAATTTATTAAAAGGTAAGAGAGGAATTGTTTTCGGTGCGCTGAACGACAAGTCTATCGCCTGGAAAGTGGCTGAAAAAGCCGTAGAACAAGGTGCTATTATCACACTATCAAATACGCCTGTAGCCGTAAGAATGGGAGAAACGAATGCTCTGGGTGAAAAATTGAATGCAAAAATTATTCCGGCTGATGCTACCAATGCGGAAGATCTGGAGAAAGTATTTGCCGAGTCGATGGAAATTTTGGGTGGAAAGATAGATTTTGTTCTTCACTCTATCGGTATGTCGATGAACATGCGTCATAAGAAAGATTATGATGATTTGAACTATGAATTCTACGACCGTACTTTGAATATTTCAGCTATTTCATTTCACAAAATGATGCAGGTGGCAAAGAAAATGGATGCGATTTCGGAAGGCGGATCGCTATTGGCCCTTACTCACATTGCTGCACAACGTACTTTCACCGGATATAACGATATGGCAGACGCTAAAGCGTTGTTGGAATCAATAACCCGCAGCTTTGGTTATGTTTATGGTCGTGACAAAGGTGTACGTGTAAATACTGTTTCTCAGTCGCCTACATTGACTACAGCCGGACAAGGTATCGGAGGTATGAATGCATTCCTCGATTTTGCTGAAAAAATGTCTCCGCTGGGAAATGCAGATTCAGACGAGTGCGCTGACTACTGTATCATGATGTTCTCTGACTATACTCGCAAAGTAACGATGCAGAATCTTTTCCACGACGGAGGATTCTCAAACATGGGTCTTACTCAGGCTATCGTTGAGGACTACATCGAAAAGAAATAAGAAGGAAAATATATAAGACAGAAAAGCCGCTCGGAATCCCCGGGCGGCTTTTATTATTCTAAGGCTTGGTTATTACAATCCTAGTTTCTTTGAGATAGAGGCAGGAACTCCGGCCTTATTTATCATGATGCTTGTTGTTTTGTACTTAACAAAAGCTTCGGAAGCATACCAAATTCCTTTGTACTTGCCGGCTTCTCCCCACGAATTTTTTACCAGATAATACTTTGTCCCGTTTTGGTCTTTTGCGATACCATATATCTGCATTCCATGGTCATCAGTCGTTTCTTGGTTGTCAAACGCAATCTGACGCATTTCTTGGGTAATTACTTTTTCTTTTACAGGGCCTTGATCAACCTGAGTTTTTAGGCGGTTGGTTTTTTCCGATTGTGATAATCCCAACCAGTGAGCCTGATCTGAACCTATATTTTCAGGAGCTTCTTCATCGGGAATAACAGCGATACCATTGCGGGTAAATCCAACTTCACTTACGTCTGATGCCCAGGCAACTGTATAACCGTTATTGATCGAATTATCGATTATCTGTATCATTTCATCTACCGGCACATTATAAGAAATAGACCAACGCCAGTTGTCAGGGATTTCTCTTGCAAACGGAGCATAGAACGGGCGGTGAGTAAATGAAGTGACAGAAATATAGTTTTTGCTGTCCAATCCTAATGACTGAGCTAAGGTCTGAGGGGTATATTTCTTATTCTGATATTGGAACTCATGAGGAAATGCCCCGAAGTAAGCATCCAGAATACCATTTAGGCCTTGAGCCCAAACAGGAGATAGACGTTTGTTTTGGTTAGAAGAGATTCCTTTTACATATCCCGAAAGTCCGGCTTCTACCTCTCCGTGTTTATGAGTTTTTTCGCCATAGTTAAGTCCGGCATACACTTCATTCGGCACAACCCCGTACTCGTTTAGCGTTTCCACTACATCTGCAAATGATCCGCCTTGGGCAAAATTAAGATTCCCGTTAACTCTCACATATTTTTCCGCTTTGTCGGCATAATTACGGCGAACGATATACATTTCCGAGAGGTCATGTTCCCCTTTGTTCATGTGTAGAAGTTCCGATTCAAGGAATGCTACTCCTGAAAAACTCCAGCAAGTACCGCTATTTCCTTGATTTTTGATCGATGTAATTGGATTTTCTTTTACTGTTGTAAATTCATAGCCTTGGGCATAAACTCCTAATGTCATCAATAGGAATACAGGCAATACAAATAATTTTCTCATAGATACTCTTATATATTTAAGTGATGAATATTCGGTTATTCGAGGGTTGGCATTCCTTCAGAACTTATTTGTTTATTCAATTCGGGATAAGCGATGCGCATATGGTTCATACTAATCAGTTTTTCGCAAAAAACCTCTTTTACGATTTCTATATCTTTGAAAGTGATAGGGGCATTCCGAAATAATCCATCGTTCAGCTGACCGTCGATAAGCCTGTTAACCAATTCCGTGATAGATTCTTTACTCACCTCTTTTAAGCTTCTGGAAGCTGCTTCAATGGTGTCGGCCATCATTAAAATAGCTGTCTCGCGAGTAAACGGATTCGGGCCCGGATATGTAAAATCGGCCTCATCCACTTCTTCTTCCGGATGATGATTCGCATATGAATTGTAAAAGTATTTGGCTTTTCCCTTTCCGTGATGGGTCTCGATGAAATCGATGATTTGTTGAGGAAGATTGTGTTTTTTTGCAATCTTTACACCTTCGGTTACATGATCTATAATGATGCGCGCGCTTTCTTTCTCCGAGAGTCCGGCATGAGGATTGAAGCCTTCGATTTGATTTTCTGTAAAGAAGATGGGATTCACCATTTTTCCTATATCATGATACAATGCCCCTGTGCGTACCAATGCGGCATTTGCTCCAATGCGGTGCGCAGCGGAAACAACAAGAGTGGATACCTGCATGGAGTGCTGAAATGTTCCTGGTGCAACCTCTGATAATTGTTGCAGCAGAGGTCTGTTGGTATTCGACAGCTCTATCATACTCACTTCGGATATGAATCCGAAAACCCGCTCGCACATGTATACCAGCAAATAGGCAAATGTGACGAATACAAAATTGATACAAAAATACAGATACATCCGCCAGTTTTCCCGTATAAGGGATATATCTCCGTCAGTACATAATACCCATCCCGTATAAGCGACTATATAAGTGAGAAGGATAAGCAGGGCGCAATATACCAGTTGAGATCGTTCGGATAGGTTCTTCAGGCTGAAAATACACATGAATCCTACAAGGATCTGCAAAACGATGAATTGAGCCATTTGTCCCATGGGAAGCATAAGGGCACAGATCATTATCGTTACGATGTGAGTCGTCATTGCAGTTCTTGAGTCGATGAACGTGCGGACTAAAATCGTAGGCACTGCAAAAGGTACGAGGTACATCAGCATGAACATTTTGGTGTCGGCCATGATGCCTGTTATTATCGGGAATATACCCACCATAAGCAGTATGAATACGACATTTTTTCTATTACGGTATTCTCCTATTCGATAGAACATCAGATAAACCATTAGGGCCATAATGAAAATGGTTATCATCACCAGTTCCCCCAGCATGAGCCATCCCGGCTTGGCTTTTGTGCCTACCTTATCTGCCGCTTCGTTGGTGTAAGAGTCGAGTATGTTTTTCAGGCGGGCATCTACGATTTCTCCTCTGTCTATGATCTTTTCACCGTATTGTACTTCTCCTTCGAACAAGGGGATTTGCTGAAGCCTGTCTTTTTTGTCGCTCGATGATCTGTCTTCATCATATGTTATGTTAACTCCCAGATAATCATTCAGATTTATCGATTGGAGATGCTTGGTGTCGATATACCCGGGAGCATCATCCATGATTTTCTCATAGGCCTGCTTCGGAGTGTAAAATGAAGCCAAATATCTGGCGTTGACGGTATTGTCATTGTTCTCGCTAAGTAATAGCTGTTTCTTGGGTAATTGTTGTATTTTTTCGTAGTCGGTAGTCGATATTATTCCGGCTTTATAGATTTCATTAAACTCCCTTATGATATAAGTTATGTATTCATCCGACACGCTTTTTGCTTTAGCATCCGACTGAAATTGACTTATCGCCTTTTTAGAAGTAAGAATGTTTGTCTTGTAATAAGGCAGATAGGTATGCATGATACTGTCTTTCTCCTGCTGTATCTGTGCTTCGGATTTATGTATGTGAAATTTGAAAGGGGCAGTCAGCAATCCATATTGCCAAGGTCTGTTTTCTGCATACGAATATCTGTATTTACCCTCACGAGGTAAAAAAAACATGATAACCAGAATAGTAAGGATAAAGAATACTGGAGTGGGAATTTTGACCCTTTGTCCGATTTCTTTAATCTTGTCTATTTGACCCATAAGTAGATAGTTTTAAAATACAAATCTACAAGTTTATTTTTTAATAGAATGAAAAAAAGGGATAAAAGGGTGATTATAAGTCCAGGACATCCATCACACGATGAACGACTCCCGTGTTGGAACGGACATAGTTACCAGCCTGAGAGCCGGCGGTCTTCAAAATATCATCATATTGTTGGAATTCATCCATCAACCCTCTAAAAGATTGATAATCAGAGATGGAGTATCCACCACCTTGTTCTATGAGTTGGTGAGCTTCCCTGAATTTTTTGAAATTCGACCCGAAAATGACAGGGATGTTATACACCACCGCTTCGAGTACATTGTGTATACTTACTCCGAATCCTCCTCCCACATATGCAATTTGCCCATAGGCGTATATGGAGGATAAAAGCCCGAAATTATCGATGATAAGACAATCATAATCTTCCATCATCTCAGGTATTGCCTTTGAATAACGGATATACGGACGCTCTAAAAGACCTTCCAGATATTTCAGGTGAGCTTCGTCTACTACATGCGGAGCTATTATTAATTTTAACGACGGAGTGCTGTTGAAAAAAGGGATTAGGATATCTTCGTCCTTAGGCCAGGTACTTCCGGCAACTAGCGTGTGCTCATTCTCTTCGCTTGTTTTACGCACAAAGGATTCAACGATATTCAATTGTTTTGCCTGCTTCTGAATGTCAACTACCCTGTCGAATCGGGTATCACCACATACAATAGCATTTGTGACACCGATGCTGTTCAGCAGTTTAGCAGAGTCTTCATCCTGAACGCAGATCGATTTATATTTTTTCAGCAGTCCCCTCATATCTTTTCCGTACCATTTGAAAAATATTTGAGAATCGCGGAAAATGGCCGAAACCATATAGACAGGGATATTTCTTTTATTCAGTTGGTTTACGAAATTGTACCAGAACTCATATTTGATAAAAATGGCTTTTTCGGGTTGAATCAGCTTCAGAAATTTTTTCACGTTCCTTTTTTTATCAAAAGGCAGATAGCAGACTATGTCTGCAAGCGGATAGTCTTTTCTTACTTCGTAGCCCGATGGAGAAAAGAAAGTCAGTAATATCTTATACTCAGGATGCTTTTGTTTTATGGCTTCTATAATAGGTCTTCCTTGCTCAAACTCACCCAGCGAGGCTGCATGAAACCATATATAACGGGCATTGGGATCTACTTTTTCTCGTAATATCGAATAAGTTTTTTTGTGTCCGGCAACCATCTTCTTCGCCTTTTTGTGAAAAGGCGATATTATGCGTACGATAAACGCATACAGATATATGGCAAAATTATACAATACCATGTTTATTACAATTTGATATCCCTAATAGCTTTGTTTAGGCGGCTAATGGTTTCGTCTTTACCGATGGTAGCAGTGATGTCGAACATATGAGGACCTTTGGATTCCCCTACTATGGCTAAACGAAAAGCGTTCATTATATTTCCGAGGTGATAACCTTTGCTTTCTATCCAGGCTTTCACTATTTCTTCCTGATTGTGAGCCGAAAAATCTTCTATTTGCTCCAATACTTCTACTAATTCAGATAGTTGCGCAGGCGATTCTTCTTTCCAGCGTTTTTTCACCACCTTTTCGTCATAAGATACAGGTGCTTCGAAAAAGAACGATGACTGATCCCATAGTTCCTGTACAAAGTTCACACGCTCTTTTACAAGGCCGACAACAGTTTCTGTGTACTCGAGACAAACATCTATTCCTTTTTCTTCCAAAAGAGGATAATAGAGTTTGGCTACATCTTCATTCGACTTCAACTGTATATATTGGTGATTAAACCACTTCCCTTTTTCGTAATCGAACTTGGCTCCGCTTTTACTGCATTTTTCCAGAGAGAACAGCTGGATCAGTTCGTCCATTGGGATTACTTCCTGATCGTTGCCCGGATTCCATCCCAGAAGAGCCAAAAAGTTTATAACAGCTTCCGGTAAATAACCACTCTCTCTATACCCTGATGATACCTCTCCGGTTTTAGGATCTTTCCATTCCAGAGGGAAAACAGGGAAGCCAAGACGGTCGCCGTCGCGTTTACTCAATTTTCCGTTTCCTTCAGGTTTCAGTAGCAAAGGAAGGTGCGCAAATTCAGGCATAGTTTCTTCCCAGCCGAAAGCGCGATATAGCAATACGTGCAATGGAGCCGAAGGCAGCCATTCTTCGCCTCGTATCACATGAGTGATTTCCATTAAGTGGTCGTCAACGATATTTGCCAGATGGTAAGTTGGCAGGTTATCTGCCGATTTATAAAGAACTTTATCGTCTAGTACCGATGAGTTATATTTTACTTCGCCCCGTATGACATCATTTACTATTACGTCCTGATTCGCTTCTATCTTGAAACGGACAACATACTGATGTCCTGCGTTTATAAGGCTATCTACTTCCTCCTTGCTCAGAGTGAGCGAGTTTCGCATTTCACTGCGTGTAGATGCGTCATATTGGAAATTATCGATGGTTTTCCGTTTTGCCTCAAGCTCCTCAGGGCTATCGAAAGCAATATAAGCAGCTCCTTTTTCGAGCAATATGTCTACATACTTCCTGTAGATTTCTTTTCTATCCGACTGTCGGTATGGTGCATAAGGTCCGCCCAGATGTGTGCCCTCGTCGAACTTTAAGCCCAACCATGTAAAGGCCTCTATGATATATTCTTCAGCACCCGGAACAAAACGCTGGGAGTCTGTATCTTCTATTCGCAGTATAAAATCTCCATTATGCTTTTTTGCAAAGAGATAATTGTATAGTGCTGTACGTACACCACCTATGTGTAAAGGCCCTGTCGGGCTTGGGGCAAACCGTACTCTAACCCTTCTTGTCATAAAACGATATATTAAAGTGGCTACAAAAGTATAATAAAATATTGTAAAATGCTATGTATGACGAATAGCTGTTAAACACAAAAATAGAATTGAGATTCCTTTTAAACAATCTTTCTTAACCTTTGGCTTTGCCCAATTAGTAATCGACGAAGTGTAGGCGAGGCAAAAGTTACAAAAAAAATCAAGACGATGATAGGTATCCTAGCTGCGGACAAAGGTTGGAAATCGTAATGCGATAAAAAATGCGTCAGCCTGCGCCGTTAACACGTCATACGGGGTACCCGTCAGACGAATATGACGTTAAAAACGAAAAACTTGTTTGAAGCATCCCGCAGGGTGCAAGTTTTTTTCGTTTAGCCATCGAGTCTGTAACGGGTCGTATGCCGGGTGTGGCGCAAAAGCAATTTTGCTTACTTTTTTTGCTTTGGAAAAAAGTAAGGTAAGTAATCTTTGATTACGCGCAGGGAGGGATATATATTGGTATAATATGGCATTAATATTATAAAGAAAATCTATGTGGGTATATGGATATTCGATTGTCTATGCTTGGAAATACAAGTTAATTTCATTATTTTTGTCTATATAAAAACAATATCAATAAATAAAAACTATCAAATTATGGCTACATCAACATTAAAAGAACAGAAATCTGCGACACTAAATGCAGAAATTGCAATATTCATCGGAAAGATATTCTCTTTCAACAATAGTCTGAAATTATATCATTGGCACGTAACAGGAAAAGGCAGTTATGCTCAGCACATTGCTTTGGATCAGGCTCTTGCAGACCTGTTGGATGTAACTGATCGTTTGGTGGAAACTTCATATGCAGTTAAGGGTGATCTGGATATCGTTATTCCTGAAACAAGTAATCCCACCGATATTGTCAAACATGCCGAAGCTTTCTTTGCTTATGCCGAAAGCCAAAGAGAACTGTTTGCCGAAGCATTTACTCAGGCTATTATCGATGATTATCAGGAGGCAATACAGCAATTGCTCTATCGGTTGAAGAGGCTTCAATAAGTAAAAACTTAAAGTATAATGAATCAAAGGCTGCCGAAAAGCAGCCTTTGATTGTTTAGAGGAAGGTTGAAATTTATTTTAATCGGAATGCGCCTTTCTATTCACATTAAAAATGATAGATTTGCAGTTATAAAACTATAAATCTTGAAAAAAGAGACTTCATATAGTCAGATTCTCAAATCGACCGGTATTTTTGGCGGATCGCAAATACTGGTTATCATCATTGGCATTGTGCGCGCCAAGGCTATCGCTCTTTTGTTAGGTCCGGCCGGAGTAGGGATTATAGGAATATACCAATCCATCGTGGATATGCTTCGTGTCGGTTGCGGGTTAGGTCTTGATACCGGAGGTATTCGGGAAGTTGCTGCCGCCAATAGTTTAGAGGATAAAACACTCTTAGGTAAAACGATTTACAGGCTCAATCGGTGGTTTCTTGTTGCTGCTTTTCTCGGATTCACTGCATGTATCGCATTTTGTCGTCCGATCAGTATCTGGGCTTTTGGCACCAGTGAGTATATGTTGTCGATCGTGCTTCTCTCCATACCTGTTTTTCTTGCCATATTAACCACCGGAAGATCTGTCAGTATTCAAGGCATGCGCAAAGTTTCTTACATGGCTCAATACGAAGTATGGGGAAGCCTTGTGGGGCTGCTCGTTGCCTTGCCCTTATATTATATACTCGGATTAAAGGGCATTGTGCCGGCTTTTATTATCGGCAGCCTGATATTATATTTCTTTGTTGAGTTTTATTACAAAAAGCTGAATGTAAGGCTTATAAAAACGCCTAGAAAAGAAGTTTTTGAGGCTGGTTTAAGCACCCTGAAATTGGGGGTATTTGTTGTTATTTCAGGCATAATCAGTACAGCAAGCATGTTCTTTGTGCGGGCGTATATTTCCCGCAATCTGGATGTCGAAGCGGCTGGTTTGTTTCAGTCGGCATGGACTATAACGGCTGTTTATCTCGGTCTTATCCTGAAATCGATGGGGGCGGACTTCTTCCCTCGTCTGTCGTCTATTGTCGAAGAGAAAACAGAAATAAAAAAACTGGTAAATGAGCAGACTTATATTGTGTTGGTTATCTCTGTTCCTGTTATTATCGGAATGCTTCTATTCTCAGAGTTTGCTTTATCCGTATTGTATTCTTCTAAGTTCACGAATGCTGAAAACATCCTTCAATGGCAGATCTTGGGTAGTATTTTGAAACTTCTGAGTTGGCCCATAGCGTTTATTATGCTTGCGAAGAAAAAAGGATTGATATTTCTTTTTTCAGAAGCAGTGTTCTATATCTCTTATCTTGCTGCCGGCTACTTCCTGTTTCCGCAATATGGGCTCGATGCCGTAGGTATCGGGTATTTGATAGCATATATGATTTATCTGCCGTTGATCGTACTGATCGGATGGCGCATCTCCGGATTCGTTTGGAGTAGGGAAATTATAGGAATGGTTGCAATCGGTCTTGTGCTGATATGCGCTGCTTTTTATATCTCCCGCACAGAGGAGGTCAATACATGGATTTTCGGCTCGGCTCTACTGCTAATATCTTTATCGTACTCGTTTTATAAATTGAAAAAAGTGTTTAGCTTAGAGGATCTGAAAAACTGGTTTAGTAAAAAATGAATATGAAACGAACATGAAAACAATTAATATAAAAGGCGAATTGCTTGATCTTTCTATCCCTGTTGTAATGGGAATACTGAACGTTACTCCCGACTCTTTTTTCGAGGGAAGCCGGAAAGAAACGGAACAGCAAATAATAGACCGTGTAAACGAGATATTGAATCAGGGAGGAACGATAATAGATATAGGCGGACAATCTACCCGACCGACTTCTACCCTGAT